>CERN01003513.1_pt1 | contig 329280 bp, 291 predicted proteins | sample 530761 | NCBI WGS metagenome assembly CERN01 (sample SAMEA2620947, study PRJEB7988) | marine metagenome | isolation source: saline water (ENVO:00002010), including | reverse complement strand
TCATTGGTCATTGGTCATTGGTCATTGGTCATTGGTCATTAAAGTATTTGGTTCGTGACCTCAAAGTTCATACAATCGCTATCAAAAATCCGTTCAATGAAATCTGTAGTAACTCTTTTAGCAGGCTTTTTAGGCATCCTTTTCTTAGAAGGATTTGCCCGAGTTGTAATTACATTTTATCACAGAATTGAATTCCAATTCTTTGGAGTATCAAGTTTGCCCGGTGTTGACTGGGTGGTCATTATTCTTTTATCAGTTTTAATAAGTACGTGGCTACTGACTATGCTTATTTTGACCATAATTGATCAGAATAGCTTTTACCATGCTTTAACTTTTTGGATCATGCTAATGTTCTGGCGCGGTTTTGAAATATTCAATTCCTATTCTACAGAACCTTTATGGTACTTTATCATCACCATATTTCTACACACCTTAGGTGTCTATTTAGCCCTTAAACTATACACCCATCAAAATGAAATTATACAAGATTCTTAGTGTTGCGCTTCTATTTATAATCGGTTGCAGTGAAAAGGAAGTAGCAACTTTTACTCAGATTGAGTCACCAGCTGGAGAAAACAGCTCACTTCCACGACTTTTTATTGATGAATCCGGCACTGTATTCATGAGCTGGGTTGAAGAGAAAGGAAATCTGGCAGAGCTCAAGTATTCAACCTTTGAAGATTCTTTTTGGAGTGACCCCAAGGTGATTGCCAAAGATTCTACCTGGTTCTTAAACTGGGCAGATTATCCCTCTATTATTGCAAGAGACGGAGCTCCCTTTGCTGCCCATTGGTTAAATAAGAAAACTGGAGGCACTTACTCTTATGATGTAAATATCAGTACTTACCAAAATGGAGACTGGGCTTCTCCAATTAAGCCACATGAGGACGAAACACCCACTGAGCACGGTTTTGCGAGCATGATCCCAATGTCAGATTCCACCTTTCTTGCTGTTTGGCTTGATGGAAGGGAAACAGAAAATAGAGATCATAATGAGTATTCAAACATTGAAAAAGCAATGACGCTAAGGGGAGCTGTAATTCATAAGAACGGCTCTATCCTTCACAAATATCTAATTGACGATAGCGTATGCGACTGCTGCAGTACATCCTTAACCAAAACTAACGACGGTTATATGCTTGTTTACCGTGACAGGACAAACGAGGAGATCAGAGACATTAATTACACTAAATTTAAAGATGGTGTTTGGAGTGAACCCAAGCCTATTCATTCCGATAACTGGAAAATCGCTGCCTGCCCTGTAAATGGTCCTTCTGTCGATTCTGAAGATGGTACTGTAGCCATCGCTTGGTTCACTGGAGCAAATGAAGAACCAGCCGTCAAACTTTCAGTCTCAAATGATGATGGAAAAACATTTTCAGAAGCTATACTCTTGGACACTAAAGGACCTATTGGCCGTGTTGATGTTGAAGTATCTGATGACAAAATATGGGCTAGTTGGTTGTCTGCAGAAAAACCAAACGGTCATTTAAAAATTGCGAGCTTTACAAAATCTGGGAAATTACTAGAAACACATATTGTAGAAGAAGGTATTTCAAGTGAAAGGCAGGCTGGTTTTCCGGAACTGGAAATTGTAGATAGGAAGTTACTTGTAGCTTATACCGAAGTGATTGAGAAAGAGAAAAGAGTTAAAAATCTCATTTACAAATAACTGTAACTGATAGAATATGTTATTCTTTTGGAACGTCAGTTATCTGAATGTCATCTTTATAAATAGTAGCAACAATATCTATTTCATCTCCTGCAGCCGGTATTGCTGTTAGAGTAAAAGACTCTGCGCTTTCATCAGATATGCTAAATTGCCCCAATGTATGATCAGCAGTCAGGTTTAGTTCTTCTAAAGTAATAGAAACAAATGACCCATTTCCTCCACCAAACATATCACTTTTCCGATGATAGGATTGTGCATAATTGGCCGCTTCAATCATTTTTTGTTTGATTGATTCATGATTAGCTTGTACTTGGCTGCTCTCTAAGGTATTGATTGCAGTTATTGTTGCAATACCTATGATTATCATTGTTACAATCAAGAGAAGTAATTGTTGCTGTCCCATATTCGTTTACAATTATGAATATTGGTAAAATAAAAAAGCCCCAACATAATGTTGAGGCTTTTTTATTTTATCTCAACTAATTGGATTAGTTGTCTGGAGTATAGTTATCAGGAGTAATTGTACCTGTTAACTGGTCTGCAGCAGCAGCATCTGTACCTACAGTAAGAACTCCGTCTGCATCAACTGTACCTGGCACGTAATCCTCAGAACTTGCAGGATGTGCAGTGATAATAATTGATTGTGGGTTAACAGTTGTTAACTCATAGAATCCATTTTCGTTCTGAGCAACGGTACTGTCAGCAGAAATACCGTTAGCTGGGAATGCTAAGTTTTGGAATCCAATTCCTGTAAAAGTTCTACCACCACCACCAAGCATAGTTGGTTTCATGTAGTAAGACTGAGCAGAAGCAGCCATAGATGCCATATCGTTTCGAACAGCGTCAATGTTAGCTTGGTCTGCAGCAGTACCAAATGTGTTAATAGCCACAACCGTCGCGATACCTACGATGATTGTTACGAGTATTACGAGAAGTAATTGTTGTTGACCCATGATGATCTCCTATTGTATTGTTTGTTTTGTTTGTTAAACTGTTTTTTAATTTCTGATGCTAATTTTACTAATAACTGCATCAAAGTAAATTAGAAAATATTTAGTGTTTATTGATTGTTTCGGACACAAGAGTTTTGTCTTTTTCAATTGTTACAAATCTAACTTAATTAAAAAATCTTAATATTTGTAGAAAAAGATAAAACATTCTCAAATACCAAAAAACACTTTCTTTACTAAGGTACGTATGATTTTTCTATTCGGATGGTTAGTCTTCTTTAATTACATCGGATTTACTTCTCCACCCTGGGGCATCATCGTAATTTCCTCGGCTACGGTTCTTTTACTCAGTTCAGATAAAGCCAGTATAACCTTCCCTACATCTTCAGGATCAATCAATTTTTGTTCATCAATATCCACATCATCCCAGGATGTTGAAAATGTTTGACCAAGGTTTATGGCTGAAACAGCAACATTGGTATTCATAAGTTCTTTTCTAAGGGACCTTGTATAGCCCAAAAGAGCATGCTTGCTCATTGAATAGGCACCACTACCTCCCAACCCCTTAACAGCTCCTACAGAGCTTATGTTTACAATCAATGCCCTATCCTGTGCAGTTAGGACTGGCAAGAGTGTTTGGGTTAAATTAAATGCCCCTAAAGCATTAACCTGAAATTGAGATTCAAATTCTTCTGGACTCGTATCTCTTAGTATCTTATAGAGAAAGGAACCTGCATTGTTAATGAGAATCCCGGGATTAAAAGCGGAAAAGTCGATACTAGATATCTCTTCGGAGTTGGTAATATCAGCAGAAATAATAGTCACATCTTTTGCACCAGCTGTAAGGCAAATTTCTTTCGCTTCTTTTAAATCATTTTTACTTCGAGCTATTAATACAAGATGGCGCTCTGTGTTTTTAGCAAATACTTCTGCAATTGACAGACCGATACCTTTACTGCCACCGGTAATAATAACAGAGGAATCTTTGAAGCTCATTATGGGACTTTAAGAAATTTGTGCGTTTGCAGGCTAATTCCCCATTCCGGGTTTTTCTTAACATAGTCCACAATTAATTCTATGGACTCGGGAGTTTCCCATTCAGGCTGAAGTAATAATTCCGTGCCTTCAGGACATTTTTCGGCATTTTTTTCAGCCCATTTCAAATCCTTGTTGGTTAAAACAACTACTTTTAATTCGTCCACATAGTTGAAAACTTCTTCAGTTGGCTTCTTAAATCTTTTAGGTGAAAGAGTAATCCAGTCAAGCTGACCTGACAAGGGTGAAGAGCCACTTGTTTCTATATGAACTTTGAGACCCGCCGACTTCAAGCCTAACGTTAAAGGCAAAAGATCGTGTAATAAAGGCTCCCCTCCCGTTATAACGGTAAATGGTGCTTTGCTTTTTTTTGCCTCTTCAACTAATTGCCGGACCGACATTTTGGGATGCCCTTCTTCTTCCCAGCTTTCTTTCACATCACACCACCAACAATTAACATCACAACCGGCTGTGCGGATAAAGTATGATGCTCGGCCAGTATGAGCTCCTTCCCCTTGTATAGTATAGAAATGCTCAACTATCGGATACTCAACATCCATATAGTCTTTGTTACTGGTTACTAATTCTGCTTCTTTATCTACTTTAAACATCTTTATCTGTGTATTCTACCCAACTGGTTTCTGTTTCCCAAACGGTTACGGTGAGTTCAATATCTCCCGGAATGCGTTCTTTTGTTTCTTTATGGATAAACTCAGCTATTCGTTCTGCGGTTGTATTCTCAGGCATTAACTCGTTAAGAAAGCCATGATCAAAACCGCCTTTTTCAGAATCTTTTGCAGCCCATTTCAATTCTTTAAAATCACATACCATATCAGGGGTATCAAGATATTGGGATGGATTCAGTTTATTTGATTTTGCAGTCATCTTTACCCGGTATGAATGACCATGCATTCTACCGCACTTACCATCATAACCATCAATAAAGTGAGCGGCATCAAATTTAAATTCAGTATTTAGCGTCCAAGTAGGCATTGTATAGTCTAATATTGCGATACTATCTCAGTAGCATCTTCATTCAATAAAAAAAGCCACGTTGTGGCGTGGCTTAAAATTACGGGTTTTTTACTAAAATTACTTGGTTCGCTTTATGGTACAGCCAAGTGACTTAGTTTCTTGCTGACTGATCCCTGAACCAGCTACAAGCTCTCTAATTGCATCCTCAGCGTATGTAGCTTCAACAGTACTAGCATCATTGGCATTATCATCAATTGCGCCGTGATAAACGAGTTTCATATTAGAATCGAAAAGAAAGATTTCGGGTGTGCGCGTTGCGCCAAAGGCATCCGCCAATTTGTGGTCTTCATCCAGAGCGTATGGAAATGAATAACCCTGCTTTTGTGCCCGCCGCTTCATGTCCTCCATCGATTCACCGCGGTCACGGATCCTTTCATTTGGATTCAAAGCAATCATTCCAATATTATTTACCCCTGCCAAGTCAGCTAAACCATTATAGCGGTCTTCCCATTTAGCCACCCAAGGACAAGTATTGCACGTAAACAACACCAATAATCCATTATCATCCGCAACGCCAGCAAGTGTTAAGGTACGGCCTGAAGTGTCTTCAACTTCTAAATTAGTTTGTGGTGCTTTGTCGCCAATCTTTAGGACATCAACAGTAGTAATTTGTGTGAATGCAGCTAAAATCATAACTGCTGACAAACTCAATATCAGTTTATTTGATTTTTTCATGGCTTAGTCCTCATTTATCACGTTTAACAATTCTGATTCAAAAGTCTCAAACTCAGCTTTTCCTTCCCATGCAGCTGAAACTTCGCCTTTCTTATTATACACAATGGTGAATGGAAGTGCACCTGTCCATTCGTTAGAAATTGTGGTAATAAAGTCATTGTCTTTACCGACTTTAAAGTAGGTCTCAAAATCGACGCCCTGTTTTTTCAGGAAAGCTACCGCATCTTCTCTCGCTTCTTCAAAATCACCCGATACAAAAATAAGCTTGAATTGGCCCTCATACTCTTTGTTCAATTTCATTAAGAAGGGAAATTCTTCGATACATGGAGCACACCAGGTAGCCCAAAAATTCACCAATACCGGTTTCTCATTCTTAAACTCGGCTATTTTCTCTACGATTTGGTCAGCTGTAGCATTAACCAGTATTTTATCTCCGGGAGTAGTTATTCCAAACATCAAAATTAAAACAAAGACCAAAAATGTTTTCATAATTTTAATCTAAATGTTCAGAAGGATTCCAAAAATGCTTCTCTATATCAACGGTGTACTCTTCTTTAAAATCTACGCCTTCTTGAAGCAAGCGTTCCCGCATGGTATCTCCTTCGAAATGAGCTCGGCCTGTTAATTGTCCCAATCTATTAAGTACACGGTGCGCAGGTAATTCATATTCCAAATTATAGCTACGGTAGTTATTCATAGCATAACCTACCATTCGGGCTCCTGATTCAACCCCAAGGTAGCCTGCTATAGCTCCATAAGAAGTCACTTTTCCTAAAGGAATTTGTGAAACCACATCATAAACACGAGTGTAAAAATCATTTGCTGATTTAGAGCTCAAGACAATAACTTTTTTATTTCCTGCAATGATTGAGAAGAACCACTTTTTCTTTCCGCTATTTTGACGGCTTCAATTCCCAATGTCTTATATAAAGAAAGGACTTCAGGAGCACTATCCAAACTCTTGAGATGTTGTTTAACCGTTTCTAAATCGCCCCGGGCAATAGGTCCGGTTAGTGCATCTGTTACACCCAAGGTGTTGATGTTCTCAATTGTATTTTCCATAAGCGGCTTGAGTGCGTTTAGAGCAGTAGCTTCCGGGATATTTGCCTCAGCAGATATTTTAGCAACCATATCACTCAAAACCACTAAATAATTTGAAGCCACGACAGCCGAAGCATGAAGTAACGGTTTTGCATCAGCATCCACTCGAAAAGTTTTAGCCTTAAGATCGTGACTGATATTTTCCAGTTCCTCCAATAATACTTTATCCCCTTCCATATCAAACCAGGTTCCCTCAAAAGATTTAGTTTTCGGTGTGATTGCCTGCATGGGATGAAATGAAGCTACATTTGCACCATTCTTTTTTATCGGGTTTAAAATTTGAGAAGAATGAGTGCCTGATAGATGTACAACTTTTCTCCTTAATTTAGGAAACTGATCTGCTAACTCTTCTGCAATGCTCGAGATTGCATCATCAGAAACAGAAATAAAAATGAGGTCGCCCAGATTATCCAGGTCTTTTGGCTGACCAACTGAGAATAAAGTATTGGGATACTGTTTTTTAAAACCTTCTTCAATCTCAGAGTGATTGTATACCGAAATAACCGGGTAGCCTTTTTCATTAAAAACATGAAGTAATGCCGTTCCCACTCTTCCCAAACCTATAATAGAAATGCGGGGTTTACTCATTATCAGACCATTTGAGTTTCGGTACGTTTTGCATACCCACAAATATTGGAAGCAGACTCAATATGATCCAGAAACTCAACATCATATCCCCAGGACCGGGCAACCAGAATACCACTCATGAAAGCACGGGCTCCATTTACGGTTTTCTCATTGCTATTGAGATAATGCATCAAACCGGATTCATTATTGTTTACAACTAATGATCGCAGCTTTTCGAGTTCTTCGGGGCTTCCCGCAGGCACATCACAACAGTACACAATAAGTGCGTTTTTGTTTAACAGCAGTTCATCTAAAGTGAAAGCAAGTTCACGGATGATAGCAGGGTCATAGTCCCCAATTTGAAGGCTTACCACATCAAAATCATTAAAACAGGACTGAAGTACAGGCAGCTGTGTGTAGAGACTCATGTCTTTGCTATAGCCCTCATCCGCAATAAAGAAGTCATCCTCTTCATCACAAAATTCATTCCTCAAAAAATCATTTACAGGCACTTCTCCAAAACGTGTTTCAAAAACATCGTTTGATGGCATCGCTAATTTCTTCTGTAAATGACCTGTATAAGACTCAATTACAACAACGGTATCGAACTTTTGATCTACGACGGTTTTATAGGTCGTGCAAAGCTCACCGAAATTATCTGCATCAATAATATTGGGGACAAAGAGCATTCGGACATATTCCGAATTTGTACTTAAATGCTTCGCATTTTTTATGTGCCCTTGAATTTCTTTCTGTGTCAGGCTTGGTACATCCATAGTGCTAATCTGATATTCATTAAATTAAAAAAGCCCGGAGATACCTTTCCAACTTGCGTTAAGAAACGGCATTTCCGAGCTCTTGTAATATTGATCAACTATTTTTGCTTTGATAAGCTAATGCTATCTGATGATCTGTTTGTCTGAAACTACAAATTTCAAACATTTTATCATTGTTAAATCTTACAGAAAAGCGGTTTTTTTCATTTTTTTGAATTGTGAGGTCATCAAGGTTTGTCCGAAGACCTGTCCCAAGGCATTTCACCGCTGCTTCTTTGATAGTCCAAAGCCGGATGGGTTCCTCTTCCTCGGCCAAATGGTGTTCCTCATCATTTAAGATTCTATTCACGACTGCATCATTGACTTCCCGGTTTGAGAGTTCAACATCCAGCCCGATATCAAATGTATCAGAAATCGCACAAAAAACTTTTGAAGGTGAATGAGAAAAACTTGTGTAAATGATTTCCTCACCAAACTTGGCAAAAGGTTTGCCTGAATCTTCTTTATGCAGTTCTACTCGTTTTTCTAAGCCTTCATCATTCAAACTTTCAGCAAGCGAATGGAAGAGATGTCTGGCAGACAAGTATTCAGCCTTTCTTTTGTCGTTAGAGAATCCGGCGTATTCCTCTTTTTCTCTAGCAGATAAAATTTTAATGGAATAGCCCTCCTCTATTTCAACAACCCCAAGAATCACCTTTCCAGGCCAATTTTCAATATTGGAAGTATCAATTTTTTGCATAAAAAAATATACTGATTTTTTGGGAGTACGGAATGGAGTGAAACTAAGAAAAGCAAAAAAATGGCGGAGAGGGAGGGATTCGAACCCTCGGTACCCCGTAAGGGGCACACTCGCTTTCCAGGCGAGCCCGTTCGACCGCTCTGGCACCTCTCCGTTTTTTAATAGATGATAGCCCGTCGAAGGGCGCCTAAGATAGAGTTAATTATATCCTATATCAAAGAATTTAGAAGCCAATATTAAAACTATTTTCAACATAGGTTTTAACGGGTCTCCCATTGTCGGTTGCAGCAATAAATTTCCACTTTGCTGCGGCCTGAAGTACGGCGTCCATAATACCATAACCAACTTCATTTACTTTTTCGAAAGAACCATCTTCATTATAAAGCCTGATTTCAGAAATATAAAAATCTTCGACCTCCCCTTTTGTGCCCACCAAAAACGTAACAAGCACCCTAACCTTTATATCCGCTCTTTTGGCAGCTTCAGGAACAGTGGGTTCAACAATACGGACTAAACCCGGCGGGCGTTCAGGACTTCCAACAAACTCCCCTTCTCCCTCCGCTTCTGAAAAACCCTCTTCCCCTTCCGCATCAAACTTCGAGATTAAATCATCAAATTCAGGAAACTCGATTTCTTCTTCAATAACCTGATCGTTAGGAACCGGAACCGGAACGCGAGGACGTGGAGGCGCTGCGGGAGCTGATGTTTGTTTAGTGATAATGGCATTCTCGACATAAGTCACTTCTTCGGCGAAGCTGTCAAGTACTTTAGAGGTTGGTATCTCCGTAGCTGGCCAGCTTTTTATAATGATGAGAATAATTAATTGTGCGCATATCAATGACATCATGAAGCGATGTTCATGCTCAAGCTCGCCGTAGTAAATATCACGGATTCTGTCGATCAAGTATGCTTTAATTCTTTTAGTTGTTCCTGCATTACTTCCCGGGTATGATTTTTTAGCGACATCATATCGTCAAAATCTGCGGGGTCAATAGCGTCTAATACTTTTAGTTTGAAATCTGCTTTAGGGTTTAGGTTTGAAGAACCGGATGGCATTGCTTCAAAACTCCCATCAATTACCATTGGCTGTAACTTAAACCCGTATTCAAGGGAAAGAAGGAATGGCCCGTTCTTAAACGGTTTGAGTTGCCCATCCATTGTGCGAGTTCCTTCCGGGAAGATCATAACAGGAACCAAATCTTTTAGGGGTTCAACTAAATTGTCCAGTTTTTTGAGAGCTGTTTTGCTTGATCGATCTATGGTTAAATGTCCGGTAAGCCAAACCAGCCAGCCCATCACCGGAATGTAGGTGAGACTCTTCTTGGAAACCCATTTCATTTTCCAGGGCAGATGATATATAAAAGCCATATCCAAAAAGCTCTGATGATTGCACACAAAAATAGTTGGTTCTGATGGATCGTATTTATCTACGTTCATGAACGTCATTTTCCACCAAGGACTAGCCTTCATCATAAACCTTGCCATTATAGATAAGGTGAAATTGGGCGCCTTTCGGTATCTATCGAATGGAAAAGTCACTATAAAAACCAATGATATTATTACAAAGAAAATAAGGAACAGCACTGAAAAATAGCCGAATACAAAAATACTGAAAAGTCGTCTCATCATTATTTATCAAAACTTAAAAGTGCTTTACGAACAAAGCCATTATGCTTTTTAAGTAACCTGGAAGCATCGGATTTTGTTACATCTCCAAGAGCCATCACCAACGCTGTTTTAACATGTCCGCCTGCTTTATTTAGTAATTCTTCAGCACGGTCATAATCAATATCTGAAAAAATCATCAAAATTCGTTTGGCTCGTTCAACCAGTTTCTCATTGGTAAGCATTAAATCAACCATAACATTTTCGTAGATTTTACCCTGCCGAATCATAGCCCCTGTTGTAATCATATTTAATACCATTTTTTGAGCCGTTCCGCTTTTCATGCGAGTACTTCCCATAACCACCTCTGCACCTACCGGTACATCAATCAGGTAATCAACATCTAGTTCAATCTGCTTAGCAGGAACGGTGGTTACAAGAATGGTTTTGCATCCTCTTATTCTGGCTTCTTTGAGCGCTCCATGTACATATGGTGTGCGACCGCTAGCTGCTAAACCACAAACTACATCCGGAGTAGCAACCATCGCTTCTTCAATAGCTGCTCTTCCTGTTTCTTCTGAATCTTCCGCTCCTTCCTGAGCAACAAACATCGCTTCTTTACCACCGGCAATAAAACCCTCCACCTGTTCTGGGGGTGTTCCAAATGTTGGCGGACATTCAGCTGCATCCAAAACCCCTAACCTACCACTGGTACCCGCTCCAAAATAAAGCAGACGACCACCGACCTGAAAGGCATCCGAAACTAAATCTATCACATCAGCGATAACATCCAGCTTTTTTTCTACCTGAAGTGCTACTTTTTGATCCTCAAGATTTATAAGCCGTGCAATTTCTCCGGCAGAGGCAAGATCAATTTCTCGGGTATTAGGATTTCGGCCTTCCGTGGCTAACTTTTCAAGCTGAGAGAATAATTCTTTTTTTTTAGAACCTGATTCCAATATGATTTACCCTCTGCGGTTTTTCCACCACTGACTTCTTTCCGTACCCTCTCCGGCCAGTACCGGCTCTGACGTTTCACCGTCATTCGCATTTTTTAGTACAGAGGCAGCTAAAACCACATCTTCTATTGGTAAGTTGGGCTGCATTTTTTCAGGGGTGAAGTGATCCGGGACGAAATGAGTATCGTATTTCGCTTCAATAAAGGCCGGGTGATTAAGTGTAAATTCACAAAAAGGAATGGTGGTTCTACAACCGGCAATTTCATATTCGTCTAGCGCACGAAGCATGCGTTTGCGTGCAATTTCCCGAGTCGGTCCATGAACACTCAGCTTTGAGATCATAGGATCATAATTGATCGTAATCTGCTGTCCTTCCTCCACTCCGGCATCCACTCTAATTCCGGAACCAGTTGGCACCCTGTGCTTTTTAAGCAATCCTGTACTTGGCAGAAAATTATCAGCAGGATCTTCAGCATAAATACGACATTCGATCGCATGCCCATTTATTTTCAAATCTTCTTGTTTGAACGGAAGCTCTTTTCCTTCTGCTACTAAAATCTGCAGAGCAACCAAGTCCACGCCCGTAATCATTTCTGTAACGGGGTGTTCAACCTGAAGTCGGGTATTCATCTCCAGGAAATAGAAGTTCATGTGTTTGTCGACAAGGAACTCAATGGTTCCGGCTCCTACATAATCACAAGCTTCAGCGGCTTTGATCGCAGCTTTTGCCATTTCAGCTCGTAATTCATCGGTCAGGAGTGCGCAAGGCGCTTCTTCAATTACTTTTTGATGCCGGCGTTGTACCGAGCATTCCCGATCGTACACATGTAGCACATTCCCGTGAGTATCAGCCATGATTTGAAATTCCACATGCCGAGGTTCTTCCAAATATTTCTCTATATAGATTCGGTCATCGCCAAAAGCATTTCTGGCTTCCGATTTCGCCGCTTTGATGCTCGCCTCAAACTCTTCTTTTTTGTGGACGATGCGCATCCCTTTTCCACCACCACCGGCGGCGGCTTTTACCAAAATCGGATAGCCGATATCATCAGCAACCCTTCGAGCTTCTTCAATATCTTTGAGCTCATTCTTAATGCCTGGAGGAGTTGGAATTTCCGCCTTAGCCATTAGCTTTCGGGCCTCGGTCTTATCGCCCATCAGCGTAATAGCTTTGGGTTCCGGACCTATAAAAATGATATTCTCTTTCTTGCACCGCTCGGCAAAAGACGCGTTCTCACTCAGAAATCCGTATCCGGGATGTACCGCATCGGCACCCGTTTGCTTAACGGCATCAACAATTTTATCGATGACCAGATAACTTTCTGACGAAGCAGCTTCCCCAATAAATACAGATTCATCAGCATGAAGTACGTGGGGTGAATGTGCGTCAGGCCGAGAATAAACGGCTACTGTTTTAATTCCTAACTCTTTGCAGGTGTGAATAACCCGAAGTGCGATTTCACCACGATTGGCTACTAATACTTTCTTAATATCTCCCATAAAATCCTTTTTTAGTTATAGTCAATGATAGGACTTTAAAGCAAGATTCTCCAAGCAAAAACCAGATTTTAACTGTCTGTTTTCATATCTAGGTAAGCACGGGGCAGAATCGAAAGTTTTTCAGTGTAATTCAGGTATGCCCTATGATCGAAAACGTTGTAATTGTTCTCTTCAATTTTATCAAGAATTCTGCTGTAATTGTGTCTTGCAAGGTACACAGGTAAACGACTATCACTCGATAGCAAGCAAATCCCTTTATCTGCTTTCTCGTAGTATTCCCGAGTACGATTAATTTGAAATTTCATCAACTCAGAAAACTTATCGTCTAAGGTGTAGTTGAATAGCTCTTCCTCTGAAACGTCAAACCTTTTAAGATCTTCTTGAGGAAGATATATTCTGCCACGGCGTAAATCTTCTCCTACATCTCTTAAAATATTAGTGAGCTGCATGGCAATTCCTAAATCCACGGCGTATTGAAGAGCGTTATTATTCGTGTAGCCAAAAACCTCGCTAGTCATTAACCCAACCACTGAAGCAACTTTATACGAATAGTCATAAATCTCGTCGAAGTTTTCGAATCTGCTTTTAACCAAGTCCATCTTCACTCCTTCCATTAGCAGGAAAGGAAGCTCCATAGAAATTTTGTACTGTTTCAGGGTATCGGAAAAAGCTGTAAGAATGGGATCGTCAACAATTCTGCCTTCATATACATCTATGAGACGCTGCTTAAACATCTCAAGTTTCTCTTCAACCTGATCGACCGTAATTTTTTGTTCTATAATAAGGTCTTCAGCTTCATCAACTAAATCGTCGAGATAACGGCACAATCCATATATGGCGAAAATTCCACGTTGTTTTTCGTTAGGGAGAAATCGAGTAGCCATATAGAAAGTCTTAGCATGCTTTCGGGTAATACCTCGGCAATGAGAATAAGCTCCCTTCAAGTCGTCGTCATTCAGATCATCAATCACAGATCGATGAAAAGAAGTCCGCTCGTATAAAGGGCGAAAAACGTAATATGGAAATCGGAGTATATTTGTAAGCATATATAAATGTATTTCTCATTGCTATAGCCTTATTTTTTTTAAAAAAGTTCCCAAGAACTTTTGAGAATAATCAGTTTTCTCCTATAACATTTTGAAAAGAAGATGTTTATACTAAAAACTTGAATTTGATTATATTGAGTTAATCTAATAGTGTTATATTTTTAACACTATTATCAAGGAATGCTAAATAATTGAGGCGTAATGAATAAGAAAGTAACGATTTATGAGGTTGCCAAACGAGCAGAAGTGGCTATCTCAACTGTTTCACGCGTACTGAACGGATCGGAAAATGTTTCTAAAGCAACAAAAGAGAAGGTCGAAAAGGCTATTGATGAACTTAATTTCCGGCCACAGGTTAGCGCCCGAAAGCTTGCAAGTAAAGAGCCTCAAATGCTTGCCATTGCTGTTCCCTCTTTCACAACTCCATATTTTAATGAAGTTCTGAAAGGTGTTAAAGATGAAATCAAGAAAATGGATCTTGATATTATCATGTATAATACCGGATCAAAACAACCCGAGGAAGCCGTCCAAAACTTTTTTGACCGCGGCACTGCCGATGCGGTTATCCTGCTTTCTATTGATGTGAGTGATAAGGTGCATAAACTTATTCAGGCTACCCAAACTCCGGCTGTGCTAGTAAATGCTCAACATCCCTCCTACAATTATTTTATGCTGAATGATTACCAAGGCGGCTATTTAGCCGGTGAGCACTTGGTGAAGCAAGGCTTTGAGAATTTAGGGATGATTACCAGTGTAATTGACTCAAGGGCTTCTCAGCAAAGACTGAAAGGATATACAGATGCTTTAAAAAACTACAAAATGAAGGTCGACAAGTCTCTTTTCATGAGTGGTGACTCTACCAAACATGGTGGTTTTACAGAAGAGTCAGGCTTCGAAGCGATCTACAAATTCGACAAACAAGGAAAATTCCCTGACGCTATTTTTTGCTCTAATGATACCCAAGCCGTTGGTGCTATCTATGCACTCTCAAAATTGGGGTTGAAGGTGCCTGATGATATTGCCATCATGGGATATGACAACATCAAACTGAGTAAGTATCTCGAACTTACTACCATCGACCAAAAGATGTACACTATTGGTGTACAGGCTACAAAACGACTCGCAGAAATTATCACCAAACCGGATGACGAACTTTATCAAACGACTATAAATCCAGTATTGGTAAAACGAGGTTCTACAGAAAATAAAAAGGCTAAGTAAGTTGAATTCTGATTTTTCCACCCGAGAAGCACTAGATAACTGTATTACTGATACCAACGTCCCTGGTCTCCCCGATCCCTACAAAGGAAAGGTCCGTGAAGTTTATGATCTGGATAACGATACACTTGGCATTGTTGTAACTGATCGCATTTCAGCCTTTGATTACATCATGAAGCAAGCTATTCCTTTTAAAGGACAGATTTTAAATCAGCTGGCTGCATTTTCTTTCGATAAGGTGAAAGACATTGTTGCTACTCATATCATTGATATTCCACATCCCAACGTAACTATTGCCAAAAAATGTGATCCTGTTCCAATTGAGGTAGTCATACGTGGCTATTTGACTGGACACGCCTGGCGGGTGTATAAATCTGGAAAAAGAGAACTATGCGGAGTAAAACTTCCCGATGGTTTAAAAGAACACGATAAATTTCCCAAACCCATCCTCACTCCTGCCACAAAAGCGATGGAAGGTCATGACGAGGATATTTCTGAAGAGGAAATATTATCCCGGAAAATCGTATCACCTGATCTTTGGAATGAAATTAAAGAGGTAGCATTCAAACTCTTTGAACGAGGAACACAAGTCGCTGCCGAACAAGGACTGATTCTTGTTGATACCAAATATGAGTTTGGAGTCTTCAAGGGTGAACTGACCCTTATTGATGAAGTACACACCACCGATTCTTCCCGCTATTTTTATTTAGAAGGATATGAAGAACGGCAAGCCAAGGGTGAAGGACAAAAACAGCTTTCCAAAGAGTTTCTGCGTGAATGGTTGATGGAAAACGATTTCCAAGGCTTAGACGGACAAACCCTTCCTGACCTCCCGGACGAATTTCGCATGGAAGTTTTTCAGCGATATTCAGAATTATTCGAGATGCTTACCGGAACAGAATTTAAACCAGTTATTGAGAAAAACTTCAATACCACCCTTAAGCAAATTTTGAAGTGATTATACCGGTCAACATAAAAGAAAAATTCAATCTTTTTGATGAGTACTGGACTCCGAAAATAGTTGGAGAACTTAATGATCAGTATGTAAAGCTCGCTAAGCTAAAAGGTGAATTTGTTTGGCACAGCCATGAAAACGAAGACGAACTTTTCTACATCGTTAAGGGTGAACTGATACTTAAATTCAGGGATAATAAAGATATCCTATTGAAAGAAGGTGAAATGCATATTGTTCCAGCTGGTGTTGAGCATTTCCCCATTGCAAAAGAAGAATGCTGGGTGATGCTCGTGGAGCCCAAATCCACAACCCATACCGGTTCAATCCAAACCGATGGAACTGTAGCTATTGAAGATCAGGAGTGGATTTAATTAGTCTTATTCACTTTTTGAAAACCCCTCAGATTTTCTCACTTTCTTTGGTTATCAAAAACAAATGGAGTCATCATGGGGCAAAAGAAGGAAAACAAGAAATCTGCTAAATCAGCAAACCTTTCACGAAAGGATTTTCTTAAAAAATCGGCATTGGGTTTTGCTTCCTTTAGTATTGTTCCAAGATTTGTTCTGGGTGGAACCGGCTACACTGCTCCAAGTGATAAAATCACCATTGGCTTTATTGGTACCGGAAAACAAAGCACCATTTTAGCCAATCCGTTTTTTAGTTTACCGGAAGCTCAGTTTGTAGCTTGCTGTGATGTTGACTCTATAAAGCGAACCAAATTTAAAGAATGGGTTGAGAGGAAATATGCAGACGCCGGAGAGCAAACGGATTATACCGGGTGCACAGCGTATAAAGACTATAAAGAACTTATTGCCCATGACGATCTTGACGCCGTCATCGTTTGTACACCTGATCATTGGCACGCCATTCCTGCCATTGCAGCTCTCAATGCTGGAAAAGACTTGTATTGTGAAAAACCCTTGTCACTAACTGTTGAGGAAGGCCGGGCTATGGTGGAAGCCACAAGAAGAAACGACCGGGTTGCACAAACAGGAAGCATGCAGCGGTCTTGGGATATTTTCGCAAAAGCATCCGAATTGGTTCGAAATGGATATTTAGGAGAAATCAAAGAAGTTAAAGTAAATGTAGGCGGACCTCCCCGAGCTTATGACCTTCCAAAACAAGCTGTTCCTGAAAGCCTTAATTGGGATGAATGGATTGGGCCTTCCCCTTTTGTAGTCTACAATAATGAAGTGGCCCCTCCCTATCCATGGGATAATTATCCCCGATGGAGAAGTTTTAAAGAATTTGGCGGCGGTGGTGTCACCGACTGGGGGGCTCATATGTTTGACATCGTACAGTGGGCTTTAGGTATGGACGACAGCGGCCCGGTTGAGTTCATTCCGCCTTCAGAAGAGAATGCACAACGTGGACTAAAATTTATCTATGAAAATGGCATTGAAGTTACTCATGAAGACTTTGGCCGAGGAAATGCTGTGCGATTTATTGGATCAGAAGGATCCTTAGATATTAGCCGGGAGTTTCTGGAGCCTTCAAATATGAGCTTGGTCGACCACAAGCTTGGTGCTGACGAAACCAAACTTTTCCTTAGTGATAATCATTACCAGGACTGGTTTGATGCAATCAAAAACAGAACGAAACCAATAGCTGACATTGAAATTGGCCACCGGACGGCATCCATCTGTAATATAGCGAATATCGCTTATGAACTTCGAAGACCATTGAATTGGAATCCCGAAACTGAGCAATTTAAAGACGATGAAGCTGCAAATGCTATGTTGGGCCGGGAATATCGTAAAGGCTATTCTTTGTAATGAATCCACTGATAACCTGAGAATTATTTCGATAAAATTCCATGGATGACCAACTTCATTTTCGGAGAATCCGGCCTCGTATTAAGGTACCAACATCATTAAGCACCGATGATATTAATCAGCGAATTAGAAGCTTATTAAAATCTGAAGACGCAAGCTGTGAAGGGAAAACCACCCGAGGTTATGCTACCATTTATCCTCCTTTAGAAGATCAGCATTTTTGGTCACCCCAACTCACCATCACCGTTGAAGAAAATGAGGATGGAAACCTAATTAGAGGTTTATATGGCCCGAAACCGTCGGTATGGACCATGTTTGTATTCTTCTACTCCGCTATCGGATTTGCAACTATGATTATTCTGATGGTAGGCTTATCACTTTGGAGTCTGGGAAATTCGGCAGGCATCCTTTGGTTTGTCCCTGTTTTAGTATTCCTATTTTTGAGCCTGTATCTGGTTGCTTACTTCGGACAAAAGCTGGGACACAAACAGATGGGAAACATCCATCGCTTTATAGAAAAGTGCTTAGATCAGGAAATTGAAGCTCATTGATTTGTCTACATGATCCTTCAATAAATATCGCAGGGTTAAAACCCATGCTTGTTTACTTGAATCCATCAAAGCTATAATCAATATTCTCTCCTAAAAGCCTCTCCAATAAGAATAGAAAAAACTAACTGAACCAGCAAGAACGTAATCTGTGAAATCAGTGCCATCTGGCAATCTGCGATCAAAATAACTCCTTAGCCACCTCATACACCGAAGCTGATTTCCCCATCGAGTAATAGTGCAGACTGGGAACCCCAAATTCCATCAGCTCTTTGGATTGCTGAATAGTCCATTCAATCCCCACCTGAACCACTTCTTCTTTCGAATTACACTCCTCTACCGCTTTTGATAACTCCATCGGCAAATCCACATGGAAAAGCTGTGGCAAAATCGTGAGCTGTTTTTGAGATGTGATGGGTTTTAAACCCGGAATAATGGGAAGTGTTATACCAGCTTCACGGCACTGCTTCACAAAATCTAAGTAGCACTGATTATCAAAAAACATCTGTGTAACGATGTAATGCCCACCTTTGTCCTGCTTCAGCTTCAGATACTTCATGTCGGTTTGCATATTGGGAGCAGCATAATGCTTTTCGGGATAGCCCGCTACACCGATGCAAAAATCTGAGGGTTTGGCGTTTTCGAGGTCTTCATCGATATAAATCCCATTATTCAAGTCCACGACCTGTTCAATCAGGTCCGAAGCATAGGCATGTCCATCAGGCTCGGGCTTGAATTCACGCTCGGGCTTTCGAGTGTCGCCCTGAATCAACAGCACATTATCAATGCCAAGGAAGTTGAGGTCAATCAGGGCATTTTCAGTATCCTCTCTTGAAAAGCCACCACAGATGATATGAGGAACCGCATCCACTTTGTAGTGATTCTGAATGGCGGCACAAATACCTACGGTGCCTGGTCGCTTACGTACCGTTTTCCGCTCCAGAAGGCCGTTGTCGCGTTTCTTGTATACAAACTCCTCTCGGTGGTAGGTAACGTCTACAAAAGGCGGATTGAACTCCATCAGCGGATCCATGTGATCAAACAGAGACCGAATATTTTGCCCTTTCAGCGGCGGTAAAACTTCAAATGAGAACAGCGTATCGCCATTCGCTTTTTCAATATGCTCAGTTACTTTCATTACTTACTTCCTTGGATCATAGTCTAAATTAGGAGAAAGCCATCTTTCCACTTCCTCTTTCGTTAATAATTTTCGTTGGGTGTAGTCGGCGACCTGATCTTCCCCAATATTACCAACACGGAAATACCGAGACTCAGGATGAGAAAAATATATTCCACTGACCGATGACGCCGGATACATTGCAAATGACTCGGTAAGCTCGATTTCAGCGTTTTTCTCTACATCTAACAGATCAAATAAAATGCGTTTTTCGGTATGATCGGGACAGGCCGGATATCCCGGTGCAGGTCGAATTCCTGAATAAGACTCCGCGATTAATTCTTCATTGCTGAAATTCTCCTCATCCGAATAGCCCCAAAATTCTTTTCGAACACGCTCGTGCATCCGTTCGGCAAATGCTTCAGCAAGTCGATCAGCTACTGCTTTTACCAAGATCACATTGTAGTCATCATTCGCCTTTTTGTATTCGTCGATGATAGGCTCAATTCCCAATCCGGCAGTTACCGCAAAAAATCCAATGTAGTCCGTAATTCCGGTTTCCTTTGGAGCAATATAATCTGAAAGGCAGGAATTCGGCTGCCCTTTTCGCTTCTTCGTTTGCTGTCGTAAAAAGTGAAATTCAGTTTTCTCTTTGGATCGATTCTCATCTTCGAATACTTTTATATCATTACCGTAAGCGACTGCAGGATAAAAACCTACAACTGCCTTTTCTTTCAATAAATCCTCCTCTACAATACGATCCAGAAGTTCCTGAGCATCATCAAAAAGAGACTGTGCCTGCTCTCCTACTTCCTCATCATCCAGAATATCCGGGTATTTCCCCGTGAGCATCCAGGTCCGGAAAAAGGGCGACCAATCAATGTAATTTCTAAGCTCTGAGATCGGGTAATCATCAAATATTTTTTCTCCGAGGAAGGTCGGCTTAGGTGGTTCATATCCTGACCAGTCGATATCCGTTTTATTCTGTTGCGCATCTTCATAGCTCAACAGCTGCTTTCGGTTCTGTCGGTTTTCATGCTGCTCCCGAAGTCCCTCATACTCTTTCTTCACTTCAAGCCTCACGCCTTCCCTGCGCTGCTTACTGATCACATCCCCTGCAATAGAAACTGCTCGTGAGGCATCCAGCACATGAATAATGGAGCCATCATACTCGGGATCAATTTTAACAGCTGTGTGAAGACGTGATGTAGTTGCTCCCCCAATCAAGAGCGGCAGATCCATCTTTCTCTTCTTCATTTCGCGTGCTACATGAATCATTTCATCCAGAGACGGCGTGATCAATCCACTCAACCCAATAGCATCCACATTATGCTCTTCGGCTTTATCAAGGATTTTGTCCGCAGGAACCATCACTCCTAAATCAACCACATTATAATTATTACAGGCCAGTACCACGCTGACGATGTTTTTCCCAATATCATGTACATCACCCTTTACGGTGGCAAGCAAAATCTTGGGCTGTTCGCTGGTGTCTTTATTTCGAGCTTTTTCTTCTTCAAGATATGGAGTGAGATAAGCCACAGCCTGCTTCATCACCCGGGCGCTTTTCACGACCTGAGGCAAAAACATCTTTCCTGCCCCAAAGAGATCACCAACCACATTCATTCCGTCCATCAGCGGACCTTCAATCACCTCGAGCGGACTTCCATATTTTACCCGAGCTTCTTCCGCATCTTCTTCCGCAAACTCATTAATTCCTTTTACCAGCGCATGACTAAGCCGTTCTTCCACTGGCTTCTTACGCCACTCATCATCTTTCTTCTGCTTGACGGACGAAGATTCGCCTTTAAACTCTTCCGCTATTTCCAGTAGCCGCTCGGTAGCATCATCCCTGCGATCAAAGAGCACATCTTCTACTCTCAACAGCAGGTCCTCAGGGATATCATCATACACTTCTAACTGCGTCGGATTCACAATCCCCATATCCATGCCGTGCTGAATTCCGTGATATAGAAAAGCAGAGTGAATAGCCTCCCGAACACGATTATTTCCCCTAAAGGAGAAAGAGACGTTACTTACTCCACCGATGATATGTGCTCCGGGTAAATTCTCCCTAATCCATTTGGCGGCATTAAAGAAGTCCAGAGCATTTTTCTTATGCTCATCCATTCCTGTTGCAACCGGAAAGATGTTGGGATCTAAAATGATATCTGAGGGATCAAACCCGGCTTCTTCGGTGAGAATCTTATACGCCCTACCACAAATCTCTTTTCGCCGGGGCAAGGTGTCGGCCTGACCATCTTCATCAAAAGCCATACAAATGACAGCTGCTCCAAAACGACGTATGATTTTAGCTCGCCGCAGAAATTCTTCTTCGCCATCCTTTAGGCTGATGGAATTCACAACGCCTTTCCCTTGCATGCATTTTAATCCGGCCAGAATGACTTCCCACTTTGAAGAATCAACCATAATGGGAATTTTAGCGATATCAGGATCGGAGGCGATGAGGTTCAGGAAGTGCGTCATTTCCTCGGCGCTATCCAACATCCCTTCGTCCATATTGACATCCAGAATCTGAGCTCCGCCCTCAACCTGATCCAGCGCTACTTTCAGTGCATTATCATATTCCTTATTCTTGATGTAATTAAGGAAACGCTTTGAACCCGTTACGTTTGTGCGTTCTCCAACGTTGACAAAATTTGAATCCTTTGTAATGATGAGCGGCTCAAGTCCGCTTAGTGTGAGGGGAAGTGATTTCATTTATATACAACAAAAATTTAGATTCCATCTCATCGTCTGACGGCTAAAAGTCCGTCCGACGAATTCTATCCACGGGCCCTCGCTTATAAATCCATCGGACGACTCTTGTCCTTCATTCATCTCACCAAGCATAGGTTCAGTCGTCAGATGGGGTTCGAAGTAGTACTGTAAGTTTTGAATCTTTTCTTTCAATGAATGCATAGTTAGGCTACCGCTACTGCTTTTTTACGTGGTTCATAATTCTGGGCCAATTCGGCCATTTTTGAAATATGTGCGGGAGTAGTCCCACAACAACCGCCAAGGATATTCACCAAGTTTTCTTCCAGATACCTCTCCACTTCCTGCCCCATCAATTCTGGGTCTTGATCATATTCTCCAAACTCGTTCGGCAATCCGGCGTTGGGATAGGCGCTGACAAAGAAGTCCGACTTATCAGCCAGATTCTGTAAATACGGCTGTAACTGCTTTGCTCCCAATGCACAATTAAAGCCAACACTGAGAATGGGTGCATGTGAAACTGAAATCAAAAAGGCTTCTACGATTTGACCTGATAGCGTTCGTCCAGAAGCATCCGTAATCGTTCCCGAAACCATGATAGGCAACTTCTCTCCCCTTTCATCAAACAGTTCCTGAATGGCAAAGAGTGCCGCTTTAGCATTCAATGTATCGAAAATCGTTTCTATGAGGAGTAAGTCTGCACCGCCATCCATCAGACCTTTCGCTTGTTCTTTGTAAGCCTCAGCGAGTTCATCAAAAGTAACGGCTCGGTAGGCAGGATCGGTAACTTCTGGGGAAATGGACGCTGTCCTATTGGTTGGGCCCATCGATCCGGCAACAAATCGTGGTCGATCCGGATTTTGTTCGGTGAATTTCTTCGTGGCTTTCTTGGCAATCTCAGCGGACTTCCGGTTTAGCTCATACACAATATGCTCAAGCTTGTAATCGGCCTGAGCAATGCTAGTACCGCTAAAGGTATTGGTTTCCACGATATCGGCTCCGGCAGCCAGGTATTCTTCGTGGATGGATTGAATGAGATCGGGACGAGTCAGGCTCAGGAGATCGTTATTTCCCTTCAGATCGTCTTTATGGTCTTTAAACTGTTCGCCTCTGAAATCTTCTTCCTCCAGGGTATGACGCTGAATCATGGTTCCCATGGCTCCGTCTAGAATCAGAATGCGTTCTTGTAATGCTTGGTGTATAGTCACTCTTTCAATGTTGGATTAGCTTATGCAGAAAGAGCGTGAGTGATTAGCTCGCTTATCATTCTAAGCACATAACGTTTTATGTGTTTAGTGGGATTTGGCACCTGCCCCTTTTCAGAAGTGGTTGCCAAGACGTCAACGGGCCCATCCCTCGGTCTTTCTTTATAAGCATTCAATAAATTCGTATCGAATATAACGGTTGTAACCGCACAGAGCAACTTGTTATAACGCCTTGTTAAGAATTGTGTGATAGAACACCGATGACGTGGATTGGGCGAATGTTGCTGAATAGTATGAAGAACCAGACTTCCACTGCCATACTCAATTGTCACCCTGAGCACGTAGCGGGTTGATTAGGTTTGGGGTGTTTTACGCGAAGGGTCTCAAGTTTCAAATTAGCGAAATGTCTTAAACGTTGAGATCCTTCGTGTTCAACAACATCAGCCTTTGCATTTTACTACGCACTCAGGATGACAAGCTGTGAAACTCACAACTCCGTCCTTATCCCAAAATGTACTTTCCCATTTCCAACAGATTCTTCAGGAGAAATCGCATAAGTAAATTTCAATCGACCGATTTGGGTTTGGTAGCTAAGGCCGAATCCGGTGGAGAATAGGTATTTGTTTGTTATTCGGAAGTCGTTATTGGGCTCGGTTAGTAGCTTGGGTCTTTCAAAGCCTCCCACTGCTCCGAAACCGAATAAATATGACTGTCGGTTGAGTAAGAAGCGATACTCCACATCTCCCCAAAGCATGGTTCCGGCCCGGAACTGTTGTTCGGCGTATCCACGGAAGGAATTAGCTCCTCCAAACCGAATTAAGTCATTGGTGGTTACCTTATCGGATTCCAACAAAAAGCCGTGCATCGAAGTAGCAATCACGCTTTTCTCAAAAATGGGAATGTAATTTCTAGCGGTGAATTCCAGGATGTTTTGTGTGAAGGTGGTGCTGGAATCGTCCGCTAAGTCTTTATTGGCAATACCGAGCATGAGTCGTACGGAGCTTCCGGAAGTTGGAGCATCGTAGCGATCGAGGTTCGTGTATTCGAAACCAAGTCGGGCCGTGCGTTTTTGTCCATCTGGTTCAATCACCATCGGGAGGTTATTCCCGGAGGTTGTACTTTGGAAACCCACGCCCCCAATCAGCTTCAATCCCGTATTCAGTAGATAATATCCATCCAGATCAAAATCTCTGGATTGATAGGTTGTATCATTTTGGTAGAGTTGGAATCCGGCAGAAATACCAATCGGGATATCTCCGATCCAGTCCTGTGAGGCGCCCAGATTCAGCTGACTCGTTTCCGGCCGCAATCGCTGGTAACGAAAATCGAAGCCGTTACCCTGCGTCAGCACATTCCATAGTGAAAGCTCCACATCGCCCACAATTTGGCCGTTTCCGGTGGCATCAGGCACATAACCGAGCAATCCATCGAACTGATTAAGCGAACGCTCCTGCACCTCAAAAATAATAACCGGCTCGCCGTTGCGTAGAAAAACCCGCCCCGGTTCCACTGAATTAAATAATCCGCTTGCGTTCAGATTTGCCCGCAGAAAACGAAGATAACCCGGAGTAACTGTTTCGGATGATCTAAATCGAGCCATCTTTCGCAAATAGCTTTGGTCATTCGCCTTGGCTCCCGAAAAATAAATATCAGATTCGGAAATCTTTTTTCCGGTTTTCACTTCCAAATCTATGGTGACAGAACATCTTTCAGCATCCGGAGCAAGTTCCCTAATCTCCGCCTTAGCAAACGGAAACCCAAAATCTTCCAGCTGAATCATTAGCTGATTAATCTCTCCTCTCAAAGTCTGATCTGTAAATCGAATATCGGGTTGAATGACCATGGAGGAATCAAGCTGTCCGGTGTACGTCACCGCCATCTTCGAAAGCACAAATGGGCAGCCTCTTGAAATCTGAGCAGTAGAATCCGATATCGACATCACTTCAGCCGCAAGATATCCCTCCGAAGAAAGCCACTTCAGAAGCCTTTGTTCAATCTGAGCAGGGTTCTTATATAATTGAGTTGCCAAGCTATCCGGAGCCGAGATTTCCTCCCCACCTTCAATCAACCGAAAAGCCGCGGACTGATTTTGAGCAGCCATCAAAAGCGGCAACAGCATCAATAAAATCGAAAAGCCGAATTTTAATAACATATGCTAAATCTACACTCTTTTTAAAACTTGTGCAGAGAATAGAACGCGAGATTTGCACACTAATTTTAGTATTGGATTAATGATCTCGCAGTGCTTAAGTAATTCCCCCGGAGGCGGGAATCTTGATCTAGCCTTTAGATAGAAAGCTTTAGCCTTACAAAGATCCAGATTTCGGGCATTCGCCGCGAAATGACTGAACCCTCCCCTGAACAGACTCGGTATTATATTTAGAGAACAGGAAGCTAGAGCTTCCTGAATGCATTGCGAAGGAGGACCTTCGCAACGAGTTCTACAGATTAATCAATAATATCAGCCACAAAATTAGGCAAAGCAAAAGAACCATTATGAGTGGCTTTGTTGTAGTATTTCAAGTCATCCCCAAAGTCAGACAAGCCCTCTTCTACTCTTGTTAAAACTTCCTCGGACTGAACTTTAATTCCTTTAGAAGCATAGGCAAATGACCACATTCCGGCGGGATATAAGGGTATGTAGCCCAGATACATATCGGATTCAGTAAATACATCACTTAAAGCATCAAATACCTTTTTGATACTCTTATGGTATTCCTGAACCCATGGTGATTCAGTCTGTGCAGAAAGCACACCGTCTTCTTTCAAAGCATCAAAACAGAATTGAAAGAAATCCTTTTCAAATAATCCTTCAGCCGGACCAACAGGATCAGACCCATCAATAATAACGACATCATATTCCGCCTTGGCTGCTTTTACAAAGGCAATGCCATCTTCAAACAAAACATGTAGTCGCTCATCATCCCAAGCTCCTACTTCAGGTAGAAATTCTTTGGATGCTCGAACAACCGCTTCGTCAATTTCAACCATATCTACATGCTTTACCGAAGAATGCTTCAGCACTTCCCGAGCTGTTCCTCCGTCACCACCACCAATAATAAGCACCTTTTCTGGATTCGGATGTGCAAACATCACGGGGTGGGCCAACATCTCATGATACACAAACTCATCTTTTTCCGACAGCATGACCATTCCGTCGATAGTCATTAAGTTACCCCAAGTGTCGGTCTCATATACTTCCACCAGCTGGTAGTCCGTTTGTTCAGAAAAAAGGAGTTTCTTAAGTCCTACCGTTAAGCCGGTATTCTCGTGATAAAATTCGTTGTATTGAATAGACATAGGATGATAGATTTTAGATAAAAGATGACTGGTATTAAAATAGAGGAGTTAAATAAGACTAAGAGTTAAAATCTTATGTCTAATGTCTATAATCTCAAATCTACTTATACCAAAGAACGGCAGCGGCGAAAGTGGAGCCACATTTTTCTACCTGGTGTTCAACACCGACTTTCTTGATCTCTTTGAGCTTTCGGTTACGGTATTCAAAGGCATCTACAACCATCTGCTCAACGATATTTTCTACATACTCTAAGCGGGTATGGTCTTCAAATTCCATGATTACACCCGGCTCAGAAGGGTCTTCAGGGATACCAATAGCAATAGCCGAAGCAATCCACATCTGTGGTGTTTGGGAATCGATAGTCGCATAAGCCAGCGGAATCAATCCTCCTTTTGGCAAAGTGATTTCGTCTCTTGATACTTCTTGTGCTCCAGGAGGACAGATACTGCTCATTCGCATGAGGTTGGTATCGCCTACACCTGCTTCAAGTAAAGCATTGTCAAAAGCATTGAGTCGTGTATTTCCTTCAGCAGCTCCGGAAACAAGACAGTATAAATTTGGGGTTTTCACCATTTGGAGGTTCAAACCGTTAGTTTTTTGAGATATATCCATGAGTCAGTCAGTAGTCTTGTACGTTTACAGTTGGTTTGAAAAGCAGTTTTTCACCCTTAGGCACTCTAAATAAACCGCGTTTCATTTCCATGCTGCTCACATTCTGAGAATTGAAAGCCTCTTTTAAATATTCCTGAATCACCCAGGGATCAATTGTATCACCACAAGTAAAAATATCAACCGCAGCATAATTGTACTCCGGCCAGGTGTGAATGGCAACGTGAGATTCGGCAATTACTACCATCCCACTTACACCATAAGGGCTGAACTTGTGAAAGTTGTGAGATATAATGGTTGCATTCGCGGCTTTAGTTCCGCTTAGCATGGATTCTTCGATGTATTCTACATCATTTATTTTTGAGCTTTCGCAATCGTAAAATTCTACTAAAATTTGTCGGCCAAGTGCTTCCAATCTTCATAAAGGTCTAAAGTTAAAAGTACAGTGAGTTGTGCTTTTGAAATAAAGAGCGAAAACGTATACTTGGCTTTGGGAAAGCCTTAATACTTCTTTTCTTTAAAGCATTAAAAGATACAGATTTTTATAAAAACTATGATATCTACTTCAAAAAAAATTTCTAAGAAAAAAGCACTTCATATTTATAGAAATCTATTGCTCCCTCGCCGTATCGAAGAGCGAATGCTTAAGTTATTGCGCCAGAATAAAATTAGTAAATGGTTCTCAGGAATTGGCCAAGAAGCTGTAGGTGTTGGAGTTACATTATCAGCTAAACCCGAAGATTATATTTTACCAATGCACCGCAACTTAGGTGTATTTACAACTCGGAAAGTGCCTCTCTACCCTCTTTTCTGTCAGCTTTTTGGAAAAGCAGAGGGGTTTACCGGTGGTCGCGATCGGTCTTTTCATTTTGGGGTGATGGAACATAAAATCGTAGGTATGGTTTCCCACCTCGCCGCTATGATGCCCGTTGCCGACGGTCTCGCCCTCGCCAAGAAACTAAAAGGTGAAGATTCCGTGGCCTTCTCTTTCTGTGGGGATGGAGCTACTAGTGAAGGTGATTTTCACGAAGCGTTAAACCTTGCAGCTGTCTGGGAATTACCAGTCGTATTTGTCATTGAGAATAACGGCTATGGACTCTCAACTCCTACTAGTGAGCAGTTCAAGTGCGAAAAGCTATCCGATAGAGCTAAAGGCTATGGAATGCATGGGTTTCATATTGATGGCAACGATATTTTTGAAGTGATGGAAACTATTGAGAAAGCAAGAAAACTCGCTCTCAAAGGGGAACCTGTACTTATTGAAGCTAAAACTTTTCGTATGCGTGGCCATGAAGAAGCTTCCGGAACCCATTATGTTCCTGATGTACTTTTTGAAAACTGGGCAGAGAAAGATCCTTTATTACGGTTTGAAGTATTTCTTAAGGATGAAGGTTATGCCGATGAGGAAGCAATCAAGAAAATGACCAAAGAAATTGATCAATCCTTTCGAAAAGATCTGGATAAAGCCATTAAAGCTGCCGACCCTGTTTTTGATGAAGCGAAAGAGCTAAAAGAGGTTTATTCACAACAAGAACCTAATTTACCTAACCATTCAAATGGAAGTTTCTCTGAAAAAAGGTTCGTAGATGTTATTCAATCCACTTTAAAGCAAGCTTTTGAGGAGGATGATTCTTTCTTGATAATGGGTCAGGATATCGCTGAATACGGTGGAGTTTTTAAAATTACCGAAGGATTTCTGGAGCAGTTTGGGAAAGAACGAATTCGTAATACTCCTATTATTGAATCTGGAGTGCTCGGTGCAGCGATGGGTTTGGCTCTGGAAGGATTTAAGCCTGTCGTTGAAATGCAGTTTGCCGATTTCATTTCCTGCGGTTTTAACCAAATCGTTAATAATATTGCCAAGACACATTACCGTTGGTCTCCACCTCTTAATATCACCATCCGGTCTCCCCATGGTGGCGGAGTTGGAGCCGGCCCCTATCATTCACAATCTGTGGAAGGCTGGTTTATGCAAATACCCGGACTGAAAGTGGTGGTTCCGGGAACCGTTGAAGATGCCCAAAATCTACTCTACAGTTCCTTGCACGATCCAAATCCGGTACTCTTTTTTGAACACAAAAAACTCTACAGAAGCCTCCGGGCGACGATTCCCGATAAAGCAACCTATGAGCCTTTAGGAAAAGCCAAAGTCAGAAATGAAGGTCAGGATATCTCGATCATAACTTACGGCCTTGGCGTACAGTGGGCGGTGGAAATAGTAGATGAGTATGAGCAAAAAGGAATCTCTATAGAAATCTTAGACCTCCGTACACTTCTCCCTTTTGATAAAGAGGCTGTAAAAAATACTGTTCAGAAAACCGGAAAGGTGTTATTGCTACAGGAACCTTCTATTACTTTAGGTCCACTCAGTGAGATTTCAGCTTTTATTAATGAGGAATGTTTTGAATGGCTGGACGGGCCCGTCATGCGGTGCGCTTCCTTAGACACCCCCATTCCTCATGATAAAGGATTAGAAGAGGGATTTATGGCTCAGTCTAAACTTGTAGAGAAATTAGATATATTACTTCAGTACTAACCAACCTGTGTTTATGGAATCCGAAAGCAAAATTGACCGACTGGCGTATAGCTGGCATATTTTCTCCCATACCCAAGAGCTAATCAAGCTTGCTGATTATAAAATCAGGTATCTGTTTTTAGTAAGTAGTATCTCCGCGACCTTTATACTTCGTGACTCCGCGATCCTGGATAATCTGGACGTATTTAAAATCCTTTTTATCATCTCTTTCATGGCTTTTCTAACCTTTGCTTCTTTAACCATAAAACCAAGGGTTACTAAATCAAAGAATTCGCCAACACTCATTTATCACAAGGATATCCTTTTCAAGGGAGATAGGAATGAATATGCAAAGAGTTTCAAAGAGACTTCAGATCAGGAGCTCGAAGACGATCTCTTGTATCAGATTTATGAAATATCCGCCATAGCTGAAAGTAAGTACAAATACTATAACTACTCCTTCTACGCTATGTGCGTGCAAATTGTGCTTTTCTTTATTGTTTTGGTGTGATTTTTACTCGTTTCAGCTAAAGTAACACAAATCAAATTGCTTCAGTATTTATGAAACAAACATAATCGATTCATTATTTATGAAACAGTTGTATTGATAGGTCTTTAGCTATTTCGCCTCAGCTTCGATAAAAACCCTCTTCACTCTCGGATATACACTTTTGATTTGGCTTGAAAGCGTTGCGGTATCAGTTTCAATTTCGTCTGAGTTCAAGGTTGAGCTGAAGTCTGCACTAATGGTTACTAATATATACTGAGGGCCCATATGAAGCGTAAGCACTTCTTTTATGCTTTGAATGGAATCCATGCTTTCTCCTAATTCCTGAATACCCTGGATAATTTTTTCGTCCGCACTTTCCCCAATCAGTAAGCCTTTGGTTTCGTGAGCCAGCCAAATTGCGGTACCTCCCAAAATAATTCCAATAACAATAGAAGCAATGCCATCAAAAATAAGAATCCCGGTCACCTGTGTTAAAAACACTCCAATAAAAGCAACTACTAAACCAAGCATGGCTGCTGAATCCTCAAATAAAACCACAAAAGTGGTAGGGTCTTTTTCTTTTCGAACCGCCTCATAATAGCTTCTGTCCCCTTTGGATTTTTTAAACTCTTTCCAGGCAAAATACCAGGCAAAAGCTTCGAAAATCATAGCCAGAACCAACACGATGTAGTTAATATTTGGGTTTGTAATCTCGTTTGGATCAGATAAGCTGTGAATACCTTCATAAATAGAAATCCCCGCCCCCACCCCAAAGATGATGATAGCCACGACAAAGCTCCAGAAGTAAACCTCTTTGCCATGACCAAAAGGAAACTGTTTATCTGCAGGTTTCTCTGCTTTCTTCAACCCCATTAAAAGCAGTATTTGGTTCCCGGTATCTACAACCGAATGAATACCTTCTGACATCATCGCCGAGCTTCCGGTTAAAAAAGCGGCTATGAATTTTGTAATGGAAATAAGTCCGTTACCAATTAAGGCAGCGTAAATAACTTTTTTTGATCCTGAAGCCAATGCTAGTGATTAAATGAATGATTGCCTCAAAGAAAAGCCATTTTAGGGAGACTTTCATTACTCATCTTTTTTGTTGAGTAGATTCTAAATTCAGATTTATTATTTTTAGGGTAAACAGTAACAATCAAGCTGTTAATATGAAGAGAGTTACCACCCTATTTTTTTTGGTGATTATGTTGCCTTGTTTAGCAATTGCACAATACAATCCCCTTACTAAACCAGAACAAATAGATTTCAAACCAAAAAGTGAAAAAACAGCCAAAGCGCTAACTCTTGCCGTGCCTGCTGCCGGTATTCTAACGGGTTCCCTCCTAATGAAAGCAGAAGCATATGATGTTGGATTCCTCTTAATTTCAGGAGGGATACTTATAGGACCGTCGGCTGGAAATATGTATGCCGAGAACACAGAGTCTGTCATCAAAGGTATTAGCACCCGAGCGGGTGGTCTTGGCTTGATAGCTTTAGGAACTTATTTAGAATTTTTCAATTCTATATTTGAACCTCATTCTTCAAGAGATAGCCATAATATTAGCTTTTGGCCCAAAGCATTGATGATAAGCGGTGCCGGACTTGTTATTTATAGCTGGGGACACGACTTCTACAAATCTGTTGAAAATGTACGTGAATATAATGGTGAGAATGACAGGCCTTCATTCACTATTGCTCCAACTTATTTCCCAAAAGAAAAAGCCCCGGGAGTAAGTATATCCCTGAGCTTTTAATTGCGAATCTGTTTTAATAATCGCTCGGTAAAATCTTTTTTAGCTTTGATTTCCCGAAACTGGGCCATCAGCCTTTTTCCTTCTTTCGCAGAAAATGCCAGCTCACGGAGATCATCATCGTGAACCAGCACTTCTTCGAAAGTCTCTCTCTCAACCGAGCCCATATTTTCATCAACGTAATCGGAGATGAAATCTTCTATTACCGGGTGATATTCTTTGTCTATAAAATTTTTCATAAAGGGGAGTTTGCTAAGTTATCCTTCACTCCCCTTTAATTCATTCATGCAGCATTTGTTCCCAGCTGCACATAATCTTTTATCAATGCCTGAATTTGGGCACGTCCGCGGTTAATTCTGGACTTCACAGTTCCCATTGGGATGTCGGTGATGTCAGAAATTTCGTCGTAAGAAAGCTGTTGCAGATCGCGAAGAATAATAACTTCACGGAAATCTTCTGGTAACTCCATTAATGCTTTTTCTAACTGCTCCATGCATAATTTCTCATGAAGAGCATCATCCTGAAGGATATTAGCATCCTCCAGGAGAAGCTCTCTATCATCGGGGTCAGACTCATCTTTATGAATCGACACTTTATACATGCGTTGCTTCTTTTTGTATAAACTCTTGGCAAGGTTCAGCGCAATGGTGTACATCCATGTTGAAAATTTGGCGATGCGCTCGTAGGAATGCTTGCTCTTATGTACTCTTAGAAAAGTTTCTTGTACCAGATCTTCGCAATCCTGGTGGTTGTGCGTGTAGCGATATAGAAAGTTATGGAGGCGATCCTGATAGCGATATACTAATTCATTAAAAGCCAACTCGATACCATTCTGGAAATACTCCATTAAATCTTCGTCATCATAGTTCTTGACTGATGTCGCTTGAAACGCTTTCATAATTAAACTCCACAAATTTAGTTTCGATTCTTTCTAAGCGCGAATCGATACTACCCGATGATTCGCTTGACCAGGAAGAATAAAATCGAAGTGGAGTCTAGTGTGCTGAACCCTTTAATGGAGCGATCTGCATCCAGCAAGGCTTCAAATATCCGGGGCATTTCGCTGTAGCGAAAGTTTGAGGCATCTTCCCAGAGTTTGTTAAAGTACCAGCTGCTGCCGATCCCTAACTCGCTCTGGATCTGATTTTTAGCAAACCCCTTTTCGGAGAGCCTCAAAATCTGCCAGACATTTACAAACACACTGTTAAAGAACCCCACGAGACGAATTAATTCTCCCGTGTCTGATTTAGTGTGTTGCAACATCTGTTCCGAGATATATAGCGCTTGTTTCATATTTCGCTTAACAATGGCCTCTTTGAGCTCTATGGCCGTAAATTCGCGATATGAGCCGATTATTTTTTTTACATCGGCTTCTGAAACGGTATTAGAAGTGTCCACAAAAGTGCACACTTTATCTATTTCAGTGGACAGTAACTGCAAGTTGTTGCCCACAAACTGAGATAGCAACTGGGCTGCTGCCGGCTCAATTTCTTTGGAATGATGGCTTCGAACCCAATCAATCACCCAATCCGGGATCAGATAATCAGCCATGCGTTCAAATTCATAAAATCCTACATTCTTAGATTTCTTGAGCGCTTTTCCAATGTTCGTGTTCCCAGCTGGCTTTTTGGTATCAAAGCAAACCAGCAAGGTTGATGGATTGGGATTTTCGGTATAGGAAATAAAATCGTTGATATGTCCGGCTGGAGAACCGTCTTCACTTCCACCTTTATTAAGCTGAAGGAAGTTTCGAATAATCAAGACCCGCCTTTCCGCCATCATTGGGAAGCTTCGTGCAATAGACAAGGATTGAGCAGGTGTCACCTCTTGTCCATACAGCAGATCAAAATTAAAATCTTTTTGATCAGGTGGAATAATAGTCGAAAACCGATCCAGCAGCTGATCCAGATAAAAATCTTCCTCCCCAAAGAGATAGTAAATCGGTTTGAGGTTGCCGGAATTCAGCTCCCCTACTACCTGCTGATAAATCTGATTGCTATTTGGTTTTCGTGCCATCGGTGGCAAAGATAAGGAATGAACGGACGAATGAAATGGGAATCTTTAAAGAATTAAAACTACTTTCTGGAAAAACCCTTTTCAAAGATAGACATGGAAAAAGCACCCAAATATTTTCTCATTTTCAGTGGCGTCGTTTTGCTGGTATATGCACTTACTTTTTTATTCAGCCCCACAACTCTCGGCGAGATTGTTGGTTTTACTCATCACAGCCCAAATGCATTGGTTGAAGTCACCGCATTTTATGGCGGACTAGAGTTTGGAATGGCCCTCTTCTTTATCTGGGCGGGATTAAACAAAGAACGATTTAAAATTGCCTTAACAGCCTATACCTTCATTTTCCTTTCTGCGGGGTTAGCTCGTTTACTGGGAATATTTTTATATGGATTTGAAGATCCAAGCCAACCTATTGTTACAGCCGTTGAAATCGTATTCTCTTTATTTGCCTGGTGGCTTCGAGAAAAACAACCTTAAATCGGGGGAACAATTTCTTAAAGATATAGTTCGACTTTACACTATGCTTAAAAGAAAAAAATCTCCCATGATAAGATCATCTAATGCTAACCATCAAACAAGCAACAAGCACGCTCCTTCAATAACCTATATAACAGAATCGACACAGATTACAGCCAATCTTTACTGTGAAGATGATGTTCGGATTGCTGGCTCCATAAGTGGAGAGATTGAATCTAAGAAAAAGGTAATGCTCTCCGAGACAGGCACAATAAATGGTTCTATTCATTCACCCAATGCTGACATTTCAGGAAAAGTTACCGGAGACGTTCGGGCTGATGAGAAGTTAATCCTACGTTCTACTGCAAAAGTTGATGGACAAATCTTCACTAAAAAACTCACCATTGAAAATGGCGCTCGGGTAAAGGGAGCATTTAAGGTTGGTCCTGACGTTCAAATAAACCCTACTCATAAAAGTGAGCCTCAGAAAAAAGCATCAAAAGAAAGCTAATTATTAATTCTATATTCAGAGTACCAACTTTTCTGTGATAATTAGAATTAATAGTATAGATATTGCCTAACAATGGATATTTTTAGCTCTCATAAGAGGCACAATACAAATCCTAAACTTGTGGATGAATCAATTAACGCAGCGAAAACGGTGACAAGCATTGCTCAGGGTACTCGGGTTACTGCCGATATTAAAACCGATTCGGATATACGGATTGCCGGAATGGTAGATGGAGACATCGAGACTAAAGGAAAGCTAATCCTCACCGAAACGGGCCGTATTACTGGAAAGGCCATAGCCAGTGAGGCTCTTATGGCTGGAAGATTTACCGGGGAGCTCAGAATTCTCAATAAAATCGCCATACAAAGTACCGCCTTCGTTGATGGCTTTTTGTACTCAAAAGATATTTCTGTTGAAGAGAATGCTGCTTTGGTTGGTATCCTCAGTGTTGGCCACGATGTAGATGTACTCAATGCTAAACTTTCAAAAAAGCCTCAGAAACCACAAATGAAGGAAGCATTGGAACAAGCTTCAGAAGTCATATCTGATTCCAATAACGATCCGAAAAAGGCAGAACCTGAAAAAACACCAGAATCGCGATACACAAAAGATGTCTTAATAACGGTTACTGAATCTCAAGTTAGTAATGAATTGGCTGCTGAGCTTAAGAAAACCGGTGGAGCTTTCATTGAAGTATTAGGGTTCAATTTGGAGATTTTTGACGAACCGAGCTTTAGTCCGTTCTTTCAAAAATTTACCTATGTACGAAAAAGCACAGATTCAGAAGAAGAAATAAAGCAACTGTTTGAGAAAGGAAAAGGAGCTCTCGAAACTGCTCTTTTACATAAAGGCGATTCTGACAACGACAGCCAGCTTCAGCAAGCAGCAGATAAATTGATAAGGATACTGAAAGAACAAAAAGAATTTGCCGTAGTCATTGGTGATATCTTGCTAATTCAGTTTTATGAGGGAGATGTCCAAACTATTGCTGTAGAAATCATTCCCGAACAGTTGGAAACCGACCTTAAGAAGAATCCTGAGATGGCTACTAATCTTACCAAAGTATATTCTTACCTGGAAAATTAGAACCGAATTAGCTCCTCTGAATAGTTAGGCTGACGCTTCATGAACTGCAGATCGAGTTACCCTGTAGTTTCACAGCCTTAATTTTTCTAAAGCAATAACGAGAGCTCAGTTCTTAGTACAAGTCTTCATACTGCCGAATTTAGCTCCCGTTTCTCAAAAAGCAACAACTACACGTTCCGATTTCCAGGGTGTTGTTAATTCAGAATGCCAGTCGTCATGGCTTCAATCTTCCCATCATTCTTGGGAAAGGCACGGTCTCACGTACATGAGATAAGCCACAAAGCCATGCTACGGTACGCTCAAGCCCAAGACCATATCCAGAGTGAGGAACGCTGCCAAAGCGGCGTAAATCCAAATACCACTCAAATACTTCCTTATCCAGTCCCTCTTCTTTGATACGTTCTTCCATCAATTCCAGATCGTCCTCACGCTGACTTCCACCAATGATTTCACCATATCCTTCAGGCGCAAGAACATCCATTCCCAGAGCGTACTTTTCGGTTTCATCACGTTTCATATAGAACGCTTTGATTTCAGCAGGCCAGTGTGTCACAATCAATGGTACATCATACTGCATCATCAGTACGGTTTCGTCACTGCCACCGAGGTCATTACCCCATTCAAAGTTTTTAGCTGATTCTTTCCAGCTTGGAATATTTCGAAGATCTTCTTCAATCTGATCAATCCGAGCAGAAATTTCTTTTATACGCTGATCAATTTGTGCCTTACGCCATTTCTTAGCTGAACCGTGTTCTTTCTTAATCTCTTCCCACTCTTTCTCGAGATCTACTTGTTCTTGTCTGCGAGACTCAGCCATCTCGTCCAACATATTAGCGGTCTCATCACTTTTCAACATCTTAACAGCTTCATCATAAGTCATTCGTTCAAATGGCTGATTAGCTGTTTTCTCCAGAGATGAAATATCCCGCTCTAAAATCTCGAGCTCATCTTTTCTCTTCTCCAGTACGGTAGAAACAATAGCCTTGATCATATCTTCGGCGAGATCCATATTCATGTCCAGATCATAATAAGCCATTTCAGGCTCTATCATCCAGAATTCAGTCAAGTGACGACGGGTTTTGGATTTTTCGGCTCTAAACGTTGGGCCAAAAGTATAAATCAATCCATGAGCCATCGCCATGGCTTCTCCATACAATTGACCAGTTTGTGCGAGGTATGCTTTCTCTTCAAAGTAATCGGTTTCGAAAAGTGTGGTACTCCCTTCTGCTGCATTTCCGGTAAAGATGGGAGAATCCATTTGTACAAAATCACGCCCTTGAAAAAAGGTGTGTATTGCAAAAATAATCTCATTCCGAACCCGCATTGCCGCCCACTGCTTCTGGCTGCGTAACCAAAGGTGGCGGTTGTTCATCAAAAATTCCACGCCGTGTTCTTTTGGTGTGATCGGATAGTCTTCCGCAACCTGGTGAACTACTACATTAGATACATGAATTTCATGACCGCCAATACTGCGATCATCTGCTTTAACGGTCCCGGTAATTTCCAGAGAACTCTCTTGCTTTAATGAAGTAGCAGCTTCCCATACATATTCCGAGACATCATCTTTTGCAACCACACATTGAGTGATTCCGGTTCCGTCTCTCATCTCGATAAAAACTAAACTTCCACTGCTTCGGAAATTATATACCCAGCCTTTCAGGGTTACTTCTTTATCTACGTGATCTGCGAGTTTTTTGATGTAGGTCATTGGAAATTTTGAATTATTAAATGCTAAATGTTAAATGTCTCTTTTGTCATTTGGAGGCAACTTCCGAAGAATCTTTGTTATTTCAATTTACCAAGTAGTATAAACAAAGATCCTTCGCAGGTAAGCTCAGGATGACTTTATAGGAAAATAATTATTCCGGTAATAAGATCGCCTCCATGAAATCTTCTTCAGTAAAGAAGTCTTTCACGAATCGTTGAATTTCTTCGGCAGTTACCGAATCGATGTTTTCAACCAGTTCATCCAAGGTAACAAATCGGCCAAAATATAGTTCGCTCTTAGCTAATCGAGTCATACGGTTACTGGTGCTTTCCTGAGATAACAACAGTTTTCCTTTGAGTTGCGACTTAGCTTCGGCCAGTTCTTTTTCCGGAACCGGTTCGTCCTGCATTTGCTTCAGCTCTTTTTTGATGAGTTCGCGAACGTGATCTACATATTCTTTATCAGTTCCTACATAAATTCCCCATAAACCGGTATCCGTATAGGATTGATTAAAGGTTTGGATAGAATAGCAGTAACCATATTTCTCACGGACGTTCTGGTGAAGGCGAGAGCTCATCCCACCTCCTAAAATGGTGTTAGCCATCAAAAGCAGATACTTGTCTTCATGATCAAAATTCAGTCCCCTTCGGCCATAGATGTAGTGGGTTTGCTCAATGGCTTTGGTTAGAGAAATGTCTTCATTCTTGAAGTCCGGAAGTGGTTGTTTTTCTTTATTATGATCTTTGGCTTCCAGCTTTTCAAAATACTCGGTAACCAATTTCACTACACGATCATGGTCTACGTTTCCGGCTACAGAAACCAGCAAGTTGCCAGGATAATAGCGGTCTCTCATGTAGTCATAAAGATCCTGGCGGGAAAAATTAGAAACGGTCTCTTCAAACCCAAGAACCGGACGTCCTAGCTCATGCCCTTCAAAAATCTTGGAATTGAATTCCTCAAACAGGTAATCATCCGGGGAGTCGCGATACATTTTCATCTCTTCAATAACTACTTTCTTCTCTTTCTCTATTTCCTCTTCTGGAAATGAAGGGTTCAGGACCATATCTGAAAGAACATCCAGTGCACGGTCGAGCTGAGTATTCAAGCATCGTGAATAATAGCAGGTGTATTCTGAAGACGTAAAGGCGTTGAGGTAGCCACCAACTGCTTCCATGCTTAAGGCAATGTCAAAAGAAGAACGCTTATCGGTTCCTTTGAAAAGCATGTGTTCCAGGAAATGGGTAATTCCAGCCTGCTTTGGCGTTTCATGTCGGCCACCGGTTTTCACCCAAATACCAACAGAAACACTCTTAACGGATTCAATTTTCTCCGTTACAATTCGAAGTCCGTTTGGCAGCGTACTCTTGGTCACAAAATCAATTTCTTTCAAATTCTGCATAATTTTATCGCCACTAAATCACAAAAAACAATAAATAAGGTTTTCTGTTTTCGAGTTTTCGTGGCCCTTTAATTTTCTTATTTAAATAAAAAAGCTCCGCACATATCGATTAACGTGCGGAGCAAATATAATGAGGTTTGTTGGCAAAGACTTACTCTTCTTCGTCGTTTTCCAACAATGCTTTTCTGGATAATCGAAGCTTATTGCCCGGCTCAATTTTGAGGAGCTTAACTTCAATCTCATCGCCCACACTCATGTAGTTTGTTACGTCTTTAACATGCTTGTGATCAATTTCAGAAATATGAAGGAGTCCATCTCGTCCCGGAGCAATCTCTACGAAAGCACCAAAGTCTTTGATGGTTTTGACAGTACCTTTATAAGTCGCGCCTTCTTCAAGCTGACCTGTAATGGCTTTAATTCTGTCTTCAGCATCTTTTGCTTTGTCGAGGCTATCAGCAGAAATAGTGATTTTGCCTTTACCTTCGTCATCTTCTTCGATCCAGATTTCAGTATCTGTTTCTTTTTGAAGAGTCTGAATTACTTTACCACCTGGCCCAATAACTGCGCCAATCATATCACCGTCAATGGTCATATTGATAAACTGCGGGGCAAATTCAGAAAGAGTTTCACTTGGAGTAGAAATGGTTTCAGCCATTTTTCCAAGAATATGCATTCGGCCTGTATGAGCCTGCTTAAGAGCTTCTTCCATTACGTCGAAAGAAATACCTTTTACTTTCATATCCATCTGGCAAGCGGTGATACCGTCAGAAGTACCCGCTGTTTTAAAGTCCATGTCTCCCATGAAATCTTCTTCGCCACGGATATCAGAAAGAACAACTGAGTTGCCATCTCCAACAATCATTCCCATTGCAATACCTGCAACCGGCTTCTTGAGAGGCACACCAGCACTCATAAGCGCCATTGAACCACCGCAAACGGAAGCCATAGATGATGAACCGTTCGATTCTGTAATGTCAGAAATAACACGGATTACATATCCGAAGTCGTCAAATGATGGCATCATCATTCTAAGCGCACGCTCTGCAAGGTGACCATGACCGATTTCACGTCGTCCAGGACCTCTTAGGAATCCAGCTTCACCTACAGAATATGGAGGGAAGTTGTAGTGTAGATAAAATTTCTTCTCTTCTTCGTCAAACAGCGTATCTACAGATTGAGCATCTTTTTTAGTACCCAATGTTACTGATACCAATGCCTGAGTTTCTCCACGTGTGAAGAGTGCAGATCCGTGAGTACGTGCAAGGTAGTTAACCTGTGTCCAGATATCGCGGATGTCTTCAGGAGAACGACCGTCAATACGACGTTTTTTCTCAAGAACCATGTTGCGAAGTTCTTCTTTCTCAACATTACCAAGGATGTCTTTAACGGTATCCATATCGTCTGCAAACTCTTCTTCCAGTTCAGCAATAACGCTGTCTTTGGCTTCCTGAAGTTTTGCAGAGTAATCTTCTTTATTGAGTCCGATATTTACTACTTCCTTAATCTTATCAGTAGCTAATTCGCGAACTTTATTTTCAATTTCTTCAGGATTTGTTTCAGCAACAAATTCTCTTTTCTCATTTCCGTACTCTTCACGAAGTTCTTCCTGAAATTCACATAGAGTAATAATAGAAGCATGAGCTGCTTTGATTGCTCCAAGCATTTCGTCTTCTGAGATTTCATCCATCTCGCCTTCCATCATCAGTACAGAATCAGCAGTACCACCAACAATCATGTCGATGTCGCTTTCTTCAAGTTCTGTAAGTGTTGGGTTGATAACATATTCGCCATCAATACGGCCAACTCTAACTTCAGCCATCGGGCCGTCGAAAGGTACATCTGAGATATGCAGAGCAGCAGAAGCACCAAATCCACCTAAAACATCACCGTCGTTTTCTCCATCTGAAGAAAGCACGCTTGAGATGATTTGGGTTTCACATAAATATCCTTTTGGAAACAATGGACGTAAACTACGGTCAATTAACCGGCTTGAAAGTACTTCTTTTTCAGAAGGACGACCTTCACGTTTCATGAATCCACCGGGGAAACGTCCACCGGCTGAAAAACTTTCTCTGTGGTCAACAACTAAGGGGAAAAAGTTCTGTCCCGGTTTAGCTTGCTTAGCACTTACAGCGGTACAAAGTACCTGGGTATCTCCCATTCGAACTACTACAGCGCCATCGGCTTGCTTGGCAATCCGGCCTGTTTCTACGGTAAGCACCTTTCCTGGTGCAAATTCTACACTTCTTATTTCTTCTTTCATTTGTCTTCTTTGTCTTTATTGATTTGCGTAATCCCACCAACAACAGATAAGAAATTAGAGGTAGGATAAATTGAAAAAGGCTCCACAACGGAGCCTTTTATACGAATAAAACTTACTTACGGATACCGAGTTCTTTGATAAGTTCTCTGTACTTCTCGATATCGTTTTTCATGAGGTAGTTCAGCAACCTTCTTCTTTTACCAACCATTTTCAAAAGTCCACGGCGAGATGCGTGATCCAATTTGTTATCTTTTAAATGCTCAGTGAGGTCATTGATTCTTTTGGTTAGAAGGGCGATTTGTCCTTCCGTGGAACCCGTATCGGTTTCACTTTTTCCAAACTTCTTAAAGATTTCTTTCTTTTCTTCTGCGGTTATGCTCATTGCAATGGTTTAATTAGTACTTATATAAATCGATTTATAGTTTCTAAAGATAATGGTTTTTAGCTTAATGGACAATATCTGATCCACGATTTGTTTTACTTTCTCAACCCTCTCCTACTACTTAATAAGGTCTTTTGATTTACAATGGGTTATTTTACCCCTCGAATCAGATAAACTTAAAGGATGTTAGAAAACCCAAGTAAAAAAACAAAGAGTGAAACTCGGCTACTGCACTGGACTAAAGACGCCTTTAGTTTAAACTACAGTATATTTGAAAATGGACAAATGGTCGGAGTCATCAATGATAGAAGTACAAACCGATCCATCAAAGCTTCCTTATTCGATGACAACTTTGTTTTTGAAGGCGAAGGGTTTTTGAAACCCCGGATGAATATCATTGATCTTCAGCAAAAGATAGAGATCGGTCAAATCCGTTATAATTTTTTTCGGTCCGGAGCCAAAATTGAATTATCAGGTATCCAATACACCTGGAAATTCGATAATTTCCTATATACAAAATGGAGCTTAAGCAACTCCTATGGAAACGCCGTCATCTTGGGAGAAAAAAGAAAGGAGGGCGTTTTCCATATACACCCGGAAATACACCCTGCCTTATATCTTAGTTCACTTATTATCAGAAATAGATACACAAAGCACGGTTATTAAAATAATTGATACTGTGGCGGTGAAATCCCATTCATTCTTAGATAAATGGTGGTTTGTCCTTTGTGGTGCGTGTTGTGTTCCAATGCCTTATGAACCCATCCTCTTCTGGTAACTTCAAATTGACCTCTTTGAACTACTTCTGTTAAGGTTTCAGGATCCATTTCTTTTATGCTATTGATAGCAAAATCATAACTTTCGGTTACAATACGAACCACTTCCTCTTTGGTGTGATAGGCTTCCGTGGCTTCAAGATTCTCACCCTGAAAAATTGGAGTTGCTCCTGTTCCGTTCGACGACAACCCAATAAGTCCCTGGGCAACGTGAAGATACTGTTGAGCAAAAGTCCGCACATCATCGCTGGGCTTGAAATCAAATTTATCGGCCGGCATAGCTTCTATATATGAAAGCGACATCGCTTTATTCCTTTCCATGTCGGAGGCGAGTTCATCTACTATATATTGTTGAGAAAAGGCGGCTGTTGAAAGGCTTAAAAAAAGAATGGTGATAAGTAATCTCATTGTGATAGGATTAATTAAGGTTTGGAACCTCCATGATGCTTCAAACAAAAAATGGAATGGTTTAGTAAAGGAGCTACGAGCTTAGCCTTTATTTGATTCAATAAACCAAAAATTTCCGACTTTCAATTTAGCTTTCCCATTCAGAAATTTCTTATCTGGAATCATGGTTTGTATTCCTTTGAAGTTAGCTTCGGTTTCTTCATTTTAACCTCGTTATATGAATAATCATCAATAAGCATCGAAAAATTTATCAATATTGGATTTACCAAAGATAAGAAGTGATGTTTCGAGAACGAGTACTTAAAATTCCACCAAAATAAATATGAGTTGTTCAACAGGGAAAAATCAGTATCCCACTAAATTAGCAGCTGAAGCGGCGCTAATTGAGAGTCATGTAGACAGAAACTTCCCTCCTGACCAAGGTCCTCAAAACGTATATAGGTGTGAGTATTGTGGGGATTGGCATTTAACAAGTAAGTCACCAAGCCGCAACAAGCGGTTACAAAAGATGATCAATTCCGGTGAATTGCGATTAAAACAACAAGCCAGAAAATGGGAGTAAATACTTACCTAGAATATTCTAGCTCAGCAATTCCAAACTCTTTTGCTTATCGGAATCCAGCTGTGCCTTTAGTTCTTCCACCCCATCAAACTTAACCTCATCCCGAATTCGGTCTACAAATCGGACTTGGATGGTTTTGCCATAGATTTCCCGGTCAAACTCAAAGATATTGACTTCCAGCGTTCGGATTAGTTCTCCAAACGTAGGACGAATACCGATGTTCATCATCCCGCCAAACCATTTATCACCAACTCTGACCTTCACTGCATAAACCCCATTCTTAGGAATGACTTTATTCTCATGTTCAGGCTTTAGATTAGCAGTCGGGTACCCAATGGTTCTTCCCCGTTCGTCTCCATGAATCACAATGCCATTCAGCAAATAACGCCGGTTCAAATATTCAGCAGCTTGTTTGACATTACCCTCTTCTGCAAGTGTATTACGGATAACTGTACTGCTTATCGTCACCTCTCCCATCTCTTGCTTTGAAACTACATAGGCCTCAAAATTCAGTTCTTTACCAAGCTTCTCAATCGTTTCGATCGTTCCCTCACGATCTCTACCAAAGTGATGATCATACCCAATCACAAACTCAGAAACCCCTACTTTATCATAAATGACATCACGGACAAATTCCTCAGAACTTAGTAGAGAAAAATCTCTATCAAAGGGAATGACAAGCAAAATATCGATGCCCAAGTCTTCTAAAATCTCTGCTCGTTCTTTTAATGTAGTAAGCAGTTTAATTCCCTCTTTTCCGGGATTAATTATCTCTCTGGGATGAGGGTCAAAAGTAACTACAACACTGCGAGCCTCACGAGCTTTGGCTTTGTTCACCACCGTCTCCATCAAAGCCCGATGACCTTGATGCACACCGTCAAAAGTCCCAACCGTAACTACCGTATTGGGTTCATGCTTAATATTTTCTAATTCAATTAGTTCTGCCATATCTCTTTCAATCGATCACCCATTTCGTGGGGAGTTAGCGAGTCTTCAACTAAAAAATGTCCTATTGCCGTTCGTTCCAAACCACTCAAATAGCCTTTTGAGCCTAGTGCTTCTCCTAAATCCCGAGCTAGTGAGCGGATATACGTTCCCTTGCTGCAAGTTACTCTGAGAGTGAGTTTGGGAGGATTAAACTCAAGAATCTCATGCTTATGAAAAGTGATCTGTCGTGGAAGGCGTACAACTTCTTCTCCCTTTCGGGCAAGTTCATACAGTTTCTTCCCCCCATATTTTAATGCTGAATACATCGGAGGGATTTGTTCTACCGTTCCGGTGAACTCATCGTCAAGTACTTGTTTTATTTTTTCTTCTGTGATGTGACCCCAATCAGCTTCTTCTGTAACCTCGCCTTCAGCGTCATAAGTAGTTGTAGCTTTGCCGAAGGTAACTTCACTGGTATAAACTTTGGGTAAGTCCTGAATCATTGAGATAGATTTGGTGGCTTTCCCACAACATAAAATCAGCATACCAGTCGCTAGAGGATCAAGTGTTCCAGCGTGTCCAACTTTTTTAACACGGATCCTTTTGCGAAGAAATTTAACGACATCAAAGCTAGACCATTCCAAAGGTTTGTCAATAAGGAAAATAGCGCCTGCTTGTAGATCTGTGTCCTTATCGGGCAAGTTATTCTTACCGAATACAGGGATTTCATCCAAAGGAAGCGCAATGGCCATGATTAATCTTCAGTAGGTGTATCAGGATCTTCGTCTGGGATATCAACTTTACTGAGAAGCTGCTCCATTTTATTGACGTACTCAGCAGTATCGTCTTGGTAAAAATGAAGCTCAGGTATTTTACGAACCTGATTCTTTATTTTGGAAGCCAGATCATAACGGATTTCTGCTATATGCTCATCAATAAATTCATATACCACTTTTTCATCCCTACCCGGTGAAAAAACGCTTAGGTATACCTTAGCTATCGACAAGTCATCGGTAAGTCTCACATTTGTAACAGTTACAAATGTGCCACTTGGTTGATATGATTTTTGAAGGATTTGGCCCAAGTCTTTTTTAATGACTGCGCCTAACCGTTCTGGTCTGAAACCCATAATATTGGATATCTATAAATTAAATCTCTTATGCAGCAAGCTTTTCTATGAGCCGGCTAAAGATGTGATTATCAAGCTGAATCTTCCAGAGTTCTTTTCTGCTCGGTGATTTTGTAACTCTCAATCTGGTCACCAACTTTGATATCGTTGTATCCCTGGATACTAATACCACATTCGTAACCGCTAGCTACTTCTTTCACATCGTCTTTGAAGCGCTTGAGGGCATCAATTTCACCATCATAAATTACAACTCCATCACGAACCAAGCGGATCGGGTTGTTTCGTTCAATCTTACCTTCGGTCACATAACAACCTGCGATAGTACCAACTTTAGATACTTTGAAGATCTCGCGAACATCAACTACACCCATCATCTGCTCTTTAATTTCAGGTGATAACAGACCTTCAAGGGCATCACGAACTTCATCAACTGCATCATAAATAACGCTGAAGAGTCGGATATCAATTTCCTCATCTTCCGCAAGCTTACGAGCTTGTTGTGTAGGTCGAACCTGGAAACCAATAATGATTGCATCAGAAGCAGAAGCAAGCAATACATCCGATTCGGATATTGCACCCGCTCCGGTATGAATAATATTTACAGCTACTTCGTCGGTACTTAGTTTCTGGAGTGATCCGGAAAGTGCCTCAATGGAACCATCCACATCAGCTTTAACAATAACGTTCAGTTCTGAAACTTCACCAAGAGCAAGTCGGCGTGAAATATCATCAAGTGTCATGTGCTTGGTTGAGCGCATGGCTTGCTCACGACGTATCTGCATACGTTCACTTGCAATCTCTTTAGCTGTTTTTTCATCTTCAGCTACAATCAGTTTGTCACCGGCTTGAGGCATGTCATCAAAACCCATAAGCTGTACAGGTGTTGATGGGCCCGCTTCTTTAATTCGTTCTCCATGTTCGTTCTCCATAGCTCGTACACGGCCAAAACATGGGCCTGCAACAAATGGATCACCAACTTTAAGAGTACCACCCTGAACAAGGATGTTTGATACAATACCTTTTCCTTTGTCCAATCGGGCTTCAAGCACAACGCCATCCGCACGACGATCCGGATTTGCTTTAAGTTCAAGCAGTTCAGCTTCGATTAACAGTTTTTCGAGGAGGTCTTCGATGCCTTGTCCTGTGTGTGCAGAAACTTCCGCATACTGAACATTTCCACCGTATTCCTCAACAATAACATCATGCTCAGAAAGCTGTGTCTTAATTTTGTCAGGATTTACTCCCTCTTTATCAATTTTGTTGATAGCTACTACAATTGGTACACCAGCTGCTTTGGCGTGATTTATAGCCTCAATAGTTTGCGGCATCACTGAGTCATCAGCTGCTACAACCAAAATCACAATATCAGTTGCCTGAGCACCACGAGAACGCATAGCGGTAAAGGCCTCGTGACCCGGAGTATCCAGGAATGTAATGTTATTATCATTGTGTACTACCTGATATGCACCAACGTGCTGGGTAATACCACCGGCCTCACCTGCTGCTACTTTTTCTTCACGAATGTAATCAAGCAATGAGGTTTTACCATGATCAACGTGACCCATTACCGTAATAATAGGAGCACGGTCTTGAAGATCTTCTTCAGCATCTTCAGGAATAGTAAGTTCCTCATCCATCTCTTCAGCCTCGATGAACTCGACTTCCTTACCATACTCTTCAGCTACCAATTCAATAGTACCTGCATCAAGTCGTTGGTTGATTGTAATCATCAACCCAATAGACATACAGACTGAAATAATATCGTTTACGCCAACATCCAGTAGATCAGCAAGCTCGTTTGCAGTAATAAACTCTGTGGTCTCGATAACATCTGATTCGAGCTCCTCGAGTTCCGCCTGCTTTTGCATTTCCTCCTCGCGCTCCTCCTTTCTTTCTCGACGACGTTTTTGACGCTTACTACCCACCGTTTTAGAAGACTGCATCTTCTTCATGGTTTCGCGCATCATTTTATCTACATCGGTCTCGTCAATCTCTTTTTTCTTCTTACGCTTCTTGCGTTTTTTAGAGCTGGTATCAGAATCAGACTTTTTAGACTTGGAAGATGAAGAACTGCTGTCATCTTTTCTGTCTTTTCTACGTTTTCTTTTCTTACGAGGCTTCTTCTCTGTAGTGAAAGATGCTTTTCCTAATACCTTGGTACCCTTTAACTTACCAGCTGACCCACGGATAATCTTTCCGTCTTCATCCTTTTCATCATCATCGTCAGAGTCTTCATCTTTAGTTTCATCTTCATCATCGTTTTCAGACTCGTCATCCTCCTCATCTTCTTCTTCATCTTCGAGGTCTTCAGATTCGTCATCATCAACTTCATCCTCATCATCGTCTTCTTCTACCTTGTCTTCTTCAGCTGCTTCCTCTTCTTCTTTCTTTTTCTTAGCCTCTTTCTCTTCTTTGGCTTTTTTCTGTGCAGCTTCTTTTTCTTCTTTAGCCTTAGCTTCAGCTTCTTTCTTAGCCTTTTCTTCTTCTTTGGCTTTTGCTTCTTCCTTTTCAGCCAGTTCTTCGTCATCAAGAGGCTCAAGGCTTAAATCCTCAGCACTTTCTTTTTTCTTACTTGAAGACTCTTCCTCATCCTGAGGTTCCAGGTCAGCAACGTCATCTTCCGGTTCTAAACCACCCTCGTCTTCGATAGGCTCCAGCACATTATCCAGAGTCACGCTATCATTGCGTTGGTTCATCATTTGACTTCGACGGCTTTCGTACTCCTCACGAGCTTTCTCATGATCGGCACTTTTAGCCTTATCTTCGCCATATACTCCATCTAACACCTCGTACATTTCGGGTGTAATTTTGAAGTTTGGCCGATTGGCAGCGTCAAAGCCATCCTCAGCTAAAGTGTCTACAATACTCTGTGTAGATACGTTAAATTCGGATGCAACTTTAAATAATGGTTTAGGTCTTTTAGACGACATATATAATTTTTAAATGTGAGCTTGTTAAACTAAGAATTTTTAAGTGGAATTGCCGACTTAAGCCTCGTCTTCGAATTCGTAGGCAATAACACTCATAATTTTCTCAGCAAGCTCGATATCTATTTCTTCGTTCGTTCTGCTTACTAATTCTTCCGCATCTAATTCGAGGACTGCTCGTGCGGTGTCGCAGCCTATATCATGGAGTTGTTGAATAACATCGGCACCGAAATCAACTTCAAACTCGTCGATATCGATATCGTCTTCGGCTTCAACCTCACGATATACATCAATTTCTACTTCAGCTAGCTTGGACGCAAGGCGGATATTAACTCCACCCTTACCAATTGCTTTCGATACTTCGTCAGCCGGAACCAATACATTTGCATGCTTGGTTTCTTCATTCAACTCTACTTTTAATACCTCAGCAGGCTGAAGGGCTCTTTTGATAAACTCAAATTTATCCGGAGTAAAATTAATTACATCAATATTTTCGTTTTGAAGCTCGCGGACGATGGCATGAATTCGAATTCCTTTCATACCAACACAAGCTCCAACGGGATCAACACGCTCATCGTGAGATAAAACAGCAACTTTAGAGCGATCACCCGGAGCACGTGCAATACGTACTAATTCAATAATCCCGTCAAATACTTCCGGGATTTCATTTTCAAATAGTCGCTCAAGAAACAACTCTGAAGTTCTGGAAATAATAACCGTTGGATTACCATTTCTCATATGTACGCCGGTTACAACAGCGCGAATGGTATCCCCTTTGCGGTAACGATCTTTATAAATCTGCTCACTTTTAGGAAGCAAAAGTTCAACACCGTTGTGATTAACAAGAATGTCTTTGTTTTGACGAACCTGGTATACATCCCCAAGTATAATCTCACCAACACGGTCGGTGTAATCTTCGTAAATATTATCTTTCTCGATTTCGCGAATACGCTGAGCCAGTTGCTGACGAGCCATCGTAACTGCACGTCGGCCAAAGTCTGTAATTTGAATTTCCTGAGCCAGCTCATCATAAAGCTCAATATCAGGATCTACTTTTTGAGCGTCCTCCAAAGTAATCTCGGCAACTTCATCCGTAATCTCATCAGCAGGAACAACTTCCTGTACATGCAAAAGCTGGATTTCTCCACGGTCAGCATTTAAGATTACCTCAAATGACTCATCGGACTCATATTTTTTTCGGATCATAGTCCTGAATACATCTTCCAAAATGGAAAGAAGCATATCTCGGTCGATGCCTTTCTCATGTGCAATCTCTGCAAAGGAGGAGATAATCTGTTTTGATAATTCGTTCTGCATTAGTGTATGTAATTAAATTACGGGGATTATTTTAGTTTCAACGATATTGTCAAAAGGAATCTTAGTTTCAACTTCCTCTTTATCGGTAATAGCTACAACATCGTCTTCTATGCCGGTGATGACTCCTTCAATCTTTATATACTCACCGTCGTTATTTTTGAATTTAATAGTAGCAACACGGCCTTCATTCTTAGCGTACTGCCTTCTGTCACTCAGCGGACGGCTAAGTCCGGGTGAAGAAACATTCAGTCGATATTTTTTATCAAATAAGTCATGAGCTTCTGTTAAAAATCCCAATTCTTTGCTTATTTCAGCACAGCTATCGAGACTAACTCCACCTTCCTCACTGTCAAGAAGTACCCAGACTTCTGTTTGTCCACCGTGGGTTTTTAATTCAATATCCACAACAAACAAATTGTGCTCCTCGGCAAGAGGTTCCGCTAAATCCTTAATATTTTTGATTATATCAATCTGCATTTCTATCAAATTCTGAAACAAAAAAAAGCGAGTGCCTTCCGACGCTCACTGCTCACCAAAGGTAGCTTTATTTCGTCTAAATTTCAATGAAACAAACAGATTGAAGCTACATTCATTTTTTGCATTCATACTTTTTGGAGTTAATTTCTCGGCTGTCTGCTAATCGGATTCACTCTTTGTCATTATTATTAACCAATAAAAAGCCTTCATGAAGTTCCAAAGTCACTTATCTATTTATTTAGCCTTCGCTCTCCTCCTATTTATTTCAGCATGCGGAAGCGAGAAGAAAAATGAAGCCGATGCCCCAAAGCAAGGACGAGAATTGGAATTCACAGAACAAGTAACCTTCATCTCTACTGATGGTGAAGAGATATCAACCATACGAGCTGCTTTAGCAAATGATCCGGATGAACGAAATCAAGGACTGATGGACGTAAATGAAATGCCTATGGATGCAGGTATGCTGTTTATATTTCCAGATGAGTCCCCAAGAAGTTTCTACATGGCAAATACTCCGCTCCCCCTCGATATCATTTTTGTAAGTGCCGATAGTACCATTGTTCGTATTCATCAAAGTACTACCCCTTTTGACAGTGGTCAGCTCCCTTCCGGAAAACCTGCAAAATTTGTGGTAGAAACCAACGGTGGCTATTGTGTTTCTAATGATATTCAGGAAGGAATGCGTATCCGGTTTTAACGAGAAAAGGGTTTCGTGAAAAATCTTCTCACTTTACCTTTGTTTTATTTCGTGGTTAATTCATTCTAAAAAAAATCACGATGATGAAAATATTTCTCACGCTTAGTCTCAGCATTTTAACTCTGGGAATAAACCCGAGTGCACATGCTTATTTCCAATCTACTTCAAGTCCGGCATTATTAACAGAGGACGTCTCCATTAGACCCATACTGGAATTACCGTCTTCCCCAACCCGGATTTCATATAATAAAGCTGACGGCAATCTCTACATGATCCGCCAGAATGGAGTGCTTTCCTTTATAGATATCGATGCCGGTACAAATACCTACCAGCAAGGAAGTGGCGATCACGGACTTGGTGACGTACAAGGGATGGATATATCCGATGAAGGGGAAATATACCTGGTCGGCAATAGCCGGAATAATGGAGACTTCACCAATACAGCTGTTATTATGAAAGGCGTAAACACAGATGGTAGCTGGACCTGGACTAAAGTAGCCGAGACAGAACCCTACCCTCTTAGTAACACCGCTTTTGATCACATTGCCAATGCGATTGTCATAAGCCCTGATCAGTCAACTTTATATATAAACAGTGGATCCAGAACGGATCACGGTGAAGTGCATGATGTGGATGGAAGATATCCGGGTTTACGAGAAGCACCTCTGACCGCTAAGATACTTAAGGTCCCGGCAGATGCTTCGGGGTTAGTTTTAGAAAATGATATCGAATTCCTTCGTTCAAATGGATACATCCATGCTGAAGGAACCCGTAATAGTTTCACACTAGCTTTTGATGCTGAAGGCAATCTTTTTGGTGGTGAAAATGCCGGGGACCGGGATGATCCTGAAGAACTGAACTGGCTAAGGGAAGGTGAGCATTATGGTTTTCCATGGGTTATAGGCGGCAATGAAACCCCTATGCAATTTGATGGATATGATTGGGAAAATGATCCCTTTGTTGATCCAAATTCAACCGCTGCAAACGGTGGCTTCTTTTATAACGACCCAGACTACCCGGCTCCTCCTGAAGGAGTTACATTTGCTTCAGCAGTAGTAAATACCGGACCAGACGTAGATAATTATAGAGATGCTGCCGATGGACAAATCAAGGATGCCAGTGATCAGGATACCGTTCTCACAACTTTTGTATCTCACCTTTCACCCTCGGGATTAGTATTCGACGTTGATGGGAATATGGGTGGCGAGTATAAAGGTGATGCTTTCATTATGGGATTTTCAAGTACTACCGGTGGAGCCTTCCTGATTGATCGCATGGATTACATTGGTGGAAACCTGATTCATCTGGAACTCACTAAAAATGAAAGCGGTGACAACTATGAAGTACAGGTAAAAAACTTGATTCAAGGTTTTCTAAATCCTATTGACGCAGAAATCATTGGAAATAAAATTTATGTACTTGAATTTGGTAATGATAGCTGGCTCAACGCAAACAGAACTACCCAGTTATATGAAGTGACCTTCCCGGGAATGAGTACTTCTGCTGAAGAAACTGAATCAATTGCAACGGATTTTAGATTGTCCCAGAATTATCCAAATCCCTTCAATCCTACCACAAATATCCCATTTGTACTAAAGAGCCCGGGATTTGTAGAAATTGAAGTTTCAAATACATTAGGCAAGCAAGTGGCAAGCCTGGTAAATCGATCAATGAGTGCTTCAGCACATGAGACAACTTTTGATGCCTTAAACCTTCCATCCGGAGTCTATTTCTATACCCTAAAAGTTGATGGTGTTATCACTCAAACAAAGAAGATGTTACTTCTTAAATAAGATTAAAATGACCCGACTTACTCTTACTATGCTGTCTATCGCACTCATTTGTGGAGCGTGTAGCAGCCAAACCAGTAACAATAAAATTGAAGATGGACCTGAGCGCGAACGACCTGATACGGATTATGTAGCTTACAAAACCACATCAATTACTATTGACGGTGTTGCAGATGAAAAAGCCTGGGACGAAGCAGAATGGAATGACATTGATCAGCGCTGGCTGGGCGAACCCTATTCCGAGGATGACTTCTCAGGTCGCTTCAAAATTAGCTGGGATGATGATTTTTTGTATCTGATGGCTGAAATTACCGATGATGCCCTTGTTGAAATGTATGAAGGCACCGATCAATATTGGAACGATGATATTTTGGAAGTTTTCGTAGATGAGGACTTATCAGGTGGTGATCACCAGTATAACTATAATGCCTTTGCTTACCATATAGACACTAATTATGATGTGTTCGACCTCGGCACCGACCGAAACCCGCATTATTTCAACGACCATGTAGAGGTAAAATATGGCGCCGTAGGTACAACCTACACGTGGGAAGTTGCCATCAAAGTATATGATGATACTTTTGTGAGAGATCAGGAAAACACACCGGTTAAACTATCTAGTGGCAAACAAATGGGATTTGCAGTTGCTTACTGCGATAATGATAACAGCCAAATTCGTGAGAACTTCATTGGTTCTGAAGTGATTGAAGGTGAAGACAAAAATCGTGGCTGGATAGATGCGGGAATTTTCGGCTCTTTACAACTCGTCGAATAACACCCTACTATGCAAATAAGCGCTCGTACCCGTGATATGGGCGTAGCGGGATCATTTAATTAATATCATTTTTTTGATACCAATCTTATCATATTGCTTAAGCTTATAAATGTAAATACCACTACTTAATCTCGAGGCATCAAAACTAATTGTATGCCTGCCAACCGGCATTTTTTTACTGACAAGAGTAGCTACTTTTTGACCTAAAAGATTATAAACGGTAAGATTTACAACCCCAGTTTCTGGTACTAGAAAACTAATATTCGTAGTTGGGTTAAAAGGATTCGGGTAGTTTTGCATGAGCTCAAAATCTGTAATTGGTTCTATTCCCTCATCTACAGAGACAGATACACTATCTATTGATAACACTGGCGGGTTATTTCTTAAACTAGGAAATGTATTTCCTTCCATAACCCAAATATTATCAAAATCCCAATCAGTAAAAGAGGCTTCATCTAGCATCTCACTAGTCGTTAATCCTTTAATTCCTGAACCACTATATCCATTTGCTCCTAAACTGATACTAGTCGAGTCAATATTCCAATAATTTGATTTTAATATTCCTGATACGAATTCCCCTAAAAAACTTTTAGCATTATTAGATTCATTAGTTATTCTTCCACTGTAGTAATTATTGGTTATTTCTGCTATTTCATTTGTAAATGTAAATGTGGCGTTATAACCTACAAATCCGCCAATATCTTGCCCATTATTGTTTGTGCTGACTGTACTCCTACTATAGTTATTAGTAATCAATCCCCCCCTATTAGATCCAACCAATCCCCCAACTTGTATCTGACCAGTTACTTTACCATTTGAAAAACTTTCAGATATCCTGCTTCCATAATCTAACTGCCCAAGAAGACCTCCAATACCACTTTCAGTTCCAATTACTTCACCCTTTGAGGAACTAAGTTTAATGATAGCTCCTTCGTTTGCATATCCTACCAACCCTCCTATATAAGTACTACCCTCAATTTTTACATCAACTGAATGGCTTTGACTTACAACTGTGGAATCTCCTATCTCACCTACTAATCCGCCTACGACTTCATCGCCACTTATACTGCCAGAAATATACACCTCAATAATTGAGCCTCCACTCACAGTACCAGCCAACCCTCCAGCATATCGGTTACCAATTATAGTTACTCCATCAAGTACTATTCTTTTAAAATTAGCTTCACGACTAAATCCAAAAAAACCTATTTGATTTGAATCTGGTCGATTAATAAATAAGCCGCTTATTTTAAAACCACTACCGTCAAAACTACCAGTAAATCTTGAAGAAATTGGATTAGATTCATCTCCAATAGGTTTCCAGCCTTCCCCAGAGTTATATGGCTTCTGATCAAGCTCGATATCGCCTACAAGAACAAAATGCTTATTGAGAAATAATCGAATAGAATCTAACTGAGAAGCAGTTGCAATTTGCCAAGGATTATCTGGTGTGCCTAACCCGCCAGCAAATAAGCCGTTACCATTTTGAGCTACGGGCAATGGATCCTGTGGATTATTCTTTAGCCATGGAAATGTCCCTTCATCGAGATTCCAAATCTCCATAAAATCCCAGTCCTTAAAAGATGAATCTTGGCTCATCTCCAAAGAAGTTAATCCAGTTAAACCAATAACATCATCATTAGGTATACCAATAAGAGTACTTACATCTACATTCCAGTAGCTTGATTCAATTTCACCTGAATTAAAAACTCCGATAAATCCACCAAAAGAATCTTTACCTACTAATGGAGATGCTGAATAGGAATTCACAATAGATGAATTTGTATTCTCCCCAATGAATCCACCAACCCCTGAATTCCCAAAAATAGAACCTACAGAATAACTGTTTGTTATAGTTGAATTATCACTATAACCAATGAAACCACCAATTCTTTCATCATCACTTTCTACAGAAGAGGAAGAATAACTTTGTGTTATAAAAGTATTTTTAGCAAAGCCAATCAAACCTCCTGTATGTATAGCTTCAGCGTTTACGGAACCAGTTGAACTACTTCTCTCAATAGTTGAATTTTCACTTTTTCCTACCAAGCCTCCACTTTCATTTCTCCCAATAATTTCTGAATTAGCACTGCTATTTAAAATAGTTGATTCATAATTACTACCCACTAATCCTCCAGTAAGTCCTGATCCATTTACATTACCTGAAAAATAACTGCTATCAATTACCGACATAAAAGCGCTCCTGCCGGTTAATCCACCTGTTAAACTTTCGCCAACAACAATCGCTCCTGTGAAGTCATAGCCAGTAACTACCGATTCTGCGAAACTATTATGGATAGTAGAATTAGTATTATCTCCTACTAAACCACCGGTCAAAATTCCTAATCCATTTTCAGGGTTTACGCCAGTTATAGCCCCTTTTGCATTGCTATTATAAATGAAAGAATCTTCGTTCCACCCAACAAGTCCCCCGGTAGCTTCTTCTCCAGTTACAGTTCCTGAGTAATAACTACTATCAATCACAAAGCCACTCGTATTATACCCAACCAGCCCTCCAGTCTTTTGTTGTCCTGTTACTTCCCCAGTTGCATAACTACTAATAATCTTTGAAGTTTCTTCATCAAATCCACTAGTCCTTCCAACTAAGCCCCCTGTATATTCAATTCCTGTGACCTTGCTGGTTACAAAACTTTCTATAATTGTTGTTCTGCTATTAAATCCTATCAACCCACCAGTATCACTACCAGTTCCTATTATGGCTCCTTCAGAATGATTACTATTACTTATAATTGCTTGGCTGGTATAACCTACGAGACCTCCTGTATACTCAATACCATCTACTTTTCCAGTGGCAAAGCTACTTGCTAAGGTTGTATTACTACTAAGTGACCCTGCAATCCCACCTGTTCGATTATTTCCTATTACTTCACCCTCAAAAGAGCTATTACTTATGATTGAAGTTCTATTAATTAAAGAGCCAACTAAGCCCCCAATGTTTTGATTACCCTTAACTGCACCGTCAATACTTGAAGAATCAATTGAAGTAAAGTCTGCGAAACCTACTAAACCCCCTACATGCTCATTACCAATCACATTTATATTGAGAAGAACTACTTTCGTAAAAGAAGCAGACGAAGTGTATCCAAATAGCCCAACTGATCTTGAATTAGGTTTATTGATGTACAAACCACTAATAGTATAGCCATTACCGTCAAAGCTGCCACCAAAGCGTATTGAATTCTCTCCCAAGAATCCAATGGGTTCCCATCCTTCGCCGGTATTAAATGGAGCCACATCCAGATCAATGTCTTCTGTTAAAATAAAATGGTCTTCTAAAAAATATCTAGTTGAATCAAGCTGTGCAGCATTACTGATTTGGTAGGGAGCATTTTCAGTTCCATCCCCTGCTGAAAACTGACTAAACCCTTTTATTGGAATGACTAATAAGAAAAGTATTAGCGCCACGTCATACTTCTTGAATATACCCACTTTATACCCTCACCTTTTTAAACTTATACCCGAAAACTATTTTAAATACTAAGTTCAATTTAGTATACATTTAGCAATCATGCCAATAATGTCAGCTAACTTTTAAAGCCAGAGTATTTATTAGAAGAGACCTAAATTACTTAAACAAACAAGCGTTCGTACCCGTGATATGGGCGAAGTGGAATGAGTTCGAAGCTGATTAAGCCCTTTTGTACAAGCGGTAGTGAAGCCAGTTTTTCTTCGGCTTCTTCTACATTTTCACATTCCAAAATTAAAACAGCTTCCGGTTTGTCGTCACGAAAGTACATCTCTCGAATTATACCTTCTTTATAAAGATCCCAGCCTTTTTGAGCCTCATCTCTCAAGTGAGGCACAAAATCCCGTTTAGAAAGTCCCTCTGCTTCTTTTTGAATAGCAATTATTCTCATAGGTCAGTTCTGAATTAGAAGTAAGCTAATAGTAAGAATATTATAAACAGACTGCTACTGTTCTACAGCAGCATACTCTTCAAGGAAATCCATCACTTTCCTGACATTTTGCTTCGAGCCAATGTAGATCGGTGTTTGCTGATGAATAGACTTCGGCTGAAGATCCATAATTCGAGTTTGTCCATCCGTTGCCATTCCCCCTGCTTGTTCAATGATAAAACTAAGCGGATTACATTCGTACATAAGGCGAAGTTTACCGTTTGGATACTTCTTGCTGTGAGGATATATAAAGATTCCCCCTTTTATCAACGTTCGGTGAATATCCGCTACCATAGAACCGATATAACGAGCTGAATATGGTCGTTCGGAATCAGCATCTTCTTCCTGACAATACTTAATATACTTTTTAAGCCCTAAATCCCATGAATTGTAGCTTCCCTCATTAATACTATAAATGGGTCCGTGTTCCGGCATTTTTATACCGCGATCACTCAAAATAAATTCGCCAATGCTCGGGTCAAGAGTAAAAATGGAAACACCGAGTCCAGTTGTGTAGGCCAGAGTAGTACTTGAACCATACAATACATAGCCCGCTGCTACCTGCCGAACACCGGGTTGGAGAGCATCATCTTCTCTTACGGTTGGATCGAACCGTGCTTCTCTCATATAGACTGAAAAAATGCTCCCAATAGAAACATTCACATCTATATTTGAAGACCCATCTAAAGGATCCAGGTAAACAATATACTTCCCGCCTTTACTTCCTAACTTGACAACTCCATCATTTTCTTCAGAGATAACCATACAGGTAATGAGCGATCGGTCCAAAGCCGAAATAAGCTGTTGGTCTGCAAAAAGATCCAGCTTCTTTACTGATTCACCATGTATATTTGTTGAGCCATCATATCCTAAGATATTCGTAATACCTGCCTTGTTTACTTCACGCGAGATAATCTTGGCGGCAAGGCCAATATCCCTAAGCAGCTGCGAAAGTTCTCCTGTAGCTCCAGGGAACCTATTTTGGGACTGAATGATGTATTCTTCTAAGGTTACCAATCTTGATTCCTTTGTATTAGGCATAAATGCTGAGTTATTTTTGGAAGCGCTTTTCTGAAAGATAATAATGTTTTTCTAACAAAATCTTCATCATTTTAAGATTCTAATCACTTAGCCTGCACGAGCTTATCAAATATCTCATGAGCTTTGCTTTTCAACTCCTCAAGGGTTCCATTATTGAGTACTATAAAATCAGCTAAATGGGTCAGGGACTGGAAATCTGGCTGCTTCTCCACTCGCCCTACTACTTGTTCTCTGCCCGATTGATCTCGTTCTACCGTCCGCTCTATTCGCTGTTCCTGATCAGCCATCACAATTATAACAAAGTCCAAATCCTTTGGGCGACCGTTTTGAAGTAGTATCGCTGCTTCTTTGGCAAATACTTCTACTCCTTCTTGCTCTTTCTTATTAGCAAGTTCTTCAGCGCGTTCCCAAAGTACAGGATGAACCAGTTCATTTAACTCTTCTACTCTTCCTTTTTCGAAGGCCTCTTTAGCCAGATAGGGCCGATTCAGATTCCCTTCAGAGTCATAGGATTCATCCCCAAATACCTTCGTTATTTTTTGCTGAAGTTTAGGGTCTTCCTGCATAAGCTGTTTTGCGAAGTCATCAGCATACAAAACGTAAGCACCTAGCTTTTCCCATTCTTTGCAGAAAGTTGTTTTGCCGGAACCAATTCCGCCGGTGATGCCTACTTTAATCATACTAAATTACCGTTGTAACTTTTTCATCAGATAGGTTGGGATAATCCGTATTAAAATGCAGCCCCCTGCTTTCTTTTCTCTGCATAGCTGAACGCACAATCAAATGACCAACGCAAACCAGATTCCGCAATTCACAAAGTGGAACGCTTACCTTGGTTCTAAAATAGAAATCTTCGGTTTCTTCGAAAAGCAACTCTGTTCTGCGCTGAGCTCTTTCTAATCTCAAATCACTTCGAACTATACCTACATAGTTAGACATCACACTACGTAACTCTTGCCGATTGTGAGAGATCAAGACCCACTCTTCCGTATTAGCCGTCCCGCTCTCATCCCACTCAGGGATATCATCATTTAGGTGAAATTGATCCATTAATTGAATGGACTTTTTATACGCCTGGTCAGCAAAGACAAGTGATTCTAACAAGCTGTTTGAAGCCAATCGATTTGCCCCATGTAGTCCGGTACAAGCCGTTTCACCACAGGCAAAAAGGCGATCTATAGTGGTCTGACCATTTAAATCAGTGGCAATTCCACCACAAGTGTAGTGTGTGGCTGGAACTACTGGAATCTGATTTACGGTAATATCCAGTCCGTATTTTAGGCAGGTTTCATAAATAGTCGGAAATTCTTCAATGATGGCTTCTGCATCAAGGTGAGTCACGTCCAGAAACACGTAATCGTCCCCGCGCTTTTTAAGCTGATCATCAATAGCGCGAGCAACAATATCACGAGGTGCCAGCTCTTTACGTTCGTCATACTTCTCCATAAAGGCTTCACCGGCAGTATTCCTTAGAATCCCTCCAAAGCCACGTACGGCTTCTGAAATCAAAAAAGAACCTGCTTCAGGAATCGCTAAACTGGTGGGGTGAAATTGAACAAACTCCATATTTTCAACTCGAGCTTTTGCCCGATAAGCCATCGCAATCCCATCTCCCGTAGCAACCGGTGGATTTGTGGTGTGAAGGTAAACTTCCCCGGCTCCTCCAGAAGCCAAAACAGTTACCTTTGCAAGCATTCGTTTTACTTCATCCCCTTTTTCGTCTAATACATAGGCTCCAAAACAGTGAATTTTATCCAGGTTTTTCACTTTTTGTCCTAGATGATGCTCCGTTAAAAGCTCCATGGCAAAGTGGTGTTCAAAAATCTCAATGTTTGGATGGTTTCGAACTTGGTTCACCATTACGGATTCAATCTCAAATCCGGTAGCATCGGCAGCATGAACTATGCGGTTTTCGGAATGACCGCCTTCACGTCCTAAATCTAATTCCCCGTTTTTTTTGGTGAATTGAACGCCATAATCAATCAGTTCCTGTATAAGCCTTGGACCTTCTTTAACTACAAGCTCCACCGCATCCTGATTGCATAAACCCGCTCCAGCTTCAAGGGTATCAGCAATATGCTTGTCGAAGGAATCGTGCTTGGTAAGTACGCCCGCAATACCGCCCTGAGCATAAGCCGTATTGGCTTCCATGATCTCTTTTTTTGTTACAAGCGCTACATTTCCATGTTGGGCCGCTTTCAATGCGAAAGTGAGCCCGGCAATACCACTGCCAATCACAAGAAAATCGTAGCTATACTTCGGCATCCTGTAAGAGATAAGCTTTAATGAATTCATCCAGATCACCGTCCATCACTCCACCCACATCGCTGGTTTCATAGTTGGTACGGTGATCTTTAACGCGCTGGTCGTCAAATACGTAGCTCCGGATTTGAGAACCCCATTCGTTTTTGCTTTTTGAGCCTTCAAGCTTAGCTTTTTCTGCTTCCTGAATTTCCTTCTCCAGCTCGTATATGCGCGACTTAAGCAATACCATGGCCTTTTCGCGATTCTGAAGTTGAGAACGCTCCTGCTGACATTCAGCAACAACCTTTTGTGTAGAGCCATCAGAAAGCTCTCCTTCCCAAATCAACCGAACTCCAGTTTCAACTTTGTTTACGTTCTGTCCACCGGCTCCACTGGAGTGAAAACGTTGAAGCTCAACTTCACTCTCGTTGATATTTACTTCAATCGTATCATCAATTAAAGGAGCTACAAAAACTGAACAAAATGAGGTATGACGTCGGGCATTGCTATCAAATGGCGAAACACGCACAAGACGGTGAACCCCGCTTTCTGCTTTCAAAAAGCCATATGCATTATCACCCTGAACTTCGATAGTAGCACTTTTGAGTCCGGCAACATCTCCATCCTGATAATCAATTACAGATATTTTAAAACCGGCTTTCTCAGCCCAGCGGGTGTGCATGCGATAGAGCATTTCTCCCCAATCCTGACTTTCTGTTCCTCCGGCTCCCGGATTAAAGGTTACAATAGCATCGCGGTGGTCATCCGGACCACTAAGCATATTGCGGAGCTCCATTTCATCCAGCGCTTTCTCGAGTTTTGTATACTCAGTTTGGATGTCGCTTTCAACATCTTCGCCCATCTCCTGAAACTCGAGGTAAACGTTGATGCTATCGCGAAGGTCATTCAGGTTATCCCAACCTTCAACAAGGCTCTTCTCATGATTAAGCTCTTTCATAATTGACTGAGCTTTATCAGGGTCATTCCAAAATTCCGGATTCTGAGTCTGTTCGGTAAGTTCTATTATTCGGACTTTTCGTTTTTCGTAGTCAAAGGTACCCCCTGAGCGCGTCCACACGCTCATAGAGTTCATTAAGGTGATCTGTATTAATAGCCATCTGTGTACTTAAGTTCTTTTATTTTCCAATTCTGGAAATGAGTGCTCCTACAAATAAGCCCGCTACAAAAGCAATTCCCAACCCTTGCTCAGGGTGAGCGCGTACATAGCGACGGGCATTTCTGTATTCATGCTTTAATTCACGCTCTAATCCATCACGCTCATACTTTAATCTGTCTAAAAGTACGTCGTATGTATCTTCAGCCTTACTTTGAAGAGCTTCAGTTGTGTCATAGATTGTGTCTTCAATATCTTTTTTCGAGATCGATTTTTTGTTTGATGCAGCCATAATATCTCCTGTTTAGTTACTCTGAAAATACAAATTCGATTACTAAAATTTGGTGTGTTTTAATCAACTAACAATTTTAAAAAACAGAGGCTCCAAATTTGGTTCTCCTTATTCAAAGCGGTCTAAACTTCGAATCCAGATATTCCGATAACTGACCTCAGAATTGTGATCTTGCAGTCGTATAGGAGCCTTTCCATGTGCTGAGTATTCAGGCAATCCGATATAAACGGTAGGTCCTTTTATCTCTGTATTATTTTGAACTACTACCCCATTCCAAACTACCGTCATTCGGGCTGAAGTTTTCACAGAACCGTCTTCATTAAACTCGGGTGCTGTATAAGAGATATTGTAAGACTGCCACTCTCCCGGTTTTTTTGCCGGATTTACTAAAGGAACAGATTGTTTATAAATACTTCCAGCCATGCCGTTTACATAGGTTGGGTTTTCCCAGGCATCCAGTACTTGAAGTTCGTATCTGTTTTGAAGAAAAATTCCGCTATTGCCACGATCCTGACCTTTGTGCTCCATATTCATTGGAGAACGCCACTCTACATAGAGCTGTACGCTACCAAATGTATCTTTACTAAGGATGGCTCCTGTTCCGGGTACAACGGTCATGTGCCCGTCTTCAACTTTCCATTTCACTTCCCCACCATCATTCATTGATTTCCACTGGCTTAAGTCAGAACCATCAAAAAGTACCGTCGCGTCTGATGGTGGTTTAAGAAAATGGTTTTCAGCCGGTGTTACTTTCGGTGGAACAGGTTCGTAAAATTCAGTGTCTTCCGGTTTCATATTTGCTGTATCCTGACTAAAAGCATTCAAGGTAAGTCCTACTAAAAATACCATTGATAAAAGGGCACACTTATTAAATAAAGAGTTCATACGATTACTTTTGAGGTTAACATCCCAACCAAAATAAATGGTTTGTTTGTAGAATACTATTCGGCTACCAGTTGATCTTTATACTGTAGCTCATAGAGCTTCTTGTAAATTCCAACGTCCTGAGATATAAGTTCCTGATGACTTCCTGACTCCCTTATTTCTCCTTTATGCATTACCAAAATTCGATCTGCATGCTGAATGGTTGAAAGCCGGTGTGCAACTACAACGGATGTTCTTCCTTCCATCATGAGTTTACTCGATTCTGTTACCAATGCCTCAGTCTCGGAATCAACACTTGAGGTTGCTTCATCTAAGATCAAAATTTCAGGGTCATAGACTAAAGCTCTCACAAAACAAATTAGTTGGCGTTGGCCCATAGAAAGTGACGCTCCTCGCTCCTGAAGAACGTAATCGTAAGCGTCTGGCAATTTTTCGATGAAACGGTGAGCTTCAACTTTATGCGCTGCCTCTCTTACTTGTTCACGGGTTATTTCAGGGTGACCAAGAGTAATGTTTTCAAATATAGAACCGGAGAATAGTGCATTATCCTGAAGCACAAGACCGAAGTGTGAACGTAGGTCACTCAGCGTTAGGTCTCTGATATCTGTGCCATCTAAAAATATGGTTCCTTTTTGGATATCGTAGAATCTCATCAACAAGTTAATGATGGTAGTTTTACCAGCACCGGTAGCTCCTACAATGGCAATATCATCTCCGGGTTCAGCTGTAAAGGAAACATCTTTTAATACCCAGCTTTCTTCATCATTATATTTAAACCAGACATTCCTGAACTCAATTTTACCCTGCGGGTTTTCAATTGTCTTAGGTGATTTAGTCTCCTCAACATCAGTTTCTGTATCTAACACATTAAATATTCGTTCTGAAGATGCCAATGCCGACTGGAGCGTATTGAACTTTTCGGAGAGCCCTTGGATTGGACGGAAAAACTGGCGTGCGTATTGAATAAAAGCCAGTAATACACCAAAAGTGACCCCATCCATGAGCGCCCTGGCTCCACCATACCAAACAATAAGAGCCATAGCCAAACTAGCCGTTACTTCAACAATCGGCCAAAAAATGGCGAAGTAGAAAATGGTTTCGATATACGCATCGCGGTGACCGGCATTAATTTTCTCGAATTTCTCTCGCTGCTTTTCTTCCCTGTTAAACAGCTGAACTACATCCATCCCATTAATATGCTCCTGAACGAATGAATTGAGCTGGGAGATTTTGTCTCTGACTTCAAGAAAAGTAACCCTGACTTTAGCTTTGAACCAAAAAGTAGCGTAAAACAGAATTGGCAGAACCGTCAGCGTAACCAGCGTTAACTCCCAATTCATGCTAAACATGAAATACAGGATAAATATGATCCTAAATAAATCTCCAATAATGGTTACCACCCCATCTGATAGAAGCTCACTGAGTGCTTCAATATCACTGGTTGTACGGGTGATTAGGCGACCAATTGGGTTCTTATCAAAGAACTGAACATTCAGGGTTTGAATCTTTTTGAATACGGTATTCCTGAGTGAATACAAAGAATTTTGACCAAACCAGCGGGTGATATAGGTATTGAAAACCAATAGTATAAATTCCCCGAGCAAAGCCCCTCCGAGTAGCGTAATAATCCACCAGAGCCCTTCAAAATCATCCGTGGCAATGTACTCATCAACTGCAATTTGAGTCAGTTTAGGGCGGATAGTCCCCAGGTATGACGCAGAAAGCGTTAGAGCGATGGCTAATAATACATACCATCGGTAGGGTTTTAGGAAAAAATAAAGCCGCCGAATGAGAGTGCTATCGACGGCTTCTGAGTTTTGTTTTTTACTCACAAGTAAGTTTAATTAAAATCTGTCGAAGTCATCATAAGAAGATCTTGGAGTGATCTTTCTAGGTGAACTTGAGGATGAATCGGAGTCATCTTTCTTGCTCTTAATGTTGGAGCTGTAGGTGCTGCTTCCATATGTTTTGCGTTTATAATTTCCGCTTTTCCCACTGTTGCTTCCTGAGCGACTTGATCCGCTGCTTCCTCGGCTATCCCGTGAACTACCACTGCGGCTGTCTCGTGAGCTACTTCGGCTACGGCTTGAACTTCCACCTTTTCGGCTTCGGAAATTTTTCTTCCCTCCACTTTTGTGGTTCTTACGCCCTTTATAGTTGCTTTTACCACCACCGGATTTATTATCCAGCTCTGTAATCTCAACTTTAGGTGTAATAATTCCACGCTCGTGAGTTGGATCTGTAAAGATCGGTCGAAGTTCATTTGCTAGCCAGGCAGGGTAAAAACCTTCCCGAGCTTCCTTCAATAAATCATGGGCGTTGGTATATCGAGCAGAAAAATGACCAATCACCAATAATTTTGTCTGAGCTTCTGTAGCTACACGTGCCGCATCTGCAGTGGATGAATGCCCGGTTTCACTAGCCTTGTCGTCTAAATCTTTACCAAAAGTTGCTTCGTGATAAAGGATATTAGTATTCATTGCCAGTTTAACAGCATTGGGCGCGTATTCAGTATCAGTTACATAGGCAAAACTATCACCTGGTCGTGGATGCCCAACAATATCTTGAGATTTTACAACGGTTCCATCCTCAAGAGTAACGTCGTTTCCATCTTTGAGCTCTTTATACTGCTCATCCTTTGAGACGCCCATCTTCTTAGCCTTATCGGCGTCGACTTTTCCGGGACGATCTTTCTCCTGAAAGCGAAATCCAACACAAAACTTAGTGTGATTTAATGGACGTGCTTCCACGTAATATTCTTCTGCATCAAAGACCCGTTCTTCTTCAATATCTTCTTCAATTTCATGGAAATTGATCTCGTAAACAGGATCTATCTTAGAGAACTTTAGATTCCATTCAACATATTCTTTGATGCCTTTCGGACCTATAATTGCAAGTGGCTTATCTCTTCTTTGTAATTGAAGCGTGGCTAGCAGGCCCAATAATCCTGAAAAGTGATCAACATCAAAATGTGAAATAAAAATTGCTTCAATTTTTGATCTTTTGATACCGGCTTGCAACATGCGCATTTGTGAGTTTTCACCACAATCGAAGAGGAATACACTGCCTTCTCTCCATAGCGCTACTGAGGGTAAATGCCTTACGGCTGTTGGGGTTGCCGATGCTACTCCTAAAGGTACTACAATCATTGTTTTTCTCCCGTAATGTATGATTTTGCCGGGGCTTTGCTTTCATACAAATGGCCCCGATGAATTTTTATATTTCTGCCAATTCTTGTTCTAGTATTTGCTTGTTGTACATAGCAGTATATCTGCCTTCGTTCGCCAACAATTTCTCGTGTGTTCCTGATTCTACAATTTGTCCATCTTCCAGGTAATAAATTTTATCCGCATCTTTGATTGTAGAAATCCGGTGACTAATCATAATAGTCGTCCTTCCGTTTAACTCTTGCCTGAGGTGCTTTAGTATCGCTTCTTCTGTTTTTGTATCGACTGCACTCAGTGAATCATCAAATATTAAGATTTTGGGGTCTTTAATCAAAGCTCTTGCGATGGCTGTCCTCTGCTTTTGGCCACCCGATAATGTTATGCCCCGCTCGCCAAGCATAGTCTTAAATTTTTTCTCAAAATCCAAAATATTATCTTTTACCTGTGCTTTTTCTGCAGCGGTCTCAATCTCCACTTCTGAGGCGTCTGTAGCTCCAAAAGCAATGTTATCACCTATGGTGTCAGAGAATAGGAAAGTTTCTTGTGGCACAAAGCCAATGGCATTCCTTAAACTAGCTAAAGACCAACTTTTTATATTCTCACCATCCAAAAGAACTTCTCCCTCTACAGGATCAAATAATCTTGGGATGAGCTGAACGAGGCTGGTTTTTCCGGAGCCAGTTCTGCCTACAATGGCAATATTTTCACCGGACTTCACTTCAAAACTCAAGTTCTTAAGAACCATTTCATCCATACCCGGATATTTGAACCCTACATTTTTGAATTCCAGATGACCTTTAACTTCCTCGTCAATTTTATCTTCAGTATTCTTGATTTCAATCGGTTCTTCCATCAGTTCCTGAATACGGTTCCAAGATGCTAAAGAACGCTGAAAACGATTCGTGGTGTAACCCAGAGCAGCAACAGGCCAGGTTAGATAAGCTACATAAATGAGGAATTCAGCAATATTACCTATCGTTATGGTTCCTTCAATAACCATCTCTCCGCCTTTCCAAATCACAATTAATAGAGAGGCGCCGATCAGGAAATTAAGTGCAGGATGGAAAAGGGATTCAATCATGTCCAGACGAAGCTTCTTCTTGCGATAGCTTTCGCTTTGTTCTTCAAACCGCTGTTGCTCATGCTCAATACGGTTATAAGCTTTGATAAGTCGAATAGCTGAAAAAGTCTCTTTAGCCCGACCGGCTAACACCGAGTATTGCTCCTGAATGATAGTAGAGTGATCATGAATATATCCGGTAATCCAGTAAGCGAATACAGAAATTAGAGGAAGCGGTATAAGTGCCCACAGGGTAAGCTCAGGATTCACCAGAAACATCATTGTAAGTACAAATCCGGCTCTTGTGATAGTATTGATGCTATACATGATAACCGGACCATAATAATCTCTCACCTTACCCACATCTTCCGTTGCCCTTACATACGTTTCTCCGGATGAATTTTCCGCAAAATAACGTTGAGGTAAGTTCATCAGCTTTTTAACAATATCATTCCTGATATCAAACTCTACCTTTCGAGAAGTAACGATAAGAGTCTGACGGGTAGCAAAGAGCAGAATACCGTAAAGCATCACAGTCCCAATCAGAATTAAGGAATTGGTAGCCAGTATTTGTGAAGCTTCTGTAGAGAATAAGGTTTCTACGATACTTGACGGAACTTCGAAGCCTTCTTCCCCAAGCGCTTCAACCTGATCCATAGTTCGGCGGATAAGAACGGGAATCCAAACCAGGAAAAAATTAGATGCCGTCAAAAACAGAGCTCCGAATATCATCGTGCTCTTGTACTTTTTTAAATACTTATTCAGTTCTTTTACAGCACCCAAACCTAATCCGGTTTTATGGCTTTAATTGTTTAATCCTTCCAAACTAATCAGCGTATTGCTCGACCCAATGTCTTCCGAGTTTCAGCCCGGATAGGTAAGCCGATTCAACGGTGTTACCATTCATATATCCACCAACCAAGGCTAGCGCTGTGTCGTTTCCTTTAATTTCCATAAAATCGTGAGGAAGCGGGTTTACTGCTCGGCTGTATCTCCAAAAGTGAAGTTGTTTCCAGTCGGCCAATGCTACCCAGCCTCCCAAGATCTCAGTGAGTCGATCAATGATGATCTCTTCTACCTTTACACGGTCGCTGTTGATATGTTTTTTAGCAAATTCTGAGGTGGTATGAATGACCAATGAATGAGCATTACCATTCTCTCTTTTTGTTGATTCGTTTGAAATAAACTGAATGATATCATCTTCGCATTCAAGTGCATTCCAGTCAGGCATTTCAGTACCATCAAACCCGGCAAGCAGTGAAAATTGTGACTCATAGACCACTTCATCAATTTCTCGAACCAATTTCAGTGTTTCGATTTCATCTATTGTAGTGTTCAACAGTGCATAAGCCTGACGAGCTGGTGCTGAGATAATGACTGCATCTGCACTTTCTGTCAATGCTGTTGGGAAGTTCAACATCCAGCTTTTCTTTTTGCGTCTGTTTTCGCCGATATGCGTTAACCCACCTACCTTTTCTTTGAGGTGAATATCAAGATTACGCCCCAGATATTTACCGATGGTATTCATCCCTTTGGGCGCATAATAATATGGGGATTCGTTGTCTCGGAAGGTTATTTCCCCTTCTTCATCTCTATGAGCATAATTTCCTTCCCATGCTGTTAAAATCCCTTTCGAAGATAATTCACTAACAAGACCCTTAAATTCTTGTGATTCTGCAGTAAAGAATGAAACTCCGTGGTCTAACTTTTCCTGGTTATTCTTACCGGCATATCGTGTGGCTAAGCGTCCGCCGTAGCCACCACTTTTTTCATATACCACCACTTCATGGCCGGCATTAGCTAACTCTCGTCCTGCTGTTAATCCTGAGATTCCTGCTCCTATTACCGCAATTTTCATCTTTATCTAATTGTGTTGAACCGAATATGGATTCAACGGTTATCTTTATTCAATTTCAAAAACTGTAACTCTTGGCGTAACGGCTTTCTTATCCAAAAGTGCCGGCCAATATGCTACAACATCGCTGGCTTTTGGCCGCCCTCCGGCAAAACCGGTGACACCACTCGGGCCAGTTAAGATAAGAGGTGCAATCTCCATCCCAAAGCGATTTAAATCATTTTTGCTTTGCCCAGAAACCGATACCCTCATCTGAATTTCATCATACTCTGTATCAAGAGCTTCTTTAGTTATCGGTTCTTCGCTATTTCCATTAAAGCCAATATACTCTTTATTGAATTCTGTAAATGATAAGCCGAGTGCCTCTGCCCTTTTCTCAAGTATTTCGGCGCCTTTAATTGCTTTCTTTAGAGCGTCAGGCCAACAGTAAACTAACGTGGAGGATAGCTTATAGCCATCATTGTAGCTTGCTGATACTTTATAGGTCGGAGTATCGGGATGCCCTTTGATGCCGGTTATCTTAACGCGATTCTTCCCAGTCTCTTCTACCTTAACAGAAGTGAAATCAGCAATCACATCGGGTGTGATGTATTCGGCCGGATTCCCGATTTCATACAAAAGCTGTTCCTTTACGGTCATCTCGCTAACAAGTCCGCCGGTGTTCTCGTGCTTGGTTACAAAAAAGTCTCCGCTCGGGTACGCTTCAATTATTGGAAACCCGATATCGGTGAAGTCTTCTACTTTTTCCCAATCTGTGAAATTACCACCTGATACCTGAGCTCCACATTCTATGATATGTCCTGCAATAGTTCCAATTGCCATCTTGTCAAAATCATTGGCTTCCCATCCAAATTCGTGAATCATTGGAGCAAGAGTGAGACCCGTATCTGTTACCCTTCCCGTAATAATTACATCAGCTCCTTCCTTAAGAGCCTTTACAATGGGCTGACATCCAAAGTAGACGTTAGCACTGAGCAAGTCTTCTTTCACTTCTGAAATTGGACGGTCATCATCCATGTTCTTCAAAGTGTGCCCATCAGCAATTAGTTCATCAATATTACTGAGGATATCATCACCGTCAACTACTGCAACTTTTAAACCTGTATAGCCTTTCTCTTTGGCGATTTTAAGAATTTCATCTTTACAAGCTAAAGGATTTACCCCGCCGGCATTGCTAATAACTTTAATACCGTCATTCTTAATTTCAGGTAAAACCTGTTCAACCACGTTTACAAAATCTCTTGCATACCCCCACTCAGGGTTTCGCATGCGCTGTTTTTGCATGATGGACATGGTTACCTCAGCCAGGTAATCCATTACTAAATAATCAATAGGTCCTTTTTTAGCTTGATTGACGGGGGCGTTGGGAAGATCACCCCAAAAACCTTGTCCCGATGCAATACGAATAAATTCTTTCATAAAAGCTGCGTGGTTGATACATCTGAAATTCGCGTTGAATATCGGGATATTTTCACTGCATGTGAAATAAAAAAACCCCGCCTTTTTCAAAAAGCAGGGTTTAATCTATTAGGTTAGTTATGTCTTGGAAGGACTAACTGATTCAACATAAAAAAACTGTGGCGTTTAATAACCGCATGATGATGTGGTTTTGAGAAAATAACTGAATTTAAACAGCCTGAATACCTAAGAAATAGCTTCTTATTCTAATTCGTACCAGGATTAATTAACTTTTTGCTGATGCCTTTTGCAATTGCTTCAGAGCGTGAATGAACTTCCAGTTTTTGATAGATATTGCGGATATGGTGGCGAACTCCATCAACCGATAAAAATATCTTCTTCCCTATTGCAGCATATGATCGGCCTGTTGCAAGCTGTTCTAAAATCTGGAGCTCTCTATCGGAAAGTTCTTCTTCTAAATCTGCGGCTCTTTGGAAAGTAGCAATAACCTTCCGTGCTATATTAGGTGTAATGGGTGAGCCTCCGTTTTGGGCATCACGAATAGCGTGTACTAGTTCATCAGGAGTAACTTTTTTCATCAGGTAGCCAACAGCTCCTGCTTTTAGCGCGTCAAAGATGTGGTCATCATCGTCATGTACAGTAGCCATTATAATGTTAACATCGGGATGATGCTCCCGCATGTATTTTACACCCTCGATGCCTGTCATTCCAGGCAAGCCAATATCCATAATTGCCAAATCAATCTTATTGATTTGTTCAGATTCAAAGGCCTCTTCACACGATCCAAAAGTTCCTATAACCGTTAAGTCTTTTTCATGATCAATAAACGTTTCCCATCCCTCTCGCATGTATTCATTGTCTTCAATTATTCCAACTTTTATCACGGTAAGCTTATTTGTATTAATGTTTTCCCTGTTTCAAATATAGGATGTAATGCTACGAATCCCACTACATACCTATGTGGTCTTACTACAAAGGGACTTTCAGAATCCAGCGTGTTCCAAAACCTTCCGAAGTTTTTAAGGAGATCTCACCCTTAATCTGATCTACTCTTTTTTGAATATTAACCAATCCGTTTCCTTTTTTCACTTTATCGACATCCATTCCCTGCCCATCATCTTGTACAACAAGCTTAAGTGTTCCTTGTTCATTTTTCAGGATCACATCCAGGTTCTTTGCATCAGAATGACGAACTGCATTGGTTACCATTTCCTTAAAAATCAGCCAGAGGTGCTGGCGAAACTGCATATCCAGTTTTCCCGGAATGTATTCATCAATTTTAAGACTGTATTCTATTTCTTTGCTTTCTAAAAGGTCGGAAGCAAATCGCCGGCATTTAGATAAGAATCCCTGCCAGTCATCATGTTCAGGGTTAATTGCCCATACAATATCTGAGATCTTCTCTTTGGCATCTCCCGCACTGTTGGCAATAAGATCCACGAACCGATTTTTGTCCTTGGTGACAGAATCACTTTTTATAGCTTGTGCAAAATAGCTGATACTGCTCAGGGTGGCACTAACCTCATCATGAAGGTCGCTGGCAATATTGTTTCGAATACGCTGAACCCTCATAATTTGGTTAATCCTGATTTTATAAAGCATATATAAAAACCCGGCAACCCCGAAAGTATAGAGTAAATACGCCCACCATGTTCGATACCATGGGGGTAATACTTCAAAGGAGAAGGACTCCGATTCACTCACAACATCAAAAATATTACGTGCCTGTACTTTAAAACTGTATTCTCCTTCAGGAATATTGGTATAGTCTTTTTGCGTTTCAGAGGTCCAATTAGACCACGTTTGATCAAACCCTTCTAGTCTAAATCTATATTCGGTATCCTCCGCTTTAAAGTAAGAAGCGGCAGCATAGGTAAACCGGAGTTCATTTTCACTGTATCTAAGAACAGGCTTCTCAGTTTCACTCCCTCCATTAATCAAAGAGTCGTTGCGTACTAACACTTCATTTATTTGAAGATGATCTTTTTCCAAGGAATCAAACCTGTCGTTCTTTTTAAAGCTAACTAACCCGTCTCCGGTTACATACCAAATAACTCCAGTTCCGTCTGCATAAATTCCATTACTCTGGGGTTTATCAATTAACTTGAGAGCTGCTTCATACATCTTATAAGTCCCATCAGGTTGTAACAAAGCTCCTTGATACTCTCCTGCAGCCCTAAACCATATATCTCCATCAACGTCCTCTTCTGCCCAGAAAAATTGGTTTGTGGTATCCGAAAAAAATTCTCCATATCGCTTATCCTGAACAAATTCTCCAGTTTCAGGATCTAAAGTTTGTATACCCTTACCCCAGGTTAAAAAAGCAGGAGCACCATTTAAATCAGTTACGTGAATTCTCCGATCATCTTCACCATTCTCTATGTCCAGAAAAAATGAATCAACTTTATGGCTAATAACTTGATCACCCTCCCATTCCAGCACAACTTTAGTCAATCCCGAAGTTGTACTTCCAACCCAAATTTGGTTAAGGTCATCTACATAAACAGAAACCGGTATAGAAACATCTGCATCAATTTCATAGATCGGCTCAATGCTATTTCCTGTTTCTTTTCCAATCCATATTCCCCCTTCATACGCTAATACAAAAACATCTTTATCACTAAGCTTATCGAATTTTAACACATCTTTATTTACAATTTCTTGGTACCCATCTAAAGACTTTTTGTAAAGGTTCTCACCACAAACAACATATAGCGCATTTTCTATCTCTTTTATCTGTCCACAACTTGCACTAAACTCTGTCTTCTCAACTATACCTTTCTGATCAAATTGATACATGCCTTCCGATGAAGAAATGAAGAAAGAGTTGTTAAATTTCAAAATATCATACATAGAGCCTTCAATACCCATTCTCTCATCGAAACTTCTTAATGGAAGTCCAAAATCAATTCTTGAAATCCCAGCCACTGTAGCCGCCCAAACACTACCATTTCTATCTTCATAGACTCCATAAACGGTATTGCTAATTAGACCACTTTCAGTATCAATAATATTTAATATTTCTCCCTCTGCACTAAGATGTACAACCCCACCTGTTCGGGTAGCAATAGCAATTGTACTGTCCTGAAGGGCGATGGCTTCATCTAGAAAGTTATCTTCAAAATACTGATCAGCCTCTGTATGAAAGGGTTCAAAGTTTTGCCCATCATAAACAAAGCATTTTGAGCTACTGCAGTAGAAGTCAGAATCCCCAATTTCAAAGAACCCAAAAAAACTTCTTTCAGCGAAGTATTCTCCACCGGGAACGAGGCTAAGAGTATTGCCTTTTAATTCTTTTATACCCTCTAAGGCATCCCGTACAAAAACACGATTGGCTCTGGTATGGATAGACGAAAACCAGACATTGGGTTTGATTGTTTGAAGAGAATCACCGTCATAAGTAATTAACACTGATCCGGATTGGAAGTAAAGATTGTCACCCTGAGAAGCTAGATCAAAGATTCGACCAATATCCAGAGAATCCGGCACCAGATTTCTAAGTGAGAAATACTCAGTGGTTGCTTCACCGGCTGATGTTGGTTTACCTAAGTATCCAAACTCATCCGTACCACCAACAAATACTTTGCCGGAGCTGGTAGCACTAATTGAGTAAGATCGCCCATTGGGAATACTGATTTTTTTCCAGTTTACCCCGTCATACCGAATGACGTTCTGAAGGTTTGAAAAGTACAGCACTCCATTTGAATCTTCAGCAAATGCCCAATTCTGACTATGCCCATCATATTCTTCCGGGGCATAGTTTCGAATATTTGGCAATCCCTCTTTAAACCCTTGTGCCGTAGTAAAAAGAGGGAATAAAAGGAACATTGTAAAAACAGATAGAAGTGCTTTCATAAAAAGTAACCGTTGCTACTTATTTCCGGTTATTTTTCTCCTTATGGTCTACCTGATTGTGGTGGGTCTACATCCACATCATGACTGTCCAAAACTTCCTTATTATTTTTACTTAATTGAAAGTTAGTAACCTGAAATATATAGGTATCCTTAAAATCATTATCAGGATCTTTGGGAATGCATTGAATGAATCGAAAGATGAGATTTGTGTTACAACTTAGTTCAAAACCCTGACCATTTGGTACTCTAAAAGCAACATATTTGTCTTTGTCTTGAAAATCACCATGTGTTTTTTTCTTTAGGTTTTTAAACTTGAATTTAGAACTCAAGCTACTGACCGCCCCGATCTCTATATCTGTATCTAGTTTATTAAATAAATCAATTTTCATTGGTTCAATCTATTGTTTGGGTTGAATTAAGTGTCATGAAATTTGCAAGAACATTCAATACATGATTATGCGGTTGAAGTACGCTTTAAATTGGTAGTAAGTCAAGCGAATGCAAGAACCTATTTTTCACTACTCTTTCTAGCAAGCACCCTTTTTTGGTTGTTAGAGAACCAGAAAAGCGCTTACAAATTTAACTTGACTCAATTAGTTAAGATTTACACATTGCAACATTATGTAATCATTAAACTACATAGTCAGGTAGTGAACCTTACATAATAAATTGTTATTTAATCGACGCCTTCCACTTGTTACGGGGTTTTAAAAACATTTGGACAGGTACAAATAAAACATAAAATAATACAAAGGGGTAATCATGAGATCTAGATTTCTACCATTTCTGTATGCAATAATTATGCTCTTTTTGGGAACGCAGTACGCGTATTCTCAGGATGGAGTATTTGACGACACATTTGTCGCACCAGATTCGGCTCAAATTTTGGGCACTAATACATCGGTGTTTCAATTTGATATAGATCCTTCTGTTTTAACAGACAGCTTGGATTATATAGAGGTTGATGTATTCGCTCAAGGCGATACACTCAATTTCGTTCAAATTTATCAAAAAGGGACTGATGCGGATGGTGCTTTTACACCTGCATTTGCTTCCGATGAATCTTTTTCAACTACCGGATTAGCAATAGAAAATACCTACGAGGGTACTTTTGCACCGAATACATCTAATTTCTATACAATAAGAGCGCGAGCATATGTGGATGATGACAACGATCCAAATAATGCCTCTGTACTTAACGGAGAAATTTACGTTGATGTATATATTGATGACGACAACCCAGTTGCTGCATCAACACAGTTAATCAATTATGTTAGCAATGAACCTAGAATTGGTGGTGACACCCTTAGTGTTCAAATCCAAGATGATTTTATCGACTATTCGAATGATGATTTTGAAATAGAGTTATCTGTATTTGATGGGCTTGATACTACTTTTACTGCCTCCGGATCGATAACAGACCACTTTAATTCAGGAGCTCTGATTGATACTACAAGGAATGATTCTTTAGATTATACCTTCATTTTCTTGGTTGATTTCACAGAATATGTCCCTGACTCACCAACTAACCCAACCATCGATGTTGATATAACTGATGGAGCAGGAAATGAGACTGAAACTCAACTAACACCACTTGTCAATGACAATACTGCTCCCACTGTAGAATTACTGACTATTGATGGTGCAGATCCTACGGAAGATGTTATTCCAAATGCGAACACGGGTACCAACACTCTTATTTATGATGTTCGGGACACATATCTAAGTGCAGACAGTTTAAGGGATGACTACAACTTCGATCTCACACTTTTCGGAGAGAGTTTTTCCGGTACTATTGAGGAACACGAAGATGCAGGAAGACTTACCGTAGTTGGAGATACAAGCTTTGTATTTAACGTGAATCTCAAACCTAATACACAAAGTAACGGTAATATCTCACTCGAGGTAACTGATGCAGCTGGTAACTCAGCTACTGATACTGATAATATCGATATCGCTGACTTTAACACAGATGATTACTATCTGATGCAGCCTTATCCACACACTGCATTCAATGATGATATTACTGTTCAGTTGACTCCAAATAAAGAAGGTGAGTATACCGGAGCCACTATTTATCTGTCAGCAAATGCAGATCTTAGTAGCCCTGATACCACTTATACTTTAGATGATGCGGATTTAAATGGTGTTTTTGATACTCCTGCTAGCCTTGGGCTAACTGATGGCGGAATGTATTATGTAGGTGCAGTTGTCACTAATGCTGATAACTCAACTTTCGATACCAGAGTAAACCCTGTATTCTACGATACTACCGCACCAAGCTTAACTATTGATCTGCTTGATGCTATTGACTTTGGTGGAACAGATTATGTTACAGGAGATAACACCAGAATTCAGTTTAATTCTGATGATGATGATTTAAATGAGTTAGATGTGGATGTTCAACGTGTGATAATTGACTCTACTACAAATTTCTTTAACCTCACTACATTAGAAGATTATCCTTTCCGGTTCTCATTCGATTCGGAAGATTATGATGACGATGCCACTGATGAGTTGTTTGATGGAACCGTTGTATTTCGCGTAACATCTACCGATAACCTCGGTAACGAAAGCATGCCAATGTACTTCCCGGTTAATGTGGACAACGTTTCTGCTGATTATATCCTTTCCGAAGTTAATGGAATAGATATTCTGGCTGATAACGCTGATGGTAACTACCCTCCTATTAACGCAGGTGAAACTCTCACTCTTGAGTTTACTCATTATGCAGATGACATTGCAGATGACGGAGCTGAGTTTGAATTGGAGTATGACGGCGAAACCCTCGTCGGTGTTATCACAGCTCAAACAACAGACACATATACTGTTGAGTTTGAAATACCAGATAATGATGGTGACGAAACTATCAATCTTACACCTGGCGGTGGCGATTTAACGGTTAACTTCACTGATGTATTTGGAAATGAAAATGAAAATTACATCGGAACTCCTGATGTAGGAAGCATTCAAATTTTCAACAACGAGTTGCCTTGGATTGGTCTTGATGATGACTTTTCCGAAGAACTTGTAAGGGATACTCTCGAGCTCGAACTTACTGTAAACAGTACAGTAGAGTTAATCGATAGTGTGGCCCTGGAGTATGCAACGTACACTGACACGGATACAACTGCATTTACTCAAATAATGGTGTTTCCTTACGACTCTGTACAAGCAAATCCTATTTATGGTCTGCCAACTGCAGAATATGATGACGGGAAATACTTAATCCGAACAAGAACATATGGCTATCAGTACGATCGCTTTGACGGTGATCTTGTAGAAGTAGAAGATAGTGCCTACGCCGTCCGTTTTGATAACACTCATAACGGAACCACAGAGCGCGTGGCTATTCTTGCACAACCTGATACGACCCTTCACGGTTCTGAAGATATTGAGCTTTATGCGGCCAATAACGGAGACGCATACGGAACTTTATTTGAAGGTATGTTTGTAGCAACCAACCCTACAGTTGAAGAAGATGCAGATACCTCATGGGTATTACTTGATTCTGTAGTTACTGAATCAAGTGATGGTATTTTCTCAACTACAGTTGACGAAACCACTCTTGAAACCTTATTTGACATAGATAATGTTGAAGGTGTATTCACTTTCCGTGCTGTTGGTTTTGACTCTGCAGGTATCTACCAGAATATCAGCGGTAATATGGATGATCCATCTGAAGTAGCTACCATTACGGTCTACTACGATGATATTCCAGCTACCGGGACAATCGCCGTAAACGGAATGTCTATTGAGCATCCCTCCTCTCCTGTCAACTCAGATAATTGGGCAGCTCAAGACTTTAGTGACTTTAACGTTTGGAGCGGAACGGTTAACATTGGTTTCGAACTGGATGAAGAAGAGAATAACTTTGACAGAGCTGTTCTCGATATTCGAAGAAAAGCCGCCAGAGAACCTGGTGATTCTGATAACTTCCGATCTGAACAAGATCAGACCATTGCTACAATGGAAGGTGAAGGTGCAGAATACGCACTTGATGTTGATGCTTTAGATCAAGGTGCTGTTTATGAACTAACCCTATATCTAGTTGATTCATATGGAAACCGATCTAATGCAGGTACTGTAGAATTTGCTACTGTTGGACCAAGAGCACACATTACAGGTATGAGTGACGAGCATGGTGATATATACATCCAGGCTACTCCATATACCCGAAGTGTTATTCTGGAAGTTTCTGCCGATGGTGGAACCACCTATGAGCAAGTTTCTTACATTGAAGATGATGACTTCGATTACTTCACTTCTAATGGATACGATGCTTATAAATATGACATGATGAATCTAGAAGATTTCCAGTTGCCACTGGGTGACCTGACTTTCAGATTGACAGCCGGTGAATCTGAAGAGCTTTACGAGTCAGAGTATCAAAACTCTACTACACTTGTAATTAATCATGCAGAAAGCAATGATGTAAGAGCAAAAGCCGGACCTGAAGTAACTCAAATGCAGGGTACCTTCACCCCGGTCACAACCACTGACATTGACTTATCTCTTTACAGAGAACGAGGAGATATCAATGACATCCGAGTTGAAATTGCTCCAATTAACACCAACGATAACATCAGCCTCTTCCTTCTTGCGGACGAGAACCCATTTTCTACTCTAAACAGTTTAGAATATGCTATGTATCCAAGATGGGCTGATTATGATTACTCTACCAACTTCGGTATCACTTCCCCACTTGAGTCCATAGATGGCAACTATCTTGGATTCCTTGATGATGGAGATGCTATCGATCTTGATGGAAGTGTTGACATCACAGCCGGTGGTAAGTTTTACGCTTATGTCACCACGGTCATGCCTAATGGCGAAACCATTATGACTCGCCAAATGCTTGAAGTGAATCGTGTTGCTGCTCAGAATGGCGGTTCTGTTACCTCACCAAACGGTAACTTCGAACTTAACATTACCGAGAATACCCTTGAAAACAATGCTAACCTCATTATTGAGGAAGATCCTTCAAGCTTATTCTTTACACATGACAGCGAAGCTCAATACGGACAAATAGGTACTGCTTATTACCTCCGCGCATTTAAAGGAGATGTACGTGATGGAAGAAGGGTAAACTTCTCTATTACATATGATCCTAACGATGTTATGGATTTAAATGAGGATGGATCTATTGAAGACGAATTAGCACAGTTATGTGTGGGTTATTCTGAACTGAATGATACCGAAATAGTATTCTTGGATATTCTTGAAAAAGAAGTCGATACCGAGAATAACATGGTTCATTTCAGTATGGAGAATCTGCCATCAAATACACAGAGGTTTGCTCTAGTACTTGAAGGTGCGGTTGTAAACAATCCGGGTTCTATTTCGGTTGTTAATACTTCCCTAATGGCTGCTGATAAGCCTTATGTTAACGAAGATCATGAACTATCAATCACGGTAACTGATGACAAAGTGAATAGCTTTGATGATTACTGGGTAATAGTTGACGGTTCAGTTGTTAGTGCAGATACATATTCTGCTGATGGCTTCCAGAATGGTTGGAAAATCGTAGTTGATAATTCAATTGAAGACTTGAACCTGAATGAAGGGTTACACACCGTTCGCTTCGTAATCACCAATGAAAATGGTAACCGATTAGACGTTACTTACGATTTCATTGTGGATAAGAAGAAACCAGTTATTTCACAAGGTGCTGTACAGTTTGTGGATATGATTGAGTCAGGTCATAAGAATACCCTCTCCTTCAATGTAACCGATGCGATGGCTGGAGATCAGCCTGGATCTGGCGTTTCATTAGATGAGATCTTTGTAGATGTGTATTTAGTAGAGCCGGATGTTAGATTCGGAGTTTACGACACAACTACTGGAACCTGGCATTATTCTCAGGACGTCTTCAAGCGCTACTTCAAGCAGTACAGTGAAGGTGACTTCATTGTAGATGAGGGTAGCACTGCCGATTCCTTGGGAATTATGTTTGAGGTAGTATTCAATCAGGAGCTGGATGTTTCCGGATATGAATTCGTTGTTCATAATGGAGACTTTGTCTTTGATGAAGATTCTCTGAATGAATGCGAAACTGTATGTCGAAAAGATGACTTCGAGATTGAGAACTATTACGAAGGTGGCATTTCAGATATGGCCCTTAACCAGGCAAATGCTGTATCCTTCTCTGTAGGTATCGATCCGACCGTAACATCTAACGAAGGTGAAAGTGTGATTCCTGAAGAGTTCCATTTAGATCAGAACTATCCGAATCCATTCAACCCATCGACAACTATTCAGTACGGTATTCCCGAAGCAAGCGAAGTAACCATGAAGGTCTATAACGCTCTTGGGCAAGAAGTAATGACACTCGTGAATGATCAGAAGAGCGCTGGTACTTATAAAGTCCAGTTCGATGCTGCAAACCTCGCTAGTGGAATGTACATCTACCGAATAGTTGCCGGAGATTTCGTACAAACCAAAAAACTAATGCTGATTAAGTAAAGTTAACTTAACTTAGTAACAACCTTTAAGGGGGCTGTCTTTTGGCAGCCCCTTTTTTAATGGCCTGAACTTCACAACTATCCTGTCTTAAATAATATTAAGACTAAGAAATAATGAATGAGTTTTACTTTTATTCCCCTATTCCCCCTATTAAGGGATCTGCTTTTCTAATAGTCACAATAATATCTCTGCAACAGTAAGATAACTTCTCTTATTTGAGGACCTTAGTTTATCTAAGGCTTGAACTTTAATTGTTAAGCTATATGTTTTCCTTTACTTGCCTTCCCGTTGAGCCTTCTTTAGTCATAGAAGTTTTAAAGAAGCATAGCACAAAAGGCTCTCATTGCTAACTAATAGATAAGCGAAATAAAAAAGCCTGTCATATTCAATGACAGGCTTTTAGCAGTTCTTTAGGTTAGTATAGATGTATAAAATCGATTTGGTAATCTGTACCCCAAAAAACCCAAACCTGATTTATACTTTGATACTTTCTTAGTATCGATATTTTTTTTCTACCAAACACTGCATACTTATGCAGTATTTAAAAGCTCTTTCCAGATGACCAATTCCAGAAAAATCAAATAAGCTTATATCGCAAAGCTTTAGCAACAGCTTCACTTTTGTTACTTACCTCTAGTTTATTGTAGATATTTCTTATGTGGTACCTTACACCATCTACCGAAAGGAACACTTCTTTAGATATCCCTTTATAAGAAGAGCCTTCAGCTAAAAGTTTTAAAATGTCCGTCTCTGCTTCTGAAAGCTCGATCCCTGACTTATCACCATGAAATGAATTAATAACCTTACGGGCAATATTTGGACTCATGGGAGAGCCTCCTTCATTCGCTACGTGTACGGCATCAATTAGCTCTTCAGGGGATACTTTCTTTGAAAGATATCCAATAGCACCGTTTTTAAGAGCTTTAAAGATTCGCTCGTCATCATCGTGAATGGTAACCATCATCACGGTAATATCAGGGTGCTTCTTTCTAATAATCTTTACTCCTTCTGTACCCAGAATACCGGGTAACTGTATATCCAAAAGGACCACATTTGCTTTCTGCAGCTGAGTATCTTCAAATGCATCTTCGCAACTTTCATAATCAGCTATCACGCATAGGTCGGGCTCGAAATCAAGAATGGTTTTCCATCCTTCCCTCATATACTTGTTGTCTTCTATGATTACAATATTGATCATCAGTAATTTTTAATGATATATAGAAAAAGCTTCTGAGAAAACAACCACCTAAATAGGTAGTATTCTCTTCATTTTTCAATTATAAATGAATAACTCAGGATACATTGAAGGTAAAAGACCACGTAGTCCCGGCTCCTTCATCAGTGATAAGTTCAACTTCACCGTCAATTTGTTCGGCTCGATATCTGATATTCTTTATTCCATTCCCATTCTTGATTTTATCAGGATCAAAACCTACCCCATTGTCTATTATTTTCATATAAACTACATCGCCTTCTTCCGTCAGCGTAATTTCAACTTCTGTAGCTCTTGAATGCTTACTTAAATTCGTAACACATTCTTTGAAAATGAGCCATAAATTTTGCCTGACCTCGAGCTTTACTGGAAAGCTAAAGCTATCATCAATATTCATAGAGTAGGTTATATCGTTGCTATCTAAAACATCTGCTGCAAAACGTTTACACTTCTTTAGAAATATAGACCAATCGTCTTTAGATGGATCGATAGCCCAAATGATATCATTAATCTTCTCTTTGGCTTCGACAGCACTTTTGGTGATTACCTCTAAAAACCGTTGAGATTCATTGGGGTCTTTTCTAACCCTTTGTGCAGCTTCACTAAAGAAGCTGATACTGCTAAGGGTACCGCTTAAATCGTCATGAAGATCTCTAGCAATTTGATTCCTTGTCCGTTCTTCTTTTAATAAATAATACACCCGATACCTGTAAAGGATATACCCTGCTGTCAATATCATACAAATGATGATGGCCATATTTCTTAGCCTGATGTTCTGTATTTCAAGATTGGCTGTATTCAACGCATCCTCTTTATTCTGCAATTGATACCGCACTGTCATCATGGAAAGTCTCTTCTCTTTTTCAGATTTAAATTTTTCTTCATCCCGGATTCTTTGCTGTCTTTCAGCTTTCAGAGCCTCATCCATTCGTCCTAATCCCGCTAAAGCGTCAGACTTCAGGGCGTAGATTTCCTGTAGTATCAAGTTAAGGTTATGCTGGTTAGCTAAATCAATCGCTTTTTCTGCATACTCCAAACTTTCAGAGTAATTCTTCTTCTTGAGTTCTACAGCCGATAAAAACTCATACTTTGTTATTTCTTCATTTGGCCTTGAATAAGGTAAGACCGGGTTCTTGATTTTTGTAGCCATCGAATCAGCTTCTTCCAGTCTATCTAAGTCTAAATAAAACTTTCCTAGCCGAACCAGGTGACTATTCGCCAAATTTGGAATACGATACTGACTGCTTACAGAAGCCCCTCTTTCCATAAGCTCTAGTGACTGTAATGTATCTCCAGTGAGCTTATACATTTGGCTTAAATTTGTATAAGTGATAGCCTTAATTGGTGGCGGGAGGTTTTCTATCTCCAAACAAGGGCTGAGCGTTTCTATGGCTTTTGTGTACTGCTGGAGTTCTATAAAGCTCGCTCCTAATTTTGCCATTATGTTGCATCTTGAACCTGGATTATCTTCGAACTCCATGAACTTTTCAAACATGTCGATGGCTAAATCATGAGCCCCTACTCGTACATAAAGATTTCCAAGGTTAGCGTATAAAAAATGAATAGGAAACTCTGACTTTTCGCCAAGCTCAAGTCTGTAATTAATGGCATTTAAATACAAAGACTCAGCTTTTATATAGGAGTTTTGGCGTTCATACTGTGATGCTTTCAGGTTCTCCATTGCCAAGTAGGAGTTATGCTCCCTGATGCTCTTTAGTGAAATAGAAGCCTTTTCAGCATAATAAATTGTAGAATCGGCGTTAAGAATCCGCCAAGCATTAGCCTTCAACAGAGAAGAAAAAGCCAATTTCTGATCATCCTCTATTCCCTCCAGAGCATAAATATCATCAACCATTTTAAAAAGTGAATCGGGGGTATTCCTAAGGTACCTATTCCCCATTTCTACATACTTTCTGAGTTTCTCTTCAGGTTGCTCTACTTCTTGGATTTGCTTCCTTATATCACCCAGACTCATGGCGGGCATTCTTTGTTGGGCATGTGCTACCACAGTACAACCCCAAATAAGTACCCCAAGACTAATCAACAACTTCATTTACATCTCATATGTTAATACAAATGCCCTTCAAAGAATCTCTAACTTCTTACCCTAAACTTCAAATTAAAATAAATATCCCAACGGATATTAAAACATCCTGCTGGTAAAAAGTTCAGGTATAAAAAAAGCCCACTTAAAAAAGCGGGCTTTTAAAACATTAAATCTATTGAGTTCTACTCGTTTACAGCATCACGATCTAAAAACTCATCGTAAAGCTGAGTGTGACGGCTTGTCATCGGGATTTTATATCCTTTGATGAACACATGCTCAATATTAGTCATTGGCTCAAGCGGATCACCATCGGAGATAAACAGGTTAGCCTGCTTTCCGACTTCCAGAGAACCGATCATATCATCTACACCGAATATCTCGGCCGGATTAATAGTAAGTGCCTTAATGGCTTCTTCCTTTCCAAGACCATACGCTGCGGCATATCCAGCCTCAAACGGAGCGTTCCTGGAGTTTTCGGTATCGTCAGAAACGATAGCTACTTTAACGCCAGCAGCTGCCATGAGACCCGGGTTTTCGTACGGTCTTCGGTAGTTATCATAATCCCGTGCAGGTGTGTATAATGTAGTTGTAAGAACCGGAATCCCTGCCTCAGCAATCTCTTCAGCAACTCTCCATCCTTCTTCTACTCCCGCAAATACGAAGTTCATGTTCTCATGAGATTTTGTCCATTCAATAGCGTCCAAAATGGCTTGCTCACGATTCACTGAAATTACAACCGGAACATCTCCGGAAAGAACTTCACGCATAGCATCCATTCTTGGATCGAAATCTGGCTTTGTTTTGCCTGATGGATTGGCTTCGTAGGCATTCATCATTTGATCATAGAAATGAGCCTTGTCAATGAAATCATTGATTGCTTTAATTTCCCGATCATATTGTTCTTTGATCTCTTTTTCAGAACGGTCGTCCCACCATCCTCCTCCTGCTGATGAAGGCAGAGACATTACCAAAGCTCCACTCTTTTTAACAGCCATGGAATCCGGAGAATATCCCCAAAGGTCCATAACAGCAGCTTTACCAGCAATTGTGCCTGAGCTTGGATGAGATAGCACAGTTGTAACTCCACTAACCCTGGTCACCGGTACAGAAGCACTGTGTGGGTTGAAAGCTGTAAAGGCAAACATATGTGGATTGAACTGACCTAACTCGCGATTATCAACCGTTACTGCCACAGCTGATACTTCTACCAGGCCTAAAGCAGTCCAGCTGTCAATAAATCCTGGATAAACGTGTTTACCCGTAGCATCTATTTGTTTGTAGTCTGGAGTGATTTTAGCATTCTGACCGACTTGGACTATCTTTTTCCCGTCGATAAGAATGACCCCACCTTCAATTGTTCCGTTGGTTACGGTATGAATGGTAGCTCCTGTAATGGCAAATTTACCAAATTCAGGTTTCTCTGTAATCTGTGCATCGGCTGTGGCCGTTAAACCAAACAGCAGAGCAGCTATAAAAACAAAAATATTGAGTTTCTTCATGATTCTGTCTCCTGTTTAGTTTTGAAATAAAATGAATGCATCTTGCATGCAGGCATCTTCATCTCGACTTGAAACGATTTCCCGATAGTTTGAACCATCCTCGAAGTCGGTGCCCGGATTGACTTGGATACGCATGTCATCGGAATCATTTTCCAGATCGAAATACTTTGTCCCGTCTACAAAGGTCATTTCAGCTTTGCTGTAGATACTGAATGGATGTCCACTCCAAACTACAACATCACCGTCTTTGCCTTCTTCAATACTGCCTACCCGATCGTCAATACCAAGTTGAATGGCTGGGTGAAGCGTGATCATTTTAAGCGCATCATTTACTGAAGTGTTTCCATATCGAACTACTTTAGAAGCTTCATGATTAAGCGTACGCAGTAGCTGATTATTATCACTGTTGATCGAATTGATAACGCCATTAGCATTCAAAATAGAAGCGTTATAAGCGGTTGAGTAATACACCTCAAACTTATAGGCCCACCAATCAGAGAAAACAGAAGTGTGAGCTCCGTTCTTAGCTAACTCGGGAGCTACTTTAAAAGCTTCATTCGCATGCTGGAAAGTGTAGTTTTCAACACCGTAGTCTTTAAAAACACGCATCAGCATTAGTATTTCATCTGAACGGTAAGAGTGACAGTGAACAAGTATCTCACCCTCAATAATGTCGTTTAGAACTTCAAACCGAAGGTTTTCGGCAACTGGTACCGGTGGCGTTCCGCGCCCTCTTCTGTCATATTGTTCTTTTGCACTGAGGTAAGCTTCTCGTTTACGTTTGTAATCAAGTGCTTCATCAAAGTGACCACGAATTACTTGCTCAACACCCATTCGGGTTCTTGGCTGAACACCGTTGCCCTGACCATGTACCCGAGTCGGGTTTTCGCCTAGCGCAAATTTGATGGTACGAGGGGCATCCTCAAACTTCATACCTTCTTGTGTTGCACCGTAGCGAAGCTTAAGTGTCTCACCCTGTCCACCAATTACATTGGCAGAGCCGTGCATTAAGTGAATGGTTGTAGCGCCTCCTGCAAGCGCGTGATAAATTCCCACTTCATTGGGATCTACCGACTCTTCCATGGTAACTTCAGCAGTAACCACATTTCTTCCTTCATTAATATCTACACCGTTTAGGTGAGAATGAGCATCAATAATGCCGGGCATCAGGTATTTACCGGTAGCGTCTATAGTTTCCACGCCGCGGGGTGCTCTAAGGTCTTTTCCAATTTCCTGGATAACACCGTCTCTGATCAACACATCAGTGTCTTCGAGATCACCATCTGTTATGCTTATAACCGTTGCATTTTGGATAAGTACTGAGCCTTTTTCCTGAGCTTCAGCATTGAATCCAAAGGCGACGAAAACAAAAAGTATAATTAGTTTCTTCATCTTAGTTTCCCTCAAATTCATGAATAGTTCCGTTTGAAATACTGTGCAGCACTTTTGCTTTGTCTTCAGACATCGCTTTGTCAAACACAGTAAAGCTGGCATTTTTACCTTTTGTAAGAGTTCCCAAGGTATTGCCTAACCCAAGTATTGAAGCTGTATTTGAAGTCATAAGTTTTACAGCATCTGATTCTGAAAGCCCTCCTTCATCAAGCAGGATCTCCAGTTTTTTAGAGAGATCTTTAAGTTCAAGTCCTGCAGAGGCATAACCAACTGAAACACCAGCGTCCATCAACTTCTTAATGTTGGTGACTTCAGCTTTCCAGGCTTCCAATCGCTTATCACGATAAGACTGCTCTTCTTCCGAAATTTCTTCCATCTCTTCAGCAGACTCTTCCTCTTCTTTGTCAGATTCTTCTGCTTTTTTCATTTTTGTGTACCAGTCTGGAGCTTCAGTAAAATCTATACTTGCCAAAACCGGAATATTGCGTCTCTTAAGCTCAGCTGATTTTGCATAGGCTTCTTTACCGGAGACAATTACAGCATTAAAACCGAATTCATCCTGAAGTTTCAGTAAACGCTCGATGTGTTCTTTCGTATCAACTTCGAAATAAAGCGGAGTTGTTTTATTTACTAAAGGAAACATTGCTTCCAAAACCTGATCGCGCTTAGGAGCAGGCATTTCAGGATTCTGAGTGTAATACTTCATGTGTTGCTGAAGAGCAGTGGCATCAAACATAACTTGTCGGAATTGTGCCATCACCCCCATCATTGTGGAAGGATATGCTCCATTTCCCCAACCGCCTGGCGCTTCTTCAAAAGAACCGGCTAATGCTAAATTTTCTTTTAGCAGACCTATACTTTCAATTGCTGGGGCAAGGTAAAAAACCTCGACCTGACCCGGGAGCATGTATCCATTTGGATAAAGGGCCGCAGATGTAAATCCTGCTTTCATTCCAGCTTCAAAGGACTTGTCTTCCGTTAATAGAACCGAAGGTTTGCGTTCAGGTTGAATTCCTGCGCGGTCGTAAGGGGGATCTCCTGGATTATCGAGTTCCGGAAGATTCCTTGGTGGTTCTGGGCTTCCCCAAGTAGAAAAGCCGTCAATGAATCCGGGATATACGTGGAGACTATCTCCGCCATCTATCTCAAATGCATCAAAAGGTATCGTTACGTTTCTTCCGACAGCCTCAATCACTCCATCTCGCCAAACAATAGTAGCGGATTCGGTAACTGAACCATCAGCATTATGAATAGTAATATTTTTAAGCGCGTGTGCGGGTGTAGTCTGGGCTTGTATTGCCTGAAGACTAAAGCCCGAAAACAGCAACGCCAACAAAAGAATGTGTTTTCTCATAGCACCTGTACTGATTATGGGTTAAGGTGCCGAAATAACTGAATTAATTAGCTATTATAAAAGCGGAGCTGATCTAAATTTTGTAAATAAAGATTGTAGTCTAATTAGAGCTCGTCTTCAGGTACCGATAAGCAAAAATCAATTCATTTCCTGTGTAAAAGCTGCTGAAGAACTTAGTGCATTCCAATAGCTGGTTTTTCCAGTAAATCCAGATTCTAAGAGAGTCTTCAATTCACTTTTGGTGATGGATACTTTTGAGTAGCCCGTAAAGTACCCTGCTTTAGACCTTGCTTCTCCCTCTTCTTCTATTGCAGCTTCTTGTACCGCATTGTGTGCGTTTCTGAGAGCAAGAATGAAATCAGTTCTGGTAGCAACTGAGTTACCATCTTCCTCGAGGGATATTCGTACTTCTTCCAATTTCTCGGCAATGGCACTTTCAAGATTGGCTCTAGCCTGAAGTTCTGCATTAGCAATTGCGATGGTTGAATCAGAGGAAATTGCGGTTGCAAATCCATGGAATGAGGCGGAATCAGAGCTAAATCCAGATGGTGAATACCAGGCTGGATAGATAGAACTTACATCGCCAGTATCACCTGAGGTAGATTTTTGTGAAGATGAACAGGCAGTAAAAATTCCTGCAAATAAGAGTATGAAGAGCAGATTCCTAACTTTGTTGGACATTCAATTCCTTTTTAATTCGATAAACCCTTTTGCATTATCCTTGTTGATAATCTCGAGGGTGACCGTTCCTTTATCATTTAGATTTCGGCCGATAAGTTCTTCTAAAGTTGAGAGATCTTCAACCTTTTCTTCTTCTATTTTCATTATTTGCTGATCTTCTCTTAAACCCCGATTCCAGGCCTCTGAATATTTATAGACCTGATCAACAATTAAGTCAAACTTCTCAGGATTTTCTGCTGTAGCCAATGCCATAATGCGGAAGCCTAAATCAAATTCCTGATACATCACCCCGCCATTATCTCCTTCAGGAATTTCCATTGTTTCAATCGGTTCTTCATTAGCGGAGATTTCAGGAATGGGTTCCGTCTCAAGAAGTTTCAAAGTGACGTTTTTCTGTAGCTCCTTCCCATTTCTAAGAATGTTTAACTTAACTACTTCACCCGGGCGCATAACCGCCACCTGCTGCTGAAGTTGATTGGCCTCATACACTTCTTTTCCATTTACGCTGAGCACCACATCACCGGGTTCAATTCCTGCTTCCGCTGCGGCTCCGTCCGTTGATGCACTTAAAATCTCAACTCCCCGAACAGTTTTCATACCTTTTTCCAGAGCTCTGTCATAGTCAACCCCAGCAATTGAAACCCCAAGCAGTGCACGTTGTACCTGACCATGTTCAATCAAATCTCGCGCTACTTTAATAGCCAGATTACTCGGAACTGCAAACCCATAGCCTTGATAAGAACCTGTTTGAGACGCTATAGCCGTATTAACACCTATCAACTGTCCGCTGGTATTTACCAAAGCTCCGCCACTATTTCCTTTATTAATGGCTGCATCTGTTTGAATAAAGCTTTCAATTCTCATCTGGTCATCAATGATTTGCACATCCCTGCTTAAGGCACTTACTATACCTGCGGTAACCGTAGAGCGAAGCCTGAAAGGATTTCCAATAGCTAATACCCATTCTCCAACATCCAGTGATTCTGAATCGCCAATAGTTACTTTAGGAAGATCTTCTCCATTGATTTTAATAACAGCCAGATCAGTACTCGAGTCGATACCTACCACTTTCGCGGGATACTCCCTTTTATCATTCAGAACAACTCTTAATCCCTTTTCAACAGCACCTTCAATAACGTGGTAATTCGTAAGGATATAACCATCACCCGTAATCAACACTCCTGACCCAACCGTTCGGGCACGCCTTGGCATTAAACGATCCCAAATACTTTCTCCCTCTTCCTCATCAAATTCTTGGCCATTATTAGGAATGGCATCGTCGATGGGTACAATAGCTTCGATATAAACTACAGTAGGGGTAACTTCTTCGGCTATTTTTTTAAACAAAAACCGTGCATCAGCTCCTTCTAATTCTTCGTCAGTTATAAATGGTGATTCACTTCGGGTGATTTCTGTGGTTCTGACTTCAGCCAATGGAGCAAGCTCTTCATTGATTGTATATAACGCGATAAGCGTGCCAGCCGTTATGCCAATCATGATTAGCAAAATTGCAGTAAGTACTAAATCTTTTCTCTTCATAAAATTACCTATAGCATCTGTTCAAAAATAGCGTCCGACCTTCTTTCCTGATATCCATCAATATGATATTTAAAATAGACATCTAAATGATGAACAAGTTGCTTGAGCTCAGCATTCTCTAATCCTACTTTAAATATATTTTTACTCTTAGTGGACATTCCTAAAATCAGAAAACGAGTTTGTGCCTCTGTTAGTTTGTAAGACAATTCTTCTTCCGACTGTTCCGAAATATTTCCACTGGAAACGTTTAAATAAGCAATCTTTGGAATCTCGGTTAATCCGCTGATTAATCCAATACCTGAAATTTCTGCCAAACGCAGCTGCACGTACGCAAAAACTGAAGGGTAAGTTTCTTCAGCATCACCTAACCACTCTATAAAGTTTAGCGTGAATTCAAAAACGGCGTCATTAACTTCATGCTCGTGCACTAACTGGGAAACAATCTCAAGCGTTGCATATAGGACAGCGGCTCTTTCGAAATCTTTTCTGAAGTTATTGGTGCTATAATGGATAGAAGCTTCTGTTAAGGTCTGTACACCTCTGGTCTGTTTATAATAATAAACCACATCCAGAACTGCTCCAATTTCAAGAATACCAGCCAGCTTGTTTTTTGGCTTTTTAGCCCCCTTTGCAATAAGGGCAATCTTACCATGTTCTGCAGACAAAACTGTTAAGATTTTGCTGGATTCCTGGTAATCTATAGCCCGTAAAATAATAGCTTGGGTGTGTGTAATCATCTTATTGGAACATATATCCGTGGTTGCACAAAAGAAACTCTTATTACGCTTTGGGCTGGTTTATTCGAAGTCCATTTTGAATTTAAAATACAGATCCAGCCTATCTTCGAGTAATTGAAATAATTCAAAGAGTTGATCCAATTCGTCCCTCTCTGATTTCACCAACCTCATGTATCCGTTATCCATCATAATATCAAGGGTAAACCAATCTTTCCTTTCCATTCCTTTACTGAAAAGTGCCTCTCCGGAATCATGATCTGAAAACAAAAACTCTTCTACTTCCTCAAAACCAATTGTCCTCATTCTAAAACGAAAATAACTGAAAAAGCGGTAGTACTTTGAGATAGTGTAGTCATCGGTATTGAATTCAAATTCATACCTCGAAAATATCTTAATCAAAACAGCAATTGCGAAGATCAAAAAGAATAGAGCGAATACGAATCCCAATAAGAAGCTCGCAAAAAACAGCAGAAAATCAATAAGTGTGAAGCTCGCTTCCACTCCCAGAAATACTAAATTATTTTGTTTGTGCAGGTCGTAGTACAATCTGAGAGTTTTTAGCGATTTGAATTCTTACTGTGGTACGTGTCCGGGAACCCATAAGATTCCCATAAATCATAAGAAAGCAGATATTTTAGGTCTGCATCACTCCGGTCTTAAACTCTTCGATGTTGGGGTTCAGGTTTGCACATTCAATCGCACTCGAAATCCGCTCACGTGTTTCCAGTGGATTTATGATACCATCAACCCATAAACGAGAAGCTGCATACCGAACGTCTGTTTGCTTATCGTAGCGGTCACTAATTTTCTTCATGATCTTTTCCTGATCCTCTTCGCTGACTTCTTTTCCTTTTTTCTTCATGGCAGCTACTTGAATTTGCATCAGGGTTTTCGAAGCCGAAGCACCGCTCATCACGGCAATATTAGCTGTTGGCCAGGCATACATGAATCGCGGATCATAAGCTCGCCCACACATGGCATAGTTACCTGCTCCATAGCTGTTACCCACAACAATAGTGATTTTAGGTACGGTGCTATTGCTCATCGCATTAACCATTTTGGCACCATCTTTTATGATACCTCCATGCTCACTTCGTTTGCCAATCATAAATCCGGATACATCCTGGAAAAAGATTAACGGGATCTTCTTCTGGTTACAATTCATAATAAATCGGGCAGCTTTGTCTGCACTGTCAGAATAGATCACTCCCCCAATCTGCATTTCTCCTTTTTTGGTACGACTCACCGTACGTTGGTTAGCGACAATTCCTACCGACCATCCGTCAATGCGAGCAAAACCAGTAATAATAGTTTGCCCAAATCCTTTCTTGAATTCTGTGAAGCTATCCTCATCAATAATACACTTGAGAAGCTCATTCATATCATAAGGACTTGTCCGAGCCTCAGGTAAAATCTCAAAAACGTCACTTGCTGGACGTTCAGGCTCTTTACTTTCAGATCTATTGAATCCTGCCGTTTCAAAGGGCCCGAACTTATCAACCAAATCTCTGATGGTAGAAAGGCATTCTTGATCATCTTCTACTTTATAATCAGTAACTCCAGAAATTTCTGTGTGAGTTGATGCTCCACCCAGTGTTTCATTATCCACTTCTTCACCAATAGCCGCCTTCACTAAATAGCTTCCGGCTAAAAAGACACTTCCTGTTCCATCAACAATCAGAGCTTCGTCACTCATAATGGGTAAGTAAGCGCCACCGGCCACACAGCTTCCCATAATGGCCGCGATTTGCGGGATTCCTTTTGCGGAAATGATGGCATTATTCCTAAACATGCGTCCAAAGTGATCTTTGTCAGGAAAGATCTCATCCTGCATTGGCAGAAAAACTCCTGCAGAGTCTACCAGATAGATTAAAGGAATGTGGTTTTCGATGGCAATTTCCTGAGCGCGTAAATTTTTCTTCGCCGTTATTGGAAACCAGGCTCCTGCCTTAACCGTCGCATCGTTGGCAACGATCATACATTTTCGCCCACTTACTTCTCCAATTCCAGTGACAACACCACCGGAAGGACATCCGCCTTGTTCCTCATACATCTCATAACCAGCCCAAAGCCCCAGTTCATAAAATCGTGAGCCTTTATCAGTGAGAGTCTCGATTCGCTCACGAGCAGTTAATTTTCCTTTGCCGTGTTCTTTGTCAATTCTCTTTTGACCGCCTCCGAGCTTTATTTCACCTTCCTGTTCTCCAAATTCTTCAATTATTTTATGTAACCAATGCTTGGTAGCGCTTCCGGATTCACTGCTCATGTTCTATTATCTTTATTGTTTGTATAATGTTGATTCGAATGCTGCGTTGAAAATAGGGATTATATTTAATGAGTAAACCCCGATATTTACCTAATTCATTCAAAAAAGCGACTTTCATGAGCAAGCGGTTAATAGTATTATTTCTTTTTATTGGAATTTCCACCTCAATTTTTGCGCAAAGAGTATCTTATCGCCAGCTGGTAATGAGATCGCAAAGCCCTACAATATTTATAGATGATATTATTCTTCCCGGTGAGAATGGAAATTCAACCCTTGCCTTCGTCTTCAGATTCAATAATGATTTTATTCCATTTAAGAAATTGCCCTTAAATAATAATCTGGATGCTCCCGAGGGATCTGAATTTTATTCAACTATTCGGTTAAGCAATGAGATTTTTGAAGGCAAACTAAAGCGAAGAGGCGAACCTTCAGCAAATTCGGTATCCAGAGATGTCTGGACGGACACCCTATTTGCATCGAATTTTGATCAAACTCAATCTGCTAAACAATATGCTTCCGGATATCTAACCTCTCAACTGGCGCCAGGTAACTATAACTACATCTTACAGCTTGCAATGATGCAGGAAGTAAATGAGAGAAACACGACCAGACAAGGAATTAGCATCCCTGACCTTTCAACCAAAGAAACAGGCGAGATCATCTTCATCAGGTCCAGAAATAACAATCAGCTGGAATTATTGAATATGGAAGATAATGTTCCTTTTGGTGATGACTTTATTGTTCTTGTTCGCCTGCCTAAGTATTCAGAATCAGACGAATACCAGGTTAAAGTCAATCGAGCAAGAACTTCCAGAAAAGACACTACTTCGGGTAACAATATCTTTTCATCTGATTTAAAAACGGAGAATATTTTTACCAATTCTATCGTGAAATTAATCAATAAAGACCGGCCAACTCTTCAGTTGACTCAAGGGAATAATGATTACACCTATGCAGTCATCAATATTCCAGGAAGTACTTTAGAAAATGACTCCTACTTTTTATCTGTAAGCAAGAAAGGCGATGAAAATCCTGTAGCCAGAAAATTCTTCCGTTCCTACTGGCCGGATATGCCTGCAAGTCTCTACAACCTTGATGTAGCCATTAGCAACCTTCATTATATAATTCCGGAGAAAGAAGTTGAGAAACTAAATGAAGGCAACGACAGGAAAAGAGAAGAAAAATTCAGAGAGTTTTGGGATAGCAAAGATCCCACTCCCAAGACAGTCTACAATGAATTAATGGCTGAATATTACCGCCGTATCGACTATGCCTTTAAAGAATTTGGAAGCCAGGAAAACCCATTAGGTCATGAAAGTGATCAGGGTGAAGTGTACATCAAATACGGCCCTCCATCAGATAAAGAACGCAGATTTCCTGAAAGTGGTAAAACGCTGGAAGTATGGAAATATCCTAGCCGTACCTTTGTATTTGAAGCAAGTACAGGCTTTGGGGATTTCGTTTTAGTTGCTACTCGTTAATTCTGTTTATTGCTTTCAATTAGCTGTAATTTACAGGTGCAATGAGTACACAAAGAATACCACGTATCGCAATTTCTGTTGGTGATTTCAATGGAATTGGTCCTGAAATCATTTTAAAAAGTCTCGCTCAGAAAGACTTAGACAAGTCTACACCCATAGTAGCGTGCCCTAAGCAAGTTCTTCAGGAAGCTTCAGAGTTATTATCTACTCCCATCAACTTTCATCTAACCACTGACAGCTCCGACATAAAAGATGGCGCTATAAATATTCTGGAAATTGAAACTGATCAGCTTGAAAGCACTCCCGGTGTTCTTACAGCTCAAAGCGGTTTGGTAGCAATGAAATCCATTGAAAAATGTATTGAGCTTTGTATTTCAAACTCATCTGATGCAATGGTAACGGCCCCCATTTCGAAAGAAGCTATAAACCTGGCCGGATATAAAATTCCGGGACATACTGAATTTCTTGCAGAGCAAACTAATACAGAGTCCGTCTTAATGATGTTGGTAAGTGGAAACCTTCGAGTTGCCCTGGTAACGGCTCATACCCCTATCCGCAAGGTTGCCCAAACAATTACTGGGGAGCTAATACAAACGAAACTTGAACTTTTGGCTGATAGTTTGATTAGGGATTTTGGCATCAGTAAGCCAAAAATTGCAGTACTTGGTTTAAATCCCCATGCTGGAGATGGAGGTGTGATTGGCACTGAGGAAATTGAAACCATCTCACCCCTTCTCAAGGAAATTAAAGCCAATCGGAGTGATGTTGTGATTCATGGTCCGTACCCGGCAGATGGTTTTTTCGGGCAACAGCTTCACAACGAACATGATGCTATTTTAGCAATGTATCATGATCAGGGACTGGCTCCTTTTAAACTTCTTTCTTTTGGCAAAGGGGTGAACTTTACTGCCGGACTCCCTATCATCCGCACTTCACCGGATCATGGCACTGCTTTTGATATAGCGGGAAAAGGCGTCGCCAATCCATCCTCATTTAATGAAGCCTTTACGTTGGCTGTTGAACTTGCAAACAAACGAATTCGTGAAAACTGAACAGACAGAAATTTATTCCGTCTTGGCTCATTTATATGACACTCTCATGCAAGATGTGGATTATGAGATGTGGGCCGATTTTATCGATGAAGTCATCCAAACACACCACCCCGACCCTCTGGATGTTTTAGAGTTAGCCTGCGGAACCGGAGCCATTTCCCTGCACTTAGCTTCTTTTGATGAATACAACATCACCGCCACTGACCAATCTGCAGCTATGGTTGAGAAAGCCCGCCAGAAAGCTGCTGAACAAGAAGCCGATATCCAATTTCATACACTGGACTTTACCCGAATCGAGAGCACTCAAACCTACGATATCATATTTTCTGTTTTCGACAGTGTGAATTACCTCCATTCTAAAGAGGACATTCTAAAAATGCTGGCCGGTTGCTGGGATATTCTAAATCCGGGGGGATTGCTAATTTTCGATTTCTCAACTCCGCAAAACTCTCTTGAAGCAGTAGATTATCTCAATAATGAAGAAGGCAGCTTCCAGAATTATCGCTATTTCAGAGAAAGCCGCTACGAACCGGGCGAGAATTTTCATTTTAATGAATTCGAAATTGATAAGATGGCTAAAGACGGTAAAACCGTATTGGAGAGCTATCATGAGATTCACAAACAACGCATTTATCCTTTAAAGGAAATGCTGTCAATTTTGGAACAAACATCCTATCATCAGGTAGCCAAATATGAGGGCTTTGATTTAGTAGATGCAGACGATAACAGCACACGAGTAACGATGGTACTTAGATGTCAGAAACAGCAGTAATTGAACTTAAGAATGTAACCCTGAGATTTGACCATAACAGGGTTTTAGACGATGTAAACTTCAAGCTTCACAACGGTGAGTTTGCATACTTAATTGGTCCAACCGGGGTTGGAAAAAGCACCTTTCTGAAATTGTTATATAGAGATGTTGTACCAGATACGGGTGTTGTTCGTGTAACTGAGTATCCGGTTAACAAAATATCAGAACGTGAAGTCCCCATGCTTCGCCGGCGGCTTGGTATCGTTTTTCAGGATTTCCAACTTTTGCCCGACCGTAATGTTCACGACAATGTAGCTTTTGCCCTTCAGGTTACCGGAGAGAAGCCAAAGTTTATCAAACAAAGAGTGCTGGAAGTTTTAACAATGGTTGGCCTTAGTCACCGCAGAAAACATATGCCAAGAGACCTTTCCGGCGGGGAGCAACAACGTGTCGTTATTGCACGAGCTTTAGCAAATGAACCACGCATATTATTGGCGGATGAGCCTACGGGAAACCTTGATCCCAAAGCCACCAAAGAAATTATGGAGCTGCTGAGAAGTATTAACAACCGTGGAATGGCCGTCCTGATGGTCACTCATGATTATGCAGTTGTCAAAAAGTACCGGGCACGAACCGTTAGAATGGTTGATGGCAAGACTCAAAACTTAATCTGGAAAGGGGAAAAACTGGTTCCGGATAAATCTTAATTCGGAATGCTTCAACAACAAAAGTTCACAGAAAGAATCAGATCCCAAGCTCTTCAGTTAGGATTCGATGCCTGTGGTTTTGCCCAAGCCCAACATCTGCCTGATGAAGCCCGCCGCCTGGATGAATGGCTTACCCAAAATAAGAACGGCTCTATGAGTTGGATGGAAAATCACTTTGAAAAAAGAGTGGATCCTACCCTCCTTGTTCCCGGTTCAAAAACGGTGGTTTCTGTTTTAGCAAGCTATTATCACCCCTCTCACGACAAGCAAATTGGAGTTAAGAATGAGCCTCTGATTGCCAAGTACGCGCACGGCAGGGATTATCACAAAGTCCTTAAGAAAAAGCTGAAGAAATTATTCAATTTTACAGAAGAACTTTTGGGTGGACTTGAAGGAAGAATATTCGTCGACTCCGCTCCGGTGTTAGATAAAGTATGGGCACAGCGAGCTGGGCTTGGCTGGATTGGGAAGAATTCAAACCTGCTTAATAAAAACATCGGTTCTTTCTTTTTTATCGGGGAGATGATTATTGATGCCGAATTAAGCTACGATGCTCCCGTAACCGATCACTGCGGCTCTTGCACCAATTGTATTGATGCCTGCCCTACAGATGCCATTTACGAGCCTTATCGTGTGGATGCGACCAAATGCATCTCTTACCTAACCATCGAGCTAAAGGAAGAAATTGATAAGCAATATCAAACCAACATTGAAAACTGGATCTATGGGTGTGATATCTGTCAGGATGTTTGTCCCTGGAATAGTAAATCGGTAATCGCTCAGTTTGAGGATTTACATCCAAGAGAATATGTAGTAGATCGTGACTTAGACTTCTGGAAAAACCTTACACCCAAACAATATGATGAGACTTTTGAAGGGAGTGCAATTCGACGGGCCAAGTATGATAAGTTCAAATCCACCGTTTCAATTGTCTCCAATAACTTGCAAAATAAAAAAGCCGACTAATTAGTCGGCTTTTACAATTATTTAGAACAGTAAATCTTCTCTTAGTAACCTACCGTTGCACAAAGCACATCTTCGAAATTACTATCCCAGCATCTTCTGGAAGTAGGATCAGATTCTTCCTGAAGGTAGCCTGTCATGGCTTCATCATCCCAAAAGACTACGAAATCTTCTTGCTCTGATTCATTGGAAAGTGTAATCATGAACTCATTGTCGTTCTGAGAATATGTGTAGGTGCTTTCCAGAGTTCCGTCGGTGTAGAAATCTGACTGGGTTTCAAGATTATCATCTCCTGAACTACTCCATTCCGTTATCAGCACCGGCTCTTCTTCTCCTGAATCAGGGTCGAGGGAGTTAAAGGTCCAGCTTCCGGAATCCCCATCTTTTGCTATGCTTCCTTCGATAATCCTATAATCTGTATAAGAATTACCCTGCCCATCGTCGAAAGACCAAAGCATTTCCCAATTGATAGAATTTCCGTTTTCTTCCGCTATTAGTTTTACTGAACCGGATTGACCTTGTGCTGAAAAGCTGTACTCCCAGGTCCACTTACCGTCTTTAAAGTCTACGTCTTCAGAGTTAGCCTGTGCAAAAAACCCGGTATATCCCTGTATTAAAGTAGCAAAACTACTCAGACCTAATCCATAATAATAGGCTTCGTAATAGGTTGAATTGCTGTTTTGAGGAGTATTATTCTGAAAATAGGAAATATCTGGTTCTGCGGTCTGAAACTCAGGTAACTGCGGTGGATCTTCATTTGAAGAGGCCGGATCATCACTACATGAAATAGTGACTAGCGATATGATTAATATTCCTGATAATAATTTAATGATTCTTGATTGCTTCATCTCTCTGCATTTAATGTTTATGTTTAATTTTTCATCTAATGCGTAAAAACTATCAAAATCCGGTCAAAAAACTTTTAAAACTTATCTCTTTTATCAATTAAAGCTTTGTAGAGCAGCTCTCTTGCCCGAAAAATATGAGCTTTCACAGTACCCAATGGAAGATCTAAAACGTCCGCAATTTCCTGATATGACTTTTCTTCCATATGCCGCATTTCAATCACAGCTTTATATTTCTCCGGAAGATTTTCAATGGCATGCTGAACAATAGCCTTCCTCTCCTTTTTGATGACCGGACTGTCGGTTGAAAAGCTTTCATCCGGCAGCTGAATTTCCATATCCCCGTCTTTGGTTTTATATGGTTCGTTGATAGAAAGCGTCTTCAGTTTCTTCTTGCGGAGATAATCGATCGTGTGGTTTGTAGCGATTCTATACAGCCAGGTTGAGAATGCATATTCATTGCTGTAGGAAGACAAATTATGAAAAGCTTTCATAAAGACTTCCTGTACCAAGTCTTCAACCAGTTCTACTTCCTTAATCATTTTCCTAATATGGAAGTACAGTGGTTTCTGATACTTATCGACTAATTTCTTGTACGATTTTTCCTTTCCGGCTAATGCCTCCGTCACAAATTTGTCGTCTTCGAGACTACTTGCGGACGCATTTTCGCGCGGTGAATTATTTTTAATTTCAGACTTTTCTTCAGACATATCGAATATTATTCAGCCCTTAAAATACAAAGCCTGAGACAAATGAAAATATCTTTTTTGACCCTTTTTTGTTCTCTATCCCGCATATACTGATGAAGACCATCTTTTTTGAGTAAAACAACCATCATAAAAATCAATCCTATGAAAAAAATCATCTTATTAATAACGGCTATACTTATTTCATTGTCTTTGACAAATTACACCTATGCACAAGAAACCGAGAATTCTTACGGAGGAATTCAAGTAGGTGCTGGACTTATGTTTGGTACTGAAGTTGAACAACCGGGTTTACGACTAGATGGCTCCTATCAAATCAATGAAGATATTAGAGTCACCACAGATTTAGGCCTATACTTGCCTGACAAACAAACTTTTAACTTTTTTGGGAGTTCTACTACGGTTACGTCAAACTTTTTAGAGTTTAATGTAAATGGAAACTATTTCTACTATAAAGATTCAGAAAAAGGGTTAATGGCTTATGCTCTAGCTGGGTTAAATATTGCCCGTGTGAGTGTTGACGGCGGAGGGAACAACACCTCTGACAGTGAAGTGGGAATTAATATTGGTACTGGTGGAGAGTATGCTCTCGACTTTGCTAAGCTATTCGCAGAGATAAAGTATGATATCGGTGGATTCGAACAACTGAATATTGGTTTTGGGCTTCGCTTTGCTGTCGGTGAATAAAGTGGATTCCTGAATTAGGAACTAAGCATCATTTCTAAAGAGATGGTGCTTTTTTTATAGGGTAATAATAGCTCCGTGGCGAATTCCACCCGTTGACACTACAATTTCTTTTAGCTGAAATTGATTAATGAATCCTTCCAGGATAAGCATGCCGGCTAGGAATATATCTTCTCTCCCCTGCAAGTACACAGGATTTCGAGCCAACATTTCCTGGTGAGTATGTTTTTTAAATTCATCAATAAAACTATTCACGTGATCCGGCAGCAATGTATATCCATTTAATTTTTCCGGTTGATACGTTGTGAGATCTAAAACCATTGCTGCTAATGTAGTAACCGTTCCTGCAACACCAACTGCTTTACAGTCTGCTCCGGTTTCAAACAACCGGCTTTCGAAAAACTCCTTAACTTGTTCACGGCATTCCGAGATTTCTAAAGCAGATGGAGGATTATCGGACATAAAACGTTCTGTAAAACGAACAGAGCCCATATCAAAAGAATGACCGTCTATAACTTTTCCATCCTTAAACTGGGCTACTTCAGTACTCCCTCCGCCAATATCCAAAATCAGCGTTTCTTGATTCTCAATATCCGGCAAAACAGATAAGGCTCCGGCTGCGGTACATTCGGCTTCTTCTTTTCCCGAAAGGAGTCGTACTTCAAAACCTGTGGCTTCCTTTATCTCGGCAATGAAGTCGTCTCTGTTGTTTGCATCACGCACAGCACTTGTAGCTGTTACTATAACTTCTTCAACCTTTGGGAAGTCGGCATCTAATATTTTTTTATAGGCCGAAAGTGCATCAATGACACGGTCAGTTGCAGCTTGATTAATATTCTTATCCGCATCAACACCTTTGCCTAGCCGGGGAATTCGGTGTTCTTCATGAACATTCTTGATCACCCCGTTCTCGTATTCAGCAACCAGGAGTAAAACCGTATTTGTACCTATATCGATGGCTGCTTTCATGATTCAAATAGTATTGCAATCCATTCTTTGTGTTGATGGGTGCCTTTATGATTTAACTTCTGCAGGGAATCCTGTTTTAATATAACAGGCTCATCTTCCTCAAGGAGTCCTGATAGTAGTAGCTTTCCGCCTTCGTTAAGAAATGTCAGGAGAACCGGAACTAAATCAATCAATGCATTTCGATTGATGTTAGCTAAAATCACATCGTACTTCTCTCCTTCCGGAATGACTTCTGTTGAGCCAAGTTTCACATCAAAATTCTCAACTTCATTCAACAGAATATTTTCATGAGCATTGGTTTCGCTCCACTCATCAATATCAAAACCAAAAGCTGATTTAGCTCCCAATTTCAAAGCTGCAATAGCAAGAATACCTGTCCCCGTTCCGGCATCCAGTACCTTATCTCCTTCCTCAATAACTTCAGGAAGCCATTCTAGCATAACCCTTGTTGTGGCATGATAACCGGTTCCAAAAGCCATTTTGGGATCAATCATCAATTCGATTTTGTCTGCTGTATCCGGGATGGAAGCTGACCAAGTTGGGTGAATGTAAAATTCACCGATTATTTGAGGCTGTATAGTTTTCTCCCACGTCTCATTCCAATTCTGATCGGGAATGATCTTCTCACTTAAGACGGAGGATTCACCGCCAAACTTCATCAACATTTTCTCAATGTCTTCCCTCTTGGTATCATCAAATCGTTGGGTAGGGATAGTGGCTACCAACAGATCATCTTCCTGCTCAAAACCTTCAAAATCAAGATCAAACAGCTCGGCAATCAGCAGTTCATGAAAATCATCCTTAAGGGATATTCGAAGCTCAACATATTCCATTATAATCGATTATAAATGAGTTCAGCCACAACATCGCCAACAGCTTGCATAGTTTCCCGGCTGATTATATCCATATTATCGCCGTGAGTATGCCAGTGGGGTGCAAATGCCGTGCCTCCACGCTCAGTGCGACTATGGTTTATGATATTAATAATGGGAATTTTGGCTTGTTCATTCACAATAACATGGTCGTCTGAAACTGCGGCTCCCTGTTCATTTAAAAAGTAATTATCATAACCTTTCTCTTCTGCAATATTCCAAACTTCATCCACTAGGTTCGGGGCATATCGAACAGAGTATTGTTCTTTGGGAAATTTAGCCCCTTCTGCGCCAACCATATCAAGCAAAATCCCAAAACGCGGACTGTAGCCGGGTACCGGAGGATTGTTAGACCAATACCGAGATCCTAAAAAGTATTTCTCTAAGCTTCCCGACTCGCCATAGTCCTCCCCATCAAACAAAACAATGTCAACACCAATTGGTGGTGGGTTGTCACGAAACATTCTTGCCAATTCTAATAAAACAGCTACTCCGCTACCTCCATCATCAGCGCCAAGAATACCTTCATCTTTTCGGGTTGAATCCATATCAGCCCGAGGACGGCTATCCCAATGTGCACTTAGCATGATCCGGTCAGGAGAAGTCAGATTAAATGCTGCAATTACATTTCCAAGCTCCAGATCTTCATCATAACCTTCTGCATTAAATTCCTGAACAAAAACAGCATTATTTCCTGCATAGCTCTGCAACTTTTCCTTAAAAAAGTTCATCGCTTCTTTATGGGCTTCAGAATTAGGAACACGGGGCCCAAAATCTACTTGCTGCTGTACAAAGTGATAAGCTGAGTCAGAATTAAAACTCGGAACCTCTCTTCCCTTTTCTGAAAACTTAAGTCCGGGGTTATCTGAATTTGAACATCCAAAAAAGAGAAAAAGCAGAGCAACTAAAAACCATTTATTCATTTCGATATACCATAGTGGCTGAGGATTGAGCAACAGGATAAATAATTGTATCCATAATATTCACGTGGGCAGGCCGGTTTGCAACGAACACAATAATTTCGGCGATATCCTGGGCTACGAGGGGATCAAGACCTTTATAAACACTTGCCGCCTTTTCCTTATCCCCATCAAACCGGACTTCACTGAATTCAGTTTCTACCAAACCCGGGGAAACCATACTTACACGAACATTCGTGCCATGGAGGTCTTTCTTGGTTGATTCGGTAACCGCCTTCACCGCATGTTTTGTTGCTGAGTAAACAACTCCCCCTGCATAAGATTCATGTCCCGCTGTTGAGCCAATATTAATGATATGCCCGGTATTACGCTCTTTCATTTGCGGAATAATCAAACGAGACAGATACAACAATCCTTTCACATTGGTATCAATCATGGTGTTCCAGTCATCTAGGTCGGCGTCAAATACCGGATCAGTACCTTTTGCTAGTCCTGCATTATTTATCAAGATATCTACAGATCCGGATAATGACTCCACAAAATCTTCGCAAGCTGTAGGATCTTGTACATCAAAGGAAGCAATCTGAACATTTACAGAGTACGCTGCTTCAAATTCTTTCTTAATCTCTTGAAGACGATTCTCTCTGCGTCCTGTCAGGGCCAAGTGCACGCCCTGTTCAGCAAGCAACTCAGCTGTTTTGTAACCGATTCCTGCTGTAGCTCCTGTTACAATTGCCGTTTTGCCTTTAAGCCTGTTCATAAAGAATAAAATTTATTCGGATTGAAGTTCTACCAACCGGGCTGCATTCAGAATTTTAGCTTCCTGAAAGCTATCTCCCATAAATTGAATTCCATATGGAAGTCCGTTGCTATGGGTGCCCGCAGGTACGCTAATGCCACAAATCCCAGCAAGATTTGCCGTAATTGTATAAACATCGTTCAGATACATTTGAACCGGATCATCAACCTTGGCTCCAATATCAAAAGCCGTTGTGGGTGCAGTTGGGGTAACTACCACGTCCACTTCTTTAAAGGCTTCTTTATAATCATTTTGAATGAGGCGGCGAACTTTCTGTGCTTTGCCATAGTAGGCGTCATAATACCCGGCACTCAATACATAAGTCCCTAACATAATCCGCCGTTTTACTTCGGTTCCAAATCCTTCAGTACGAGACTTCTTATAGAGACGTACTAAAGGGGAATCCAGCTTAGCCAATTTCTGCTGAAGTTCGATTTTCTCTTCGCCTTCCGCTATTTCAAAAGCCTCTTTAAGTGCTTTTTCTTCTTTCTTCAGGCCGTCAAGCATTTCATCTTTATCAGCACGGTGGCCATAACGGATACCGTCAAACCGAGCTAAATTACTGGATGCCTCTGCTGTAGCAAGAATATAGTAAGTAGCAATTCCGTACTTGGTATGTGGTAAGTGAATCGGAACCAGTTCCGCTCCATCAGCTTCCAGTTTGTTTAAGACATTCTCGATACCCTCTTTAATTTCAGCATCAAGTCCTTCACCAAAAAACTCTTCAGGAACGCCAATCTTAATTTTCTTATCGGGATTTTGAACTGCGGCTATATAATCATCCTTTTCGCGATGTGAAGAAGTGTTATCACGCTCATCAAATCCTGCAATCACGTCAAGCACCCTTGCAGCATCTTCGGCTGAGTGAGCAAGTGGTCCAATACAGTCAAATGAAGATGCATATGCTACCAAACCATAGCGAGAAACTCGTCCGTATGTTGGTTTCAATCCCACAACACCGCAGTAAGAAGCCGGCTGGCGAATGGAGCCTCCGGTATCAGAGCCGAGTGTAGTCATAGCCATTCCTGAAGCCACAGCGGCAGCACTTCCTCCTGAAGAACCACCGGGCACTTTACTAGTGTTTCGTGGATTCTTCACCGGACCAAAATTGCTGTACTCATTGGTTGAGCCCATGGCAAATTCATCCATGTTAAGACGGCCAATTAGGATGGCATCTTCGGAGTGAAGTCGTTCGATAACCGTGGCATCATACACACTTTCAAAGTTCTCAAGTATCTTTGACGCACAAGTTACCTTCTTCCCTCGCTCAGAAATTACATCTTTTATACCCATAACCACACCGGCAAGCTTCCCGGCGGTGCCATTATCGATCTTTTTTTGGATCTCCTCGGCACGGGTTAAAGACGCTTCAAAATCGGTAGCTACGAAAGCATTTATCTCCGAATTTTGGACTTCAATTTCTTTGATATACTGTTCTACAATTTCGCGAAGTTTTAGTTCTCCTGATAAGACTTTTTCTCGAGTCTCTGAAATAGTCATGTAATCCAATTTATTGATTTACTTACTTTTAGATGAGGTTTCTTCGTGATTGGCAGCATCGTTGATGTCACGAGAACTGTCTTCAATTTCTTTCTTAATATCTTTGGAAGCCTGGCGGAATTCTTTAATACCTTGCCCTAATCCACGAGCCAGTTCGGGAATTCTTTTTGCACCGAATAATACAAGTATTACGATAGCAATTATGAGAATTTCAGGGGCGCCTAAACTATTAAACATAAAATAATCCTCTTAGGATTTAGTTGATGTATTTGTGCGAAGATAACAATATTTTCGGCACGAATTTGGAACAAAAATTTTATTTATTCACTTGTGTTTGTTCAACACATTCGTTTATTACACTCATTCATTTTAAAATAATTACTTAACTATGATTTGGACCGTTGAATTAGCCGCAGCTTTAGATGATGCCCCATTCCCGGCTACCCGGGAGGAACTTATTGAATGGGCAGAGCGCAATGGCCTGCCTACTCAGGTTATTGTGAACCTTGAAGAACTTGAAGAAATTGAACAAGGCGAAGAACCTACTTACGAAGGAATTGAAGATATCTGGCCGGATTATATCCGAAAAGAGGATTTCTTCCATAATGAGGAAGATGAAGGTTTTGACTACGACGACGTATAATCTATAAACCATCAGCAGAGGCCCGGTTGTTTCAGAATAAGGAATGGCCGCTTTTCTGTATTATCTTGTTTGAAAATATCTATAGCCTACTTAAAGTCACCTTTTTACTATGTGCTTTTACATGGGTGGGAATTATTTACCCAACCGATATTTATGCACAGCAGACTTCTGACAATTCAAACACGGAAGATGTAGTTCGACGCATTCGCTTTTCCGGCAATGCCAATGTTAAGGATCGAACACTCACGACCTTAGTAAGAACACGAACGAATAGGGAATTATTAGGGATCCCCCGCTTCACTCCCTGGTACTACATGTGGAATATCTCCAACGGTCGATTTGGGGAAGAACCCACTTACCTCAATAAACAAACCGTGGCTAACGATATGGAGCGCATTGCACTTTATTATGAATCGTTGGGTTTTCTGGATGTACAGGTAGACACCACTATTGTAGAATACCGTACCGATAAGATTGAAGTATCTTTTATCATTGATGAGGGTGATGCTTATACCATAAACACTATTTCCTACAAAGGAATGCCTGACTTCAGAAACCCTCAAAAGAAAATTAATTTTCTCGAGGAGAGCATTCTTACCAGAGGAAGAATCAATGACACGACCTATACCGTAAATCGTCAGTATAATTCTCAAGAATTAAGTAACGAACAACAGCGAATAATTACTTTTTTAAAGAATAATGGATATGCTTCTGTTCAAAGAGATTCAGTAATTGCCTTAGTAAAAACGGACTCCTCAGCCGCTAATGCATTAGACATCCGGTATCGGGTAACTCCAGGCGATATTTATAGGTTTGGAGATATTAGGGTTCAGCTAAGTGATGAAGAGCCTCCGGTAAATTTCACACAGCGTGATACCCTTTCCGGAAAACCCTTTACCACAGATTCTTCCAATTCCATTTACTTGGCTAAAGAACCTGGAACGCAGTCTACCTTCAATCTGCTATCGAGCCAGCTGCTTTTCAAACCGGGGTCTGTCTATAATCACTCCTTGTATTTAGAAACTATTAACGAGTTTCAGAACCTTGGAATGCTTTATATACAACGATTTGGGCAAAATGAGAATCAGGCAATTGCCGATTATTCCAGAGAAGAAATTCCTGTTTATTTTGATCTTCAAACGCTGACCAAACATAGTATATCCACTGAACTATTTGGGATGAAGAGGTATGGCTATGGTACCGGTTTTGGTGTTGACTACAACAATAATAACGTGTTCGGAAATGCAGAGAATCTCGTTATTGGAGCCAATGCAAGCTTTGAGTTTGTGAGTCCGGCCGTTCTGGAAGAAATTGATACGACCGCAACTCAATCCTCCGTATTCAGAAGCTACGAGTTGCGAACTGAGTATTCGGTGCCACGGCTTAACTTCCCCTTCCGATCTCTTGACAACCGCCCGGGCTTTACCAGTGGTGTTACGAGATACTTGTTATCATACAGCAGATCTGATCAACTACTTTTCGATATTAACTCTGACGTTGGATTTAATATGCGGTATGAAGTTAATCACACCCAGAAATTTTCAAGTTTCCTTGATTTGATTGAGCTGGATCTGGTTGATACAAACCCCTCAGATTCCTACATCCGAAATCTTAGAAATGAGTTTGGAACCGATACCCTGCAAGACGGGACTATTGTAGACGCATTTGAGCTTCAACGAATTTTGGAGGACTTCAATCCTCAGGTCTCCTCTATTGTTCGTTACACATTCCGTAGCCAGAATACAGACCTCATCAAGCGCAATAGAGGCTATTTCAGTGAGTACTCCTTCTCCATTGGCGGGAACATTCCCTATGCCATTGATAACTATTTATCAACTCCTGATACTCTGGAAGGAAATCTACCTTCTCTGTTTGGACTCAGTGAAAACAACCTTAGCTACAGTCGATTTATTAAACTTTCGGCCGATTATCGCAGATACTATCCTATTTCAAATTCTGGTGTTTTTGCGTGGAGGTTATTTGGCGGATTTGCTCAACCTTATGGGGGCTCCACTTCAATTCCACTTAACCGAAGGTTTTTTGCCGGAGGAAGTAATGACATTCGTGGCTGGGCTCCTTTTCAGTTAGGTCCGGGTGATATTTCCACAGACAATGTTAACATACCCGGTGGTGAAATTAAACTCGCAGCTTTTACTGAAATCAGGCAAACTTTTATTCGGGATTTTTTAGGAGCTAACTGGATGGCTGCCTTATATATGGACGCCGGAAATGTTTGGTATGGTCCTGAAAATGATTTCCGTGACCAAAACAATCAGGATAGGCTGGAAAGAGGACGTTTTCGTTTTGATAATTTTTATAACCAAGTTGCTGTGGGCAGCGGACCCGGCCTCCGATTAGATTGGGAATATGTGGTAGTTCGGTTTGATTTTACCTTCCGCCTGCACGACCTTCAAGCTGGTTGGTTAAATAATAAGCAACTATATTTCAGCTTTGGTATTGGTCACTCCTTTTAACCTTAATTGCATGTCATGTTTGATAAAGTAAAACGACTTAAAGATCAGTCGAACATCGTCTTCAAATCGAAGTTCCTGGCAAATCTAAACCCAGCCGAGCGGTACGAGTTTTTGCAGCTTTGCCACCGCAGAAGCTATAAAGAGGGTGAGTTTGTATTCTATAAAAACGATCCCGGAACAGGCATGTATTTTATTGAGAATGGAACCATAGAGCTTACCATTGGTACTCCCGATGAAAACACTACGGAAGATATCATTTCTCAGCTTACTTTGGAGTCCCCTGATAGTTTTGGAGCTTTGTCTATCGGGTACAATCTTCGCAGAAAGTCATCAGCTAAATGTGTTACGGATTGTGACTTGATGGGGTTTTTCAAACCTGATTTTGAGGTTTTAAGAGACCGTCATCCACAAATTGCAGTTAAGTTTCTTCAGACACTTACCAATATTGCACTACGCCAGCTTGAGACTACCTCAAAAAAACTAGCCGAAGTTTCGAGTGAACAACTCGCTCTTAACATTCAATTTCAAACGTATTACGAAGCTAACAGAGAAGAAAAAGTATAAATATGTCGCTTAAAAAAGGTCAGGAAGTAGAATTAGATATAATTGAAGCGGCATTTAAAGGGAAAGGTTTAGCAAAAGTTGACGGGCTCGCAGTTTTTGTACCGGGAACCACCCCTGGTGACAAAGTGAAAGCTCGGATCGTCAAAAAGAAAAAGAATTACCGGGAAGCTAAACTTCTCGAGCTGCTGGAACCAAGCGCCCATCGTATCGACCCAAAGTGCCAACATGCTAAAGTATGTGGCGGATGCAGCTGGCAGCATATTCCCTACTCTAAACAACTAGAGTTTAAAAGTCAGCAGGTTCGTGATCATATTGAACGAATTGGTGGACTTGACGGCAGTATTGTTAAGGAAGGCGTTGGTGCAGACCAAGAATTTTATTATCGCAATAAGATGGAGTACAGCATCGGTTCTCGCAGGTGGCTTACTGAAGAAGAAGTCCGGCGGGATGAATATGTAGATGACTCTGCCTTTGCAGCAGGCCTCCACGCGCCGGGGCGATTTGATAAAATTCTGAATATCAAAGAGTGCCATCTTCAGGTAAAGGAGTCTTATGAAATTCTCGATTTTGTGCGCAATTACTGCATCAAAGAAGGAATTGAGCCTTATGATACTTTTGAGAATACAGGCTTCATGCGCCACGTTATGATTCGTAATTCTCATCATACCGATGATTTTATGGTGAATCTGGTCACCTATCAAGACGATCAGGAAGTCATGAAAAAGATGACTGATGCGTTGCTTGAGGAATTTCCATTCATCACAACCGTGGTGAATAATGTGAACGACACCAAAAGTCCTACTGCCGTTGGGCGAATTGAAAAAGTATTATATGGCCCCGGTTTCATTGTTGATGAAATCGGTGAATTCACCTTCAAAATACACCCTAATGCTTTCTTCCAGACTAATACTGCACAGGCTGAAAATCTTTATGAGATTGCCCGCGACTATGCTGAACTGAAAGAAGGCGATGTGGTGTACGACTTGTACTGTGGGGTCGGCACGTTAAGCTTATTCATGAGCAAACCGGCTAAAAGCGTTCTTGGCATTGAGCTTGTTGATGTGGCCGTAGAAAATGCCAAATTCAACGCTAAAGAGAACAAGGTTGATAATGTCTCTTTCATTAAAGGCGATATGAAAGACGTATTTACGCAGGAAATGGTGGATAAATACGGGGCTCCAAATGTCCTTATTACAGATCCTCCCCGTGCCGGAATGCACCCTGATGTAGTTGAAAGGCTATCCGAGTTGAAAGTCCCGCGCATCGTCTATGTAAGCTGTAACAGTTCAACTATGGCTCGTGATTTGAAAGAACTTAACAAGGTCTACGAAATTGAAGAAGTGCAGCCTGTAGATATGTTTCCACAGACTTACCACATTGAGGCTGTGGCAAAGCTTAAGCTCAGAGACAGTTAAAACTAAGTATACAGATAAGCAATTAGCCACGCTATAGGTATGCCTTCTACCCAAAACGAAGCATAATAATTACCCTGATTTTTACTGCTTAACCAGACAAAAAGTAGCGCAACGGCAACTACTGTCAGGTTAACGGGCAGGTAGTTTTCGTACACGTATTGCTGAGATAGAATTATCACGGCTAAAACAACGGCTAAAAAAGTACCCAGCCACTTGGTCTTCTTTACTCCAAGAACTTGTGGAATGGTTGCAAGCTCCGGCTCATCATATTTCAAGTCCCGGATTTCAAATGGAAGCATTAACATCACTACAAACAAAAATATCTCGGCCATTTGATAAAGTGTACGTTCTCCAAAGCCCATATGATGATATTGAAGCGGAACTACCACTGCCATTCCCACCCAAACGGTCGCGATTATAAATATTTTGAGTCCTTTTATGCTTCTGAGGTTTCTTTTCCAGAGAAATGGAATCGCATAGAGTCCCGTTAATGCTCCAAAAAAACCAGAAGTGTACCAAACCTCTGACGGCAAAAATTGACCGAAATACAAAAAGCCGGCAAAGCAGCAAACCGAAAAAAGGCGAATGAGCAGAATGTTATTGGTCTTCTGAAGATGATGCCGATTGGAGATACCGGCATACTTCACAAAATTATAACCGCATATGGTTCCCAGCCATATAAACAGCAATAAAGTCGGCTCGGGTACAAAGCCAAGCTGCATAACAGAAAGCACGGCTATCGACATCACAGCAAGCCCAACATGGATACTGCTCTGTATATAGAAATCTAATATTGATCGTAAAAATTTCATCGCGGTTAACATAGACAGGCTTTCCTTCTTAAGAAACTCTTTTTTAAATGATTTCTTAAAACAGCTTTCCTTGAAACAAATTTAGTGTATCCTCCTCTTTACCCTACAACCTTTTACTTGAAGAATTATGATGATTCTCTATATTCGCAATACTTCAAAAAATTAAATCACCTTTCGAATGCACTTGTTTTCTCAACGTTCCTCATCTGTAGTATTTGCTATCATATCTCTTCTTATAATTTCTTCGGGTTGCAAAATGTATTCCGAAAAAGTAACAGAAGAAGATTATAAAAGAGCTGAAAAATTTCTATCCAGTCATACCAACTCTCTGGTTTATGGTAACATTTCCGGGGAAGAGTGGCTCGAGGACCAGCGATTAGTTTATCGCCATTCTTTGGAAGAAGGAACAGAAATTATGATTGCTCATCCCGCCGAGGGAACTGCAGAGCGAGCTTTTGATCACGAGCGCCTGGCTGATGTTCTTTCCGGAATGATGGATGAGGAAGTAACCCCTCTAGAACTCCCATTCCGAAGCTTTGAGTTTAGTGATGAAGGTTCAGCCATTACCTTCTCTTCCGCCGGTGATGATTATCGCTGTGGGTTATCAAACTACAACTGCGAAGTCACCGGGGAAACAGAACGGCCCAATTGGAATGAATCAGTTTCTCCTGATGGTAAAAAAGCCGTATTCATTGAGGACTATAACCTCTACATGCGAAATCTGGAAACCGGGCAAGTGACTCAACTAACTACCGATGGTCAGGAAGACTTTGGCTATGCAACCAATAATGCCGGCTGGGTGAAAAGAGACGGACCGGTTTTGCTGTGGTCTCCCGATTCAAAACGAATATCTACTTTTCAACAGGATGCTCGCGGTGTTGGTGAAATGTATCTGGCTTCCACAAAGGTAGGACATCCAAACTTACAGGCATGGAAATATCCCCTTCCGGGAGACAGTCTGATTTTCAGAATACACCGGGTTGTTATTAATCTTGAGCCTTCACCTCGTGTGGTCAGGCTTAGAAAAGATCCCGATCCACAGCGTTCAACAATCACTGATCATATAGCTGGTTGGGGCGGTAATTTTTTGGATAATGAATGGAGTGATGACAGCAACACGCTGGCTTTTGCTTCCGTCTCCCGGGATCATCAGGATGTTCATCTTCAAACAGCTGATCCAAATACCGGACGTGTTCGTTCTGTGCTGAAGGAAGGAACAGATACGTTTTTTGAATCCGGTAATGATTTGATCAATTGGCATGTACTGAATGAAAGCAATGAAGTCATCTGGTTTTCTGAGCGGGATAACTGGGGACATTTATATCTGTATGACCTTCAAACCGGAAAACTAAAAAACCAAATAACCTCCGGAAATTGGGCTGTCCATCAGGTTCGGCATATAGATGAAGAGAATCGGGTTATATACTTTACCGGAGCTAACCGCGAAGAAGGCGATCCCTATTTTGAATATTTTTATCGCATCAATTTTGATGGTTCGGAACTACAGTTACTCACTCCAGAAGAGGCAAATCATGAGATAGAAATGGACGAATCAGGGAGCTATTTCGTAGATACCTATTCTACACCAACCACTCCTCCCGTTTCGGTAATCAGAGATCATAATGGTGAAGAACTTGTCAATCTTGCTACCGCCGACATCTCCAAATTGCAGGCAAATGGTTGGGTGCCTCCTGTTCCCTTTTCCGTGAAGGCACGTGATGGCGAGACTGATTTATATGGATTGATGTATAAGCCTTCGAACTTCAGCTCCTCCAGCTCTTACCCCGTATTGAATTACCTATATCCGGGCCCCCAATCTGGCAGCGTTGGCAGCCGTTCTTTCCGCGCCTCCAGATCTGATAAACAAGCACTGGCAGAACTTGGCTTTATCGTGGTTGAAGTTGATGCTATGGGCACACCGGGACGATCTAAGTCATTTCATGAGTTTTACTACGGCAACATGGGCGACAACGGTCTTCCCGACCAAATCACCACCATCAAACAGCTTGGCGAACGCCACTCCTGGATGGATATAGACCGAGTTGGAATTTTTGGTCACTCCGGCGGTGGCTTTGCTTCTACCCGTGCACTTTTTGCTTATCCTGAATTTTATGATGTGGCTGTATCGGGTGCAGGAAATCACGATAACAGAAACTATGCTGACCCTTGGGGAGAGAAATGGCAGGGATTACTGAAAGCCACCAACATAGACGGCGCTACAGACGATCAATCCACCAACTACGACAACCAAGCCAACCAACTAGTGGCAGATAGCTTACAAGGCAAGCTGCTTATCACGCATGGCACTTTGGACACCAACGTCCCTCCTTACAACACGCTGTTAGTTGTGAATGCTCTTATTGAAGCCAATAAAGATTTTGATATGATTATGTTTCCTAATCGCGGGCATGGTTATTATGGTGAAGATTACATGATGCGGAAGCGATGGGATTACTTTGTGGAGCATCTAAAAGGAGTGGAACCGCCTAAGGAATTTGAATTTGGGGTTGATTAGTTTTGAGTATTGAGTATTGAGTATTGAGTAATGAGATTTGAGTTCTGAGTTATATTTATGCATGAAATTGAACATAGCGGGGTTAAAGAAAAATTCAGCGGTTATCCGGATCATATTAGGCCGAAGATGGATCGGCTTCGGGAACTTATTTATGAAGTGGCTGACCAAACCGAAGGTGTGGGTGAGCTCGAAGAAACCCTGAAGTGGAGCGAGCCGGCTTATCTAACCAAACGTCCTAAAAGTGGAACCACCGTTCGTATTGACTGGAAAGAGAAAAATCCTGAACAGATTGGAGTGTACGTAAGCTGCAATACATCGCTTATTGAAAGCTACCGAACGATGTTTCGTGATGAACTGAATTTTGAAGGTAACCGAGCTATACTTTTACCTGCAGATGCCCCACTCCCAGAGAAGGAGCTCAGAATTTGTTTACAAATGGCACTTCGGTATCATTTGGATAAGAAAAAGTAAAAACTTTAATTCCGATCGGTAATGAATTAGACACTTATTTAGTCTTATAAATTTTATCTATCAGAATCCATCTCCTAAATTTAATTTCCATTATGAGTCGAAACTCAAAGGGTAAAAAAAATTATACCAATATTGGTATTGCGTTAGGCATTTCAATTGGAGTTGCTCTTGGGGTAGTTCTCGATAATTTAGGTCTTTGGCTGGGACTTGGTATAGCGATTGGAATTGGAGTTGGAACTGCTTTGGATGCTTCTAACAAAGAAAAGGTGAGTAAGAACTAGGTGATTTACTATTTTTTAGGCATTAGTTAGAAAGGAAAACCCACTCAACAATTGTCATGAATCCACAAGTTGATGAATTTTTAGACAAGGCCAAAAACTGGCCAAAAGAACTCCGCCAGCTCAGGCAGTATCTTCTGGAATCTGACCTTACTGAGGAGATTAAATGGTATCAGCCTTGCTATACCTACGAAGGAGCAAATGTTATTATTCTAAGTGCCTTTAAAGACTACTGTGCCCTTTCCTTCTTTAAGGGAGTATTGATAGAAGACCCTGAGAATAATCTCATTCAACCTACAAAAAACATGCAGGCAGGGAGACATCTGCGTTTTACTGATCTGCAGGAAATTATTGACCAAGAATCACTAATAAGAGAGTACATACAAAGGGCTATAGACGTAGAGAAAGCCGGTTTGACTGTAGAGTATAAAAAAACCTCAGAATTTGATATGCCGGTAGAGTTACAAGAAAAGCTGCATGAAGACCCTGATTTCAATAAAGCTTTTAATGCCCTCACACCAGGACGCCAACGCGGTTACATTCTCCACTTTTCGGGAGCCAAACAATCTAAAACCCGGATAGATAGAATTGAACGATGCACCCCTAAGATCTTTGCCGGAAAAGGATTCAATGAACGATAAATTATCATCGAGAAAGCAAGCAATAGAATGAACCCTGATTTTTGGCATCAAAAATGGAAAAACAATCAAATTGGTTTTCATAATCCCATTCCCCATCCTCTCTTGATTCAGTATGCTGATAAGCTTTCTCTGGATAAAGGTCAGCGAATCTTTCTTCCTCTTTGTGGAAAAACTCTGGATATCGGGTGGCTACTTTCTGAGGGATATCGAGTTGCCGGAGTTGAACTAAATGAAATGGCCGTTCTGCAATTGTTTGAAGAATTAGAGCTGGAACCAAACATCAAAATTGATGATAAACTTAAACACTACACAGCCAATAATATCGATATCTTTGTTGGTGATGTTTTTGATTTAACAAAAGAAATGCTCGGTGAGATTGATGCTATTTATGATCGCGCTGCATTGGTAGCCCTTCCCTATGAAATGCGCAAACAATACTCGGTTCACTTACTGAATATCACTCATAAAGCTCCACAACTTATTCTATCCTTCGAATATGATCAGGAGCTTGCTAGTGGTCCGCCCTTTTCTATTTCGGAAGATGAGATTCATGAGCACTACAGCAACAGCTATAAGGTGAATCATTTGACTACTAAACATCTGCCTTCTTTTTTGGGTGGAATCTCCGCAAAAGAACATGTTTGGCTACTAAACCGGAATTAGCTCTTCTATTTATGATACGTCCTGTCCAAGACACTGATCTCTCTTCTATCATAGATATTTATAACTACTACATCCGCGAGACTACGGTCTCTTTCGAAGAACAGGAAATCAGCGAAAAAGAACTTGATCATCGAATTCATAAGGTTAAATCGGAGGGGCTTCCATGGCTAGTGGCAGAAAAAGGTCGCAAGCTCATCGGGTATGCCTACGCAACCAAATGGAAAGAGCGTTCTGCTTATCGCTATTCTGTAGAGATTTCCGTTTATATAGATCAATCTTCACAAGGCCAAGGCTGGGGCACCAAATTGTATCAAGCGTTATTTACAGAGCTTCAAAAACTTGATATACATCTTGTTATCGGTGGAATCACGCTTCCGAATAACGCCAGTATTGCGTTGCATGAGAAGTTTGGGATGGAAAAAGTCGCACACTTTAAGGAAGTGGGATTCAAATTTGGAGAATGGCGGGATGTCGGATATTGGCAAATGAAGCTATAAATTACCCTCTTGTTTATAATTCAATAATTACGCTAATTCAGCTAAACAACCTAATTACAAAAATGGCTTACGATGAAGGTCTGGCTCATAGAATACGTGAGCAGATTTCAGAAAGAACGGATGTAGTTGAAAAGAACATGTTTGGCGGACTTTGCTTTATGGTTGCCGGACATATGGCTTTTGGCATTGTTAAAAATCAGCTAATGGCTCGAGTTGGCCCAAATCAATATGAAGCATGTTTATCAAAACCTCATGCTAAAGAAATGGATTTTACCGGAAAAGCTATGAAGGGTATGATTTATGTCTCTCCTGATGGATTAAGTGACGACTCCGATTTAAAAAATTGGCTTGATACTTGTCTTAGTTTCATTGCCTCGCTTCCTCCTAAACAATATGAAGATCGCTGATTTATGCAGGAAGATTACTTCCCGGAGGCTCATAAAGAAGTTTGGATACCTATTAAAGAAACGGAAATGGTCTACACTTAGCTTTTTGCAGCTGCCTTGGTCTCACGTTGTGGCAATATCACCTTGAAAGTAGATCCAACCCCCGGTTCACTTTCTACTTCTACATCACCATCCATGGCAAGGACCTGGTTCTTTGTAACAAACAGCCCTACACCCGATGAGTCTTCATGTTCATGAAAAGTAGTATGCAGGCCAAAAAGTTTTCTTCCGTGCTTATTTAGATCTATGCCTAATCCGTTATCCTCTATAGCGAACCAGATGTTCTGATTTCCTTTTTTACCAGCACTAATCTTCACAAATGGTGACTTTTCAGCATCCCGATACTTTATTGCGTTAGTGATGAGATTGTGCAAAATGCTTTCAACGTATCCCTCTATTCCATAAATAATGAAATCATTTGGAACCTGATTTTGAATTTCAATGGAATTGAGTTCTTCAAAAGTTACGATACTGTCTACACAGCTCTCTATAAGTGATCGTAGATTAAGAGGTACATAATCTTCTTCATTGAATTCGTCACCAACAGCAATTTCACTCAAGTGTACTACCGTTTCAGAAAGCTTTTTTGAGGCTAGTTTTAAATATTTGAATAATTCATCTTCAACAATACTCGAGTTTTCCATCTCCATGAGCTCAACAAGAGAACTCACACCGCCTACTTGCGATCTAAGGTTATGAGAAATTGTATGGGCAAAATTCATCAGGCGGTCATTTTGCTTTTCTGTTTTTTTGAGTAGCTCGTCAATCTTCATAGACGCCCTGACCCTCTCATCTATGTCCTGAAGTGTTCCAAATACTTTGGTGTAAGTGTCTGCCCGAAATTCAGGTATAATCAGAATCTCGACCCACTTCTCTGTTCCACTCTCAGTCATGATCAATGCTTCTCTTTGTTGCTCAGACTTTAGTTCTCTGGCAGTAGCGAAGGCATCTTCTACCTTAGAGCGTTCTTTTTCATTATGGAAATAGGCAATAGGACCTTTACGGTGTGGAGCATTTGATGCAGGCAGCCCTAGAATCTGCTTCATCATGTTACTAAATGTAACCTGATTCTTTTCTATGTTGATTTCCCAGTACCCAATATTCGCCGCTGTGTTACATCTCTCAAGTATCTTTTCCTTCTTTTTAACCGCTGTTATATCAGTATGTGCCCCCAGCATGCGTATGGGCGTTCCATCTTTTTCCCTCATAATCATACCGCGACAACGGATCCATACGGTATGCCCATCAGCATGAGTATACCGGGTAATTTGGTCATATGGCCTATCAGGATATTCTATATGCTCGGCAACTTTTTGCTTGGCGACTTCAAGGTCTTCAGGATTGATGATATCCATCCAAGCGCTCGATTTATGAGGCATTTTATCCGGGTCATAACCCAGTCTTTCCCAAAAAGTATTATTCATCCATTCTTCTTCAGGGTTTGTTAAATCCCAGTACCAAAGTCCATCAAGGGACGATTCCTGAAGAAAATCAAAGATCTTATCGTCCTTCCTTACTAGATTCCGTAATTCGTTTTCGAGATAGTTCATTACAGTACTTCTTATATAATGTTAATTTAGATCTTGGCTTAAAGCAGTTTTTAATGAGCTGCTTTTTGGACTACTTACGGCTTCAATAATCTTGTCAGGAATTTCTTCCAAAGGTAATTGATTACTAACCGCACCAAGTTCATATGCTACTTTTGGCATCCCATATACTACACTTGATGTCTCATCCTGTCCAATAGTATAGGCTCCTTTTTCTCTCATCTTCAGTAAACCCTTTGCTCCATCTGAGCCCATTCCTGTCAATATTACTCCCGTTGCCATAGGTCCGAATTCTTCAGCCACTGAATTAAACAGAACATCAACACTGGGGCGGTGATAATGAATTTTCTCTCCACCAGTCACTCTTATATAGCTTTTCTCGCCCCTTTTCTGAACAACCATATGCTTGTTACCTTTTGCTATATGAACTGAACCGGGTTTTATTTCTACGTTATCAGTCGCTTCGCTTATATTTAATACAGAATTTTTATTTAGCCTGTCTGCAAAACTTTTAGTGAAAGACTCTGGAAGGTGCTGTACAATCACAATTCCTGGTAGACCTGCAGGCAACTCATTCAGTAAAAATTCAAGCGCCCTGGTCCCACCAGTTGAAGAACCGATAGCAATAATTTTATTGCCTGCATTACTTACCTTTGTTGAGACTTTATTAACTGTTCTGTTAATATTGGGTGACTGTATTCTGGCCGTTGAAGCCACACGTACGGTTTGGATCAGTCTTTTAGAAAACTCTTTGACGTCATACTCGAGTCCCGGCTTTGAAATCGTATCCAGGGCTCCCATACGAAGCGCTTTAAGAGCATAGGAACTATTCTTGGGAGTATAAGAACTGACAATGATTACCGGATAAGGATTCAGCTCCATGATCTTAGCCAGAAAAGTCAATCCATCCATTCTGGGCATATGTAAATCCAGAGTGATGACATCCGGCTTCAAAAGCTTGATAAGGTCTTTGGCCACATAGGGATTTTCGGCAGTCCCCACCACCTCAATTCCTGTTTCCTTATTTAGTGCATAGGAAATAAGTTTTCGGTCAATTTCTGAATCATCAACAATAAGCACTTTAATCATAATGCTTTAACCTATTCTTACTGTATAGTTGATTTTAAAAGGCCATAGCTGTCACAACAGAACATTCATTTTTATTCAACCTGTTTGCTGAGTTATGACTTCTTAAACCTTAGGATAATTATCGGCCTTTTAATCCAATTCTTAAGAATGAGATAGAACAAATACTTACCGAAATGAGCCTATAATTCTAAACTGCTTGTTATTTATGATTAGCTAGTTATTATTCTGGATAGCATACTTATGTGTACACCCGTTGCTGCTATAAAGTAGAGCGAGTTCTTTGTATCTTTGAGTTAATGAAATTGAAACTCTCCATATTTACTTTCCTTCTACTGCTTGTCTCAAGCAGTAGCTTCAATCTTTCGGCTGAGGCTGTACAAAAAACTCATTCAGCTGAAATTGAAGCCGTTTTAGGAGGTAGTGAAAATCCTTTTGGTCCGGAAAGTCAGGGGGTTCTTTTTTCTGATTCCAACACTGCCGAAAGCAGCACTCAACTAAGAGAACATCTTCTTGAATCTAGCACAGAAGAAGAGACTCGTGAATACAGCTTCACTTATTTTCTGAATGATTCAGATTTAACGACACCCAGCTTAAGTTATCTGGGTTTTTCTGATTTGATTCATGGTAGCCAAACCATCAGAACGCTTATCTTTCCCTTCCACTCTCACTTATAGTCCATTTTGATTGGCTTTCCGGATTCTTCGGATGGCCCCAAAAGATACATCACCCGTTAAGTTGAGAACTTCAGTTCTGACCAAGATGGGATTCTATTTCACCAAATAATCTATCAAAATGGAAATCGATCTATTTTCTGTGATCGTCGTAATTATTGCTTTCTCATTTTTCCTTGTCCCTATTGTTATTGACAAGATGAGAAACAAGAATCAGGACGAATCACAACAAAGCAATTAATTGAAAAAGCCCCGATTAGAAGTCGGGGCTTTTTTTTTAATTCTATTTTAGAAATCTACGGTATCAGCTTCCTTGCTCGACATCAATCGCTTTCTAAAGAACCATACAAGAGCTACAGCAAGCGCCCATTGTAACAGTACTGTTGCTACAGAAAATGCACTCAACGGGTTGTACCACGTATCCGGAGCGTATGAGGTTGCTGACAGATACATCCACCATCCTAAAAGAGTAACCACTTCGATAGGCACTACATACTTGATGATAATTTCCCACCAAGGGCCTAAAGTAGCTGAGCGTTCTTCGGTATTGATAAGTTCTTCCCGGAATTTGGTAGTTCCATATTTAATAACTGCATAAGAGATCAGGGCACCTGAAACCATCAATCCTACTCCCCAAACGAAATCCTGATTGGCAAAGAAAGTGAGATTTAATGCTGATGGAATTCCAAACCCAAAACCGGCTCCACATATAATAAATGTGGCCTTCTTACGGTCGGTTCCCATATCTACAAATACTTTAACCGCCATTTCAATCATAGATATCAATGAGCTAAAGGCTGCAAACGTTAGACCAAGAAAGAATAGAATAGCAAAGATGCCGCCTCCTCCCATTTTAGCAAACAGCTGCGGCATCCAGATAAAGGTTAAACCTGTAGAGGCAGGGCCTGAAGTTTTCATAACCTCCAATATCTCTCCACTTCCCATTTGTGGGCTTAAAGTCCCAAATACCGTCGAGAAAATGATCATCGCTGATACCAGAGAAACGATGTTATTTCCAATACCCGTCTGAAAAGCACTAATGGTCACGTCATCAGATTTTCGCATGTAAGCCGCATAAGTAAGAATCAAACCCCACGCTGCTCCAGTGTCCCAGGCGTTCTGGGTTAGAGCTTCCAGCCAGATTTCAGGTTTCTTCAACGTTGCCCAGTCTGGGGTAAACAAATATTCCAGACCTAATCCACTGTTCTCCAGCGAAAGTGCTTTAATAAGTGATACTACAAGAACCAAGAGTAATGATGGAATCAGAACCTTATTCACTTTTTCAATAGAGGAGATTCCTTTAATTACAATAAAGCCTCCGACCCCCATCACAAAAGCGTGACCTATTATTGGGAAGTTAGATCCCTGAAAGCCTTCCCATATCATATTAGCCTGCTGCAGGTCTGCGGGTAAAGCTGAGGTAATGGATGTGATTAGATAATAGACACACCAGCTGGCAACCACACTGTAGTAAAACATAATAGCGGTGGCAACAAATGCCACAAAACCACCAAGCCAGCCTTTTTTCTTTCCGATTAATTCAACAAAAGAACCTACAACCCCTTTCCGGCCATTACGTCCCATTCCATATTCAGCGATAATAAGAGGTATAGACCAGAGGATTAGAAAACAAGCCCAGGCAAACAGAAAAGCTCCTGCTCCTTCTTCTCCTCCGTTTTGAGCTGCGATTCTTGGAAATCTCCAAATATTACCCGTCCCAACTGCAATACCAAGTACACTTAATATCATACCTAGCTTAGAAGAAAAACGTTGTTTTGAATTTGCCGACATAAAGATGTTTTAAAGTTTAAAATACCATTCGAACTTTCCCGTTTTAGCTGCGAGAAGTTTAAATTCTTATGTATCTTAGATTTTGATTAGTATTAGGCTGTGCTTATAATTGCGAGCCTATCATAAAATGTTATCCACGAATATCCAAACTTTTTTGAGCAGTTAAACAAGATTTCATGTTTTCAGACCATAAAACAACCAACAAGTACCTCGCTCTCTTTACCTTTATTGTTTCACTTGTCATTTATACGCTAACACTCGCGCCTACGGCCAGTTTTTGGGATGCCGGTGAGTTTATAGCTGTAGCACATGGCCTTCAGGTTAATCACCCGCCGGGAGCACCTTTTTATTCTATAGTCGGTCGCATCTTCTCAATGTTCATGCCTACTGAATACATTGCCCTTAGCATCAACTTTATAAGTGCGCTGAGTTCTGCATTAACGGTGATGTTTTTATATCTGATTGTGGTACGACTTGTACGCGAATGGAAAGGCGATCCTGATGAAATGGATATCATGGATAAAATCGGGATGTATGGCGGTGCTTTGGTTGGCGCACTTAGCTTTATGGTTACCGACACCTTTTGGTTTAGTGCAGTTGAGGCCGAAGTGTATGCCATGTCGATGTTCTTCACCTCTATTGTAGTTTGGATGGCATTAAAATGGGCTGAAAATTACGATAAGCCTTATAATGAAAGGTGGCTGGTTTTGATTGCCTACATGTTCGGTATAGCTATTGGAGTTCACTTGCTGAATTTGCTGGCCCTCTTCTTTGTAGCACTCATAGTGTACTTCAAGCTTAAAGAATTTGAGTGGAAATCGTTTTTGTTGATGGGAGTCGGTTCAGTCATAGCCTTCTTCACGGTATATCCATTTACCATCCAAAGTATACCCACCATCGCTAACAGCGTAGATGATGCTACTTATGGACTTATCGGACCGCTTACGTTCATCTTCCTCTTTATGGCCACCGTTGCCTATGCTATTTACTATACCCATAAAAACAAAAAGCGCATCGCCAATATCGTTGCCATCAGTTACGCTATGATCTTGATTGGGTTCTCTTCGTACTCAGTAATTATGATCCGCTCTATTGCAGATCCTCCCATTGATGAAAATGACCCTGAGACGGTAGAAGCTTTTATCAGTTATCTGAAAAGGGAACAGTATGGTGCTACTCCCATTTTAAAAGGAAATAATTTCAACGAGCAAACCGGTCAGATTGATCGCAACAATGAAGAGTTTTTTCCGCGCCGTTATTCACCTGCACCAAATCACCTAGAATATTATGCGCAGTACGATTCTGACTGGGATTACTTTTGGGATTATCAGGTAAACCATATGTATATCCGGTATTTCAACTGGAATTTCATTGGAAGGGAAGCTGATATCCAAGATGCCGGCTGGAGGTCCGGCATTCAGGAGCCTCAGTACCCAGACAACCCCGCCAGTAATGCCTATTTCTTTATACCATTCATACTTGGTCTTTTTGGAATGATTTTCCATTTCACCTCCGACTGGAAACGAGCTTCAGCCATACTCGCACTCTTTATAGTCACCGGTCTGGCCATTATTGTGTTCCTTAATCAACCACCCTATCAACCCAGGGAGCGTGATTATGCCTATGTGGGCTCCTTCTTTGCCTTTGCAATTTGGCTTGGGCTGGGGGTCACTGGAATCATCGAGATGATTAAAGAATATGCCAATAATAAATTTATAGGCTATGCAACTGTGGCTTTATGTCTGTTGGCTTCACCTGTATGGATGGGTTATCAAAATTGGGATGACCACGACCGCAGCGAGCGATATGTAGCACCTGATTATGCGAGAAATTTACTTGAGTCAGTGGCGCCAAATGCTATCCTCTTTACCAATGGTGATAATGACACCTTCCCTCTTTGGTATGCTCAGGAAGTGGAGGGAATAAGAACTGACGTTCGAATTGTTTGTCTGAGTCTGTTAAACACAGACTGGTATATCAAGCAGCTCCGTGACCAATGGTCACATGAGTCTGCACCTCTTCCTATTTCACTATCAGATGATGAAGTGGAACGAGTTACTTCAGGGATCAGTCAGTGGCAACCTCAGGACATTGAAATCCCCGTAGATAAAGACATGCTTAAAAAAGCATTCTCTGAAGACATGAGCTACAAAGAAGCAATCGGAGTTAAGCCCGATACTTCCCTCCCGATCCTACAGAAAGGTGTTGATTTTGAAATGCCGGTAGATTCACTTGATGACTCTATTTCATGGACTGTGAATGGACGTTTCTATGGTCAAAATCAGCAAGGTCAGCGAATTTATTATCTACAGGTTCAAGACCGTTTGATCCTTGATATACTTCGCACCAATAACTGGTTACGCCCTGTATACTTTGCGAATACGGTCTCTAGTCAGAGTCAGCTTAATCTTCAGGACTATTTCCGTACTGAAGGTAAAGCCTACCGCGTGATTCCTAAAGACTTTGGAGCCAGCCAGGACGGTTATATAGATACCGACATCTATACAGATCGTCTTGAAAAGTTCCAGTTCCGTGAGTGGAATAATCCTGATTTATATATGGATGAAAACATTCGCAGAATGCTAAGCAACTACCGATTTAACTTCATGGCACTTGCCAAGCAGTATCAGAAAGATGGACAAGTTGATAGTGCTCGTTACTGGTTAAAATGGGGTGAAGAAAAAATTCCATTCAGAGCTTCAGAAACTAACACATCACTGAAACTTCTTTATTCGGTACGATATGCTCAGGTTGGCCTCGAAGAAGACGCATTCCGTCTTGCAAACTCAAGCAAGTCTGGTTTAGTTGAAATGCTGAACAAAAACTTAAACCGTTTTTCCAATATCGAAGCTGAATTCAACAGTCTGAATCAGGAATTAGAAACTGCAAAAGCACGTGGTGATATTCGAACTCAGCGTGAAATTCGTCCGCAGCTGCAGAAACTTAATAATGATGCTCAGCAGTATCTGACTGAAGTGCGTACAGCAAGGCAGTCGTTAGTGCTGGTTCAATATGCTTACTTCCAAAGTGGCAATACAGAGGAAGCTCAAGCACTCGCAACTGAAGTTAACGCAGCAATGGGATCTAGTTTCCCTCCTATGCCGGATACAAAAGAAGCCAGTGAACAAGAAATTAGCAGATATGGACTCAATTAAGTCTTTCTTTTAAACTTATTGTCTGGTGCCGTATATTTGGGCACACTAATTTATTACTTATGATTCATCAGTTTACTAAAGAAAATATTGACGCCATAGGAAAAGTCCTTGGAACAACTCCAAAACCACTTGGGAATGATGTATTCCGTTTCGAAGTGAAAAATGAGGAAGAGCCCCGCAAATTGGCTCTGGAAATTCACCTTGGGCTTGACGTCAATGAAGAGCAAATGAACATGGTATCGGTGTATGCCTACAATACCTTTCTTCAACTCCACAACTGCACTGCTTTTGTGGCTAGTGAAATGCTTCAGCAAGTTACCTTTTTCGGGAAGTCAGGATCTAAAACATCTGGCCTGATTGTTGAAAAAACAGCAGGGTGTAGCCTGTATGCCAACGTAGATAATTCCATACTTAGTGGCGATTTCACTCAACTCCCTGAAGACTTGATGATGTGCGGTATTGCCCTTTCTCTGACAGAGTCTATGGATGACGACTTCACCTTTTAAAGGTCTATGATTTGAGCAATGAAACTCCTTCTCCCCTTCAAATTTTTAATGAGAGTGAAGTAAAAGTTCCGCTTCGGCAAAAGAAGGCTGAGTCAATTCTTAACATGATCTCAGACCAGGAAAGCATAAGTTTTACTCTTGTTGAAATTGTTTTTGTGAGTGAAGAAGAAATTGTTCGTATTAATAAAGAACATCTCGACCGGTATTATGTAACCGACATTATTTCATTTCGGTATGATGACGGGCAAGAATCAGATGATCAGTCGGCCATTGAAGGAACCCTGTACTGCTGTGCTCCTCGTATTATAGAACAATCAGCTGAGTTTAAAGAACCTGTGGAGCGTGAATTTCAACGAATTTTTATTCACGGCCTCCTTCATCTTGCAGGATATGAAGACACATCAGATAAAGAAAAAGCAGCGATGACCAAGCTCGAGAATAAATATTTAGCATTGGCAGAAGCAGCTAACAAATAGGGTGTTTCTTCGTACAGCATTCACAAAAAAAGCGGATGGACAAAGAAGAAAATTCAAATATCATTAAAGAGCGGAGTAAACAATACGGAACCCAGCTTTGGGATCTAATTCGTACACAAGTAGATAAACATTCTTCTGTTCCGGAAACCATATCGGAACAAAGCATCCCTCCCAAGAAAGTAAGTGAACATCGCTGGTTAATGAACTTGCTGTTTATAGTTCCCTATATTTTATTAGCCGTATTTGGGGTTTCTTTCTTTTGGGACTTTAATGGAATGTCGGCTACTCTGTTTGATCTCTCCTTTTCCTTTGAAGGACTACTTCGCATAATTAGCATAAGTGGCCTGATTGGTTTTTTGACGAACTGGCTGGCTATCACTATGCTCTTTCGTCCCACCCACCGACGGCCAATATTAGGTCAGGGACTTATTCCCGCACAGAAAGACCGGATTGCCTATCGTTTAGCAAGCGCAGTTTCTGAAGACCTTATCAATCCTGAAATAATAAAACATAAGATTCAGGAATCCGGAGCTATTGCAAAGTATCGGGAGAAGGCTACCGTTTACGTAAAGAATATTATCGATGACCCGGAATTCAGGGAAAACCTTAAGGCGTTGGTCGTTAGCTATGTGGATGAGATGATTGCAGATCCTGAAGTAAGATCCTCTATAGCCCAAAAACTTATCCGCCAAATTGATGACGCCATCGATGAAAATTCATTCGAGAAAGTTGCCCTCAAAGCCTACAGTTTTTTAAAAGGTCAAGAGATGCAGGATTTAGTTGAAAGTGCTCTTATTAAACTCCCAACCGGCATTGAGAATGGATTGAATAAGATGGATGTCTTTTTGGATGAACTCCCGGACAAACTGGATGAGCATGGCGCTGTAATTGAAGAGCTGGTGACTAATCTTTTGTACAAACTTATCAACCAGCTTGATGTACATGCGCTTGTAGAAGACAATCTGCGGCAATACGACGAAAAGAAGCTTGAAAAACTCATCAAAAATGCCAGTAATGATCAGCTCCAGTACATTCAGTATTTAGGAGCCGTTCTCGGTACTTTTGGGGGCTTTATTATTTGGGAGCCGGTTGCCAGTCTTGTTGTTTTAACCGTTATTATTGGTTCAACTGTTGCTGCAGATATTGTTCTACATAGAATGAAACAGAACATTTAAACGTTGGTATTTATCAAAATAAAATAACCTGATACTTTTTTATGAATCACTTTTCGAAGCTCTTCACCCTTCTTTTTCTGGTACTTTTTTCAATCAGCTGTGCCGGAACTAAATCTACTTTAACCACAGAAACAACAACTTCCGAAAACACTGAATCAGAGGTGAATTCGGAGACTGAAGTAGAAGCTGTTTCCGCTACTGAAACCTGGCATCTCACTCCTGCCAATTCCACGCCTTATTATGGTACCGGTGTAGAAAAAGCTTATGCAGAGCTATTAGCCGATAAGGCTCCTGGAGAAAAGGTAATTGTAGCTATCATTGATTCGGGTACAGATATCGAACATGAGGATCTGGAAGCCAATGTTTGGGTGAATGAAGATGAAATCCCCGGAAACAGAACCGACGATGATGGAAATGGTTACGTAGATGATGTTTATGGCTGGAACTTCATTGGGGGCCCGGATGGCTCGCACGTTAATAAAGACACCTATGAGCTCACCCGTCTCTATTCCAAGCTGAGCAATAAGTATATGGGTATGAGTAAAGATTCAGTTTCGGAAGAGAACCTGGAGGAATACGAATATTATCAGGAAATAGAAGAAGCCTATAACAGAAGAGTAGAACAGAATAACAGGAACCTAAATCAGGTTGGGCAGTCAGCACAAGCTATTTTGTTTGCCAAACAAACACTGAATGTCTCAAACATCGATTCCGTATCTACCGAAGACCTGCAAATTTCAGAAGGTGATACTCAGCAAATGCAACAGGCCAAACAAATCATGAGCTACCTTTTGAATAACGGTGCTACTGAGTCTGATATCAGTGAACTTCAGGAATATTACGAGCACCTTCAGGGCTTAGCTAATTATGGATTAAATCCGGATTTCAACCCAAGAGATATTGTCGGCGATGATTATGACGATCTCAGAAACCGTTTTTATGGAAATAATGATGTAATCGGTCCCACCAGCGATCATGGAACACACGTTGCAGGAATTGTTGGGGCCATCAGAGATAACAACCTTGGCGCCACCGGTATTGCTGATATCGAGCTTATGATTCTTCGTACCGTCCCTGACGGCGATGAACGAGATAAAGATGTAGCTAATGCTATTCGCTACGCTGCAGAAAATGGAGCCCGTGTGATTAACATGAGTTTCGGAAAAGGCTACTCCCCTCGAAAATTTTATGTAGATGATGCGATTCGCTATGCCGATAGCGTAGGGGTACTTATGATTTCAGGTTCAGGAAATGGAAGTGAAAATGTTGATTCTACTGACTCATACCCAACCCGTTACTATGATGACGGTGGATTTGCGACCAATTACCTCCGTGTTGGAGCTTCTTCCTGGCAATCTGATTCCATGCTGGTAGCTAGTTTCAGTAACTACGGCAAAGAAAACGTAGATATTTTTGCTCCGGGCGTAGATGTCTATTCTACTTATCCCAATAACGAATATAAAATGGAAAGCGGGACAAGCATGGCTTCACCGGTAGTTGCGGGTGTCGCAGCTTTAATTATGTCTTATTACCCTGAACTATCTGCAACTGAGGTTAAGAGCATTATTTTAGAAACGGTAACCAAAGTTGATCAAGTTGTTTATAAGCCCGGAACTCAGGAAGGCATTCCTTTTTCTCAACTATCTTCTACCGGCGGAATTATCAATGCCTATGAAGCTCTAAAACTAGCCGAAGAAAGGTCTCAACAATAGAATATTGCCAGACTCAAACCCACAATATGACGCAGTAGTTATCGGTTCAGGTCCTAATGGACTAAGTGCAGCTGTTCGTCTATCTCAAGAGGGTTTAAAAGTCATAGTATTAGAAGCTAAACCGACCATTGGTGGCGGAACCCGAACACAGGAACTAACGGAACCGGGTTTTCTGCATGATGTCTGTGCAGCTGTAGTTCCAACAACGGCAGGATCGCCTTACTTAAACTCTCTTGGATTAGATAAGTATGGGCTAGAGTTCATTCACCCTGAAATTCCCTATGCCCACCCTCTTGATCATGGAGGTGCAGCCATCGCTCATCGATCAATTGAAAAAACTGCGGATGGTCTTGGAGTAGATGGCCGTGCCTACAAACGCCTTTATGGAGAGTTTGTTGACCATTGGGATTACCTCTCTAAGGATGTTTTCGGAACTCTGCGCCTACCTAAGCATCCGCTATTGATGGCTCGGTTTGGTTGGTATGGCCGGTATTCTGCTAAGCATTTAACAAATTCATTATTCAAGACAGAAAAGGCTAAAGCGTTGTTTGCAGGTTGTGCGGCGCACAGTATCATGCCACTCACCAATGCTTTTAGCGCTTCATTTGGATTGGTTTTAGGAAGTTCAGCTCACTCAGTTGGGTGGCCCATCGCCAAAGGCGGTACTGCTTCCATAACAAATGCTTTGGCTGAGCTTCTGAAAGCAAATGGCGGGATTATCCAAACAGATCATGAAGTAGATTCTTTGGATGATATACCTTCCGCAAAAACAGTTTTATTTGATTTGACCCCTCAACAAATTTCTAATATTGCCGGTGATCGGATTCCAAAAAAATACAAAGAGAAACTCGATGCCTTTGAATACGGGCCCGGTGCCTGTAAGGTAGATTGGGCATTATCTGAACCGGTTCCATGGACCAATGAGGAATGCAGAAAAGCCGGCACTCTTCATCTTGGTGGCACTTTTGATGAAGTGGCAGAAGGTGAAGACGTTATTTGGAAAGGTAAACATCACGACAAACCGTATGTTTTACTTTCTCAGCCTAGTCTATTTGACGGCACTCGTGCCCCAGAAGGAAAGCACACCCTTTGGGCTTATTGCCACGTTCCTAACGACTCCAAAGAAGACAGAACCGAGGTCATTGAAAATCAGATAGAGCGATTTGCTCCCGGTTTCAAAGATACCATTATCAGCAAGAATACTATTACCGCACAGGGTTTTGAGCAATATAATTCGAACTACATCGGCGGTGATATCAATAGTGGTGCACAGTATTTCAAACAACTCTTTGGTCGGCCAGTTTTGAAGTGGAACCCTTATAAGATGCCGGTAGACGGAATGTACATTTGTTCTTCTTCCACCCCGCCGGGCGGTGGCGTTCATGGGATGTGTGGCTACCATGCAGCTCAATCTGCACTCAAAAATGAATTTGGAATTTCGTCTGATAAAAGCTGAGATAAGCGTATCTTAAACCATGCTTAAATCGCTACATACGACCATTCAAAATCTGCGGCCGGATTCCAAAAAAATCCAGCAAAAATCTCCCAAATGGACGCTATTCAGCATGGCTATTGCACTGCTGATTTCGATTCCAATACTCACGGTCGTATTCTCAATTTTTACTCCTGCAGGAGAAATTTGGAGTCACCTTGCTGAAACAGTGCTTAGTGACTACATCCAAAACTCACTGCTTTTAATTTCTGGTGTAACTTTTGGGGTGATATTGGTTGGGGTTTCTTCTGCCTGGCTTATTACCATGTGTGAGTTTCCGGGGCGGCGCTTTTTTGAATGGGCTTCTATCCTCCCTTTTGCAATTCCGGCCTATTTAATGGCTTACATCTATACCGATTTTCTGGATATTACCGGGCCCTTTCAAACCACCATCAGAAATCTCTTTGGCTTAGGCATAGATACTTATTCGTTTCCTAACATCAGGTCTATCGAGGGTGCTATTTTGATCATGTCACTCTCTTTCTATCCATATGTGTATATGTTGGCGAGATCTTCTTTTCTATCTCAATCAACCAATCTGCTTGAAGCCAGCCGGATAATGGGATATTCTACCTGGCAAAGCTTTTTTAGAGTGGCTTTACCTGTAGCCCGCCCGGGTATAGCGGCAGGACTTGCCCTCGCCCTCATGGAGACCCTTAACGACTTCGGGACAGTTCAGTATTTTGGTGTGCAAACGTTTACTACCGGTATTTATCGAACTTGGTTTGGGTTGGGTGAACGTCCAGCAGCAGCTCAGCTTGCCGCTTTCCTTTTATCCTTTATTGTTGTTCTATTGATTTTAGAGCGGTGGTCCCGAAATAGAATCAGTGATGAAAAATCCAACTCTGCACGCTTTAAAAGACTCAACCGTTTTGATTTAGGCGGCTTGAAAGCCTGGACAGCATTTACAGCTTGTTTTCTGCCCGTTTTATTAGGCTTTATACTCCCCGTGATTTTATTACTGGAGATGTTTTTTTCCAATCTGAATTATCTGGATTTCAAATTTCTGGAATTAGCTCTCAACTCATTTACGGTCTCAGCAATCACAGGAATACTGGCAGTGACACTGGCTTTGGTGATGGCTTATTCAGCTCGACTTAATCCAACCAAATCTGTAAAACTGTTCAATCGAATCAGTTCTTTGGGATATGCTATTCCCGGATCCGTTATAGCAGTTGGCGTTTTAATTCCATTTGGCCTCTTTGATAATACCATAGACGCCTTTTTTAGAGATAAACTAGGGTTTTCAACCGGACTTCTTCTAAGTGGAACCATGTTTGCCATGGTTTTCGCCTACCTGGTTCGCTTTCTTTCAGTTTCATTTGGAGGCGTTGAAGCCAGCATGGAAAAAATCACCCCAAACATGGATGAAGCCGCCAGAGGAATGGGTTACACCTTCGGCAAAGTATTAAGAAGGATTCACATCCCAATGATGTCGGGAGGACTTCTCACTGCCGGTTTACTGGTGTTTGTAGATGTGATGAAGGAATTGCCTGCCACTCTTATCGTGCGCCCCTTTAACTTCGACACGCTTGCCGTCCAGGTATATAGATATGCCTCTGATGAACGACTGGCAGAATCCGCCGGAGCGGCATTGATGATTGTTCTAGTAGGGATTATTCCGGTTATCATCATCAGCCGAACCATTGCTAAATCCCGGAAATCAGAAACGCAGTAGTTTCTTCAAAACATAAAGCAGCTGCAGGTCTGAAGACCTTTGCTCATATATTATTGAAATTGAATCCGGCTATGAACCATTATTATTGACCCGAATTAATACTAGTAATACTGGTTCCAGAGCACCGCTTCTGAGCACCGCTTCTGAGCACCGTAACGAGTATCAAATTCTGTCATAAACAAGCGAAGGTCTTCAGACCTGATGCAAAAAAAGGAACACCAAATATCGAAGCTCTTTACTTCAACATTCAATGTTCCTTATTCAATATTCATTATTCCGCAGCCGGTTTATTTCCAGCCGGCTCGGTCCATAATTTGAATGGCTTCCGGGTTATTTCTTCCCAGAGCAGATACGTTTACAGCGTCGCTCTTAAACTCACCAAAGCTCTCTAAAACTTCAGCAAGCTCAGCATCATCGTTGATTGGATATTCATTATTTCCACCGATGAAATACTCTTGTGCTTCCGGAGTGGTTAAGTATTCCAGAAATTTAATCGCGTTTTCTTTGTTAGGAGAGTTTTCCAGAATTCCGGCTCCACTGATGTTGATGTGAGCTCCTCTACCATCTTCTCCCTGATTCGGAAATACAAATTCTACTTTCGAAGCAGCTTCTTTATCCGCCTCGTCATTTCCGGTAATCATAACCGCCAGGTAATAGTGATTGGCAACGGCTACATCACAAACACCGGCAGCAACACCGCGAATCTGGTCGCGATCTCCGCCTTGTGGGTCACGGGCAAAGTTTGCAACCATTCCTTCTGCCCATTCTTCCGTAGCCTCAGCTCCGATGGTCTCAATCATAGAAGCAACCAGTGACTGATTATAGATATTATTGGAAGAACGGATACAAACACGGCCTTCAAAACGAGGATCGGCTAAATCTTCATACGTGAGTTCTTCATAGTTCTCTACGGTCTCCGGATTTGCGACAATCCCACGAACACGTTTTGAAAGACCGATCCATAAGCCCTCTGGGTGACGGAAAGAAGATGGAATTCGTTCTGCTAAGGTTTCAGATTCAAAAGGTTGAAGAATATCAGCTTCTTCAGCTCTCCAAAGTCGACCCGCATCTACGGTAATCAAGATATCAGCCGGGGAATTAAGTCCTTCACTTTTCACACGCTCGATAAGTTCATCGGAACCACCTTCAATAAGGTTTACCTCTATTCCGGTTTGTTCGGTGAATTCAGCATACAAAGCCTGATCAGTATCATAATGGCGGGCTGAATATACGTTTACTTCTTCCTGTGTAGAACAAGAAACAAAAATCATCGCAAGAATTACAAGCGATAGAAATGACGATTTCATAAATAAATAGATTTGTGAGTTTTTTAGTTAGCAACCCAAAACTAAGGTTTATTTAGATGCATTCTAAATAAAATATTTAACCATCCGTAAAAACTTATTCATGGTCTTTAGGATCCAGCCGCCTAAGAGTCTGCCACTGGTACATTCCACTGTTATGCCCGTCTCCCCACGTAATCTGAATAGCGTGATTTCCTACCTGTTCGATATTTCGGATCTCGATCCTCGGAGGATTCTCTTCATGAAAAGCTTCCGGTTCAAAATCTCCCATACTTCCATGTCCACCCCGGCACATTACACAAGGGCAGTTTTTTCGCAGACCATACAAAGGAAACACAGAAGTATGTCCGTCTTCCCATGATATTTCCAGAACCTGTTCTTTATTGCTAACTTCGATGCCCGTTGGCGTTGTAGTTGCGTCCATCAAAACCTATTTTTCAGTGTTAAAAATCTAACCAAAATTAATCAATGCTCTGGATAGTTGTATCAGCATTTGTAGTAGCATCAATAAGTAGTTGGCTCGGTTATAAACGCCTTTTATATCTTGATCAAATCAACCCAAGAAAGCTTTCCTATACCCTTTTGGGTGTTTTAATTGTTTTTTTGATTCTCCAATTCCTCCATAGAATCGGATATTTTCCGGAGGCTGTTGCGGGAGCCTTCATGGCAAATGTGTATGCCTCTTCCTTTGGATTTTTTCTGGGAGCCGCTATTCAACAGTTTAATCAGAAAAGTAATTATGGCGAGATTACTTATGTGAACCGCTCATTCTGGACAGATATCTTCCCCAATATCGTAACGATTGGCTTGATCCTGTTTGGACTGCAACGAACGGCTCTTTTTTCGGATTTACCCATCACCCCGATCCGTATCACTTCCGGACTATCAATTATCGCAATCGGAGCCTATAGTTTTACCATCCGTTTAGTACCCGAGTTACGCAAAAAGGGGCTTGTACTTCTGGATCGAAAGATTAGTTGGGATGACTTCCTTACCTACTCCTGGTTTTCCGAAGGTATTATTGAAATTGAGTATAAGCTGAATGATGAAATCCGTAGCTTCAAAACGATGATTCCTGATGAAGATGAATTGTTCGTTGAAAAAATGCTCTCAAAAAAGATTGCCGAAAAGCTCGAGAAAGACGAATTTGACGAGTATGAAGAGATTGATTGACAGTTGACAGTAAGATATTTCCAGCTAACCAACCAGTTCCAATCTATTTTAAATTTTGAATCAATAATTTTGAATTCCCATGGCCTCATTTGATATCGTAAATAAAGTTAACACACAGGAAGTTGATAACGCCATCAACAACACCCTAAAAGAAATTAGTACCCGCTACGACTTTCGTGGACTCCATACCGAAGTAGAATTTCACAGCAAAGAAAATAGAATACATTTAGTGGCTGCTGAAAGCATGAAAATGGAAGCAGTTAAAGATATGCTGATTAAGAATTTCATTAAGAGAGGAGTTAGCCCAAAAGTGCTGGATTTTGGCGATCCTCAGGGCACTTCACAGGGGCATCTAAAAATGGATATAGCGATGAAAGAAGGAATTGACCGGGAAACCGCTAAGAAAATCGTGAAAGAGATTAAGAGCCTGAAAGCAAAGGTAAATCCAGCCATCCAAGACGATCAGGTTCGCGTTGATGGAAAGAAAATTGATGATTTACAGGCTGTTATCAAACATCTGAAATCCAAAGATATGGGTGTTCCTCTCCAGTTTGTGAATATGAAGTGATTCGGTGAAGCGGTTATATATGGTGATTTTTTTGAAAATATTGTAAGGATCTCTTCTCGATTTGCTCTTACTCTTTAAATGAGAATTAATATTGAGAAATGACATTTAAGGAGTGGGAGAATAAAGTTCCAAAAGAAATCACGAATGATATAGTCTGGAAAATCGAAGCTTATAGATTTGGCCTTTTTCTATCAGATGCCTGTTGGAAAGATTCCAGCTCAATTATTGCTGAAAAAAGGTTTGCCCTAGCAGATCAGTTATATAGGTCAGTTGGATCTATAAGTGCAAATATAGTAGAGGGTTATTCGAGGCTATCAAATAAGGAAAAGGCTCGGTTTTGTGAAATTGCACTCGGTTCAGCAAGAGAAGCACGGGATTGGTATTTCAAGAGTAGACATATCATAGGTGAAGAAACTGCTCAAACACGGATAATCATGCTCACATCCATAGCCAGGCTACTTCAAAGTATGATATCAAATCACAGAAAATACGGTAGCTAATTCCCACCATATCACCATATCACTTAAAATACCTATCCCACTCTACCATAATGCATTTGTTGCGGACGTAAGGGAGTTGATTTTCTTCTGCGATCTGTTCGGCTTCCGGTGATGATACATCTAACTGGGTCCACACTATTGGGTTTTGGCTCGTCTTCTCTTTCCAGTCAGCGACTTCTTGTACAGCATCTGCTGCATATTCTGAGTTTCGGAACACATTCACCATATCTATTTGGACGTCTTCAGGGATATCATTTATGCTATTGTAGCATTTCTCTCCAAAGATTTCCTCGGCTTTGGGATTTACAGGAATCACCCTGTAGCCTTTCTCCTGCAGGAATTTTGCTGCGTAGTTACTTGTGCGATACATATCCGGTGAGCAGCCAATCATGGCTATTACCTTAGCCTCTGAAAGGGCCTCATTGATATTACTAATTGTTTCAATCATTAAAACCTGTCTCCATTACCGTCAATTGTACTCAAAGATCCTTATCTTAAAGCAGTTAATCACTATAAACTAAAAATAACTTATTTATTTTGTCTAAAGTAAAAGACGGTGACACCGTAAAAGTCCATTACACTGGAAAATTAGAAGACGGATCTGTGTTTGACACATCTGAATCCCGAGACCCTCTTGAAGTAACATTGGGCGAAGGCAAATTGATCCCAGGTTTTGAAAAGGCTGTTGTTGGTTTAGCAGTTGGAGATAAAACCACAGCCAATATTGAATCTGCCGATGCTTATGGCGACCGAAGAGAAGATCTGGAGCTATCAATTGAAAAAGACCAGCTTCCTGAAGATGTTGAGCCACAAGTAGGTATGCAACTTCAATTAAATCAACCAAACGGACAACCCGTTCCGGTTCAGATTACAAAAGTAGAAGAGGAAAACATCACGATTGATGCAAACCATCCTCTGGCAGGTAAAGACCTGACTTTTGATATTGAGCTTGTTGAGATCGTAAACTGATCCCGACCTTCTATCAAATTACATGGAGTCTTTCGCAAGGGAGACTCCATTTTTTTTATAAAGAAATATTTTCCTCTACTTTTGTCATCCCGAGTGAACTAATTCAGATAAGGTTTCTGAGTTTGACCACGAGGGATCTCAAAATTAAATAATCAAGTAATTTTAAACCTTGAGATCCTTTCCGTTTTGCATCTTAATTCGGTAAAAACTTCTAAGCGCTCTGGACGACAAGTAGTAAACACCTAAATTCCTTTTCCATGGCCGATTTTTCTCAAAAAAGCACCATTTCCATAACCTGCCCAAAGCGCATCACCCCTTACCTTAAAGATGAGCTTACTAATCTCGGATTTCCGATTCACAAAGTACGTCACGCAGGGATTGAGACCGAAGGCACGCTGAATGACTGCATGATGTTGAATCTGAGCCTTAGAACCGCACATCGCGTTCATTATCGTCTCAAAGATTGCAGACCGCAGAATGGAGATCAGCTTTATGATGAGCTGATGAAGATCCCATGGGAAGATTATATCGATCGGCATGGATATGTAAGTGTTACTTCCTTCATCAATAATAAAACGGTGACCAACACCCAGTTCGCCAATATGAAGGTAAAAGATGCGATTGTGGATCGTATCAGAAACAAAACAGGTACCCGCCCTGATTCAGGACCTAATCTGAATAAAAGTGTTGTTTTTGTGTTTTGGAAGAATGACAGAGCACAGATTTATTTAGATACTTCCGGAGAATCCATTTCGCGCCGTGGTTACCGGACTGAAACCAGCACAGCCCCAATGCAGGAAACACTCGCAGCATCTATGATTTTAGCGAGTAAGTGGAAACCGGGAAATCATTTTATAAATCCGATGTGTGGTAGTGGGACTATCGCTATTGAAGCCGCGCTACAAGCTCTGAATAAAGCTCCAGGCTTGCTAAGGCCTAATTATGGTATCAAGCATATACTTGGCTTTGATGAAGAGCGCTGGAACGATTTAAGGTCAGATTTAAAGAATAAGGCTAACAAAGACTTTGAAGGACGCATCATTGCTACTGATTATGATGTAAGAGCGGTTGATGCTACTCGTAAAAATGCCCGAACTGCCGGCTTAGACCATCTTATTGAAGTGAAAAAGTGTGATTTCAGCGAAACCGAGATTCCCGAAGGAGATCCGGGCGTAATTATGCTGAACCCTCCTTACGGAGATCGTATTGGAAACGAGAAAGATCTTGAGCCGGTGTATGAAGGAATCGGTGATTATTTCAAACAAGAGGCTACCGGTTGGTGGGGATATGTATTTACCGGAAATTTCGATCTCGCCAAGAAAATAGGATTGCGAACCAATCAACGCATTGAGTTTTATAACTCTACCATAGATGCCCGCTTACTGGAATATGAGCTGTACTGATCACAGATTTTGAGGATTTAAGGATGATGGGATTTTTTTAGAATATTCATAAAGTGAATATTTGCTATCTGTGAAATCCCCACATCCTACTAATCTGTAATCCTGTTCTTCTCCTCAATCCATTTGCTCATAAACTTGGTACTTGCAGCCATATGGTATTGTAAGATAGATCCCATAAAGTTCTGTTGCCGATGGCTTTGAAGTTTATCTAAAACTTGATCAATTCCTTTCTTGAAGTGCTTTCTCCAAACCATTTTGTTGTACCTCTGGTTAATAATTTGGATACCATTCTCTTGAGCTGCTAACAACTTTGTGTCATCCAGATACAGCTCAATTGCTTTTTCAGCAAACAGATTGGGATCGTCTTCTATAAAACCCGGCCAGGTCAGGTCACCGTGCATTGACTCAGCTCCAATTGATGTTGTTACACTCGGCGTGCCACACTGCATTGCTTCGATCAGCTTCCCTTTCAGTCCGGCACCGAACCGCAAAGGTGCTAAAAGAACTCTCGAATTACCTACCACCTCTTTTGCGTCTTCTGCCCTCCCCTTTACTAAAAACCCTTGCTTTGGATTATGCAGTTGCTCCACTTTTTGAGAAGAATAGGCTCCATAAATGTGCAGTTCAGCTTCAGGGATTTCCTTCCTTATTAAAGGCCATATCTCTTCCTTCAAATACAATACGGCATTCCAATTGGGTTCGTGTAAGAAGTTACCAATAGATATAAAGTGATTACGTTTATCAATTGGTGTCCAGTTTCTTACAGTATTCTCATTAATATTATCTAACATGAATGGAAGGTGCAAAAGTAAGCGTTCATCAATCCGAAAAACTTCTTTAAGTAACTTCATTTCGTACTCCGAAATTATCAGCGAGAGGTCGCATCGAAGAATACTTGCAATTTCACGCTTAGCCGTATCGTTAAACAAATCTGATTGATTGAACTCCCTCCCTTCTTTCCATGCTTGCTGTCGGGCTAGTCTTAGGCAGTGGAGATCTTCGGTATCCAAAATCTTTAACGCATTCGGGCAACATTCAGTAACGCGCCATCCAAATTGTTCTTCGGTCATAAAACGATCAAACAAAACGATATCCGGATTTAGCTCAATTACAAAATGATCAAAAGAGGAATTGTTTAGCTTAATCTGAGCTGATTGAATACCTAACTCATTTAGCTCAACAGAAAATTCTTTGTTTGAGGCTGCAGCAGCAAAAGTGATATCATAACCCTCAGATTGGAAAAAATCGATAAGCTCAATCATTCTCGAGCCAGCTGCCGATGAAGCAGGTTCCGGCCAGACTTTCCCAATTATCAATACCTTTAACTCTCTACTACTCATGAAATAATATAAACTGACTATTTTTATTAACCATACAATTTAAGACATTTATGCGCCGTTTTATTTACTGTTAATAAATTCAGCAGTCTAAATACTGTCTATTGAGTCGGTACAAACAAATTAATCAGGGAAACAATATGAAATCTTCAAAACTATGGGTTGCCTTTCTTTCACTAATACTTCTGATTGGATTCACAGATAAAATCAATGCTCAAACAGACACTGACACCACAACATATCTGGTAATTAAGAATGACGGTTCAAGATATATTGGGCAAATACTCTCTCAGGATTCCCGTGAAGTAGTGCTGCTCACCAAGGAGCTTGGCGAAATTGCTATTCCAAAGCACGAAATCAAAGAAATCAGAGAGCTAAGTACTGATGAGGTAAATGAAGATGGTTCACTTAAAACCAGCAGTCCTTTCTCAACTCGTTATTATATAACAACGAACGCCCAGGCCGTCTCAAAGGGTGATAACTACATTATTTGGAATTTATATGGCCCTGATATTCAATTTGGAGTAAGTGATAATTTTGGAGTTGGACTAATGACCACTTGGTTTGGCTCACCAATTGTTGGCTCTGCAAAGTACAGTCTCGTTAATGATAAGAAAATAGGTGTAGCTGTAGGAACTCTATTGGGAACAGGGTCATGGGCTTCTCCTGAATACGGTATTGCGGTTCCATTTGGCTCTTTCACTTATGGAAGTATCGAAAAGAATGTATCCTTATCGCTTGGTTATGGAGCCGTCTTTGGACCCGGAAGCTCCGGCGGGTCGCCACTGTTTTCACTGGCAGGCATTAATAGAGTGAGTGAGCGTGTAAGCTTGGTTTTTGACTCTTTTGTAGTAACAGAAGACAGTGAGGTGGCCGCATTGATAATCCCTGCAATAAGATTACACTCAAGTCCGGAAAAAGCATTCCAAATTGGTTTTGCAGCCGTTGCTGCTGATGGAGAGCTATTACCAATGCCCTTCCCTTTTCTGCAATGGTTCAGGAAGTTGTAAAAAGACCGCTCTAATGAATGAATCAAAGAATGGTTATGCCGCCTCGAGCAGATATTTACATCTGCTCGTTCTGCATATAGCTAGCATCTTTACTGTCCAGATTTAAGAATAGTTGGGTTTTATTTACCAAAGGGTATTGCAACTCCCAGCCAAGGCACGCCAATAAATCCACCGCCTATGCTTTCTCCAACAACAAATGGCCGGATTAAACCAAAATCTACAGCAAAGTTCTCGGGCGCCCATCGTAAAGATCCTGACAATAAACCTACAGTTTCACCACCAGACGAGACAAAGTAATTTTCGGATATCAAGTAGAGTTTTTTATTAATCCTATACATCCCGTTTAGGTTTATCAGTGGGATATCAGACCAATTTCCATCAGCATAGCCGTAGCCAATTCCTAAAGACACGTTATTGTCCCGGTTTCCGGCTGTAACCACTCCATAAGCCATTCCAAAACCGGAATCATCCTCTCCAACAACCGTCCCAAAAAGCCCCCCGGCCGCAACATGAAGTTTATCACTCGCTATAGGAATTGAAACCTTAGGCATTAACCAAAACGGAGTAGCTCCGGTCCCAAACAAAAATGTCGGAATAACACCTGCTCCCATTGAGAATTTATTCGTTAAACCATAGTTCACGTTATTGAAGAAAACCCAGGTATTCTGATAATAACCTTCCCCTTTTTTCAACCCGATTGCATTCGTACTAAACAAATAGCGGGTGCTATGGGGATTCTCAAACCAGTAATCACCATCTTCCTTCAAATGCTTGGGATCAATGACTTCCATGCTTCTAATTCTATTCCGCTGTATGGTGATTTCCCCAAGATTTTCAGTGTCCAAAACTATTTCCTCAGCGTTTTCAGAAACAATAGTCCCAATAAAAGTATTTCCATCTTTCGTTACGACGCGGTAGGTATTTACTTCTTGCTGTGCAAAGACCGGCTCAGTTATCAAAAGTGCAATCAGTGTGAATAGAAAGCAGCTGATGAGTAAGGTGAATTTTCTCATTATCCCGATTTTATTGATTTAGATATGTGAAAAGCTAAACGCAATTAACTCTCTCTTATTAGGCACACAATAAAAAAAAATTAGCTCTCAACCCACTAATAAGAATTGTTCCCACACTATTTTTTTTGAATGATTGTAACTCCATCCCGTATCGGAAGCATCAACTGTTCAACCCGCTCATCTGAGGCTATTTCTTTATTGAAAGCATCCAATGCTATTGATTTATGGTCCTTAGGCTCCAAGACAAAGCCATCCCACAATACATTATCGACCACTATTAACCCGCCTGTCTTAAGTAATGGCAACACCTTTTCAAAATAAAGTGAGTAGCTAAGCTTGTCTGCATCCATGAATACTAAATCAAACTCTCCATCAAGTTCAGTTACCAAATCCTGGGCGTTACCTTTTAGTAATTTAATTTTCTGATCCTTATCAAAACGCTTGAAATGCTCCTCAGCCAGCTCCTGATACAACAAATTCATTTCCAGAGTAATGACTTCCCCTCCCTCCGGCAAAGCTTCTGCAATCATCAGAGCTGAATACCCCGTAAATGTACCAATCTCCAAAACTCGCTTAGCTCCACTAATACGCACGAGCATTTTTAATAACTGACCTACTAAATTTCCACTCAGCATGTCGATATACTCTAATTCCTCACTAGATGACGTAACAAGAGCTTTTATGCTTTCAGACTCCTGCGTGGTCATCTTACGTGCATATTCTTCTATCTTAGGATCCGTTATTTGAACGATCGATTGGTCTCTGTGCTTCTTCATGATTGAAAGATAAGGCACAACACCCTATTATCACCAAAAAAAGAAAGCATTGAATATCATACCTGCCGACGAATCTCGCTTTTTCATCTGGTTTTTTGACCAATATACCCGCTGGTCGCTAAAGAGACGTTTTAATCAAATATGGGTGAAACAGGGATATCACCCCACTTCGGCTTCCAAGACGGTTTATTTCTTAAACCATAATCTTTGGTGGGATGGCTTGATTCCGCTTTATCTGAATCGCAATTTCTTCAAGCAAAAAGCCCGGGCTTTGATGGAAGATAAACAGATGAGACAGTATACATTCTTCAGTAAAATCGGAGCTTTTTCAATTAACCTTGAAGATCCTAAAGCCTCTATTTCTTCTTTGCGTTATGCGGTTGAGTCTATGGAAAGAGACAACTCATCTTTGTTCATTTACCCGGAAGGATCTATAACTCCACCCTCCGAATCAGCTCCAAATTTCAAAGACGGGCTCGCCTGGATTTACACCAAAACCGAGCAAGTCGACTTTGTACCCATTCATATTTACGCCCACTTCATGAATGGCAGTAAACCGGAGCTATATTTATCAATAGGAGAATCAGTTAATCATGATAAATCACTAAGCAGGAATGAATTAACAAAATTATTTGAAGAAGATATTCAGCAAATTAACACCCAAACAAGAGCTGTAGCTGGAATCTCTGAAGAGGGCTTTGAAGCTCAATTTTAGCCTAAATAATTAAGGTTACCATGTCCACGGGTACATCAGCCTTGATTTTTGCACCCAATGTGGCTGCTCATCCATATACCTGAGTCGCATATGCACCAGAGGCCAGTACACTCTTGAGTATATATTTTCGGGATATATAAACTCTGAAATACCATGTGCTGCATGAACTTGACTGTTGTACTTAATTATTGAATTACCCAAGAAACGCTGATAGAAAGGGCCATCATCTATTTTAGATTTACATTGAATATTTACTGATACTTGTCCTGCTTTTAAATCTATTTTCCGGGCAGAATTCAAGCCAAACCAATTTCTCGTAAAATAGTCGAGATCTGCCTCTTTAAAATGCTCCATCACCTTTTGATTTGCACGGTCTATCATCCATCCCTCAAACTGAGTTTGCTCGTGCTTTTGCATGAGGTAATAGACAAAGGTGAAGTCTTCAAAATGGTACCTTCCCCAATACCAATCCCGGAAACTTTCTTTCATTGGTTCATGCCCGGTATTATGATCATGGTATCCCGAACCTTCAAAACGAAACTCCTCTTCCCCATGGATACCATCCACATCAAAAAAAACAGAAACATCAGTTCGTGGCTGTATCAAATTCCAGATATGCCGGTCTGTACTTTCGGAAGTGATTAGATCCGGCTTTGTTCTGTTCCCCTGCCCTTTGATCTCTCCTTTTATAGAATGACCAGATGCTAACTTCTGATCTAGCTTTATATTGAACTCGAACTCATTCCCTTTACCTGAGTACTGCACAGTATCGTTACCGACCTTCAATTCAGGTTTATTGTTATCCCAGGAAAATTCCCCTTCATCAAATTCCAGAAAGCTGTAGTAGATGGTCTTTCCATTTTTGTAGAGAGAAACGCTTATAGCGGGATATGCGTCCTGTAGGGCTTTTTCTGCCTCTAAGTCGTTAATGTATCTCGTTGAGAATGGATTATGTTCATAGAAGATGATCACATAACCAAAGTTTCCATCAGCACTTAATCCATCAAAGTACCACCACTCATAGCCACCGAACGACTTTTTGAAATCTGGAGTTATGTGCCTTTCATCTGTAGATATATTCATACTCAAATAAACTAATCGTGTTGGTGAACGGCAACGCTCTGTTTACTAACTTTCGTTCATGGAAATCTTTCTTTACATAGCAGCCAGCTACATTGGATTCACTCTTTTTGTATTTACAAGGAATTGGTTTGAGTTTAAATCACTGTCTGATCAACCACATTTTACTTCCGAAAAAGCAACGCCATTGGTCAGTATTTGCATTCCGGCTCGTAACGAGGAGGCTGTCATAGATCAGTGTGTGACTTATGCCCTTAAACAAGATTACCCCAATTTTGAAGTTTTGGTGCTGGATGATAACTCAACAGATGGAACTACAGAAATTCTGGAAGAGCTTTCAGGAATCATCAACAACCTGCACCACCTCAAAGGCAAGCCTAAGCCTGATGAATGGCTTGGAAAGCCATGGGCCTGCCATCAGCTAAGCAAACACGCCAGTGGGGAGTATTTAGTTTTTATTGATGCCGATGTTTGGTTAGAAGAGCATGCGATCAGCAAGGCTATCCATGCCCTACAAAACTCAAATGCCATTACCGTTTGGCCCAAGCAAGCTGTAGAAACCTTTTGGGAAAAGTTGATTATCCCCATGATTTATTATGGACTCTATTCTCTCCTCCCTGCGAAATATGTTGAGCAGAGCCCAAAATGGTTGCCCCAGAATCTTAGAAAAAAGATGGCTCCTCAGTTCGCAGCTGCATGTGGACAGTTTATAGCCTTCACAAAAAACGCTTATGAAACCATTGATGGACATACTTCCGTGAAACAAGAAATTGTGGAAGATGTTGAGCTCTCTAAAACAATAAAGCGGAACGGGCTGTCAATTACCATGTATGATGGAGTCGACACCGTAAACTGCCGGATGTATCAAAATCATTCTGATATTTTCGAGGGACTCCGAAAAAACTTCTTTGTTGGCTTTGGCCGAAATGTACCGCTCTTTCTTTTCATGGCGACTATGCAAGTCATCACATTTATACTTCCGGTCATCTTTCTTTTCATTGGAAATTCATTTGTTCAAACCTTATCTGCTGCTCTCATAGGTGTATTCCTGATACAGCGCTGGCTGATGGATTATAGGTTTGGCTGGAATCCTTTTGTAAGCCTGCTTCAACCTTTAACCATCCTTTGGTATGAAGTATTAGGTATACGTTGTCTATGGGATCATTTCACCGGAAAAAAGGCAACCTGGAAAGGGCGTGAAGTCTGAATAAAATTAATCCCGAATTCGAAAATATTCGTTTTCATTTTTGCTCATTGATAGACATATTTAGGATGTATGAAAGCATTGATCAGCAAATACCTGAAATACCTTAGAGTAGAACGAAATGCTTCAGAACATACTATCATTTCTTATGAAAATGACCTCTCCTCTTTTCTTGATTTCACGGCTAAAGTAAACGAGCAAAAGCCAGAACAGGTTGATATATCTCTTATCACAAGATTAAGTATAAGGCTTTGGCTGGGCGACTTATCCGAACAAGGTCTTGCTAAAACATCTATCGCACGAAAGGTTGCCGCACTGCGTTCTTTCTTTAAGTACTGTTTTAAGCGTGGACATATTGATAAAAATCCGGCTCACCTTTTGGTGGTACCCAAAAAGGAACAGACCTTACCTAAAACGGCCACGGTTGAAGATATCACCAGAATGATGGAAGCCGTGGACACAGAAACGGTTAGAGGATTACAGGATCGAGCCATCCTTGAATTATTTTATGCAACCGGGATGCGTCTCAGCGAACTAACCGGGTTGAACTTGACCGACATCGACCTTAACCAAAATCAGGTTACGGTTCACGGGAAAGGAAATAAACAACGGATTATTCCACTGGGCAAAACAGTGGTAACTATTTTGAAAGAGTTCAGAACAAAAAGAACAGAGTTGTACGGACAACGTACGGACAGTGATGCCAGAAAAGCTTTGTTTATTGCAGCAAGCGGTCAGCGCATGTATGATCGAGCTGTCCGCTATATGGTTGAAGATTATCTAAAAAAAACGAGTGAGGTCACACAAAAAAGTCCTCACGTATTGCGCCATAGTTTTGCGACACATATGTTAGACAATGGTGCAGACATACGAATCATTAAAGAATTTTTGGGCCACGCTAACCTTGCTGCAACGCAAGTGTATACACACACCAGTATGGAAAGACTGAAGAATGTATATGAGCAGGCTCACCCAAGAGCGAAAACGTAAAATAACATTCATTATTAATTAAGGAGTTCAAAATGAAAACCACATTCACAGCACGTCACTTTGAAGCAAGTGCAGACCTACAGCAATACAGTCGCGATAGTGTAGAAAAATTGGAGCAGTTTTATGACCGTATTGTAATGTGCGATATTATTTTACAGCCTACCCCGGCCGATGAAAATCCTCAACAGGCTGAGCTTATTGTAAAAGTACCCAGAAAGATATTAAAAGCTAAAGAATCTGCTACAACTTATGAGCAGGCTTTACATAGCGCCGTAGAAGTTATTAGCCGGCAGTTGAAGAAATACAAAGAGAAAATGCACGCAACCCACTAATCACGCACATGCCTTTTAATCCACAAGACCCAATCCCGCGCAAAGATCATATTTCTGTTTCCTATTTAGTAAGCAGATTGCGTGAACGCGTTCACATCAACATTGATGCATGTGTTTCAGATAACTGCGCTGGCGACCGTTATGTCGTTGAGGCGGATTTACACCGTCCGGGATTGGCCCTTGCGGGTTATATCAACTTATTTACTTATCAACGCATCCAGATTATTGGAAATACAGAAACCCAGTTTTTGGGGAATATGGGTACTGATAAACAACTGGAGTCTTTTCGGAATATCACCCAGTTCGAAATACCGGTGATTTTTTTAACAGATGGAAACCAACTCCCGGAGCACTTGCTAAATGCTGCTAAGGAAGCCGGGATTCCCGTCTATTCCACCCCATATGAAACCACCCGGTTTATGTACCTCCTTCGTGATTTTTTGGAGGATCAGTTTGCCGTTCAAACCATGGTGCATGGTTCAATGATGGATGTCTATGGAATTGGAATTTTGGTTGCTGGAAAATCAGGTATCGGCAAGAGTGAAGTTGCTCTCGACCTTGTTGAACGTGGTCATCGTTTAGTAGCTGATGATGTAGTTATGCTTACCAAAAAGAATAATGTACTGATGTCATCTGCCACCGAAATGAGTAAACACTTCATGGAGATACGCGGCCTTGGCATAGTAGACGTAATGTCTATGTTTGGAATCCGTGCCATTCGCTATCAAAAGAGACTGGAAGTTGTCTTGGAGCTTACGCTTTGGGATGAGACTCGGGAGGTCGAACGCACAGGACTGGATCATGATTCAGTAAATGTGCTTGGCTTAGACATTCCTCTTATCCACTTACCTATTACTCCTGGAAAAAATATTACTGTAATTGCAGAGGTTATTGCCATGAATTATTTATTGAAACATTATGGCTATGATCCCGCAAAAGCATTCCAAGAACGTATTAAATCAAGCATTGGCGAAAAGACAAAAGGAAGGGATATGTCTCCCAAGCGCGCCATCGAATATTTTGAAGGGGACATTGAATAATGTGTAACATTAGAGTTCTGTCTTACTCTTTGAATGTGCTGTTTAGCTCATTATCTTTGACAAGTTTTTGAACAAGGTTAGTATATGTCAATAAAAAATCATTACTACTACGACGAAACAAACTGCGACTTTGTACCCATCGAGTACAATCGCGTTGAGCAAGTTGTTTACAATCTTTCTATATGGATTTTATCCGGTGTCGTTCTTACCGGCATAGGAATTATCCTCCTCTCTACATACATCGGCACTCCTGCAGAACTTGCCCTCCAAGCTGAGAATGAAGCCCTGTACGAACAGCTTGAAAGTACCCGAGGAGCTCTTATCCAGTTAGATGATCAAATCACTGAAATCGCTAAGAAAGACAACGAAGTATATCGCTCCGTACTGGGGATGGAAGAGATTTCTTATGATGAGCGGCAAGCTGGTGTTGGTGGTTCCGACCCTTACGATGAATTTGATGTTTATAACGAGTCCACATCTGAACTATTAAAATGGACCGCCTCTAAAGTTGATAATCTGGAACGACGAATTGGTATCCAGAAATTGAGCTTTGAAGAAATTAAAAGTCAGTACAACGTCAATAAAGAAAAGATGAGCCATATTCCGGCCATCAAACCAACCTCCGGTATTCTACTAAGTGGTTATGGCGTTCGATATCATCCAATCCTTAAATATAATCGCCGGCATAACGGACTTGATTTCCGCGCCGATATTGGTGATCCCGTTTTCACTACAGGTAATGGCACCATTAAATATGCGGGACGGCAAAGCACACTTGGTTTAATCGTTATTGTCGATCATGGCTTTGGATACGAAACTCTATACGCTCATTTGTCTGGTTTACCTAAGGGTATTAGAAAAGGAAGCAAGGTAGAACGGGGACAACAAATTGGAATGGCCGGAGACTCTGGACTTTCCGAAGGTCCTCACCTCCACTACGAAATTCATTTCAAAGGTGAGCCTGTAGATCCTATCTACTACCTCTTTGCTGACACTTCTCCGGAAGAATATGCAATGTTCAAAGAGATTTCAGAAACCAATACAAACTCTTTGGATTAATAAGCTGATCGATTTCTTATAACAAGCTCCTCCATTTTGAGGAGCTTTTTTTGTGGCATCAAAGTTTGCTTTTCCCTTTATTTGGTGCACTTCAAAACCAATCACATCTCATGAAACGCATCTTCACTTTACTGCTATTCTTGTTACTCGCTATTTCTTCTGAAATCACTGCACAATCTGCTCTTACTGTAGAACATCGGCAACATGCTCAGGATCTCATTAATAAGGCTATGGGAAGTGATCTTGCCTGGGAGCGACTAACGTACATGGCCGATACCTTTGGTCCTCGGTTCAGTGGTTCCCAAAATCTGGAAGACGCCATCGACTGGATTGTTGAAACTATGGAAGATGATGGGTTTGATAAAGTTTGGACACAACCAGTAATGGTTCCGCATTGGGTTCGGGGCGAAGAATCAGCAACTTTACTCTCTCCCAGAGAAAAAGATTTACCGATGCTTAGTCTCGGTGGCACGGTGGCTACTCCGAAAGATGGCATTTCAGCGGAAGTGATAGTCGTAAAAAGTTTTGAGGAACTGGAAAAGGTAAAAGACCAGGTGAAAGGTAAAATTGTTCTCTATAACGCTGAATTCACATCGTATGGAAGAACGGTTCAGTATCGCGTAAACGGAGCTATTGAGGCGGCAAGACACGGGGCCGTGGCGAGTATAATTCGTTCAATAGGTCCTTATTCTATGAAGACCCCACATACGGGTACCATGTACTACGATGATGAGGTTCCAAAAATACCTCATGCTGCAATCACCGTTGAAGACGCCATGTTAATTCAGAGGTTGTATGATCGTGGCGAGACGATTGAGATTAACCTGAATATTCAGGCTGAGACACTGCCTGATTTCGAATCCAGAAACGTTATTGCTGAAATTAAAGGCACAGAATATCCGGAAGAGATTATAGTACTTGGCGGACATATTGACTCTTGGGATGTTGGTCAGGGTGTGATGGATGATGGAGGAGGATGTGTAGCCGCCTGGGAAGCAGTACGGTTAATGAATGAGCTTGGCATCAAACCAAAAAGAACCATTCGTGTTGTTTTATGGACCAATGAAGAAAATGGTTTGCGCGGAGCTGAGGAATATCACCGCTGGGTAAAAGAAGAAGAGAAATCTTTAGGAAATCATGTGCTTGCCATGGAATCTGATGCGGGTGTTTTCGACCCTATTGGTTTTGGGTTCTCAGGTAGCGATGAAGCTTATGAAATTCTTTCTGAAATTGGAGAGACTCTCTCTGTTATTGAGTCTGGCGAAGTCTCTAAAGGCGGTGGCGGTGCAGATATTGGTCCACTGATGCGGGATGGTGTTCCGGGTATGGGCTTATCTGTTGATGGTTCTAAATATTTTTGGTACCACCACACCGATGCAGATACTATGGATAAATTAGATAAGGAAGACTTTAACGAGTGCGTGGCTACCATGGCTGTTTTCGCCTACGCCGTAGCTGATATTGAGGAACGGTTACCCAAATAACTGTTTTTCATTTATTCTCTTTAAGAAATGCTTTTTCGAGCTGCTCCCCTGCTTTAATGGACTGTTTTATCCAGAGGTACTTCAGCTTAGCCATTTCAGCTTCTGACAGACGCCAATTCACTTCCGAGTCTCTAAGCCTTCGTGTCAGATTATAAAGGCATATAGCGGCACTGACCGAAATATTGAAACTTTCGCTGAAACCAGCCATGGGGATTTTAACAAATCCATCGGCTAGTTCTTTAGCTCTGTCACTAATTCCGTCCAATTCCGTCCCAAAAACCAGAGCCATTTTATTATCAATAGGCAAATCATTCAGGTTTAAATCATTTTCATGAGGAGAGGTTGCAATGACTTTATATCCCTTTGCCTTTAATGATTTAAAACAGGCTTCAGTGTTGTCCGTATTCGGCTCGTTATATCTAAACTGCGTTAACCACTGATCGGCCCCAATGGTTACCTGATTTGATGCGTCAAATTGATTCTGATTCTCTATGATGTGTACATCCTGAATTCCAAAACCATCACAACTGCGTAGTACCGCACTGGCATTATGTGACTGATAGATATCCTCTACTACTACCGAAATATGGCGTGTTCGCAACTGCACAATCTCCTCGATTTTCTCCCAACGAGACTCTGTCGCAAATTTCCGTAAATGTTCTGTCAGCTTATTTTGAGTTTTTGGATCCATAGATTCTTCAACATAAAAAAAGCCTCGCACATATAATTAATGAACGAGGCTTTACAATTCTTTGTGAAATTATTCGCAGCGGAATACAAATCCTTTTTTACGAATGGTCTCAATGTAATCAACTTCTGTATGCTCTCTGATTTTCTTTCTCAGATAGCTAATGTACACATTGATGTAGTTGGTTTGTGTATCGAAATGAATATCCCACACTTTCTCGGCTAGCTCTTCTTGTGTAATCACCCGGTTTCTATTCTTCAGAAAATAAACCAATAGGTTAAACTCATTATTTGTGAGCTGTACTTTATCACTGTTGATAGAAAATTCACGCTTTAGTAAATCAACTCTGAGCTCTTTACAAATTAACTGCTGCTCCCCACCCGATTCGGTACGGCGTTTGATTGCATCCATACGTGCAATCAATTCCTCAGTATTAAAAGGCTTTGTCAGATAATCATCCGCGCCCACTTTCAGGCATTTAACTTTTACGTCTGTCTCTTGTTCTCCAGAAAGGATTAGCACAGGTGTAGTCACATTAGCACCTCGGATATTCTTACAAACTTCATATCCATCGCCATCAGGAAGGCCAAGGTCTAATATGATCATATCAAAATCACCGCCTATAGCATTAGACTCTCCATTAGTGGCATTGTCAGCAGTAGAAACAGAGTTTCCATTATGCTCAAGCACTGCTTTAACTAAAGTACGAACAGACGGGTCGTCTTCAATTACAAGTATATTCATGTCCTTCGTGGGGTTTTATTGTAGCTTTGTTTTCGGAATCGTAATGATTTATGAACTGCTTTTCAATAGTTGGATTAAAATAACTTAACAAACATTAGAATCAAAGAGCTAACCAAAAGAACTTCATTCAGCATAATCTAATGCCTTCAACCAACCCTTAGAGGCAGATACGAACTTATCTGACAATTCGTGACCGGCATCTAACAACTTAAATTCAGCGTCAAAACCTTCTTTTTTCAAAAGCTCTATACATTCTTCTTGAGGATCAGGAAAAACGCTGGTATCAGTTTTTCCATGCAAGGCTAAAACTTTAATATGATTCGCCTGTTCTCTCTTTCCATCAAAAGCTTCCGTTTTGATTCGTCCTCCCACAACAATCAATTCATTTACGTGCTTCCATCTTGAGAATGCAAAATACCCTCCTAAATAGCCACCCATTGAATAGCCAAACACACAAAGCCTGCTTATATCAATTACATCTACAAGTCCATCAATGATCTCTTGTATAAATTCGGAGGCAACTTCCATCGATTTAATAAACTGCCCCTGATTGCCATCATACAAATACCAGGCCCTTCCCCATTTTGAGACATTGACTTCTCTAGAAGTATCATAAATTGGATATGGCCCCTGAATGAATAAGTGATAAGCATTCAAATCCAACATCTTATCCATTTTCTTTTCCAGATATTCAATGTTTTGATTATATCCATGCAGGTATAAAATAAGTGGCTTCTTCCCTTTTTTACCTGTTTCGATCAATTTATAGGGTACTTCTACTTTAAAAGAAGTTTTACCTGAAATAAGTACTTCGCGCATAGCTGATTTTAATTTTTTAGGATGCTTTAGTGAGTAGATACAAAATTTCTAAAACACTCCTGTAAATTTATCACAATCTAAATTGGGTTTTGAAGGGATTCCTTTTAATTTCGGCAAAATATTTTAATCAATTATCTCAAGATGGCTGTATTACGTAACGACTGGACCAAAGAAGAAATCTCTGACATCTATAACACTCCCCTTATGGAGCTCATATATAGAGCCCAAACTGTTCACAGGGAGCATCATGAAACCGGAGAAGTCCAGGTGTGTACGTTACTCTCTATTAAAACAGGTGGTTGCTCTGAGGATTGCGCCTACTGCCCTCAGTCTGCCCGGTACGACACAGATGTGAACGCCCAAAAGATGATGCCTAAAGAAATGATTCTCGCATCAGCTGAACGAGCTAAAGAAGCGGGAAGCACTCGATTTTGCATGGGAGCAGCCTGGAGAAGCGCTCGTAAAACAAAAGACTTTGATAAGGTATTGGATGTTGTTTCTGATATCGCAGACATGGGTCTTGAAGTTTGCGCCACACTCGGTATGCTTGATGATGACCAAGCTAAAAAACTAAAAGAAGCTGGTCTGTACGCCTACAACCACAACCTTGATAGCAGCGAAGATTTCTACAAAAAGATAATTACCACCCGCTCCTACGACGATCGCCTGGACACTATTAAAAAAGTACAGGATAATGACATCTCGGTTTGCTCGGGTGGAATTATTGGTATGGGTGAAACCCATGAAGACCGAATGGGACTTCTCTACACCCTCTCAAATTTAGACAAGCATCCTGAGTCTGTTCCTGTAAATGCCCTAATCGCTGTGGAAGGAACGCCAATGGAAAATCAACCGAAAGTACCTTCCTGGGAAATGGCTCGAATGATTGCCACCGCCCGAATTCTGATGCCGGAATCTATGGTTCGTCTTTCAGCAGGACGCGTACGAATGAACTTCGAAGAACAAGCGCTTTGCTTTATGGCCGGAGCGAATTCCATCTTCACAGGAGAAAAACTTCTCACTACCGACAACAACGAGCTCGAAGAGGACATGCACATGTTTGAGCTGTTTGGATTGAAGCCCCGCCCAGCTTACAAAAATGCGAAGCCTGAGCATGTGCCAGAGGCAATTGCCTGATTAATGGCAACTTGAGTTATTCTTAATTTAATTCTCTGTTAAAGATTAGGTAATACGTGTTTTCCATATTTTAGTATGAAAACACATTACCTAATACTATTCCTTCTGCTTGCTCTTATCTTCACCACATCTCGTCTATGTGTAGCCCAAGACACAAAAAATGAGGTTGAAGAATCCATCAGCGAGAAAGATATGCCAGCCTTGGCTTTATCCGCTCTAAATGAATTTTGGAATGAGCAAAAAAAAGCAGATTTTTACCGGCAATTAGACGGTAAAAAGATCAGCTATGAAGTAAAGTTTGATTGGGAAGGACACTTGTACAGTTTCCAGTTTGATTCGACCGGTCTGCTCATTGATGCAGAACAACTGATTGAGTTTGATGAACTCCCAGAACCTTTACGGAACACCATCACAGAAGAAATAGAAAAGCAGTACTCGAAGTTTAAATTTACCAGAGTTCAGCGCCAATTTTTGAATCAGCAGAAGAGCAATGATACGATTCTTGGAGCCATAAAAAGTGGTTCAACTGATCGTTTAGCAATTCGCTATGAGATAGAAATTGACGGACAAAATAAAGATGAGCTTGGTTCCTTTGAGTTGCTGTTTGACGTAAACGGTAATTTCATTCAGAAACGTAGAATTGTGAGACGTTCCCTGGATAACATTTGGTAATTTATGTTTTCAACAAAAGTTTGGGCATTCCTCCTTGCAGGAATGTTAGCCCCATTATGTGTTTTTTCTCAGCAAGCAGAACTTATCTGGAATCCCGAACTTTCTTATTCATGGAAAACTTCCGACCGGATGGGGTATAATGCAAAACTCTCGATATTCAATTCTGCCCGGGATTTTGACAATCAGGGTGCTGTTGATTACATCGAACCCCAGTTGTCTTTCTCATACGGGCTTTCTGCAGGCACTAAAATTGGAGGAGGTTACTATTACAGGCTCTCCACTCCCTTTTTAGATGGATATCAATATGAACATCGGTTTTTAGAGCAGATTGGGTTTATCTCTTACTTAGGAGATCGCAGACTTGCACACCGAGTTCGGCTTGAGCAACGGATTCGGTCCAGCTCCTATCAAAACAGACTGCGATACCGGCTAAGCTATGACTTCCCTTTAAACGGCGAGAAACTGGACGCCGGAGAAAAGTACCTGATCCTAAAAGATGAGATGATGACAGCCTTCAATAAAGATGAAGCTGATGCAGAAAACAGATTTTCGATTGGCTTAGGCTGGTACTTCAACTCAAAACAAAAATTTGAAGCAGGTTTCCAATACCGAACTCAGGACATTTTTAGTGATGGCGGAATCGAGCATTTATTTCTGCTTAGCACATCATACTATATAAACCGTTGAGATTGAAAGCTCTCCAAACCTATTCCTGACTTTAACTCCACCCGTTTGGCGTCAGCTTCAGTATATATATAATTGGTGATTTCAGTGAATAAGCTGAATAAATCCCCATTATTAAAAAGACAAAGTGTATGAATGGAAATAAAAGCTCAAAAAATGGAGCTGTATAACCTAGGCTTATACCATTTACTAGTGTCTTGATGAGCCAATAAAGAACTTCAAAAAAGGCAATGGTTACAAAGAAGTGCGTAACTCCAATTACGTACTTATTCTTTCCTTCCAACAGCTTTTCCTTGTTGCTAAGCTGATGATACTGTTGGGCCAAATCTCGCCCAATCTCGTTCTCAAACTCTTTTTGGTCCAGCTCCTTCTCTATCTCATTCTTCCTCTTCATAAAAGTACTCGATCATATTTCCGTCAGGATCAGCAACGAATAAAAATCGCCCTTTCTTACGGTTTGCAGGCCCACTCATGATGGTAACTTCTTTCTCCCTGAAATACTTGGCAAGTTCATCAACCTGCTTGGGCTCATCTACATAAAAACCGAAGTGATCTACTCTAAAATCTCTTGAAGTAGGGTCATAACTGGTTTCGGCTTCAACAATTACCAGCGTATCTTTCTCACCGATTCTATAAACGGCCATACTTTGGCCCATGGTTCTCACCAATTCAAGTCCCAAGATATCTCCATAAAATTCCTTAGAGGCATCAATACGGTTAACTCTAATAGTAATGTGGTTTAACCCTGTTGGTTTAAAATTCATATGCGTTTTTCCAGATGATTCTTCATTTTTTAATTTATGAGACAAACATACAACCCTGCTCTGAAATTCCAAACTCAAAATTCAGTCTCCAATTATTCATCAGACTTTGTAATTTAGATTCATCAAATAATTGTTCAAACAAAAGGAAAGCGTGTCCACACTTTTTATAGTAGCAACTCCCATAGGTAACCTTCAGGATTTATCGCCCAGAGCAGTTGAGGTTTTACAGTCGGTAGATTACATCGCTTGCGAAGACACCCGAACTTCCGGGCACCTCCTCCAAAGGTTTCAGATTGATAAGCCTACCTTCTCTTTTCACCAACACAACGAACACCGAAAAGTTGGGCACCTGATGAATATTCTGGATGCTAATCAGGATGTAGCACTTATCAGTGATGCCGGGATGCCGGGTATTTCTGATCCGGGGTTTTTGGCTGTGCGCGCCGCTCAAAACGGGAACCACACTGTTAGTGTAATACCCGGACCTGACGCCGCTACAACTGCTGTGGTAGCCAGCGGACTCCCTTGTGACCGGTACATCTTTGAAGGCTTTCTTCCCCACAAGAAAGGAAGACAGAAAAGATTGGGGCAACTTTCGGAAGAAGAGCTGACCATCATAATTTATGAAAGTCCAAATAGGCTGCTAAAGTTGTTGGGTGAAATTGAAGAACATTTTGAGCCCGAAAGACTGGCGGCTGTAGCCCGTGAGCTCACTAAGAAGTTTGAAGAAGTAACCAGAGGAACCATAGCCGAACTCAAGGCAGAGTATGAGCAAAGGGATTCCATCAAAGGTGAAATCGTGGTCGTAATTTCAGGAAAAGGATACTCAGAATAATGATGAAGGAATGGCTTGAAAATAAGTGGGTGCTGTCTATCTCAGCGGGAATTTTACTGGGATTGAGCTTCCCTCCCGTCAATCTCTCTTTTTTAACTTTTCCGGCTTTTATCCTGCTGTTTCATCTTTCCCAAAAATGTGACTCTTACAAACAACTGGCCTACTACAGTTATGCCGGATTTGTAGTTTGGAACTTGATTGGCACCTACTGGTTGATGATGGCAAGCCTTGGCGCCGGTATTGCCGCAATTCTCGCGAATAGTGTGTTAATGACGATCCCACTATGCCTTGGCAAGTTCTTTTCCCAGAAGAGTAAATCTCCGCTCTTAATAGCACTGTTACAGGCTTCCGCATGGGTAGGCTATGAGTTTCTCCACCACCAGTGGGATTTATCGTGGACCTGGCTTTCTATCGGTAATGCCTGGTCAAATATGATTGGGGTTATTCAGTACATTTCGTTTACAGGGCATATTGGTATAACCTTTTGGGTAGTCCTCAGTTCTGCGTTTGCTTATCAGGTTCTGAGATATAATCAACCAAAAATACGCTATGTAGCCTTGGCGGTATTTCTCATTTTTCCCGTTTGGTCATTCTTACTTTTTGAAGACGCCAATGATGAAAGTCAATCTAATCTTACCGAAGTTGCCATTATTCAACCTAATCATGATTCTTATGAGTCCTACGGTGGAATGAGCGGGTTACCGGAAGTGATGGATAGCCTTTTCGCGTTAACATCAAGAACCATCACCCCAACAACCGATTTAATTATTTGGCCAGAAAACGCCATCGACGGATATATCTTTTTAGATTCCCCAACTTCAGATAGAATTGCTGATTCTGCTAAGGCCTGGGATATGAATTTCCTGGTTGGAACCGGGCTCTTCAAAACATACCCTAAAGATACTGATGTGCTCTACAGGGGACTTTACCAAGGCGCTCCATTCAACATCTTCAATGCCACCATGTATGTTGATGCTGATGGAAATATCTCAGCTTACGAAAAAGCGAATCTGGTGCCTATAGTTGAACGTGTACCTTTTCTGCCTACACTCACAACCTTAGATGTTTTTGGTTGGGTAAACTGGGGTGAAATTGCGGGTTTCGGAAAAGGAAACTCCGTAGATATGATTGACACCGAGAGCTTCAGAACTGGCGGCCTTGTTTGCTATGATTCCGTGTACCCCTCCTGGATTCGTGAGTTTGTACAACAGGATGCCACATTCTTAACGATTATTACTAACGACGGCTGGTGGGGCAACACAAGCGGACATTATCAACACTTTTCCTATGCTCGGCTCCGTGCTATTGAGTTTGACCGCTGGGTTGCACGAAGCGCCAATAATGGAATTTCAGGGATTATTGCTCCTAATGGCACTATCAAACATAAAACCGATTACTGGGTACGTACCGGATTTACCGGAACCATTCAAAACCTGCATACCCAGACTTTTTATACACGATTTGGGAATTGGCTTCCCCTTCTTTGCCTCTCAATTACAGTTATTGGGTTTGGCTTCTTCCGATTCCGCAAACAAGAAAATTAAGTAAGCACTTGAGTTCGATTTAAAAACAGTTGCTGTCATCACTCAGCCATAAATGGCACACAAGTAGGTTTTTTTTATTCGAAGGGAGTCAAACTTCTAGGTCGTCATGCTGAACCATGTGCTGAACGTAGATTCAGTATTGATTCAGCCTCTGAAAAGGACGAGGTGTTAGTAAAGAAGCTTACCGGGATCAAAGAATCACTCTTCTCAGACCCTGAATCAAGTTCAGGGTGACCACTTACTTGCCGATACACATAGTAGAGGAACTCTCAATTTGTATAATCGAACTCAGGTTTAGTAAGCAGCTCTATCTCTTTTAAGTGATTACTGATTTTATCTTGACTGAATAGCAATCTTAAAGTTGAACCTAATTTCGTGGTTGGTACGTGGTGGGAAGGCAGATGACTTAGGTGTTACTTTAGTCAATGTATATTCAAAGTTTGAGGTTACCGTTTGTGAGAACCGGTACCCAAATACCAAAGAGCCATTAATTCTATTCTGCCCGGTAACAAAGGGATCAGTAAAATCATATTGATTGACTTCCGGAATAAGATCTGTATCACTTAAAACCTCATCCACATCCTGATTCAGATAAAATTTCTTCTCAGTATCGTCGGCAAAACCACCGTTTATAGCTACGGTAATATTGTTTTTAATTTTCGGGAAAATAGGAATTCTGACATTCTTGAAAGTATAATTAACAGTTGCTGACAGACCTTTTGACCCTCTTTCCGTTACCGTTCTACTGGAAAGAGCTAAACTGGTAGTATTGCTTTTATCAAAGCTGACTTGTGTTCTTAGGTCAGATTCCCAGGTAACATTAAGCTGAATGAGTGGTGAAAAGCGACGCTCTACGTTTATTGAATTTGGTTCATATAAGTCCTTTTGATCTATAACGCTAAACGCCCCTAGTCCCTGTGGGTCCTGAATTCCCGTAAGCGTGTTCAGGCTCCATCCCAGTCTATAGCTTCCTGTATAGCCGTGAGTCAGTGTAGCTGCCCGCATAGCCCCGCCGATAAAAGGAATCAAGTCCTGCACGCCAGACCACGTAACTCGCCAGTTGGGCTTAGGAATAGGCGTATACCCCTTCTGCCCTATAGCGCCGGTTCCAGATCCTAAATAAGCTCTCCTAAAATCTTCTTCAAGAGTATTTCGGTTCAGTACAATTCTACCGTCGCCGTTACCTCCTGCTTCAACTTCATCACTAATTACACCGTCCTCTGCATTCAAATCATCAAAGGCTGTTTGAAGCTGTCGTTCATATAAATCGCGATATCCTTTACCGAAAGACCATACCGAAGAACTGATATTTCCGCTTGATGAAATAGTTGAGTTAAATTCACCACCGGGAGTCAAGGCAATGGTGTTGGTTTCGCGCTCGTCCCATTTTGTATTCCAGCTTAAATCAACCGTGAAGTTTTCAAACAGGTTGAGCTTGGTAGCCATCGTGATGTTGTCAGAATACGTGTTATTCTTGGGTAATGTGATTGCACTTCCCGAGGGACTTTGCTGGATTAATTGCGAACGAGGCAGTTCCTCATCAATACCGAGTCTGTACCCTAAAGGTGGCGAGTAATTGCCGTCAGCCTCACCAGCTAAGGAATAAAATATCTGTGAATCTCCGCTGTATCCGGCCTGCGATGATGTTTTATTTTGATTGTAGGTGATATCAACACTTTCCATACTGAAAATGGCCAGAATAGCCTTCCTTCCAAGATACCTAACGTCTTTAGCCAGATCGGGGCTTGGTGCAGCTTCTTCCCCGTCACTGTTTGAAGGGCTGGACTGGTTCCTTGCTTTAGTTTCTTTGGTATTCTCCTCTTCTAATCTCTGAAAGAATCCAATCTTGTCAATCAAACTTCCAATGCCAAGTTTTACGGTATGGTCTAACCGGAACCTGTTGGATACACCTGCTCCTAATCCGGAACCGCTCGGACTGTTTGTCCAGCCAAATCCCCCTGCATAGGAAGCCGAATAAGTAAACCATTCCATACCTTTGAGCTTATTAAACTGAGGTCGCCAGCTCGCCGTATAGGTTTCGTCGTAATTGGATCGTCTTCCCGAAAGCGTATCTGTTATAATTCCATTTAATACTTCAAATGTTGGGGTGAGCGTGTAGGTACTACTATCGGCATCAAGCCCGGTCTTATTGATGTTTTCTCGTCCCGCAGTGGATAAATCATAGCTGGTGTTAGTACGGAATGAGATAGGAATAGATGGCGTCAGATTATAGTTAAAACCAAACCCGGATCGCTGATTAAACGTCTGACTTTGCTGCAAAGGTTGAATTTCTTCAAATCCATCATCGTCCAACTCTGCACGTCGGCGAGTCTCTTTATAAGAACGGTTCAGGTTTGCCGATGCGTTTATTGAAGTCGGCATATAGCCCAGACGTAGGTTAGACAGTACCCCAACCACCGGCACTTCTTCTGTGAATCCAAATGGTTGCCATAGCTTCACGTTATTAAACGCCAGATTATATTGAATGGATGAACTATAGTTCCAATCATCCTGAAACTGGATTTCCGGGTTCTTGGAATGCCCCTCGTTATAGACATAACTCAGCCGGGTTTTATCAATGGTATATCGGGCTAATTTACTTTCAGAATTCTGCTTGGATATATTTGAAACGTTAACGGAGAAATTATCACTTACCGTCTCTATTTCATTTAGGCGCTGATTTATCTGTGCTTGTTTTTCCGATTCCGTCAGCTCATCATTACTGTTTGTGGCGTCAATAAAGTCATCGGTTCTAATATCCCCTTGATTGGGTAAAAATTTAGGGGTTGAAATATTCTTACGCGTGGTAACCGTTACAGGGAAGTTCCAGCCATATCGGTCAGGAATCAGCTTGTGCAGGTTAACCGTTGAGCTTAAGTCATATCCAATCTGGTCAGATACACTTCGTGAACCTAACCGTGATTCTAAGCCACCAAAGCCCGTTGTGGTTCTTGAGAAGTTTGAATTGAAGGTGGCAAAATCAGCAAACTTAAAATTAGCATTTGCATTCGCTTTCCAGCCTTTCTCATTATCAAAACCGGACACTCGTAACTCATTCAACCAGAATTCCGCATTTAAACTTGGTGAACCTGGGGAATTTATATCCGATGGATCATGAGGGTTATAAATTCCCATTCCAATTTCAGAAACCCGGCCTAATGATGGATTCCCTTTGATACTCACTACTGCCCCTTCAGCTATTTCTTCACCATCTACGGAAAGGGTTGAAAGCTGCTGCTCAAACCGCTGTGTTAAATCACTTACACCCTGCTGATCCCTTATTTGTTTAAGCTGATTAAAAGCAGATAGAACCATATTCATACTGTTCTGATCATATAGCCACACTTCCTCGGCATCAATTTCCAATTCTCCCCCGCCTTCAGTGCTGTATGCAGAGAATGGGAATTCAGGATCTGAGGGGGAAACCGGCTGGCGATACTCGTAATAATTCGCGTTCAGATCAGTACCCATACGAACTACTAACTCGGCACTGGCCCGACCGTTATTTGTTTTGGTTTGATCGTAATAACCTTCACCATGCACAAACATACGCATGTTGGAGTAGTTTAGAAGATTTAGTCCGCCCGGGTACACCTTCTTCACCATCTGAATTTCTCCGGGACCTAAGTTCTCAACCCCTAATACAATGGACTGCTCATTAGCTAAAGATTGAACCTGAACCCCTCTGTTTAAGGCACGAATGGAACCGTCAGGCTGGCGATAAGGAACAGGTTCACGGTTGGCATTTTCCTCAATATTGATGGTTGATACTTTAAACTCTCCGGTGAAATTCTCGTTCTCCTCAATATTCTCCACCTTACGCCACTGGCTACCAATAAATTCAAAAGTAGCAAAACGCATAGTGAATGGTTTCTCGTAACCCGACATCCACATTCGGATATGACTGATGTTTTGGAAGCCATCAATATCTCCCACTTTCCGTTTAAAGTCGTTGAGCGGTATTCTAACTAAGTGCCATCGGTTCGATTGACGATCACTCGGAACCTTATCTACAATATAAGTTCTGTTATCAGGGTCGGGATTGGTTTCAATTTCGAGAGAGTTGAAATCGGCCGGATTTAGATTGATCTCGTACTGGTAGTAATTATTATTGGTCTCGATGTTAGCACGGCTTATTAAGCCTTCGGTATCAGGACGTGTTGTGATAGCCCTTACCGACTCATCTCCACCCGCGGTTGGTGTATTCCCTTCGTGGTATCCCATTACCCGATAGAAACGTTCCTGGATAGGTAAATCCTGGACGCTGTTTTCCCTGTAGTACACATAATCATCGTTAGAAGGGTCAGCTAAAATAGACTGAAATTCATCACTTTCTTCTCCGTATGACTGCCGCATAGAATCGAGGAACGTACTAAACAAAGCGGTCTCTACTTTTTGCTCATCAAATCCATTGTTACTTGGCACTCCATCAAATCCAACATCCTCCAGCTCTCGGTCATCATTTGAAAATTGACCCTGAGGCGCGGTCGGATTCGCAGGAACGTAAGACCTTGGATTCTCCTGAAATGTATCAAACTCCAGATTTTCGAGGTTCGTGGCTAACCCATCTTCCGTATTCAGATCAAAGTTTGGAACTACATCTTCGGTAATGGTTCCAATATCGATGTAGATTTTCCCGTCATAGGCAGCAATATCCTCAGCTGTAGGCTCCGCTTCACCCGGAAGAATAGGCTGCACCCAAAATTCAATGAACTCAATATTGTTCTGGGTTAAATCTTCCTGTCCCGATGGCAAGGCCGCTGTCATTCCACCCCATTGATTCTCAGGCTCGTTCTCAAGCTTGTTCCTGAGATCAAAGTTGTAGTTATAAGGGCCTCGGTTAGATGGATTATAGTAAATGTCCAGCGGCGTAAGTACCTGATCCTGTGCATTATTCGTTTCACGCCCCGGGAAAACTTCTTCAGTGAGAACAATCTCGGCTTCAGGTTCCCTGCGGCTCGAACCGGCTAGAATACTCTCCGCATTTCTAGGAATACTGTACCATGAGAACTGCCCTCTTAAGTCAGAGCGGTCAATCTTAGATTCAAGGGAGCTATTCAATGACATATCTGAATCTTGAAAGAAACCCTGATCCGGCCCATATCCCGGGATAGCGGCCGGAGCAGCAGCTAAATTCCATCGCGTTGGACTGGTAAAAGAAATGCTAAGCTCAGTTCCCTCAAAATCATCGATGAACGACAGACCGTTTTCTTCATCATTAAAAAGCTCTCCCTTATCAATAGCATCACGAACAGCATTGGTTTGAGAAACACCCGGTCTTAACTGAGCAAATTCCCCACTCACACTAATACTGGAAGTTTCCTTTGTTTGGAGAAGTGGAATCTTATCAATAAACCGGGTTATCCAGGGCGTATCAAAACTTGCATTAGCATCCAAACCCAACACCGTGTTACTAATGGATTCATTACCTATACGGATTTTGTCAGAAAGGGGCTGTTCATTTAACCTAAAGTAGGTTCCTCCAATGTTGATATCGTCACTCACCTCATATTCTGCACGGAGTCCCGTAAAGTTCTTCTGCCCAATGGCATTCAACTGGTTCTTTTCAAATTCGATACGAATATCTTGTCCTGAAGCAAGGTATTGTTCACTCAATATTGTGATGCTTCCAAACGAGTAATCAACTTCGTAATCTACCCCTTCTGTTAATTGTGTTCCTCCAGCAAATACTTTCACCGACCCTTCTACAATACCAAATCCAAGTGTATAGTTTCCAGATGTACCACCTGTAGAACTACCTTCAATTCTATATAGGGTATTTTTAGAAGTACTTTGATCAGCTGTGTTTTGCTTTTCATTATAAAGCTCCGTGAAGGAAAGAGCTTGAATAGTAGAATCTGAAGCGGATGTTTGCTCCAGTAACTCAGTTATTCTGTTGCCAAAAGGCTCTAAATATGGAAATAAAATGGTCCCGTTTCTCGCATCCAAGGCTATACCGGAAAAGTCAACCAGGTTATCCGGTGTAATAGCACCTTCGGTATTTGTTCTATCCAGTCCCAAATCTTGCAAAAGCGGAGTATTTCTTCCAGGAAGGTTTGTATCATCGACGTTGCCACTGGTGAATTTGACGTCAAGTTGTAGCCCTTCTTGTGTTAAGTTGGAAACTCCCAGCGAGTAAATATTTCTCATGGTTAGCGGCCATGATTTCAAGTCTGGAGTTGGGTTATTTGTACGGACGAGTTTGAAATAACTGAGACCAGAAGACTGCGGAGCTATGTCTCCTACCTCAATGGGTGTGTTTCCTTCTCCCTGAACAGGTTGGCGTATAAAAGAGACAGCTAAGTAAGCTCCCGCACTAAGAGTTCGATTCAAGCTTATGTAGCCAAGCGCTTTATTGATCGAATAATCTGCTCCTTCCGTTAAAGGCCTAAAGTATCCGTTATAGAAGTCATTACCAGCTACATCGAAATTCCCGGCTGAAGCACTTACATTACTTCTGTTTTGTGAAAGGGAATCTTCTGAAATAATATCAAAATCAGGATTTGGAAGGCCATACTGACCGCCATTTTGTACAACTCCTAAATCAACAAAAGCGGCAGCACGTACAGCTTCAGGATCTGTAGTATTAATCTGAGGTTCTGAAATCCAAACCCTCAAATCTGATATTTGATAAGCCTGAGTTAGCTGCTGGGGGTTAGAGACATTCTGCTCAAACGTCTGCCGGTTGTAAAAGTCGATGAAAAAGTGACGGTTATTCTGATATTCAACCGGCCGGATTGCAAACTGTGTTTCTTGTGACCCGCCGGTTATAGTCTGAGTATCACTTTCCCCTTTTTGTTGAGAGACAACTGATGTTAGCCTAAGTGAGCCTAGCTCGGCCACCGATTTAATTCCGAAGAGAGAAGCACCACCACGTATCAGAGAGTTACCGGTTTCCATGGATACATTACCCATTTCTATCCGCTTGATGATTTCATCCTCATATCCTTCATAAACAATACTCAACCGGTTTTGAAAATCAAATGCACGCTCGGTATCCCAGTCTGTGGCTATAGTAAGTTTATCGCCAATAGTACCCTGAATATTTAACTGGAGGTTTTGGTTGAAGGTGGGATCGACACGTCTTTGCAGATCAGGCTCAATAGTCGGGTCATCAATGTTTTGAATTGAAACACCTACGTTCATATTTGCCGATCCATTAACACGCAGATTTACTTCCGGCTTTCCAAAAATTGTTGTAAATACGGAAGACTGCCCGCCCGGAATCTGCAGACTAAAATCGAGTAACCCTTTCCCCTGCTGATCTTGCTCCTTATAATCGTTGATAAGGGTTTTTCTTATCTGAAGCTCTTGCTGTCGTTTTTTCTCAAGAACAAACTGGTCAAAATTGAAAACCTGTGGAATATCAATTTCAATGCCATCAATTTTATGGCTTATGGTATAGTTGTCAGTAGAATCCCAGGTGGTCTCATATTGTTCTTTAGAGAGATTTATATAGTATAATTTCCCAGGTGATACCGTTCGGGATAAGCTTACCGGTCCCTTAGGTGGGCGGTAGATGAACTTCACCCCTTCAAGGGTACTATCAGCCTCGCTAACTGTTTTTGTGGTATCGCTGGTGTCTTGTGCAGACACACCCATCAACAGTAACCCATTCATTAAACATGCGAATGGCAGGTAATAAACTAATTTAAAAAAAGAATGCACCGGCTTTATTTACTGACTCGGTTATTACTTATTGTCTGTAGCGTTGTGCGATAGGCTAATATGGGTTTTTAAAATTAGTATGTAGATGAATGGGTGCGGACGATAATACTATTAATTTGAGTATCTTGAAAGTTTAAAAAGCCAATCCATCCTTTAAATTATAGATAGAAAATGTCTATTATTTACGTCTGACAAAATGGAAAAGTACCCAAGCAAGAGCAAACTTTGAGTAGAATCATAAATAAATTACAAATAGACTTGTTAAAGCGGCATTTAAGCCCTTTTCTCTTCTGTTTTTTTACGCTGATGTTTTTACTGCTCATGCAGTTTTTGATTCTTCATATCGACAATCTGATTGGTAAAGACATTCCGATTCTTATTATTGCCGAACTGATAGCAACCAATTTAGCCTACATGGTTGTACTTGCTGCCCCCATGGCTGTTCTTGTAGCCACACTTATGGCTTACGGAAAGTTTTCGGAGCTCAACGAACTAACCGCTTTGAGAGCATCAGGAATTAATCCCTTCAAAATAATTCGTCCGGTGCTGATTGCCTCCGTTTTACTCTTCATAGGATTAGCATGGTTTTCAAATAATGTTTTACCTGAGGCGAATCAAAAAGCACGATCCCTTTTTATTGATATCCGTTTAAAGAAACCCGGCTTTGAGTTGAAACCCAATATATTTTACGACGGCATTGAAGGCTACACCTTCCTTGTGGAGCGAATAGATGGTGAAACTGACAGCCTTTATAGTATCACATTATTTCAGAAAGCCGATAAAACCCGAGACCGGGCATACATTGTCGCAGATAAAGGGTTACTGGTAAGCCAAGGTGAGCAAGCGCTTACACTGCACCTCATTAATGGCACAAGCATGGAGTTCACTCGGAATAAACGACGGTCTGATGACATCATAGAGCGAAATCACTTTAAGAAACATATAATGTCGCTCGATTTGTCGAACCTTTCTTTTATGAGGTCAAACCCGGAGGATAGAAATCGAAGTGATCGCACCATGAGTTCCCGGGCTATGATGGCTGTTGTTGACTCTTTGTTCAATGAAATTGACGATCAGCAATCACTTATGAGCGAAAACATGCTCCTGTTTCCGTCTAGTAAATATCAGGGCCGAGAGTCATTCTTTAATTATGACAAATTGCTTCCTGATACTTTGAGTAACATACAGTCTATTCAAAGTCCCTACATGGTCACCAACTATTTTGAGAAAGCAGAGATACAGCGCACATTAGTGAATGAATCTATCCGGCAAATGAAGGAATACAGAACCAAGCTGGAATCAGTAAACGCTAATATTGAATGGAGAGAAAAACGCATTGCCCGTTATCTCGTTGAAATTCATAAAAAACTTTCTATTCCTTTTGCTTGTGTGGTTTTTATCCTATTTGGTGCTCCTGTTGGAATCATGACGCGCAGAGGGAATTTTGGGTTCGCAGCCCTCATAAGTACCGTCGTACTAACTTTTTACTGGGTGTCACTCATTCAGGGAGAAAAACTAGCTGATCGACTTTTTATAACACCACTTATCGGGATGTGGACGTTCAATGTGGTTCTCTCGTTAGCTGGTGTATATTTGATTATCAAGCTTTCAACCGGCATTCAAATTTCTAAACTCTTTGCCAAGCGTGATTAAACACTTCGATCGATATATCTTTTTGCGGTTACTCACCATTACAGCTGTGGTCTTGTTGATGCTGATTTTCATCTTCATCATGATCGATTTCTCAGAAAACAGTGATGATTTTACTGATCAAGGTGCCCAGATGGGAGAGATTTTCAGAAACTATTACCTGAACTATATTCCCGAAATGACCCGTCTCGTTCTTCCCGTCGCTGCCTTTGTGGCCTGTTTATTTTTGACGGGACAGCTGTCTGATCGGCTGGAAATAACGGCTCTTAAAGCTGCAGGCGTAAGTTTGTACAGATTAATAGTTCCATACCTTGTTTTTGCTACCCTTTGTGCCACTGGTATAAGTTTGTTAGATGCATATGTAATACCAAAGGCCAATACAGGCCGAATTGCTTTTGAAGAGGAGTACCTGCAAAGTAAAAATGAACGCATTGATAGAAGCAATATATACCGGCAACCTGCGGCTGACACGAAATTTGAAGTCAATTATTTTGATAAAGATCAACAGATCGCTTACGTGTTAAGAATGGTCCAATTTGAAGGCCAGAATATTGTTAAAACTACGAATGCCAACCGCATGGAATGGGTTGACTCAACCCAAAGCTGGAGACTTGAAAACGTGAAAGAGCGGATTTTTTCTGATATCGGCTATGTTGAGAAAAACTATGTTGAAAAGGATACCATAATTAATGTTTTTCCCAGAGACCTTGCCAGATCTTCCTCTGACATCTACCAGCTGACCTATGAAGAAGCCGTAGATTATATTGCTTCCATTGAGAGAAGCGGAGCCGGCGGAATTGAAATCCCGCAGGTACAATTTTATGGGAGGCTTGCTTATCCCTTCTCCATAATTGTAGTAATTATTGTTGGCTTTGCTTTCGCAAGTGTGCGGCGCAGAGGCGGTAAAGGCATCTACCTTGCTGCTGGCCTAACCATAAGTTTCTTATATCTTGCCTTCATGAAAATAATAGAACCCTTTGGTCATTATGGAGCACTCTCCCCTGAATTAGCCGCTACCCTACCCCACATTTTCTTCTTTTTGGTAGGATTGGGATTATTATTTGAAGCGAAGAAGTAACCACAATAAAAAACGCTCCGACGAAGAGCGTCCGGAGCAAGCTGTTATATTTCAGAGCCTATCAGGAGCGAGTTATGAATTTGCAGAGTTTCGGAATCGCGAAGTTTTGAAGTTGCAGATAATAGTGAACTCTCAGCGTTCTGCATTCAAGGTTTAATGTTCCTTGCTCCTTGTTCAAAATTCTTAGGCTTCAGGCTGGGGGCCCCGGTACATGTGCATATCAACCTTATCATTTGAGCTGATGGCGCCGTGTTCTTTTTCGTATCGGGCAACATTATCATTTAGCGCATTAGCTAATCGCTTAGCATGATCGGGCGTTAAAATCATTCTCTTAACTACTTTTGCTTTGGGAACGCCGGGCATTACTGCTATAAAATCCAATATAAACTCAGAGGGTGAATGAGTGATCATAACTAAGTTGGAATAGGTTCCAGTAGCCTCTTCTTCCTTGAGTTCGATTTCCATTTGTCCCGGATTCATCGTTTGATCTTTCTTAGCCATACTATTTTTGGTCTAAACTTAAAGCTGATTTTAGTTTGTAGTGTGTACTATTCTTAATCCAGAAAACCCTGTTCTTTCATCCATTCATCATTATAAACCTTTTGAATATAGCGGGTTCCACTGTCTGGCATTATAATAACCATTATGTCATCCTTTCCTAAAGGATTCTCCTTTATGTAATCTAAAGCACCTTTGGTTGCCGCGCCGCAAGACCAACCGATCAATAATCCTTCCTCTTGAGCAAGCCGGCGGGTCACTAAAGCAGAATCTTTATCATTCACCTGGATGACGTCATCCACATAGTCAAAATCAATGGTACCCGGAATAATGTCTTCTCCAATACCTTCGGTCATATAAGGCTTAATTTCATTCTTGTCGAATTCACCCGTCTCAAAGTACTTTTTGTAAACCGAACCGAAGCTATCTATGCCAATGACTTTAATATCAGGATTCTTTTCTTTCAGATATTTACCTACTCCAGATATAGTACCTCCGGTTCCCATTCCGGCTACATAATGTGTGACTTTCCCTTCCGTTTGTTCCCAAATTTCAGGTCCCGTTGTTTCATAATGAGCCACCAGGTTACTCTTGTTATCGTACTGATTCGGATAGTAGGAATTCTCTATTTCATTACTCAACCTTTTGGCAACAGAGTAATAACTGTCAGGGTGATCAGCTTCAACATTGGTTGGGCATACTATAACTTCAGCACCTAAAGCTTTTAGTAAATCCACTTTCGATTTACTCTGCTTATCAGTTGTTGTGAAAATACACTTGTACCCACGTGTTACTGCAACCAGTGCCAGTCCCATCCCTGTATTTCCGGATGTTCCTTCAATTATAGTTCCGCCGGGCTTTAAAAGTCCTTTCTCTTCGGCATCATCAATCATTTTAATAGCAATGCGGTCTTTGATACTATGACCGGGATTGAAATATTCTACTTTAGCAAGAAGTGTACCCTCTGAGTTGCCATTAACGTGATTCAGCTTGATGAGCGGTGTATTCCCAACCGCTTCCAGAATGGAATTATGATACATGAAATTAATTGTATTGATGATTTGTAAACTAAGTCTCAAAACTAAGAAATAATTCACCCAGAGGCTTGGGAATATCCCTAAGTTTTGGAATATTTCATTTTAAAGTAACTAGATTAACATTTACCTTTGGTAAGAATAACTAATCTTATATCAATTCATGTTTATAGACCAGCAGAAGCCTAAAGATTTTGACTGTGGCTACAATCTCGACTTAATGATTGCAGCTCTTCCACGAATAGAAGACACTAAAGAACGTGTTTCTTATGCCAAACGAGTTGTCGGTCTTATAAAACAAAGCCATCCTACCTGGGTAGATAAAGACGGCAAAAGCGAAGCTGCATGGAACCACTTCTTCCATCTTGCTGAGTACGACCCTACCGAACACGGTATTTACAATCCGTATGCTACTGGCGATGATGACGACGCTGAGTAATTAAATTTCATTCCCCCCTTCTATTTTGTTCTTATTTACTAGATAAGAAATTAGGAACGATAATTAGTTTAACATTGCTGTAAAATTCCGTACTTTCAATTTATATTGAAAACAAAACCACAGCAGTTACATGTGCTTTAAGAATCCCGGTTTAAATGATGTCAAAGAGTGCTTCAGGCAACAAGTGTCTAAATTAGACCTTTCTGAGGCCATTAATCATATCTCTACGCATCCGGAACAATACAAGTATCTCTCCTTCTCTATTCAAATACCCACTGTTGATGCTCTTGCCGTTTTAGAGCAATATGGTAAAAACGACACATTCCAATATTACTGGGAAAAGCCTGTAGATCAGTTCGCAATAGCAGCGGCAGGCTCGATTAAACGAATTCAAACTACCGGATCAGATCGTTTCAGAAATGCTTCAAGCAATGGAAAAGAGCTGCTACGTCAAGTTTACCATATTTCTAACCTCAAACATCATTTGGCTTCTGTCCATCTTTTGGGTGGATTTTCCTTCTTTGACCACAACGTGGGCAAAGAGTGGCGTGAATTTGGAGCCGGCTCATTCAATTTACCGGAATGGGTGTTAGTTAAAGATGGAAAGTTTACAATATTGACACTCACTAAAGAAATCGATCCATCTGCCACACACGAAGAAATTTATCGTTCTTACGTAACTACCCTCGATAATCTTGACAGAATATGTGATGCCGGTTCCTATAAAGTCGATGAAAAGAAACCCCTCAATACTAAAGTGAAATCACCCGGAGTTGATTCTGAAGCATACACGAACTGGGTACATTCAGTAGAAACAGCTACCGATCTCATTAAGGCAGAAGAGTTTAAAAAAATTGTATTAGCCCGAGAGCTCAATGTTCAGCTTCAGGAACCGGTTTCAGATACCCGACTTCTTAACCACCTTCGCAACCAGTATCCTGACTGTTATTCTTTTTTAATTAGTCAGGATGGATCTTCTAGCTTTATTGGAAGCACGCCCGAACGTCTCGCTTCTTTCCATGACCGTGAAGTTTTGACGGAGGGATTAGCAGGCAGTATTTCACGAGGAAAAACAGCTTCTGAAGATGCGGTGCTTGAACATGAGCTTTTGCATAGCCAAAAAGACTTGAGTGAACACGCTTTTGTTTTAGACGCTATCGAAGAAAACTTAGAACGCTATTCTGATGTAGTTGATCATCCGCTTTCACCTGGAGTAAAGAAACTATCTAATGTTCAGCATCTCTATACTCCTGTACATGCGCGTATTAAAAAGGGTGTTTCCAGGACCGAAGTACTATCAAAACTTCACCCTACTCCTGCTGTGGGCGGGTATCCGCGGGAAGCAGCCATGCCATACATCAGTAAGCTCGAACACTTTGACCGGGGCTGGTACGCAGCTCCAATTGGCTGGATTAATGCCAACGGTGAAGGGGAATTTGTGGTAGCTATACGAAGTGGATTAATTAAATCTAATGAGGTGAGATTTTTCGCAGGATGTGGTATTGTTGAGGACTCAAACCCTCAAAAAGAATGGGATGAAACAAATTTAAAATTCATCCCGATGTTAACCGCGTTGGAACATGCAAGAAAATGAACCACAGAATGCTGCATTTAACTGGAGTACGGTTTTTGTACGGGCTCTATTTGAAGAAGGCATCAAACATGTAGTAATCTCACCGGGCTCCCGCTCAACCGCTTTAACCTTGGCTTTTTCTGCCCACTCGGGTTTCAAGAAGCATATTGCCATTGACGAACGCTCAGCTGCTTTTATGGCTATAGGTATTGCCAAAGCTTCCGGAAACCCAGCGGTGCTGGTTTGTACTTCAGGAACAGCATTATCAAATTATTTTCCCGCTGTAATTGAAGCATCACAATCTGGAGTACCTCTCATTATATTAAGTGCTGACCGACCTCCTTACTATCGTGGAGTTAACGCTTCACAGACTATTGATCAGTTTAAGATTTTTGGTAATTACCCGGTGTTTTTTCACGAAGTTGGAGAACCTGACACTCATGAAAGAAGCCAAAAGCGGCTAAAACTAGCGGCATCTCAGGCCGTTCAAATATCGATTGAGAAAGCAGGAGTTTCACATCTAAATTTCGCTTTCTCGAAGCCATTTGAGCCTGACCAGGACTATCTGAAGCAAGTAGAGTTTGAGAACGAAAAACAATCCAGGAGGCCTTCTCCCAAATACTCGATCGAAAACGGGAAAATGAAGCTCGGGGAAACTTTCTGGTCGGATATTATTTCAGCTGAAAAGCCATTAATTGTTGTCGGCCCTGTTTCGACTTCTGATCAGCTCGAATTTATTACTCCCCTTGCCCGGATTCTAGAAGCTCCTATTTTAGCCGAACCCGGATCTATGGTTCCCACATCCCGACATACTATTCAAGGGTTTGATGGTTTTTTAAGAAATCAGGATAACTGGGAAGAACTTGACGCTGATCTGATATTAAGATTTGGGCAGCAGCCCGTAAGTAAAGCCGTCAACCAGTATTTGGATAAGCTTGATGATGTAATGCAAATCAGCTTCATGAATGAAAGTCACTGGACGGACGGCAGCCTTTCCTCCCAGAAACAAATTATACTGAAAGGACCTTTGAATATTCCTGATGTCACCGGCGGTGCCGATAAGGGCTGGCTAAAAAAGTGGAAGAAAACTGAGAAAGATTTTAAAACTTTTAGGGAAGAACAGTTACATCCTTCTGCTCCAATTACCGACGGGTACGTGTTTTCTAAGATTATGAACAGCATTCCCAAAAAAACATTTACGATGCTTTCAAACTCTTTCCCGGTTCGGGATATGTCTCTTTTCGGGGAATTTGATGGCAAAGAAATATATGTTAACCGGGGTGCAGCTGGGATTGATGGAATTACATCAACAGCAATAGGTCTCAGTGTTTCATCAGACAAAGCGGGAGTGCTCTTTGTAGGTGATATTGCCTTTTTGCATGACTCTAATGCCCTTTTGATGGCGAAAGAAGTTAACCACCCACTGGTAATTATTGTGCTGAATAACGGCGGTGGTACTATTTTCAGGATGCTTCCGGTGCACCAGATCAAGGATAAATACACTACCTATTTTGAAACCCCTCAACGAGTTAAAGTTGCTGCTCTTTGCCGCGCCCACAGTATCGACCATACTTTAGTTTCAAGACCGGAGCAAATTATTGCTACCTTTGAGAAACTCATACAGAAAAATGGAGTTCACGTTATGGAATGCATGACCGGTGCTGATGAATCGATGCAAGAACGACACTCTCTTTGGAACTTTAAGATGAACAGCGACTAATGGACATTCGCGTTCGGGGAATATCATATCACGTTGAAATTCACCAGAACAATAAAGCTTTGCCTTCTTTAGTTTTGTTGCACGGTTTCATGGGGAGCGGAAACCAATTTGAACACCTTATTCCCGAACTAGTAGCTTTCTGCAACCCCATAACAATAGATTTATTGGGACATGGGCAAACTGAAGGAGCAGAACTCCATTACCGCTTTTCTACCAAAGAACAAATCGCCGATCTCGCTAAGTTGATTGGAGAACAACTCAAAATTCCTCTATTCCTATACGGGTATAGCATGGGAGCAAGACTGTCTTTACAACTCGCTCTATTCCGACCCGATTTAATTAAAGGTTTGATTCTTGAAAGCGGCACTTTTGGTATTGAAGGAGAAACTGAGCGCCAAGCCCGTCAAGCACTTGATGCCCGACGTTCTGATGCCATCATGGGTAACTTTGAAGGATTTCTAAAAGAATGGGCAGAAATGCCTTTGTTTTCTACTTCTTCTGCAGATGAAGGTTTATTGAATCAGGTCAAGGAAGTTCAGCAAAAACAGGATCCTTTTTGGCTGGCCAACAGTCTACAAGGATTTGGAACAGGAACCATGCCTTGTGTTCGAAACCGGTTGGGTGAAATGCCTATGCCTGTTCAGCTTTTGGTTGGAGAGAAAGATTCCAAGTTTCTTCACATTAACCAGCAGATGAAAAAGGAAATCAGAAATTCAGAATTAGCGGTTGTGAAAGAAGCCGGTCACCGCGTACATTTGGATCAGCCTGAAAACCTGGTTGAACACCTCAAATCATTCATACAAAAAAATACTACACCATGAATTGGGAAACGGTAAAAGAATACGAAGACATCACGTACAAAAAGTCGAATGGCGTGGCGCGTATTGCCTTTAACCGGCCGGAAATTCGAAATGCTTTTCGTCCTAAAACGGTATTTGAGCTTTATGAAGCATTGAGTGATGCTAAAGAGGACAATACCATTGGTGTGGTTCTTCTTAGTGGAGAAGGTCCCTCTTCCAAAGATGGAAAGTGGGCATTCTGCTCAGGTGGGGACCAAAATGTTCGATCCAAGACAGGCTATAAAGCGGAAGATGGAATCGCAAGACTAAATATTCTAGAAGTTCAGCGGCTTATTCGTTTCATGCCGAAAGTAGTGATTGCAGTTGTTCCTGGCTGGGCGGTTGGTGGCGGACATAGCCTCCATGTGGTTTGTGATATCACCCTCGCAAGTAAAGAACACGCCATCTTCAAACAAACCGATGCCGACGTAGCCAGCTTTGACGGTGGATTTGGTTCTGCCCTCCTCGCCCGGCAGGTTGGGCAAAAACGTGCCCGTGAAATTTTCTTCCTTGGAGCTAATTATTCAGCGCAAGAAGCTTTTGAAATGGGCATGGTAAACAGAGTGGTCCCGCATGAAGAGTTGGAAGAAACAGCTTATGAATGGGCCCAGGAAATTTTGGCGAAAAGCCCGACTGCCATCAAAATGATTAAATTTGCCTTTAACGCGATTGACGATGGCATGGTAGGTCAGCAGGTATTTGCCGGAGAAGCGACTCGTTTGGCTTATATGACCGACGAGGCTGAAGAAGGTCGCAATGCCTTCCTCGAAAAACGTAAGCCCAACTGGGACAAATTTGACCGATCTCCCTCATAAGAATTAACATCATGGATATTAAACACGATACCACTGAAACTAAAGGCACTTTCTACATAGAGATGGAAGGTAAGCGGGTAGCCGAAATGACGTACTCCAAAGCAGGAGCTGAACGAATCATTATTGATCACACCGATGTGGCTGATGAAACCCGCGGACAAGGGTTGGGCAAGAAATTAGTATATGAAGCTGTAGAATTTGCTCGGAAAAATAACCTGAAAATTCTGCCCCTTTGCCCTTTTGCCCGGTCGGTATTTAGCAAAAATTCTGAGATTAGAGATGTTACCTAAAGCCGATTAGCTCTAGTTCCAAACCAAGCTGTTTCTCACAAGGAATCTTTTTTTAAATCGAATCGGTATTCCTACGCTGTCTTTCACCGCGTGGATATGAAGATGAGGTTCGGAAGTATTTCCACTATTTCCGACTTTCCCTAATAAATCTCCCTTTTGTACCCTTTCTGCGCTGTCTACAACAATGCTATTTTGTTTGAAGTGAGCCATGGTAACTTCAACTTCATTACATTCCAAAACCACATGGTTTCCGGCCGGGTGACCTTCTCCTCTTTGTGGTGGGTTCATATCAGGATTCCCTTTAGTAACATCTAAAACTTGACCATCACAAGGACTATATAGATTCTCTCCAAAAATAGCATATCTATCCAATTCTTCAGGATGAATACCCCATGCTCTAATCCCTGCGGAATTTATCTTTGAAACATCCAAAGCATAAGCTTGTGTCTTACTTACATTATGGTAGTTGATGATTGGTGAGTCGCCACCGTGACCTACAATATATAGTCCATCTTGCAAAGGAAACTCTAACTCAACACCTTCCTTCTCGGTTGAGTAGCCAGTTAATCCCCACACACAGATAGGTAAAAAAACTAAAGTGATAAGAATTTGAGTCACTGTAAACACGATGTTTTTCCACCCATCGCCGAGCTTAAATTCCCATGTTTGAGGTAATTGAGTGAGACTTTTTATGAAAGCTGCTATAAAAAGGATCAAAACACTAAATCCTATATAAATGCTCGTCCAGGCTTGAGGTCCAATAATCCACGCGAAGCCAACCAGTGATCCTGTAAAAAGAGTTTGCAGAATAAAATTGGAGCGACTTTGAGGCTCATTTTGGTAGAACCAAAACACAAATAGCAGTGGAAGCAAAACTTGGTTGGTGAGCAGTAGAATAAATGTCATCAATGAGTATGATATGCTAAAATTTCAACGGGTTGCTGGAGTTCAATAATATATTATTCGTGCCGAATAGCATCAACAGGAGTAAGATTTGCTGCTTTCCACGCTGGATATGTCCCAAAAAGAATTCCGACAAGCAAAGCAATTAGTAAAACTACAAACACAGTCCCAAAGCTCAATCCTGCCTGAAATGTTAGGTCCGTTAAATGGTTTATTAGTTCAACCAAACCAAAAACTCCGATTACTCCAACAATCCAGCCTATAATACATCCGACAATAGGAATAGTCACCGACTCTGATATAAACTGCATCACAATATCTTTTTTTCTAGCTCCGGTCGCTTTTCGAATCCCGATTTCCTTAGTGCGTTCCGTTACTGAAATCAACAGCACATTCATAATCCCAATCCCTCCAACTAAAACAGAGATTCCTGTTATCGCTCCCATCACCAACTTAAAAACTAAAATACCCTGCCGAAACTGCTCTACTCTTCCCTCATAAGTAAAAACGGTAAAAGCCTCTCTGCCTTCTTCATAATTTTTATCCAGCCAATTTTCTACAGCTGATCTCATTTCGGGCAATTCTTCAATATTCCGGCTTTTAAATGCCAGATTCGGGCGATGACTTCCAGATACATTCTTGAGATAGGTACTCACTGGAATCATAGCCTGAGCCCCTCTGGATTCGTCATTATAGATCCCAATTACCTCAAATAATTTACCCTCAAAGCTGATAACCTCTCCAATCATAGATTTGGCATCATCTGTCCAACTTTCTGCAAGAGGTAAGGTTAACACTGTTTTTTGGGATGCTTCAGCTACATCAAATTCAGAGAAATAGTTTCCAATAATTTCAGCCTCAGAGAAGTCTGGCACGTTTTCGAGTGTGGCCTGAATATAGATGGCTAAGGCTGAATCCTTATAAGAAGCCATTCGTGAGCTTTGGTCTAAAAGTTCAACAAATCCCCATGGCTCAACTAAAATTTCAACTTGTCTGGCTGCATCAATATCAAACTCATACACGGTATCTCTGGGCACCCTTACACCGTTTACAACATCAATGCTTTTCGGAGTCACCGACATCATCTGTATAGAAGTCGTAGTTTCAATTTGCTCCCTTCCTGTTTGCTCCAATCCATCTCCTAATGCAAGAATAGCGACCAATGAGGCTACACCAATAATGATACCGAGTGTTGAAAGAAAAGTATGCAGTGGATTGGCTCGAATATTTTGAAGGGCAATGGCGATGGATTTAAAAATCTGCTGCATAAACATAATCGGTTGAGTTTGTCAACTGAATTACGCTGTCAGTAGAGCATAGTTTCAAATCACTATAGATATAAATGTGCCAAACGGGGACGAGCGAAAGTACTTATTTAATGGTGATAGTCATACTGTATTGTTGGGAAGTAATCTCGAAATGGGCGTCTTTCCAGGAAGCCGGACCAAAACGTCCACGGGCATTATTAGAGAAGCCATAAGCCTCTTTTGGGATACCCAGTAAGTTAGAATCCAATTCTCCGTTCACATTCTTATCGTGATAGACGGCTATCGCATATTTCCCATAAGGCAGACTGTCCTGTTTCCAGGAAATTCTATTTTCTTCAACAGGTAACACAATGGCATGCAGCGGTTCTTCTTTATCAGCGTAGGCTTCTTCAGAATCGAAAACAGCAATTCGTATTTCACCTCTCTCCTCGTCAATTCCTTCAACAATTAGTTCAAAAACAGATATCTCGTTTTCTCTCTCGGGGTAAGAAATCTCTTGGGCAAATGAAGTGGTGTTAATCAGAAAAAAAAGAGTTATAAAAAGTAATCTCTTCATTAAATGCTAATAGTTGAAATAGATGAAAATTGTTGTCGCTTATCAGTTTATGAAACCAAAATAAGCTAAAAAAGTTTCATTCCGTTTGGTACTTTTTTATCAGGAACGGCTAGAACGACGTTGCCCATTTCGTCAGGGAACCCCATAATAAGGCATTCTGACATAAAGGGACCTATTTGTTTTGCCGGGAAATTAACGACGGCTACCACCTGCTTACCTTTCAGGTCATCCGGTTTATATAAATCTGTTATTTGTGCTGAAGAACTTCGAACACCTATCTCATTACCAAAGTCGATCTCTAACTTATAAGCCGGAGTATGAGCCTCAGGAAATTCCTTCACCCCAATGATAGTCCCGGTTCTAAGTTCAACCTTCTCGAAATCACTCCAGCTAATTTCTTTCATTCTTTAATCAATTCCGTTTTTTGTTGGCTGGTCAAAGTTAGCTAAAAGCCTTTAGAAGTCACTTCAAAATAAAAGCCCTGACTCGTTAAGGAGACAAGGCTTTCAATGTGATACTTAAAATTTGATACTACTTAATCAACGTCATAGATCTTACTTCCACAAAATCTCCGCTTTGGAGTTTGTAGTAATAAATACCACTTGGCAGGCTTGATGCATCGAAATTCGTAGTATGAGTTCCTGCATTGAGATTACCTTCAACAAGCGTTGCAACCCTCCTGCCCAGTACATTATATACCTCAAGCACAACCTTTGATGCTGAGGGTATTGAGTAGCTTATATTTGTACTTGGGTTAAATGGATTGGGATAGTTTTGTGATAAATTAAAATCACTCACTAACTCATTTGGTTTCACTGAGGTCACCGCTCCATAGGAATAGGTTGTTCGATAATCGATGAACCACTCCCCGTCAAAGTAGGATTCTTCGGTAACGGCGTCTACGCGGTCTTCCTCATCATATGTTATCAGTGAATTATATTCAATCTCCCAATCTTCTAAATCTTCATTGTAGTATTCTTCCAAAAACTCAGTAACCATCCCATTTTCTTTTGTACCGGTGGTTCTTAAGTAAGGAATCCAGGTCTTTGTTTCGTGGTAAAACTCATCGTTATAAGTGTCTATGAAAAAGAACTCATCAAAAGCTAATTTTAGAAATTCATCAAAGGTAGCATCCGAATAAGTGTACCGGTCATCATATACTTCTCCATAGTATAGTTCAACAAAATTGCCGTCTTTGTTCAGGAAATAACCCCCGACTTCACTGATGATTTCACCTTCTTCTTCAAAGGTATTTGTGATTTCTATAGAATCCTGTGTTATGTAATTCAGCTCAATTTTCTCTTGGTAGATCAACTCATCATCTTCATTTTCTGAATACTTTGCTGAATCCAGCCTGCCTTCGGGAGAATAATGAAAAGTCTGAGTTACGGAAGACCCAAAAAGTGAATAGGAAATACTCAACGGATACCCTTCGGCATTAAAAGTCATGGTAGTACTTTCGTCCTCAACCCACTCCTCACCATCGAAATAAGATATGTGCTGTGTGATTTCTAAACGATCTGAACTGTATTCATATTCAGCACGATATTGATCTATCCATTCTTCACCATCATAATATTGCTCAAGCCATCCACCGATGTCATTATCAGCTTTTGATTTCATATATGAAGGAACGGCAAATCTTTTATCGATTAATTTCTCATGGATTAATCCCGACTTCTTTTGCTTTTCTTTTATCGGATGTGTGCTTTGTGCTATCGCTGCTACGCTGATAAAAAAGGTAAGAAGAAAAATACCAGCTACAGTAAAAAGTGTACTTTTTTTAAACATATACCCCTCTCTATTTTTTTATTCTGATGACCGACATATTTTCACGGCCGAGAATAATATGCTTGAAAAAGGGGAAATTAACAATTAGAAAAAAACCCTGTTTCCTTTCGAAAACAGGGTTTAAAACCATTATAGGTTGTATTTCTCGTTATGAAGCTGTGTTCACAGTCTTAATAATTCGGGCTCCTACTTTATAAGGATCTGCGTTAGAAGCAGGACGGCGATCTTCGAGTCGTCCAATCCAGCCATCTTCTACAGTTGTTACCGGAATTCGGATAGAAGCTCCGCGGTCAGAAACCCCGTAGCTGAATTTGTCAATAGACTGTGTCTCATGCTTACCGGTCAATCGCTGATCGTTATCAGCGCCATAAACTTCAATGTGCTCAGAGATGAAATTTCCGAAAGCTTCACATACTTCTTTCATGTATTTCTCACCGCCTTCTTCTCTCATTTTTCCATTTGAGAAGTTAGCGTGCATGCCAGAACCGTTCCAGTCAGTATCGCCAAGTGGCTTAGGATGCCAGTCAACAATAATGCCATATTTTTCAGCTGTTCGCTCAATAAGGTACCTTGCTACCCAAATCTGGTCGCCTGCACTATGAGCACCTTTGGCAAAAATTTGAAATTCCCACTGTCCGGCAGCTACTTCAGCATTAATACCTTCCACATTAAGACCTGCTTCGAGGCAAAGATCTAAATGCTCTTCAATAATATCTCGTCCAAATGCTCGTGAGCCACCTACGCCACAGTAGTATGGTCCCTGTGGAGAAGGATATCCGCCTTCAGGAAAACCCAATGGCAATCCTGTTTCCGGGTCATTTAAAAAATACTCTTGTTCAAAACCGAACCAGAAATCATCGCTGTCATCATCAATGGTGGCACGGCCGTTACTCTCGTGTGGAGTTCCGTCAGCATTCAGTACTTCAGTCATTACCAGAAAGCTATGCTCACGATCAGGATCAGGAAAAATAGCAACAGGTTTTAGCAAGCAGTCAGATGAGCCGCCGGTAGCCTGCTCGGTAGAACTTCCATCAAAGTTCCACATTGGACAATCTTCCAGCTTACCGCTGAAATCATGAACGACTTTTGTTTTGCTTCTGAGAAGCTGAGTTGGTTCATAGCCATCAAGCCATATATACTCGAGTTTAGAATACGCCATACGATCTTAGGTTGTTTGGTGGTTTGAAGTTAAACAGCTCAAATATAAAGTACTTTTAAGAAAAAGCTCAACTTATTTAGACAAATTTTTATTAACTATTAAATAAAATAGAATTTTTATCACTTAACCTTAATTTATTTACCTGCAACCGCTTCCAATGATGTACTCACTTAACTTATTTTTTAATCTTTATGCATTGACTTCACTTTTTAAGCCGCCCTTAAAAATCGTATCTTTACAAACAAAGTTATCCACACCAAATCACTAACAAATTCTCTGTGAAAGAATCAAAATCTGCACTTTGGGTCGAAGCTGCTCGCCCCCAAACATTAGCCGCTGCGGTAGTTCCTGTACTTGTTGGTGCTTCGTTGGCTTATCAGAATGAACTGCTTAACTGGACCAACACTTCCGTTGCTTTAATTTGCGCTATGCTCATTCAGATTGGGACTAATTTTGCGAATGACTACTTCGATTTTGTAAAAGGTTCTGACACCGACGAACGTATAGGCTTCAGGCGAGCCACCGCTGCCGGACTTATTTCCCCCGAACAAATGAAAAGTGCCACCATCCTCACCATGGGACTCGCTTTTATCTTTGGGCTATATCTGGTTTGGGCCGCAGGTTGGATTGTATTAGCAATCGGTGTTTTATCACTCATATTTGGAGTTCTATATACAGGAGGTCCTTTCCCGCTTGGATACAATGGTTTGGGTGATGTTTTTGTATTTCTATTTTTCGGGATTGTAGCTGTTATGACCACCTATTACGTTAATGCACTCGAATGGTCGGAAGCTTCTTTTTGGGCTTCCCTGGCGATTGGAGGACTTTGTGTAAATATTTTAGTGGTGAATAATCTTCGTGATGTAGATCAGGACAGGAAATCAGGCAAACGTACTTTGGGCGTTCTGTTTGGTGAAATCACCCTCAAGTTTGAATATCTCCTGATGGTGGTTTTAGCTTTTGCAATACCTCCCCACTTTTATGTTCAGTTGGGATATAATATCTGGATTATGCTTCCGTATTTATCCCTGCCGATAGCAAGTTATTACGTGTATAAAATCTGGACTGAGCAAGACAAGAAGAATCTTAACCCTATGCTGGAGCGAACCGCCAAGTACATGGTCATTTTCGGGATTCTCTTTTCCATAGGAATTTTAATGAATGGAATGAATGCTTAGTTATTACAAATATCGGCTTCCTTTCAAACAACCTTTCCGGTCAGCCGGCAAGGAATTCGCTTACCGGGAAGGGCTGATTCTTGTATTCAATGACGGAGAGGTTGAAGCCTATGGTGAAGTAGCTCCTCTCCCTGGCTTTTCTAACGAAACGCTAGCACAAGTAACTGAGGTTTTGAAGATGAACGGCAATCATCTGCAGGAAACCATTGCCAATGGAAATGGAGCAGAAACCCTCAAGATGTTAGATCAGATTCACCACTTCCCTTCTCTGGGTTTTGGGCTCGACACCCTTTTGCACGATTTAGAGGCAAAGAAAAAAGGCATTTCTCTTGGAGATCACTTGTTCAAAGATTTCCCCGAAAGTGTTACGGCAAACGCTACACTTCCATTGAACGAAACGGCTAAAACTCTAACTAAAGCAAAGTCTTTAATCGAGCAAGGATTTGAAACCCTTAAAGTTAAAGTTGGCGATGATTTTGAAACTGAACTAAACCTTTTGCAAGATCTACGAAATCAATTTCCGGACATAAAAATACGGATCGATGCAAATCAGGCATGGAATCAAGAGGAAGCGATAAAGCATTTAAAAACTTTACAAGCACTTGATATAGAGTATTGCGAACAACCTGTTGCTGAGGATAGAATAGCTGAATTAGCAATGGTAAAAGAGAACAGTGAAATTCCTATTGCCGCAGATGAATCAATAAGGAACAAAGAGCAGGCAACGGAACTATCAGAGAAAAAAGCAGCAGACCTCTTCGTACTGAAACCAATGCTATTGGGAACATTTGATAATATATTCGTAACAAATCGGACATCAGTTACTCATAATATTGAGTCTATATTTACTACCTCGTTAGAAAGTGCTGTTGGCAGAGCTGTAATTGCCACATTTGCTGCAGGCTTGGGAAGGAAGTTTCGGGCTCAGGGTTTAGCTACCGGAAATTTGTTCAGGCATGATGTGAGCCCTGCAAAGTGGCTCAATCAGCCAGTTATATCATTCCCTAAAAAAAACGGTTTGGGAATTAAGTTGGATTTGGAAGGACTAAAGAAGGTATTTTAAGCTATGTTTAAATCGCGATTGCATATGTTTGAGTTTCGGAAAAAGGAAGCACCCCAGGTGTTTCTTTCGTCTCAGCATGGAATGTACACCTACAGTGATTTAGAACGTTTTACTGCTTTTTTTAAAGATCTTGTTGAGAAAAAAGCCGATTCCATTAAATGGCCCGTTGCCTTTATTTCGGAATCCAGCGATATGCTCATATTTGGAATCGCAGCCTGCTGGAGGCTTGGCATCCCCTTTATTCCCATCAACCCCAAGATTAAGAATGAGGAGCTCCAACATCATCTGGATGCTTTAAAACCTGTTCTGGTTTTTTGTGATACTGCCAACCGACAGCGTTTGGGTGATGACCACGTCATAAAGATGGATGAGAATTTTTTCCTGAATGCTTTTACTTATGACATGCGAAACGTTGATCTGCCTGAACCTGAGTCCATCGACGATTCCCAAATTTTTGGATACTTCTTTACTTCAGGCACCACCAGCAAGCCTAAGATCGTGCCTCTGAAACGCCGCCAAATTAAGGCAGCAGCAAAAGCTTCAGCTCAGAACTTTAAGCCCGACCCCAACCACTTCTGGCTGCTTTGCCTCCCGCTTAATCACATTGGCGGAATTTCGATTATCATACGGTCCGTTATTTATGACACCGCTATTTACAGGCTTGGAAATTTCCATGAGGAAATGGTAAAAGAATTCCTGGGCGAGAATAAACGATTTCAGGCAGCTTCTTTAGTCCCCACTATGCTCAAGCGACTTTTAGACGATCCGCTTTTTAAAACGCACCGCGAGTTCAAATCAATTTTACTGGGGGGCGGACCTATCTCAGAAACGCTTCTCAAGAAGTCAGCTGAACGTGGTATCCCCATTGTTTCCAGTTATGGCATGACGGAAACCTGTGCCCAAATTATCGCTAATCCCCTCCTTGCTCCTTCCGGAATGTACACGCCGCTGAAAAGTGTGGGTAAGCCCTTCCCTCCTAACAAAATGCAAATTCGGGATGATGAGGGAAAGGTTCTGGGTAAAAATCAGTCGGGCGCACTTTGGCTCCACGGACCTCAGATTTTTGACGGCTATTACGACAGCGATGAAAACGAAGGCCGTTTTGATGAGGACGGCTGGTTTAACACCGGTGACTTTGGCCATATAAATGGCTTTGGGCATTTATTCATAGAATCCCGAAGGTCAGATTTAATTATTACCGGTGGTGAGAATGTGAACCCAACCGAAGTTGAGGAGGCCATGGCTAAGCTCTCCACTATAGAAGAAGCTGTGGTTATTGGCTTGCCTGATGAAGAATGGGGCCAAAAAGTAACCGCGGTAGTCACCCTCAAAAATGGCAAAACTCCTGACCTGCTTGAAATCCGGAATCAGCTCAAAGACTCCCTCACTGATTTTAAAATCCCCCGAGAGCTGAAGATCGTGAAAGACTTCCCAAAAACTAACACCGGCAAGGTCAAGCGCTGGGAACTGGTTAAGAGGTTTCAATAACCAAACTCTACTTTTCTTCCAATCCCATATCTGTTACGCTCACCCATTCAGGAATCTCCGATTAGCTCTTGTTTTTATTAGTGAAGGTTCTATCTTGGCAAAACGTTAAGGAGTAATTCCTTACAAAAGAATGATTTTATCCGGCGACTTTATACGACTAAGCAGACGGATAACATCCAAGAAACACCGAATAATGAGTTTGAAGAGTGATCACCGGATCTTATCCACCGCGCCCTAAAAAACCCCTTGTTCGGATAATATTATGTTAGTGGGCTTATATACAAATCACTTTTAGATGTCTAATAATGAAACTGTAAGGCAGCATTTTGTGCCTCGTGTTTACTTAAAGCATTTCGGTATTAAGCGTAAAAAGAATTATAAAATTAATGCTTTAAACAAAGAGGATCCCTCCAAAATTATTTTTCCAAGTGTAAATCAGGTTTGTGTAGTAAATGACTTATATACGCTTACTGGTGAAACTGAAGAAGAAAGACAAGCCATCGAAAACTTTTACTCTTATGAATTAGAAGCAAAATACGACGAAGTCTATAACATTTTGACCGATCCTACCAAAAAGGAAATTACAGATGATGAAAATGACTTAATCATTAAGACAGTTATTACTTTACTCTATCGAAATTATAAATGGATTAGTGTTTTCAATAGCTTTCTTGAAAGGGTTTTTGAAGACGCAATACAACTTTGTCAAAGTGAAGGGAAAGATAGTTTTAATTTTCTTGGTAGAAACTTAACAATACATGAGAAAAATGCTTCTGACTTGACAAAAGAACATTTCCAAAGAAACCGAGAGTCACAAGTCCTTACACAATTAAAGGTTGCTTATCGTTTATATGAAGTAAGAAAAAAATCAGGGTTGTTCGTAACTCAATTATCAGATCAAGATTCTAGTTTCTTAACAAGTGATAACCCCGTAATAATATCAAGTTCTCACAAAGAATTTGTTGTCCCTTTTGACCCCGAGAATGTATTAATGCTTCCCCTTGATAAAGATTTTCTGCTTTATATAATGCCTCTATCAGATATTAGTAGAGTTAACTATATAGCGAGAGACACTAAAAAGGGGACTCTTGCAAAAATGGAGGCTCTTTCATCAAACTTTCAACAACTACAAAATTGTGAACGGTTTATTTTCGGAAGAAAAAGAACAATTAATCAGCTTATCAATCAAAAAGAAAACCTAGAAAAAGTTCCAGTATCTGATGATAAGACAAAGTCTTACAGCGAAGTCTTAGGACAATGCAAAAAGTATGGCATTATTTAACTAATGCATTTTATTACCAAACATTATTCTATTAAAATTTTGTAGCATGATTGAAACTATCGCTCAATTGCTAAATGAATTCAAAGAAGTTTCACTTGAAAAAATCAATAGGGATGATTCGGACATTACTCATCGACCCACAATTGGGAATATCTTTGAAGGATTAACAAGTGAACTTTTAGAACAAGCTGTTTTTAAAGGTTTAAATCTTAAGGTTGTTCGTCAAAGCTTTATATACAATGAAAAAAATAACATAAGTGATGAAATCGACTGTATGTTGGTTTCAGGAGACGGAAAACATATAAATTTTACCAACCAATACAAGTATCACATCTCCCAAGTCATAGCAGTAATTCAAGTAAAGAAAAAATTATACGCTAACGACATTGTTGATTCTCACCACAACCTCCATTCCGTTTTTAGACTTAGACAAGATAGATTACTAAGTGATGGCGAAAAAGAAATGTTCTACGATGCATTCAGGCTATTGAATTCTAAACCACCACCCAACTATGAGGACCTTCATAATTATTCAGCTAAGGAACAGCTTTCGTATTCAACATTATTGTTAGAGGCTGTCTTGCCGGCTAGAATAGTATTTGGGTATTTCGGTTATAAGAATGAGTATGAATTGAGAAATGGGTTTATCAATAAGGTTGAAAACCTTCTAAATGAACAAGTTAATGAAGGTAATTATTTATCTGGTTTTAGCCCGGCAACATTTCCTAATTTAATTATTTGTAATAACATAAGTATTGTTAAGAATAATGGAATGCCTTTTGGAATTCCATTTAGCGATAATAAATTTTTTTGGGAGGTTCTAACTTCTTCGACTGGTGACCCTATTAAAAACCTCCTTGAAATTATTTGGACTAAATTATCATATAAATTTGGGATCAGTTCTAAAATTTTTGGAGATGATTTCAGTATTGAACAAACTCATCCATTTTTAGCTTGCACTAATAAAAAAATAAAAGGACATCTCCACGGGTGGGATATTTATTATCACGAATTATCAAAAAATCAGTTAGAGATACCTCTCACTTCTACACCATGGAAACCAGTTGAAATAAACCCAAATTTACAAGTTATACTGTTAATATTGGGTAGCCAAGGTTCAATTGATATTGAAAATGACGAGGAGTTTTTAGATTACATTCAAAGTCATGATTTAATAAAAGAAGAAATCATAGATAAGTTGGTTTCTTCAAGATTGGTCTATATTGAGAATAATCAAATGAGATTATTAACAGATAATCTGAATGTTGTAAATACACCGGATGGGAAGATATTTGCCGGTGACGATAAAAATGGAGAGCTACAACAATTCTTATTGAATTATCTAGAAAAGAAATACAAATAGCCCACTAACAATGCGTTTTAAATCGGACGCGGACGGGGTGCGATGGAAACTTGTTTGCAAGCAATTAATTTCGCTACTTCAACCAAATCATAATCCCCGCGCCGTTTAAAAGCAGGGGCTTTACCCTCCACCAAACAGTAACCCATCAAGCTACTCTATAATGCTGCCAACTATATATCTGATTATTGCCGGATTTGTATCCCTTCTTAACAATAACCTTGCAACCACCGAGTCGGTTTATACCCAAAGGCCAGTTGACTCCGAAGCCTATTATTTTACTCCTCAAAACTACGGTATTAAAGCAGACGGAATAATGGATATCTCAGATGCACTTCAAAAAGCCATTAATAAGGTGAAGGAGGAGAAAAATTACGGAATACTGTTTATACCGGAAGGTACTTACCTGATTAGTAAAACTATTTATGTGCCTAAAGCAGTGCGCCTTATCGGGTACGGAAAAAACCGTCCGGAAATCATTTTGGGGAAAAATGCCCCGGGATATCAGGCTGAGAACAGCACGGAAGAAAAGTATATGATCTGGTTCACCAGCAATATGGTTACCAGCGAAAATAAACCCAGCGATGCAAGTCCGGGTACTTTTTACAGTGCCATTTCAAATATCAATCTCAGGATTGGTGAAGGAAACCCAAACGCCGTTGCCTTGCGAACACATTATGCCCAGCATGGATTTGTAAGTCATTCCATAATAAATATAGGATCAGGTAAAGCGGGCATTTCTGACGTGGGAAATGAAATGGAAAACGTTCGTTTATTGGGTGGAGAGTATGGAATCATATCCGGAGCAACTTCCCCGAGCTGGCCCATGATGATGGTGGATACCTATTTTGAAGGTCAGCGCAAGGCAGCTATTCAGACAAATAATGCCGGCCTCACAATAGTGAATATGCATGTAAAGAATGTCCCCATAGGTCTGGAGATGCGCGAAGGCTCAACGGACCGTTTGTTTATTGAAAACAGCCTGTTTGAAAATGTGAGTGATGCCGCATTACTCATCAATGGGAAGTATAACAGCACGAATCAGATTAATGTGGTGAATATACATGCCCGAAATGTCCCCACATTTGCACGCTTCAGAAATACGGGTGAGGAAATAAAAGGGGAAAATAATACTTACACGGTAAGAGAATTTACCCATGGTCTTGTAATGGACGATTTAAATTCAGATTCAGAATTTGAAACGATAACCGATATCGTATCCTCGGACAGAGTCCCCACTAAACTTCAGCGAACTATACCGCCCCTCCCTCCTATGGAAAACTGGGTAAATATAAAAGATTTGGGTGCGGTCGGAGATGGTAAAACGGATGATACTGAAGCTTTTAAAAAAGCCATTGAAAAGCACAAAGTCATTTATGTTCCACAAGGCTGGTATCATATTACCGAAACCATAAAGATGGCTCCCGGAACTAAATTGATAGGTTTACATCCGTGGGCAACTCAGTTCATTATAAAAGAAAGTGAACCTGCATTTAGCGGATTCGGAGCTCCTGTTCCTATGTTAGAATCGTACGAAGGTGGTGATGATATGTTGAACGGTATAGGCATTTCAACAGGTGGATATAATTATCGGGCTGTTGGATTAAAATGGATGGCTAACGAAAATTCACTGGTTAATGATGTGAAATTTGTGGGAGGTCATGGTACTATGGTTCCTCCCTCATCATCATCAGAAAGTTATCGGAGGTCTGAGCGGCGGATCAGTGCTCCCGGAAGTCCAGTTTATGAAGAAGGGATGGATGAAGCCTGGGACAATCAGTTCTGGAGTTTATGGATTACCAATAACGGTGGCGGAACTTTCAAAGATATCTGGACCGCCAACAGCTACGCTGCAAGCGGAATGCTTGTGAGTAATACTTCTACTCCCGGACGAATATTTGCGATGTCTCTGGAGCATCACCTCCGCAACGAGGCTCGTTTTGATCATGTCTCAAACTGGAAGATGTACGCTTTTCAATTTGAGGAAGAGTACAAAGAAGGCATTGATGCGATTTCAATTGAGATATCAAACTCACACGATCTGTTTTTTGGAAATCTGTGGTTGTATCGAACCATTCGGGTTGAAACTCCAAAACGGTTTGGCATGCGCCTCTGGAATTCCCGGGATATTGAGATCAGAAACCTTCGTAATTACACACAGAAATTATGGGTGAATGAGTTTCCGGTATGGGATGTAAACAAGGAACTTGCCGCCTATCCGTGGCACTTTGCAAAGTTAACCATAACAGGGAATGAAGAACCTAATCTGGATTCAGATTTCCGGATTGGAGAAGTAAATCGCCTGGCCTCAGGATTTGATTTTGCTCTGGGAATAACCTCAGACAGCGAAGGAAATATTTATTTTTGTGAAACCAAAAAGAGACGAATCTACAAATGGTCGGCAGAAACAAATACGGTTTCGCTGCTTGCTGATTTTCCTTTCCAGCCTTTTGCTCTGGCTACCGATTCAGAAGATAATTTATTGGTAGTAGCCCGGTACGATCCCCAGCCTGGTTATTTGGTGAATGGGGAGCAGGAACAGGTGAAAACACTTCCGGATGATAACGAGGCCTACAGCAGCTGGGGAAACAGCGGCTGGGCTTCCTATACCTATTCAATCGACCCCGACGATCCGGACAATACCTTTAGGATTATGCCGAGAATTGCCACAGCTGATATCAAAGAGTTCAGTAAAACCTATTACCCTTCCGGTCGGTGGCATTACACCTTTGATGACGCCGCAGTCTATTATCCTGACTCGGCTTTTGTCGCACCTGATGGAATGACTTATATACAAGAGGTATATGATATAGGCAGGACGGCGAGCTTAGCTGCTGCAGTTCCTGGGGAATCCATCTATGCCATGGACGAAATTTCCATGCGAACGGTAAAAATGGATGTGGGCGAAAAAGGCAAGCTATCGAATCTCAGAGAGGTTCTCCCCCGCGGACAGTACGACACAGCTATTGATAACGACGGAAACCTGTATGTACTGGACGGACAGATTTTTGTGTACGACAAGGATATGAATGAAATCAACCGAATCAATCTTACCGAACGTCCTTTATCAATTACTTTTGGCGGCAAAGATGGAAATACTCTGTTTATTACAACGGCGAATTCTCTGTTTGGAATGAGGGTAAAGTAGAGGGTAATAGAGCATTATGATCATAACTTTTACAGGATTGTTTATAATAAAATATCATGGTTAATTAAATTTAAATGTTCCCGGCCATTGTGAACCGGGTCTTTATTTTTTTACAACTAAAATATCTTCACAAAGTAATAGTGCCTTTTTATGGAATTATTCGGTTGGCTCTTAGAACGTCATAATCCCGGTCCAACCGGCTCGGTTGAGACACATTATAACAGCAGAAACCGAACTCATTTATCTATTATCACTGGAGGTATGGCGGGATTAATTGCGGTAATACTCCCCTTCTACTTCATGGCAGAGAACAACGGCTTTAGCTGGAGTACTTTTGGTATCTATTCCGTGCTTGTTATCATTTACTTATTCGCATCCTACCGATTAAATCCTGTCCCTGAAACCCAAAACATTGGCATCTTTGGTTTTATAAATAATCCCTTTAAATACACCGACGACATCAATCGATTTCTAGTCTTTTTTAAGGTGTTTCTCTACCCAGGACGTCTTATTGGAATCGGCCTTGTCGATTTTTGGTCATTAATCAATGCTGGCGCAAAGCCTTGATCAAGTACTAAATTCAGCCAAACAAGTGATTGGTTTCTTCAAGTCTTAATTGATTGCTACCGCAATTCAATGCTTTGCAAAATAGTGTAGCAACTACACTTAATTTTCCTTACAATTTAATTTCCAACCACCAATTGCTTAATAATGAATGGAGCTGATATGAATCTGATCAAAACATCCACCTTTTTATCTTTGATATTTTTTGCACTCTCTTCACTATTAATCTCAACATCAGCCTTAGCTCAGGACGGGACCATCTACCCGCTTGAAACACCTGATGAACCGAATGCCATTCTCCTTAAAACTGGCGGTGTAGAGAACCAACCCGCACCAGAAAGTTGGTTCCGACAGTGGGGAGATCCTATGGCACGAAATATTTCAACAGCAACGCTTACCCCCTTTCTTCCCGATCCTGATAAAGCAAATGGTACAGCTGTAATTGTTGCTCCAGGTGGTGGTTTCATGTGGTTATCGATGGGGAATGAAGGTTGGGAAGTTGCCGAGGCCCTTGCAGAACAGGGAATTGCGGCCTTTGTGCTTAAATATCGACTCCGCCCCACTGTAGAATCTCTTGATGAATTTGCTTCCTGGATGAATGGTCCACGCCCTGCTCCTTCAGAAGCTTCTGAAGAAACTGAAAATACTGAAGAGGAACTGCCCAGCCGCCCACAATGGGATTTATCTAATCAATTAGAAGATGCTGAAGCAGCCTATGCCATGATTGTGGATCGCGCCGATGAATGGGGTGTAGATACTGACCGAATTGGTATGATTGGCTTTTCGGCGGGAGCTGGCCTAACGATGCATTCAACGCTTAATTCCAAGTCCATGAAACTTGCTTTTATTGGTCCGATTTATGGTGGCATGGGTCCGGTTGAAGTGCCAAAAAATGCGCCACCCATGTTCAACGTAATTGCTACCGACGACTTTCTTTATAACGGGCAAAACGGCGTGATTGAATCCTGGTATAATGCGGGCGTACCGGTTGAATTTCATCTTTATCAGAATGGTGGTCACGGTTTTGGTCTCGGTAATCCAGATCGCACAAGCAATCGTTGGTTTGATGCTTTTATCTACTGGCTGGATGTGAATGATTTTCTCGCTTATAATTCGGGAAATTAAAATCGGTTTGATGTAAAAGCTTTTGTAGCTTTTTTAAACTCCTCAATGGTTATTAGCTTGTATCCAGAGACAATAAGTTTTGGTTTTAGATTTAAAAGTCTGGACTCAACTTCCTCTTGATTGCTTGTAGCTTAATTCTATATCTATGAGATCTTCACTGATATTGTCAGTTTTATGTTTAGCGGCCTCTTTTCTATTCCTCCTATCGGGTTGTAAAACCCCCGCTGATACTACAGATAAGCAAAAGTTATACTCCGTTGATAATCTAAGCTGTAAGAAAGGTTTTGATAGAGGTCAACAACCTATATTCGTAGTTAATGGTAGAATCGTGACTTTACAATTCGTCGAAGAAAAGCTATATCCCGAAAATGTTAAGACCATCGAAGTAGAAAGATGTAATCAAGAGTTGCTTAGAGAATGGGGACCGGGTGCTTCTGTTGGCGTTGCATTTGTAGAAACTATAGAGAAGTTTTGAGAACCCACCTACCTCATCGGTTCTATCAGTTTTAAGTATAAAAATTCAGCCTATAAAAGTCTGAAGCTTTGGTTAGATTTGGACCGAGTTAATTAATCAACATCAGCCATGTCTAAAAACAGCGACACTCTTACTTCCCTTAAAAATTCTGATGCCCAGAAAGTTAAACTGGCTATTACAGATATAGATGGAATTCTCCGTGGTAAGCTGATCTCTAAAGATAAATTTCTAAAAGCTACAGAGGACAAACTCGGATTCTGTAATGTGGTTTTTGGTTGGGACATGAATGATGCGGTGTACGACAACTCAGAAGTCACCGGCTGGCACACCGGCTTCCCCGACTCCATGGCAACCATTGATTTAAGCTCACAACGGCATATTCCCTGGAATAACGATCTTCCATTTTTTCTGGGTGATTTCTCGGAATCAGATGACTTAAAGGAAGTCTGCCCACGAAGCCTTTTGAGAAGAATTACTTCTCAAGCAGAAGACATGGGATTCAAACCCAAATTCTCTAACGAATTTGAGTGGTTCAATTTCAAAGAAACACCCCAATCATTGAAAGAGAAAGGCGGAGTTAATCCCACTCCCCTGACTCCCGGCATGTTTGGGTATTCTATATTGAGGTCATCTCAGCATCACGAATACTTTGATGAGCTTTTTGATCTGCTCACACAATTTGGCGTCCATATTGAGGGGCTACATACTGAAACCGGAGATGGAGTTTACGAAGCCTGCATTGCCTATACGGATATCATGGATGCCGCAGATCAGGCAGTGCTTTTTAAATCAGGCGTTAAAGAAATTGCGTACAGGCATGAAATTATTGCCAGCTTCATGGCAAAATGGAATACCAACCTTCCGGGCTGCAGTGGACATATTCACCAGAGTCTTTGGGATAAAAAGTCAGAAAAGAATCTATTTTATGGTGAGCAGGGAAATCATAAAATGAGTGAACTGTTAGAACATTACATCGCCGGTCAGCTTCACTGCCTTCCGCATATCCTTCCGATGTATGCACCAACCGTAAATAGTTATAAACGATTGGTAGAAGGTTCCTGGGCGGCAACCTCAGCGAGCTGGGGCGTCGAAAACCGGACTACAGCTCTTCGTGTTATCAATCATGCAGAGGATTCCATGAGGCTGGAAACACGAGTACCCGGTGCTGATGCGAATCCATATCTATCAATGGCGGCAAGTTTGGCTTCTGGGTTGTACGGAATCAAACATAAGCTTTCGCTGGATATCGAGCCGACTCAGGGCAATGAATACGAGAATCAATCAACCCGAAAACTTCCGAAAACACTGGCCGATGCAACTCAACAAATGAAAGCTTCTGATCTATCAAAAGAGTTATTCGGAGAGGGATTCACAGATCATTTTATAAAGACAAGAGAGTGGGAATGGAGACAGTTCGCCCAAAAAGTGACGGACTGGGAATTAAAACGCTACTTTGAAATCATCTAACTAAACAACTGTATGTCTTTTATTAATTTTAATGAGATTGTGAAGGAAGCCTGGAGCGCTTACGATCCCACAAGGACTATTCTAACCATTACCGATATCAGTGCTAAAGTTTCAACCAACCACGTGTATCGGGTTACTTTTAAAGATGGAAACTTCATAATTGCCAAGCTCTCCTATTTTGGGAAATTTGAGCATTTTGTGGAAGATCATTCCATCATTAACTCATTATCTAATAACCTTCAGGATCCATTTGAGAACTTTTTGGCTCGTTCACTGATCAAGGAGAATTCTTTGTTTGTGCATCGTCATCAGGATGAAGTTATTGATGCATGGGTGGTTTTCTATCGCCCGGTTAAAATCAAAAGAAAGCTTCCCAAGCGGATTGATGAAACTCAGATTAATAAGCTTGCAAAGCAATTTGCGAAGTTTCATAAGTCGTGCCACACCATCCGAAATACCCTCCCACCTTCTTCTAAAACACTCGAAGTTGATGTAAAGCATTTACTGGATATTTTAGATAGTGATTACGGAAAGCACGAATACCGAATGCACCACGATCAGATTCGCAAACACTGTGATTTATTCCTTGAGAATGTGGCTAAGCTGGATGCAAATGATCTCGATACGATCCCCGTTTTTGTGGACTGGAATATTGGCAACTTCTCTGTGACGCCTGATTTCAAACTCTTTTCCCGGTGGGATTATGATTGGTTCCGCATCAGCTCCCGCATGATTGACTTCTACTTCTTTGCCCGCATCTCATCTAATGTGGGAGATAAAACTGTGTTCAGCTACGATATTGATCCAATGATGGAGGAGCGATTTATCCTCTTCTTAAAAGCTTATCACAAAGAATTTCCGCTTACAAAAACAGAGCTTCTTTTCCTTAAAGAAGCTTATCGATTCTTTATTCTGAATTATGTTGTTAAATATGGGAAGTATTTTTTCCATGAAATCTTTGCTACCAAATTGCAGCAGGAAGCTTACCAAAGATACCTGCCTCAGCTTGATGAAAAATTTGATCCCGAACCTTTACTAAAAGCCCTGGACCTCTAGTATGAATATGAGAGTACCTTCATTCCGATCTATCGTTAAAAACTACAAAGCCGTATTCCTTGATTCTTATGGTGTGCTTAAAAACCATAAAGGACTTATTGACGGTGTTGCCGAGACTATTGCTTATTTAAGGGAGGAAGGCATCACCTTTCGGGTACTTACCAACGATGCCTCCAGAAGCCAACATCAGCAGTCTGTTGTATTTGATCAGCTGGGTTTAAAAGATTTAAATGAGGATGAAATCATTACCTCGGGGATGCTGGCTAAGCAATTCCTTCAGCATAAAATAAAGGATGGCAAAATTGCCTACCTCGGCACGGAAAATTCTGCGGAATATATCCTACAGTCCGGTTTGAAGCATATCGCTGTGCGGGATATCGACCTGGATGATCTGGATGATATTTCGGCCTTCGTGTTTTTAGATGATGAGGGCTTTGACTGGAACACCGATATCGATACCACCGTTAATTTCCTCCGTAAAAAGACCGTTCCCGTTATAGTAGCTAACTCAGACAAATACTATCCGGTTTCTAAGAATGACGTTTCCGTTGCAACTGGTGGAATCGCGAAACTTTGTGAAAGCATGCTGAATAAAAAATTCATCCACTTCGGTAAGCCTGATACCCAAATGTTTACCTATGCTTTTGAGCACTTGAACAGCTCAGGTACTATTTACGGGAAAGAAGAAATCCTGATGGTTGGCGATACCTTAAGCACCGATATTTTAGGCGGCAACAAGTTTGGCCTGAAAACCATGCTGGTTCTTTCCGGAAACACCCGGGGTGAAAATGCCGACTTATGGATTAACTCCTCCGGCATCATCCCCGATTACATCTGTGACTCTATATTGGGATAAGTCACAGCTTTGATTTACTTCAGTCCCACCCTCTCAAAAATGGTATCCACATTTCGGGTGTGATGATCTAAGTCAAAGGCGTCATCAATTTCTTCCTGAGTTAAAGTCTCAGTGATACTTTCATCCGCTTCAACAATCGGTTTGAAGAGCTCTTGCTCTTCCCAGGACTTCATCGCCAGAGGCTGAACCGTATCGTAGGCTTGCTCACGTGGCATTCCCTTATCAATGAGTTTATGAAGGAGGCGTTGTGAGAATACCAGTCCTTGTGTTTTCCAGATGTTGGATTCCATATTGTCTTCAAAGACAACCAGATTTTCAATCACTCCGGCAAAGCGGTTCAGCATATAATCCAGCAGCGTTGTAGCATCAGGCAGGATAATTCGTTCAGCAGAAGAGTGAGAAATGTCGCGTTCATGCCAAAGAGGGATGTTTTCGTAAGCCGTCACCATATATCCGCGAAGCACTCTTGCACATCCTGAGATATTCTCGGAACTGATTGGATTTCGTTTATGCGGCATGGAGGACGATCCCTTCTGCCCTTTTCTAAATGCTTCTTCGGCTTCCCGAAGCTCGCTTCTTTGAAGGTGACGAACTTCCACTGCCATTTTCTCCATCGTAGAACCAATCAGTGCCAATGTAGACAAATAGTATGCGTGGCGATCCCGCTGTAGTGTTTGGGTTGAAATGGGAGCCGGTTCAAGCCCTAATTTCTCACACGTAAAATGTTCAACTTCCGGGGGGATATTGGCAAAGGTTCCAACTGATCCTGAGAGCTTTCCAAACTCAACATCTGCAGCTGCTCTTTTAAATCGTTCAAGATTTCGACTCATCTCCGCATACCAAAGCGCACATTTGAGACCAAAAGTAGTTGGCTCGGCGTGAATACCATGAGTTCGCCCCATCATTACGGTGTACTTGTGTGCTTTAGCTTTTTCAGCCAATACATCAACAATACGCTCCAGGCCTTCCAGTAGAATGACATTGGCTTTCTTGAGGCGAACACCCCATGCGGTATCAACTACATCAGTTGAGGTTAACCCGTAGTGAACCCATTTCTTTTCGTCTCCCAATGTCTCGGAAACGGCTCGTGTAAAAGCTACTACATCATGCCGGGTTTTGGCTTCAATTTCTTTAATACGGTCTACATCAAAGCTGGCATTCTCGTAGAGTTTGTCAACATCCTCCATGGGGATTTTTCCGAGCTTGGCCCATGCCCAACAGGCTGCTAATTCAACCTCCAGCCAGGCTTGAAATTGTTGTTCGTCCGTCCAGAGATCTGACATTTCTTTGCGGGAATAACGAGCGATCATGCGATAGTTTTTTTGAAATTAAAATTGGTTTGATAAGATAATGCTTTTCTATTTCAGGTTTTTGACTGATTCTGCCTAAAAAAGTGAAAGGGCTTTTCTGAAAGCTCAGAATAGATGGAATCGCTTCCAAAATTAAATTTATAAAGTACTGCGCTAAAGTTATTTAAGTAATGATATTTGTTATTTAAGATTAAAAAATTATGTTTGATTATTAGTTTTGCCTAATTATTTTAAACCAAGCTTTAGATGAAACTTTTAAGCTTGCACACTCACTCAACATTAATTTAAAGACTTATAACATGAAGTTACGATACGGAATAATACTAACCACTCTATTTTTGCTTTTTGCAGATCCCGCTATTGCTCTGGCGGATGGTGCTAATGCAGCCAAAGAATCGGTAGAGGTTACAGAGGAAACTTTCCAGGCTTATGGAAATGAATACTCAACTATAGAAGAGTTCAAAGCTTCTACGGATTATATCAAATTCATGGTTGATAACCTTTGGATTCTAATTGCTGCTTTTATGGTATTGATGATGCATCTAGGCTTTGCCACGGTAGAAAGTGGACTTACTCAAGCTAAGAATGCGGTAAACGTCATCTACAAAAACGTCTTCATCCTCACCATTGGAATCATCCTTTATGCTTTTATTGGATTTCAAATTATGTACCCGGGTGACTTTAACGGCTTCTTCGGTTTTGGAGGCTTTGGCATTGGATTTGACGCTTCAGATCCAATTGGAATGCTTACCCCTGCTTACGGTTTGGACATGACCATATGGACAGATTTTATTTTCCAGGCCATGTTTGCGGCTACTGCAGCTACTATTGTTTCAGGTTGTGTAACGGGTAGAATTAAACTTCCTTCTTTCATGCTTTTCGGTGTTCTCCTTATAGGTATCAGTTATCCTATTACAGGAAGCTGGCACTGGGGTGGTGGCTGGTTATCAGAAATGGGATTCTATGATTTTGCCGGTTCAACGCTCGTTCATGCAGTAGGTGGATTTGCTGGACTCGCTTGTGTCCTTCTTTTAGGTTCACGTACAGGTAAATACAAAGATGGGAAAGTACATGGCATTCCTGCTCATAACATTCCATTAGCTACTATTGGTGTATTTTTACTTTTCCTTGGATGGTTTGGATTTAATGGCGGGTCTGTTTTAAGCGCCGATCCCGAAACTGTCTCATACGTATTTGTGACAACCGCTTTAGCTGCCTGTGCCGGTGCACTTGCCTCCATGGTTACCACACAAGTTGTAATGAAATCATTAGATGCGCCGATGGCTCTGAATGGTATCCTTGCCGGACTTGTAGGTATTACTGCTGGAGCTGATGTAGTATCTCTGACGGATGCTGTACTAATCGGATCTATCGCCGGAGTACTTGTTGTTCTAGCCATCCTGATGTTTGATAAGCTTAGAATTGATGACCCGGTGGGTGCTATTTCCGTTCACGGAGTATGTGGTGTCTGGGGAACATTAGCCGTTGGAATTTTCTCCTCTGACTATAGTTTCCTTACCCAACTTATCGGTACTGCATCTATCGCCGCATTTACATTCGTTTTCTCTCTGATTGTATTTGGCATTATTAAAGCAACCATAGGTGTCAGAGTTTCTAAAGAAGTCGAATCTGACGGGCTAGATATATCAGAACATAAAAACCATGCCTATCCTGATTTCTCACCTATTAAGACTTCTGAGTTAGGCGCATTTGCCGACTAAGTCACAACATCAACTCTATTTGATTCTGCCTTACCTGGACTTATAGCATGCCGGGTAAGGAAGAATCTAATTTCTAACTCAAAAAATACACCACTATTTATCACCTCTGAAAAGCTTCACTCACTTTTCAGGTACTAAAACTACATCGTTTTTTCAGGCTCTCACTCAGTTTGAAAAAAATGATTCACTCACACTCACTCATTAACCTTATCGAAGTAAATCACTATGAAAACATCAAAAAAAATATCGCATTTGATTAATACCCTTGCTTTGGGTCTGGTCATGACTTTAGCTTTTGGCCTGACAAATTTCAACACAGCAGAAGCACAGGAGGTCAGCACAGGAGTTGATCTTTACAGCACGTATGTATGGCGTGGAGTTGCTTATTCAGGGCCATCATTACAACCCGCTGTAGAATTCAGCTCCGGCGGTTTCGCAATCGGAGCTTGGGGATCACAAGGATATGATGGATTCCAGGAAATGGATCTATACGCTGGCTACAGCTTTGACTTCGGACTTAGCCTCGGTGTTACTGACTACTGGTACCCCGGAGCTGCTGGATCCGGACCTTGGTTGGATGGCGACAGCCATGCCTACGAATTCAATGTTGGCTACGGAATCGAAGACTTCTCCTTATCTGCTAACTACATATTTGCAGGAAGTGGTTCTGCGGGAGATGACATCTACTTTGAGGCAGGCTATGCATTTAGTAACGCCAGTATTTTCTTAGGCGGTGGAGACGGATGGCATAGCTCAGATGGCGAATTCGCTTTGGTCAATCTAGGTGTAAGCACCGGCAAAGACATCGTCATCACCGACACTTTTACCATCCCGCTAAGTGGAGCCGTCATCTTTAATCCGGACACCGAGCAGCTCTATATCTTAGCCGGACTTTCGTTCTAACTTCTGACTAAAATATCTCATAGAGATAATTAAAGCCGGGTTGCTGCTATAAGCGCCCGGCTTTCTTTTTATCGCTGAACCGGAATCTTTAGCACTCTACCCTCTTCTATCATTTCATCCAGCTGAACCTGATTGATGATAGCTAAATCTGTAGCTGTGATATCCATCGGTAAATCAGCTGGTAGTAAGTCTGTAAAAGAAGCAGATCGAATGGCCGGTTTTAAATTAATTCGAACCGGATCGATTCCTAAAATTGATGCATCATTAAGTTCAGAAAAACCTTCCCGGATTTCAGCGAACCTACTTTCATAGTCTGGAAATTGTGCTGATGAGGTGTAGCTTAGGAAGGAATAAATCATATTCTGGAATTCGATCGCCGTTACCTGAATCATAAGCTCTGTACTATCTTGTGACAAAGCCGTTGCAAAGGCCTGATAGCCATTCATTCCATTCACAGAGTAAGACTCCTGGTCTAGAGTAGTTACGCCCTCCTGACCTAAAAATGATTGAACTGAACTTTCCGGAGAGTTACTTTCTGAATCAATCGTAAACTGATTAATAGCCGTTTGCTCCTCATTCACCATAATTACAGCAGATGGCTGGTTAAAAACTTGAAATCCGGCTGGCACTGGAAACTGAAATTTCAGATCCGGATGGTAGAACATTCCATCTCTTTCAAAACCCTGACGGGGGTTGTTTCCATAAATAATGCCTTCGATCATACTCATAAATTCTTCGTCATCAAGAATGGTCTGCTCGTATCCTTTTTCTTTCCATTTCTCAGCTAACTCGGGAATGGTTTTTTCTCGCTCACCGGGATCCGGGTGACTGGAAAGCAGAGTCGGAACTCCACCGCCTGTGGTTTTTGAAATTCGCTCCAATGAATTAAAGAACTCTGCTCCTTCTGCTGCCTGATAGTTTTTCATTGCTGAATATTCAACCCCTAAGGCATCTGATTCGCGCTCATGATCACGGCTGTATTTCAAAAACATAAGCTGAGCCGTTTGACTGCTTAATTGCAGGATACTTCCTCCATCGTAACCCAGCGATTGGCCGATTACAGCTCCACCTATTACTGCTAACTGACCCACCTGTTGCTCAACGGCTCTTTGTGAGGAATGACGAGCGGCAACGTGTCCAATTTCGTGTCCCAAAACAACAGCAAGCTGAGCTTCATTATTCAAGTGAGCCAATAAGCCACGAGTTACATAAACATAGCCTCCCGGAAGCGCGAAGGCATTTACAACGGGGCTATCCAATACGCGAAATGTGAACTCGGTTTCCCGAAACTGCTTCGGCGTATCTTCACGGCGAAGGTGACTAACCTCTAACAATGCCTGCCCTAAGTCAGATACATAGTTCGAAAGCTCTTCATTTTGATACAAGCCATATTGAGCCACAATCTCTTTATCGGCCTGATTTCCTAATTTCACTTCCTCTTCCCAGCTATAGCCGAAAGCACGTTTGTTTCCCGAAACAGGATTCTTCTCAAGAGTAACGCAGCCACTTACGATTACAGCAAGTGCCAGCATTAGTGTGATTGAAAAAGACCGAATATTTATTCTTTTCATAATTTTAAAACTGTTAGTTCAATAAATCTTAGTGAAAATAGGGTGAAATGTTTCCAAACAGGGATCTTAGCCCACAATATTTACTTCAGGAGTTAAAGCAACCCCAAATGTTTCCTTTACCGATTTCTGGATCCGGGTAGCCAGGCTCCAAATATCATTACCCGTGGCGTTTCCATAGTTTACAATAACCAACGCCTGCATTTTATGAACACCAGCGTCGCCAAATCGTTTCCCCTTCCAGCCACACTGATCGATAAGCCATGCTGCTGGAACTTTGACATCTTCTCCCGATGGATAATGCGGAATATCAGGATGATTTTTTTGAAGCTCTTCAAACTCAGACTTCGGCAATACAGGATTCTTGAAAAAACTTCCGGTATTACCAATTTCAGCAGGATCGGGAAGTTTACTTTGCCGGATCTCTATGACCGCTTTGCTAATATCCTGTATTCCAGGATTTGTAATTCCTTCTTCTGCAAGTTTTTCAGAAAGAGCTCGGTATGATGTATTAACAGAAGGTGATTTTTGAAGTCTTAAGGTTAAGTGGGTGATTATATAATTCCCTTTTTCCTTATTCTTAAAAATGCTATCCCTATAGCCGAACGCACATTCCGCCTTGCTAAAAATTCGTTCTTCTCCCGTTTCTACCTGTACAGCGGTTAGTTCTTCAAATACTTCTTCTAACTCTACGCCATAGGCCCCAATATTCTGTATAGGTGCGGCTCCTACCGATCCTGGAATGAGAGATAGGTTTTCAATTCCACCCCATCCCTTTTCCACGCAATACATAACCAGCTCGTGCCAGTTTTCCCCGGCTCCAATTTTTAATAAAATAGAATCTGCATTTTCCTCAACAACGTTCTTTCCTTTCATATCCATCTGGATAATTAACCCGTCAAAATCATCCACAAAAAGAACGTTACTGCCTCCACCCAATACAAACTTATCAAGATTTTTGAGCTCAGAATCAGCAATAACAGATCTAAGTTCTTCAGTTGATGAAACAGAAACAAAATACCGGGCTTTTGCAGCGATGCCCATGGTATTGTAGGAAGAAATATCTACATGTTCCCTGATGGAAGGTAAGTTACTCATGAATTGTCTTCGGAAGATTCTACTTCTTTCGGGCTTTCAACTTTCACCCGAACCTTTTTGATCCGGTTATTTTTGACAGAATGCACCGTCAGTTCCAAATTCTTGTAAGTCATTCGCTCACCAACTACCGGAAGACTTTCAGTCAGGTGATAAATTAAACCGCCAAGCGTCTCAAATTCATCTTCTTCAGAAGTGATATCCGATTCCAGTATTTCTTCCATGTCATCCAGGTCAATCTTAGCATCAAAGATATAGATTCCACTTTTGAATCGGGTGAACAGTGTTTCCTCATCTCCAGAGTCATCGGTTATGTCACCTACAATTTCCTCAAGGATATCGTCCATCGTCACAATACCTTCCGTACCGCCATATTCATCAACCACAATAGCTATGTGGGTTTTCTCTTGCTGAAAGTCTCTAAGCAAGTCGTCGAGTTTTTTGGTAGCAGGAATAAACAAAGCTTTTCGAGAAACAGTCTTCCAATTTAGTGAAGGCTCTTTTTCATTAGAGTTCAAATAAGGAAGTACATCTTTAGCGTACAATACACCCTGTATATTATCCAGATCATTATCATAGAGGGGCATTCTCGATAATCCGTTTTCCCGAATTTTCTTTAAAACGTCCTGAAGGGATTCTTCAAGGGAAACGGCTACAAAGTTCACTCGTGATGTCATAATCTCACGAACAGTGATATTTCCGAAGCCAATTACATTTTCAATAATTTCACGTTCATCTTCTTTGATGGAGCCTTCTTGTTCACTTACCTCTGCCATAGTCCGTATGTCTTCCTGCGTCATTTTACTAGCAGGTTTTGGTAAGTATCGTTCAAGGCTAATTGTGCTGTCGGCTATCAATTTTGCGAAAGGTTTAAGCAGAATAAACAGGGTGTAGATAAAGGCGCTATTCCCACGAGAAACCTTGAGGGGATTATTAATAGCGATAATCTTTGGGGTGATTTCACTCAGAATTAAAATCATGAAGGTCAATACAATTACTTCAATTGCATAGACTACCACTTCTGAGAGTCCATAAGCCGCAACAATATCACCAGTAATTACGGCAGCAAGCACAGAGGCTATAATATTGGCAAACGTATTGCCTATAAGGATGGTAGCCAAAAGGCGCCGGGGTTTATCCAGCATCTTAATAATTCTATCGTCAGCTGAACCGGGTGTTTCGTCTTGCTTTAAATCCTCCATCCGATTTGCAAGAGAAAAAAGAGCGACCTCAGAACCGGAGAAAACCGCAGAAAAAGCTAATCCCAAAAAAAGGACCAGAAGTTGTATACCGAGAACAAATGGATCTAATCCATGTGCCACAGAACTTTCACCAATTGTGAGAAGAGAGTCTTGAACCAAACTGAAAGGATCTTCGATTGTATCCAATGCCTATATTAAGTTATTGTTTGAGTGAATGTAAGAAGGCTTGACGTATCCTTAAAATAAAAGATTTTACCATAACCTGAGCTATAAATAAAAAAACGACACAAGAAATCCTCATGTCGTTTTAAATGATAATAAGAAGCAGGTATTTAGAACGGAAGATCGTCGTCCATATCATCAAAGTTACTGTCCAGTTCTACATTACTGCTCATAGGCTTATTGCCGCCCTGATTACCTTGATTACCCTGATTTTGGTTTCCTCTGTTTTGCTGAGGCTGCCCACCACCCATCTGCTGGTTACCGCCACCACTGCTGCGGCTGTCTAACATTGTAAGCTGGAGCGCTTTAATTTCCGTGGTGTATCTTTTCTGACCATCTTTGTCTTCCCACTGCCGGGTTTGAATAGGCCCTTCTATATACACCTTGGAACCTTTGGTTAAATACTGTTGGCAAATTTCTGCGGTTCTACCCCACGCAACTACGCGGTGCCATTCTGTTTTCTCCTGATACTCACCGTTGCTGTCTTTGTAGCGCTCGCTGGTTGCGATGCTTAATGTTGCCACGGCTGTGTTCGATTGTGTGTAGCGAACTTCCGGATCTTGACCCAGATTCCCAATCAGCATTGCTTTATTAAGTGAACTCATAACGTATCCTGTTTTTTATTGTTTGTTTGCAATGTAAGAGTTAGTTCAGAAGAATTCCTTACAAAATATTTTCAAAACAGATCCATCATTAAGTAAATACTTAATGATAAAAATTAAGCTCTCGTCCTTATTCGTCGATAACTCCCAAAAATTAGAAAGTGATTCTATGCAGGAACATTCCTGAATTCGACGCCTATAAAAAGTATTGAGAATTTTGTAACACAATACACTTCATCTATCTCTTATAGGTACAAAAGAGACGAAAATTCGGAGCATATGATTAGTGAAAAAGTGAAGGAAGACTCTGTAAACCTCCCTACATCAAGGACTAACGACAATAATTCATTAGCAGGACTTGAGCCCTACACAGGAACGTGGGATAAAACCCGTGCTGCACATCTGGTCCGGCGAACACATATCGGGCTTAAGATTAATAACCTTAATTATGCGCGCAGTTTTGATTCTGCCACCTCAGCTGCAGAAGCAATTATTGACAACGCCATTAGCACCCCTATCCCTGATGACCCTCAATGGTTCAGTGGAGGTAATTCCGGAGACGTTCAGGATGTGTACGATATTCAATTCCGATGGATGGACGGAATGTACAACGGCGGACTCCAAGAGCGCATGATGTTATTCTGGAGCAATCACTTTGCCGTTTCGTACAGCAATATGAATGCTCTCCCTGATAAAGCCAGTAACAGCTACGCCAGCCACATGTACAAATACTGGAAGCTGCTTCATGAATTTAGTTTTGGGAATTTCAGAGAGTTCGTCTCCACTATGAGCAAGAACTCGGCAATGCTCTACTATTTAAATAATTACAATAATCGCGACGGGCAGCCGAATGAAGATTTTGCCCGTGAGTTGATGGAGTTATTCACGCTTGGGCCTCAGGACAAAGACGGAAATGATAACTACTCGGAAAATGATGTAGCTGAAGTAGCCCGAGCTGTTACCGGCTGGCGCGTTAATGATGCTACCTTAAGCGGGTATTTTGATGATTCCCGATTTGACAGTTCCAGCAAGACAATTTTTGGGGTAGCAAGTAATTACGACCTGGATTCTGTAATAGACCTCATCTTCACACAAAAAGAACAAGAGGTTGCCTATTTCCTTTGCCGAAAATTGTATGTGTTTTTTGTTTCGGCAAAACCGAATGATGCCATCATCTCCAGCCTGGCAGATCATTGCATAGCTCAGGATTTTGATATTGCAGAAGTACTAAAGAAACTTCTCAGTAGTGCTCATTTTTATGAAGAGCAATTTTATGGGAGTCGGATTAAAAGCCCAACCGAGATCTTTATAAGCTACCTTAGGGAACTTGAGATCACTCCAACTTCTCAACTAAAAGAATATATCCGGTTGAGAATGCAGGGACTGAACGAAGAGCTTCTTCGCCCGGAAACGGTATTTGGTTGGGACGGTTATAACCCTCCTTATTCAGACGGAACTCCCGGGCATTATGCTTGGCTGAATACCAATTTAATGCCTTCAAGGTGGGATAACCTCACCGATATTATTTATGGGTATGACAACTCCGGAAGCAGTTATAACCCAATCAGGCTGGCCGAGAAGATTTCTGATCCTTCGAATCCATTCACCCTGGCAGAAGATCTGGCTGAGCATCTAATCGCATTGCCTTTAGAAATGGTCGGTATTCGAAAAATAGATGAAGACTTTGCCGGCAACCCTGCCCTTCATCCCAGTGATAATGTAGCAGGCTTCGCCAATTTCCCGGAGCATAAAATCAACCTTACCAAGATCCTTTTGGGAACCATCCCTTGGTACGAATTTACTGCCAACAGCGATCAGGATGGGAATTTATACTATCAAGAGACTTTTGCTGAATCGATCAGGCAATACATAGCCTATCTCCAGCAACTCCCTGCGTACCAGCTCATTTAATTTCAAGAAACAGTCAAGAAGTATGTGTAAAAAAGATCATCATCATAACCCAAAGTTATCGCACGATCGCCGGGGAGCCAGTCTCGAAGACAAAGAAGCTCACCAAAATGATCACCAGAGCTGGAGCCGACGGAGTTTTTTAAGCACTCTTGGTTTTGGAGCTATTGGTTCATCCATGCTTTTGGGTGGTACTCCGGTAAGCACTTTTGCCCGCTCTAAATTCTTTAACCGTTTATCCCGTGCCGATAATGACCGCGTGCTTGTGCTCATCCAGCTGAGTGGCGGTAATGACGGATTGAATACCATCATCCCGGTTGAAAACGATATTTATTATCAAAAACGGCCGACCATTGGAATCCGCAAACAAGATTCGATATTACTTAGTGATGATATTGGAATGCACCCTGCCATGAGTAACCTCGAATCTTTCTGGGGCGATGGAAGAATGGCTGTCATCAACAATGTGGGTTACTCTAATACCAATCGCTCCCATTCCCGCGCTACGGATATTTGGACTACTGGAAGCGGAAGTAATAATATTGAAAATACCGGCTGGGCCGGAAGATTTTTAGTTGAAGACAATCCTGACTTCATCGCTAACCCACCGGAGTTCCCACTCGGTGTTCGGATTGGTGGTTCTGCTACCCTTTTCCAAAGTGAATTTGGCAACCTGGGTGTTACTTTTGGAGGAGCTAGTCAGTTTACCCAGTTTCTGGAGCAAGGTGGCTTTTATGATGAAGACAATGTCCCACAAAACGATTTCGGCGATTCTCTTTCCTTTGCACGAAAAATCGCTAACTCATCTTTTAAATATTTGGAGTCCATCCAAAACGCCGCAGATAATGCGACCAATTTAGGGCAGTATCCTAATTCATCCCTCGCTCAAAGTTTATCTGTTGTAGCCCGGCTGATTCGTGGAGGACTAAATACCAAACTCTTCCTAGTGTCAAAGGGTGGTTTTGATACCCACAATAATCAGGGTGGCCCAGAAGGCGGACATGCAAACTTATTAGCGGATATTGCTGATTCTGTTAACGCCTTTTATGCTGATTTAGAAAGTGACCGACTTGATAACCGTGCTCTAACCATGACGTTCTCCGAATTCGGAAGAACACTGGACGAGAACTCCTCAAACGGAACTGATCACGGCTCTTCTGCCCCTGTTATGGTTTTTGGTCCGGTGAATGGTGGTTTATATGGAAACCACTCCGACCTAACCAGCCTTGATAATTCAGGCGATCCTGTTTTCAGTACAGATTATCGCTCTGTTTATACTTCCATTTTAGATGACTGGTTCGGTCTGGGAGATAATGAAACAGACTCAGTTATTGATGGTAGTTTCCAAAATCTTGGCTTTGTGGATGCTACTGCTACCAGCAATGAGCCGTCTCAGCAAACACCTAAATCGTTTAAGCTGGAACAAAACTATCCAAATCCTTTCAACCCAACCACAACCATTTCTTTTTCACTGGCTAAAACAGCCGAAGTTAAACTCCAGGTTTTTGATGTTAAAGGAAGCCTTATTAAAACCATACTGAACGAACAAAAATCGGCAGGTGACTACAGCGTTCAGTTCGACGCCTCAAACCTATCGAGCGGTACCTACCTGTATAAATTGGAAACCCCAAATGGTGTGCAAACCAAAAAAATGACGTTGATAAAATGACCTATTCAATGCTTCGTGTTAAACCCAAAACGTTATCCCTGTTACTCATTGTACTGTTTGGCTTTGTTTTGATGACAGGGTGTGACCTTGTTAATTCCGTGACTGGAAACGACGACGACAATAAATCGTCCAAAACGATTCACCCAATTCTCCTCAACGGAAGCTGGGGGTTTATATCTAATGATGGAAACATTGTGTTAGAGCCCCGCTTCGGTCAGGCCCGGGACCTTTCTGATGGACTTGCCGCAGTCCGTAATGGAACTCTGTGGGGATATGTACAGGCTAACCCTGCCCGTCTGGTAATTGAAACACAATTTACGAGTGCCGGAGACTTTGAAGATGGTTTAGCCCCGGTTCAGTTGCCTGGTCAAGGCTATGGCTTTATAGATGAAACCGGAACTTTTGTGATTGAAGCTCAATATGATTTTGCTCAACCCATTTCTGAAGGCAAAGCAGCCGTTCGAATTGACGGACTCTGGGGCTACATCAACGCTGACGGAAGTACCCTCGTGGAACCTAAATATAGCGACGCCCGCCCCTTTTCGAATGGACTAGCTGCTGTAGAGACTTTTGATGGCTGGATCTATATCAATAATGAAGGAACTGAAGCCATAAACCCAACTTTCCAACTTTCTACCGCTGGTGAATTTGTAGATGGTCTGGCCCCTATTGAGACTGCTGATGGATGGGGTTTTATAGATAAATCCGGAAGTCCTGCTATAACTCCCAAATATGAAGAAGCGGGGCGCTTTTCTCAAGGTTTGGCCTGGTTCAGAGATGGTGACTATATCGGCTTCATCAACAAACAAGAAGACATTTTGATAGAGCCTCAATTTGCTGAAGTAAAACCATTCTCTGAAAATATGGCTGCTATTCGTTTGAGTAACGACTGGTTCTACTTGAATAAAGATAGCAAGCTAATCTCCATTACAACCCCTTTCGAGGATGCCGAGAGCTTTAACAACGGAATTGCCCGTGTACAGCTCGGTAACGATGAGAACATTCGTTATGGATACATCAACAAGAAAGGCGAATACATTTGGTACCCAACAAGATAAATTAAGAATATCATGAAACGTTTACTTTTACTGTTAGCTTTTACAACACTTTTTGTTTCCTGTGATCTCGTCAACTCCGTAACCGGGAATGAGGATGAAGCCGTTAAACTCTACCCTGTTTTGGTAGATGGAGACTGGGGCTATATCAACCAAAAAGGTGAGATGATACTTGAACCTGATTACCAAAATGCTCGCCCTTTCCATGAGGGACTGGCTGCTATTCGTGAATCCTGGGGCTGGAAGTACATCGATTCCAAAGGTGAGGTCAAAATTGAAGGGAATTTCAGCGACATAAATAATTTCTCGGGCGGCAAAGCAGCTGTTCGGTTCGATGGCAGATGGGGTTATATCAATAAGTCCGGCAATTTTGCCATCAATCCTATGTTCAGAACCGCTTCAGCCTTTTCTGATGGACGAGCTTTTGTACGAAGCATAGATTATTCCAACTATTACTACATCAATGAAAATGGAGACAAAATTGAATCCGTAGGTCTCCCGGATGACATTGATTACATCGAAGAAAATCAGTTTAGAAATGGCCGCGCTATGGTTAGCGATGATGATCTCTTTGGATACATCGATAAATCAGGGAACACCATTGTAGATCTCAAATATGCTGAAGCCCGACCGTTTTCAAATCAATTGGCTGCGGTTAAAATCAGTGATCGCTGGGGTTTTATTGGTGATAATGGTGAAGTTTCTATCTCACCTGCTTTTATAAGCGTCGGTGATTTTGGGGACGGCCTCGCTCCGGCCCGCGCTAACTCAAACGCATTTGGCTACATCAATAAGTCCGGTGAATTTGTGATTAGTGAGCAGTTTCAACAAGCCGGCACCTTTTCAGAAGAACGGGCTCCGGTTATGCTCAACAACAAATGGACCTTTATTGATAAATCTGGAAATCAAATTACCAGTGCAAAGTTTGATGAGGTTGAACCATTCTACAACGGATTGGCCAGAGTAACCATCTATGTTCCTGTAGAAGATGAGATTGAAGAGAATTACGGCTACATAAATAAATCAGGCGATTATGTCTGGTACCCTACCCGATAGATCGTTCGAGTAGGTTTTTTTGTAACACCGAGTGCTTTTTTCACTCTTTTAGTAAAAAAGGAAAAGCAATGATTTCAGAACAAATAATTCAGGATTATTTAGAACAGGAAAACGACTATTCAAGTAGGGTTACCAAAGTTAAAATAGCCTTGCTTGTAATTTCACTAACCGGCCTAATCTTCTTTTCTTTGTAACCGGCTGAAACCTACTTCTATTTTTTACTATTTTAAGGAATTCACCTTTTATCTATCCATGTTGGACGATAAATTAAATGCATTCCATGAAAATACCTTTTTGGGCAAAAATATTGTTCGGGATTCTTATCTGTAATGCTGTCGGACTCGCTGCCAGTACGGTAACAATCCCCGCGATCTCGGAGTGGTACGTTACACTCAATAAACCCTCATTCAACCCTCCTGACTGGTTATTTGGTCCTGTTTGGACTCTGCTCTACACTTTAATGGGAATCTCTGCAGCTGCTGTTTGGCAAGCCGGAACTCACAAGCCTGAAGTAGTGCAAGCCCTGCAATTCTTTGGGCTGCAATTACTGTTTAACGGGCTTTGGTCGTTTCTCTTTTTTGGGCTCAAAAATCCAACACTGGCTTTTACTGAAATCATTTGCCTGCTGATTCTTATTATAATCACATTCTTGAAATTCAAGCCCATAAAATACTGGGCGAGTTGGCTGTTAATTCCCTATATACTGTGGGTTGCATTTGCTTCGGTACTAAATTTATCGATCGTTATTCTGAATTAAGGACTCTCTACCTATGACTAAACTTCCAAGCTGGGCACAATCGGGGCGATCACAATGGGAGTATCATGGTCAAAAGCGCCCAAAATTTGCTGCCAAACCCAAAGAAGGACAAGAATCGGTTTGGGATTACCCTCGCCCACCAAAGCTTGATCCTGATGAAAGAGAAGTGCTGGTTATATTTGCCAACAAGATCATTGCTCACAGCACCAATGCCATTCGTGTTTTGGAAACCGCAAGCCCCCCCACTTTTTATGTTCCTCCAACTGATGTAAACATCAAATATCTGAAAAAAACAGTGGGCGAATCAAAATGTGAATGGAAAGGAGAAGCTACTTATTGGGATGTTGTGGTAGAGAATGAAAAAGCCGAACGAGGAGCTTGGTCGTACCCAAAACCTTTCCAGGATTTCTATAAAATTAAAAGTTACCTCGCTTTTTATCCATCTAAAATGGATTGCTATGTAAACGGCGAACATGTAAAACCACAGCCGGGTGGTTTCTACGGTGGTTGGATTACCAAAGAAATTGTAGGTCCGGTTAAAGGGGAATCAGACGAAACCTATTTGTAAACACTTGTGAGCTTCTTTCAGAATTGAATTATACCACCTATTTTCTGCCGACAACTAAATCAAAGACTGCCATGCTTTTAAGACGCCAATCTATCTTATCCTTTATATTTCTTCTCATTTTCTCCATTTCAGCATCTGCCCAGGTTGATGAATCCTATTTTGACTATATGGATTTATTCGACCTTCAGATGGTTGGTACTCCGGCAATATCTCCGGATGGGAAAACCGTTATTTACGAACGCCATCAGTTTGATGCGATGACAGACCGCCGGTTTGTGAACCTTTGGAGCATCTCTTTTTCCGGTGATAACCATATCCCACTTACTTCAGGAACCGATTACTATGGAAATGTGGCTTGGTCACCCAGTGGCAATCGAATCGCTTATACCTCCAGCAATGAAGGGTCCAACCAAATTTTTGTTCGATGGATGGATTCCGGTGCAACCTCTTCCATCACCAACCTTACTGAAAGTCCCGGCAACATAAGTTGGTCACCGGATGGCAGCAGGATCTTGTTCTCCAAATTTGTTCCGGCTTCTTCATCATCTCGAATTGCTAACCTGCCTTCTCCTCCCGAAGGAGCCAAATGGGAGAAATCAGCCGTAGTTATTGATAAAGCTGTTTACCGAAGAGATGGCGGCGGATACGTAGATGACGGATATACTCATCTATTTTTAATTTCAGCTGAAGGCGGTGCCCCCCGACAGATTACCTCTGGAAACTATGATTACAACGATGCAACCTGGACTCCTGACGGGCAACACATCATGTTTACTTCTGATCGTTCTGATGATGCAGACCTCGATCCTAATAACGAGCAGATTTATCAGATAAATATTGAATCCGGCGAAATAACTCAGATCACAGACAAACGAGGACCGCACGGAAACCCAAAAATCTCTCCTGACGGTAAATTAATTGCCTATACCGGCTATGTAGACGAATTTGTTGGATATCAGCAAGGGGAACTTTACATCATGAACCGCGATGGCTCTAACCAAAGAAGTATTTCTGAAGATTTTGACGAAAGTATTTCTTCTATCACTTGGGCCAATAACAGCAAGTCCCTTTTCTTTAGGTATGATGAAGAAGGAAACAGTAAAGTGGGCAATATTAACCTTGATGGTGATATTACTTCAATTGCTCAAAACTTAGGAAGTCCATCATCCGGTCGACCTTACGGTGGTGGTTCTTATTCTGTATCCAAAAACGGACGGTTTGCATTTTCGGCAATCACAACAACAAGGCCTACAGAATTAGCGGGGGGACATTTCCCTACCAAAATGGCGAATAGAACGCTCACTGATCTTAACGGTGAGTTTTTTGCATCAACTAAAGTAGGCTCTACTGAAGAGTTTTGGGTAGAATCATCCGTGGATGACTTCAAAGTTCAGGGCTGGATTATAACTCCACCCGATTTCGATCCAACCAAAAAATACCCCATGATTTTAGAAATTCATGGTGGTCCGCATACCAACTATGGCAGCCGGTTTACTCCGGAACTTCAGTTCATGGCAAGCCGTGGATATGTAGTTGTTTATACCAATCCAAGAGGAAGTACCAGCTATGGAGAAGAGTTTGCGGCCTATATCAATCACAATTACCCAAGTGAAGACCACGACGATCTTATGGATGCCGTAGATTACGTAGTTGATCAAGGATATATCGATGAAGACAACCTATTTATAACCGGTGGTAGCGGCGGTGGAGTTTTAAGTGCATGGGCTATCGGTAAAACGGACAGGTTCAGTGCAGCAGTAGTCGCAAAGCCCGTGATCAACTGGTTTAGTTTTGCCTTAACAGCGGATGGAAGTCCTTACTACAGCAAATATTGGTTCACCAAAAAGCCCTGGGAAGATCCGGACCAATACTTTGAACGCTCTCCTATTTCTTTGGTTGGAAATGTTTCTACACCAACCATGTTGCTTACCGGTGAACAGGATTACAGAACACCGATGAGTGAAACGGAACAATATTATGCCGCTTTAAAATTGCAAAACGTCGATGCTGCTATGGTACGCATTCAGGGTTCCGGTCATGGGATTGCTGGAAAACCAAGTAACCTCTTCCGCAAAGTAGCTTACATTGTGGGCTGGTTCGATATGTACAAAGAATAGCAATTAACTTTCAGAGTTCTGCTTACAGTTTTAATGCTAATAGCTGTAAGCTGACTACTGAAAGCTTCTCATTTAACAAACACACTCACTCCAAACTATCCAGGCCTACATGCTCTTTGCTGTTAGTCTTCCCTTTTTAAACGAAATCGTTGCCCTTTTCATGGTCAGCGTTCTCATTGCCTACATTTGTTATAGAATTAAGCTGGTTCCTATTGCCGGCTTCCTGATTGCCGGAGTAATTATTGGCCCTAATGCCCTTGGTATTGTTCAAGACCAGGAATTGGTTGATATGCTGGCTGAAATCGGGATTATACTTCTGCTGTTTACCATCGGGATTGAATTCAGTTTAGACAAACTTTCACGGATCCGAAATGCGATTTTTATAGGTGGCGGCTTACAAGTTTTGCTTAGTGTCGGAGCTGTAGTCGGTATTTTAATGTACTTCGGGGTGGATTGGAAAGTTGGAATCTACACCGGCTGCCTTGTTGCTCTAAGTTCTACGGCTATTATTCTCGGACTTTTCAGCGAACAAGGAAAAACCGACACCCCGGTAGGCAGGCTTTCTTTGGCTGTACTTATTTTTCAGGATTTTGCCATCATCGCTATGGTGTTACTGGTCCCAATTTTATCAGGGCAAAGCGAATCAGTTACAGACTTGTTTGTTGTACTTGGGAAGGCCATTCTTTTAATCATAGTCGTTGTTTTGCTAGCCCGAAAAATAGTCCCCTGGATTTTAGACAAAGTAGCCAAAACCCGCCGACAAGAACTCTTCCTCCTTACCGTGATTGCTATCTGTTTTGGAACCGCAGCTCTTACCAACCTTGCGGATGTCAGCCTTGCCCTCGGCGCTTTCCTTGCCGGTTTAGTTGTTAGTGAAAGTCATTACAGCGACCATGCCATTAGTGAAATTCTACCCCTTAAAACTATTTTTAACGCCGTTTTCTTTGTTTCTGTAGGAATGCTGCTCGATTTACAGTTTGTACTGGAAAATCCATTATTACTACTAGGAGTAGCAGCCGGAGTTTTATTATTGAAGTTTATCTTGAGCTCTATAAGCTTATTAACGCTTGGCTACCCTATTCGAATTGCAGCTGCCTCAGGTATTGTACTTGCTCAAATTGGGGAATTTTCTTTTGTACTGGAAAGAGCCGGACGGGTCGCAGGTCTTACTCCTGGCGGCTTTGGAGAAATGGGTTCACAAACCTTTATTGCCGTTTCCGTTTTGCTAATGCTACTCACCCCTCTTTTTCTTCATTTCAGCCCAAACATTGGGAATTTATTAGCCAAAACGCCGCTCAAACATATTGGAAAAAAGCAGAAAGAAACTGAAGAAGAGGAAGGACATGAGGATTTAGAAGATCATGTAATCATCATTGGATACGGTCCGGCTGGTCGAAACCTTTCCCGGGTTTTGAGAGAATCAGGTATTCCGTTTATTGTGATTGAGATGAATCCAGAATCCGTAAATGAAATGCATCGAAATGGCATTCCGGCTATTTATGGTGATGCTTCCAGAACTCACATTTTAGAACATGCTCAGGTTCTGAAGGCCAAACTTTGTGTGATCGCTATTAATGATCCGGCAATCAGTCCACGAATAATCAAGCTCGCAAACTACCTCAACCCTACCATCCAAATCATTGTAAGAACCCGCTATTTATCTGAAGCCGATTTCCTGGAAAAAGCTGGAGCCGATATCGTAGTTCCTGAAGAAATGGAGACCACCGTCCGCCTATTTTCAAATGTTTTAAAGGCATACATGATCTCTAACGAGGAAATTGAACAGCATATTCGGGAATTACGAGCGGAAGACTACGAGATTATGCGGGGAAGCATTCAGGAAGCACACTTAATGGTATTGCAAGGTCTAGATGAGGAAGGACTTCATACCCGCGCAGTAGTAGTTAAGGAAGGATCTTTTGCAGCCGGAAAGTCTTTGGCTGACCTGAAGCTCAGAAATGATTTTGAGATTACCGTTCTCACTGTAAATCGTGGAGAGAAGAATATCGGAAATCCTTCCGGAGACTTTACCCTCCAGCCCGGAGACAGACTTGTAATGGTTGGGCTTGCAAACCGTTTTGCTCAAGCAGCAGAAATTTTCAGAGAGTCTAAAAACCCTATCGACTTTGAAGAATAGATATAAAATCAGCTTTCAGTAATTATAATCTAATCTTTACTGAAAGCTGAAGTCTAACTGCTTAAAGCCTAAAATTACTTCCAAGCACCAAGGATTAAACCCATCAACGTAAATACAACAATCCAAAAGCCTCCGTTAATAAACATATAGGACCAGGGCTTTTGCTCATAAAGGGCATTCACACCAATGGCTGTAGCTACCCATCCAAATCCTGTTAAAAATCCATAGAAAGCCCCAGTGCCCGCTGTTACCTGTTCAGCTGCTGTCGGATCACCATAGAAAAACATGGCCAGACAAAACGCCATTATAAACTGCAGAACGAAAGTGACACCAAAGATTTTCCCCATGTTTCCGTTTTGAGCATCTTCTTCCGTCATTCCCACCAAGGCCATCCATTTCTTTCCAAACAAAGGCCCGTACCATACAAAACCTATTCCAAAACCAACTAGCGTGGCTGCCACTACAGCTAGCCAGTTTATTGCAGACATTTCCATTTTTCCTTCCTATTTAATTAGTGTTTAATAAACCTGATTCCTTGTTACCCCATGAATCACAGTCAATTAACTAATTTTATAAATCATGCACAATTCTCCTAATAATAAATGCCGAATAATCACTTTTAGAGGATCAAGCTTTTGCTCAAGATTTCTTACCTTCTGTCTCATAAAGATCATTGAACAAAATCAGTAGCATGAAATATCCTGATTTCAACCAAACGATACCCATCGATAATGTTGGAGTTGAAGAACGAGTATCCAGGTTGAACAAACGCAGTATCAAGAAAGAATCAAAAGTTCAGGCTTTAAAACTCGCCTTGAGCATGATTGATCTGACCACCCTGGAAGGAAAAGATTCGCCAGGGAAAGTCATCCAGCTTTGCAAGAAAGCAAAACAACCTCATCCTTCTATGCCAAACCTGCCTACTGTTGCAGCGGTATGTGTGTACCCAAGTATGGTTGGTATTGCCAAGAAAGAACTTAAAGGAACAGATATCAACGTAGCGAGTGTGGCAACAGCTTTCCCAAGTGGACAGGCTCCTCTTTCTATGCGACTTGAAGATACCAAGTTTGCCGTTTCTGAAGGTGCTGATGAAATTGATATGGTTATTAGCCGTGGTGCCTTTTTGAAAGGTGACTTCGAATTAGTTTTCGATGAGATTGCAGCCGTCAAAGAAGCCTGCGGTGATGCTCATTTAAAAGTGATTTTAGAAACCGGCGAACTTCACACTTATGAAAATGTTCGCAAAGCCAGCGATTTAGCTATGCATGCCGGGGCTGACTTTATAAAAACCTCAACCGGGAAAATGAGTCCTGCAGCCACACAACCTGTAACCTTGGTAATGCTGGAAGCCATTCGTGATTTTTATTACGAAACTGACAAGATGATTGGCATGAAACCAGCCGGTGGAATAAGAACTGCGAAACAAGCTATCCAATATCTGGTTATAGTAAAAGAAACACTAGGTGCTGCCTGGCTTAATAACGAATATTTCAGATTTGGAGCCAGTTCCTTGACTAATGATTTGCTCATGCAGATCGTGAAACAAGATACCGGCAATTACCAATCACTTGATTATTTTTCTGCTGATTAAAAAAATATCCTATGTCTAACAACACAGAAACTAAAGACGCACCGTACAAACCGACCTCCCCTAACTCAAAATTAGATTTCGAGTCAGTTTGGGAATACGCTCCTGCCCCGCAAAGTTCTGACTTTGTAGAAGTTAAAGAGCAGTATAATCTCTTTATTGGCGGGAAATTTGTAAAGCCCTCTAAAGGCCGATATTTCAAGAGTACGAATCCCGCTACGGAAGAAGAAATAACTGAGTTTGCAGAAGCCACTCAAAAAGATGTGGATAATGCCGTAAAAGCGGCTCGAAAAGCTTTTGAAGGAGAATGGTCGCGCATTTCAGCTAAAGAGCGTGGGAAATATCTTTACCGAATTGCACGTATGCTTCAGGAACGTGCTCGGGAGTTTGCCGTACTTGAATCGATGGATGGCGGAAAGCCAATTCGGGAATCACGCGATGTTGACATTCCTTTAGTAGCAGCCTACTTCTTTTATTACGCCGGCTGGGCCGACAAGCTGGAATATGCTTTCCCCGGTAAAAAACCGAAACCACTGGGAGTATGTGGACAGATCATCCCTTGGAATTTTCCTTTATTGATGCTCGCTTGGAAAATAGCTCCTGCCCTCGCCTGCGGAAATACCGTTGTATTAAAACCAGCTGAAACGACCTCCCTGACCGCTCTTAAGTTTGCAGAACTTGTGAAGGATTGTGGCCTTCCCGACGGAGTTATCAATATAGTAACCGGAGCCGGTCAAACAGGTGCTGAGATTGTTAACCATAAAGATATTGACAAAGTAGCCTTCACCGGTTCTACCAATGTCGGAAAGATCATTCAAAAATCACTCGCGGGAACTGATAAAAAGTACACTCTTGAATTGGGTGGAAAAGGCGCCCTCGTTGTTTTTGAAGACGCTCCTATTGATCAGGCTGTGGAAGGTATTATTAATGCCATCTACTTTAACCAAGGTCACGTTTGTTGTGCCGGTTCGCGATTATTGGTACAGGAAGGTGTGGCAGATAAAGTTATCGCCAAGCTAAAAGATAGACTGGAAACGCTGATTGTTGGTGATCCTTTAGACAAGAATACCGACATCGGTGCCATCAATTCTAAAGAACAGTTTGAAACCGTAAATAAATATCTTGAATTGGGTGTTGAGGAAGGCGCAGATGTCTACCAAAGTAAATGTGATATCCCGGAAAATGGATATTTTATTCGCCCTACTCTTTTCACGAACGTATCACAATCAAATCGCGTAGTTCAGGAAGAAATTTTTGGACCTGTGTTAACAGTTCAAACATTCCGTACAGCCGATGAAGGTATCGAAAAAGCCAACAATACCCCTTATGGTTTAGCTAGTGGCGTATGGACGGATAAAGGCTCTAAGATTTTCAAAATGGGCAGCAAGATGAGGGCCGGAGTTATCTGGGCTAACACCTACAATAAGTTCGACCCAACCTCACCATTTGGCGGCTACAAAGAAAGTGGTGTGGGACGCGAAGGCGGTCTCCACGGATTAGCTGCTTACACAAAAATTTAACTGCACAGAATTTCGATTATGTCTGACCAAAGAATTGACGTTAAAAAGACTTACAAAATGTATGTGGGCGGTAACTTCCCCAGAAGTGAATCCGGACGGACCTACAAAGTATTTGATAGCGATAAAAACTTAATCGCAAATGTATGCCAAGGCTCCCGAAAGGATTTTCGGGATGCGGTTAGAATTGCCCGCGGTGCTTTTGGAGGATGGAGTTCACGAAGCGCCTATAATCGTGGACAAATTCTATATCGAATAGCTGAAATGCTGGAAGATCGACGGGATCAGTTTATGCGAGAATTGGGTCCTATCGGTTTTAAAACAGCTGAAGCAGAAGCTGATATCAACGCTTCTATAGACCGACTTATTTATTACGCAGGCTGGGCTGACAAGTATCAGCAGGTGTTTGGTTCAATAAATCCAGTAGCTAGTTCTCACTTTAATTTTAGTATGCTTGAGCCAACCGGTGTGGTTGCAGCATTCGCTCCAGAAAAAAGTCCACTTTTGGGATTAGTCTCAACAATAGCTCCTATTATTGTTGGTGGAAATACGTGTATCATATTAGCCTCTGAAGATTACCCGCTACCTGCAATGAGCTTCGCTGAGGTTTTAAACTCCTCGGATGTTCCCGGTGGAGTAGTTAACATTCTTTCCGGAAAACGTGAAGAATTAGCGGAACATTTCAGTACTCATATGGATGTAAATGCAATGTTATACACTGATAAACTTCCAAAGGAAATGAAAAAGCTGATTGATGAAAATGCTTCACTAAATGTGAAACGTATTATCAAAAAGCCTATTGAAGATTGGTACTCCGAGGAAGCACAATCTCCATATTTACTGACCGACTTCCAGGAAACTAAAACTACCTGGCATCCCGTTGGATTTTAAAACACATTCATGAAATATCTTACCATACTTTTATTAATTGCAGGTGCAATAGCTTGTTCTTCTTCCGAGCAGGTCATTAACGAGACTTTAGAAGAGGCTAAAGAAAACTTCCAGACCGAATCTAAAAACCTTCCTTCCAATCTGAGTTTAGAAAGCTTACGTACTCAGTTATCGGATGCCTATACTTATCGTGATAACAAAATTCCGGAAGCCTTCAATAGAGTTAAAGTTGAAGAAAAGGTGGAACGGGATCTTTACGAAGGCTATAGGATTCAAATTTATTCCGGACAAAGTGTGATTGCAGCAGACACATTGGCTGCTAATTTCCGTGTTTGGGCAGATAGTACAGTTGTCGGTTACCAACCTGATACCTATACATTTTTCAGAACTCCATATTATCGGGTACACGTTGGTGATTTTCACGAGCGAGAACGTGCCATCTCATTTTCCAATATTGTAAAGCGGTACTTTAAGGATGCTTGGGTTGTCTATGACAGAGTTAATCCCGCAAGTGTACCTGCTGATACTGCTGTTATTGAAACTCAGTAGTTTTTTTCAAAATTTAGTGATGAATTAATACAAGGATATGGCACGAATATTAGTGGTAGGTTTAATTTCTTTTTTATTTACCTCAGTCGGGCCCTTACCTGTTGAAAATTATACCGATTCTACGACATCGCTCAATTTAGTCTATGAAGGGAGTACGCTATCGGGCACCATCACTCTTCCCCCCACAAACAATACTCAGCGTACATTCCGGGGCAGCGCTTATCGAGATAGAAGAACTTCAGGTTCAAGCAGCTCTACAGGTAGTGGAGAATCAAACCCACTACTTAATACCATAATCAGCCTTCACCCTACTTCCTACGAAATGTCGTCAACTGAACCTTCTGAAACACCCTCTGTGGTTAATCAGGAGAACGCTACTTTTGTTCCTCATGTAACTCCGGTAATTGTAGGATCTATAGTTGAGTTCATTAATAATGACTCTTTCTATCATAATGTATTTAGCCTGACACCGGGCGCAAAATTCAACATTGGCCGAAGACCAACTGGCGACGTGTATTCAAAAGAAATTCCCAAGACCCAGTGGAAAGTTGAAGGTCTGGGTGAAATTCAGCTTTTCTGTGATATTCACTCCTCCATGAATGCTGTAATATTGAGTTTGGACACCCCCTACTTTCAACGAGTAAGTGAGGATGGTACTTTTGAGATAAAGGATCTCCCCGCAGGCACCTATGAGCTCAGAGGATATAACCCGAACTTTGAAATAGCTTCAGAAGAAGTTACACTCGATGGTGAAACTAATATCACTGTAGATCTTAATTTTATGAACTAATGTTTAAAGGCCTCAACATACAAACCAAGCTCTTCCTGTTGTTGTCGGGCCTTACAATATCTGTTCTCTTTGTTGTATTAGTGGCAGTAAATCAGATTTCTTCAAGTACTATTGAGCAAAAAGTGCTGCTAGATTTTAAGCAGCTACAAAGCTTTTTTAAGAACCAGCAAGCACTCAGGTATGACCGGCTTGCTGAGTCGGCAAGCCTAATTGGTGAGAATTCTACTTTTAAAGGAAATGTTCAAACTGAAGATCCGGCTACAGTAGCTTACAGTGTTGGTGAGTTTGCCAATTTCACTAAAACCGATCTTTTTGTAGTTACTGATGAAGATGGATTGGTTCTGGCTTGGCTAGATAAGCCCGATAGAGCGGGCCGGGATATATCTGAAGTGATAACGGTAGAACAAGCCATGCTCGGTTACTATCCCGATCTTGAGCCGGAATGGCCGTTCTTGTGGGAAGTTGATGATAATTTATATCAAATTGTTTCGGTTCCAATTTATGCCGGCAATAGGATCATCGGCACCCTGACCCTTGGTACCGTACTCGAAGACATTGAAGCAAAACAGTTAAAACAGCAGACTCCTCTCGATATCGTACTCTTCATGGATGAAAGTATTATCGGCTCCTCGAGTCCTATTTATGAAGAAAGTGAATACGAACAGATAGCACGAGAAAACGGAGCGTTAATTGACTCTATGATTGCCAAGAGTACGATAAGTGATCCCTTTCGATTTAAAATCAATGATGAAGAGCAGCTCTCATTTATAAGTCCCCTTGGCATAGGAGAACGTGCTTATTATGTAGCTACGGTTCCAATTTCGAGAGAATTTCAAGCCCTTTCAAGCATTCAGAGAAACATTATCATTATTGCAGCTATTAGTTTCTTCATCATTATTCCCATAGCGATATTTTTGGGAAGTATTATTTCAAATCCCATAAACCGGCTTACCCAAGCAATGCTGAAGGTGGAAGATGGAGACCTCAATGTATCTGTTGAAACCCAATCAAAAGATGAAATTGGGATGCTTACGCGTGCTTTTAATAAAATGATTATAGGACTCAGAGAACGTTTTGCACTTACCAAATACGTAGGAGATCATACACTCCAAATGATTCAAACCAATGCAGACCAAACTGTTGGTTTAGGAGATGCCACTACCCAAAATCTGGCCATTTTATTTACCGATATCCGCGGGTCCACTTCAAAGATTGAGGGTTCAAAACCGGATGAATTTATAAACATGCTGAATGAAACTTTGGGAGCACAGTCACAGATTGTACTTCAGAATAATGGATCTATTGACAAATTTGTAGGTGATTCAGTCATTGCGTTATTCAGTGGAGATGATGCTGTAGAACGGGCCATTAGCGCTGCTATCGGCATCCAAAGAGATTTTAGAAATAATAAACGTATTAACTCCTACTTCGAAGGAATTGGGGTTGGAGTAAACCATGGACCGATGCTTTTAGGGAATATGGGAGCTAACGAGAGGCTTGACTATACTGTAATTGGCTCTGAAGTCAACCTTTGTGCAAGGCTCTGTTCAGAAGCTAAAGTTGGACAAATACTTATCACAAAAAAACTAGCCGATTCCTTCAATTTAGCTGCTTATCATAGTTTGGAAGATGTTAATGCCAAAGATCTAAAAGGATTTTCTAATCGTATCGATATCGTTGAGGTAAACTATGAGTAAATATTTCGGCCTTATTATTTTTGTTCTTTATGCTTTCGCACCAGCTATTTTAGTAGCACAGGTTCAGGTGAATGGTACGATTGATGTCGCCTTTACTGCCGGAGGCGAAGATTCTAAATTCATTTCAAATGGCATAAACCAAGAGTTTAAGAATCCCCATATTTCTATTCCCCAAGTTAATTTATTGATGTTTGCTCCCATCAATGAATCTTTCTTTGTTGAAGCTCGGCTTCAGTCTGATACCTGGGGAACCGGACAACTAAGTATGCCTCGCTTTACACTGGCAAATTTGACGTGGGCTAAACCAGATAATAACTATTCCCTGAGTTTTGGCCGCTTTATTTCGCCCGTTGGTAAGTACTCTAGCCGGAGTTTAAATATTGACCGCACATTCGTAGACCTTCCTCTCAATTACAGCTATTTCATAAATATCTCTGATGAACGAGGTTTCTGGCCTAATGCCGGAGATCAGGGCAACTACACTTCCGGCGATGTCGGGCTGACAAACATCTACTTTGGAGGCTATTCTACAGGTGCTTTGTGGGATTGGTCGATTAAGGATGACAAGCTGAGGCTACAAACCGCCATAACGATGGCAGCTCCAGCATCTGATCAAAACTACACAAATCTAAATAATGCAGCGGTTCAAAGTCACTTGACTTACAACCCTAACATCTTTTGGGAACTTGGGCTTTCAGCTAGTTATGGAGGCTTCATGCAAAGCAGTCCAAGAAACGCAGCTTTACAGACCGACAATCCTTTTGAGCAGTATAAACAAGCTCTTGTTGGCTTGGATGTCCGATACTCCTTCGCTTTTGTTGAAATTATTGCAGAGGGTATTTTCAGTCGGTGGAATGTTCCTTGCTATACAGGCGGGCAGTTTAATTTTTATGGTAGTGAATTAGCAGAATACAGAACAACAAACGCCGGGGTAAATGTAGATTTTAAATATGAGCCCCCCTTCCTTCCCGGTTCATACGCTGCTCTAAGAGTTGAACATTTAAGTTTTTTAACAGCAGAAACTGATAGTGCTTCCTTATCATCATGGGACGATGATGTATCAAGGGTATCAGCCGTAGTTGGCTATAAGTTAGCACGAAATGTAACCGCTAAGGTCTCTATAAGTGACCAATCTCCCCTCGATCAGTCATTGTATGCAGTAAGGTTTTATTTGAGTGCTTTTTTCTAGGCGGACAAAAGCCTTACGAAAATTCAGTAAACCAAACATGACAATGGATAGGAAAAGATTTCTTAAAGCTATTCCAGTTATCGGAGTGGCTGGTGGATTAACCCTCACCGGATGTAGTACAGGTACCGGAAATGACGACATAAACGTATCAGGTGATGTTGCAATTCTGATGGAAGCAGCAGAACGTGAAGCTGTAGCAATACAGTCGTACAATGCAGCTGCTGAATCAGGTCTCATAAGTACCCAGGCGGTGCTTGATAGCGCTGTTCTTTATCGAGATCACCACACTGAACATCTCAATATATTCAACCAATTGATTCTGGAAGCCGAAGGTCAGCAAGTAGAGCTTTCTAACTTTGGGCCTGACCCACTGGTTAGTAATTTGAATGAGAACTCGTCTGAATCTGATGTTATTCGCCTTGCTATGACTTTAGAGTTGGAAGCAGCAAGAGCCTACTTTGCGCAATCAACGATAGAACTTCAAAGTCCAAGTGCCCGTCAGCGAATGGGAGAAATCTTCCCTGTTGAAGTTGCCCACTTCGTTACCTTGAATGCGGCGTTAGGAGAAAACCCAAATATAGCGGGCGCCTCTTTAAGTGCCCTAACTGAAGCTTTTACTCCTTTTTCTTAGTAGTACACTCTTCATTGACAAGATACTTTTTCTAGTTCCGTACGGTTCGCACAAATAACTGAGACAAAGCTAAACTTTTTGGTTATTATTACGAACAAACGCTAAATATGAATTTAGATCAGTTATAGCATTGGGTTTAAAAAACGAAGCACAAACCGGTTACGGAACAAAGAAATTCTATCAGGATTATGTATCTGGAATGAGCCGGGAGAGATTCTCTAAAGAGCTGACCGCAGATACTGAACGACTAAAACTGGTTTACAAAGAGGCCGTCGAAGACATTGAGCGGCAACAAGGGCAGCAATTACCGGGACATATCAAAATGCTCCGGCTTTTCTCTGATCTTGCCCAACGCCTGAACCCTACCCGCCGACTTATTTTTGGAATGGGTTCAATAAGCTTCGTCAGTTACTACATTTTGAACTTTCTGGATATCATTCAGTATTTCATAATTGGAGATTTACTCCTCCCCTTTAGCTTTTTGAGCATGTTTATGCTTTTACTTATCGAGTTGCTTGAAAAATCTGATGTACAAAAAGAAATAGACCTGGCTCGTGAAATTCAGCTCAGTCTACTTCCGGGAACCTCCCTCAGCAAGGATAACTTAGAAGTCTATTCTTTTGCCCATACCGCTAAAGAAGTCGGCGGTGATTACCTCGATGTAATTGAAACTGAACAAGGCACTTATGTGATTATTGCTGACGTATCCGGTAAAGGCTTAAGCGCAGCTTTGTATATGGTGAGATTGCAAGCCCTGGTTAACCTTATCGTGGAGAGAGATCACCCCACCCCAAAAGAATTATTCCTTCAATTAAATAACTATATCAAAAGTAATAGCAAGGATAAGACCTTTGTTACCGGCTGTGCCGCTTACTTTCCTAAAGATGAAGATTATTTTGAATATATCCGTGCAGGCCACAATATCCCCGTTTATTATAACAAAGAGCGAGACAATACCTTCCGGCTAAAATCCAATGGCTTTGCTCTTGGAATGACTTCGACCAAGCTTCTAGACCAAAACATGGAAGTCAAAAAATTTCACTTTAAACCGGGTGATTCCGTTCTTTTCTACACGGATGGACTTAATGAATCCCGTAATGAGCGTGGTGAGGAATATGGAGAAGAGCGAATCGATTCTTTAATGGAAATCTACGGTGCGCTTCATGCCAAAACAATTGTGGGCAAGGTACAGTCTTCACTTGAAGCTTTTATCGGATCTGTGAGTCCACTAGACGATGTCACATTTACATGTGTACACCGTCCAGAAAAATAGACTCAACTGATAACTCTTTTAAGTTCTGAATTTGTCTTAAGAGGCAGCTTCTGCTACAGCATCTGTAGTAAGGCCAAAATGCTCATATAATTCTTCAAAAGGCGCTGACTCTCCGAAGCTATCCACACCTATTGCCGTTCCTTCCAAACCTACATAACGTTCCCAGCCAAAAGTAGAGCCGGCTTCGACCGACACACGGTTTGTAACTGCTTTTGGAAGTACAGATTCTTTGTATGAGGCGTCTTGCTTCTCGAACAACTCCCAGCTAGGCATACTCACCACTCGTGCGTCTATGCCTTTACCAGCTAGCTTAGCCTTGGCTTCTACAGCAAACTGCAGCTCTGATCCAGTTCCGATTAGTATAGCATCCGGAGTTTCTTTATCAGAATCAGAAAAGATGTAAGCTCCTTTTTCAACTAATGAAGCAGAATTGGTTGCAGTTCTTTCAAAAGTTGGCATGTTCTGTCGCGTCAATACCAGTACGGATGGGCCGGAAGCATTATTAATTGCTGCTTTCCAGGCGTGAGATACTTCATTGGCATCTCCCGGACGAAGAATCAATACATTTGGCATTGATCTTATACTTGAAAGATGCTCAATCGGCTGATGAGTAGGTCCGTCTTCACCCAGTCCAATACTATCATGAGTCATAACAAAAATAGATGGCGACTTCATTAGAGCAGCTAAACGCAATGCAGGTCTCAGATAATCTGTAAACACAAAGAATGTAGCTCCAAATGGAACAACTCCGCCATGCAGAGCCATGCCGTTTACGGCTGCCGCCATTCCAAATTCACGTACTCCAAAATGAATGGTACGTCCTTCTGGTGTTTCTTTTCCATATTCTCCTTCCCCGTCAATATCTGTTTTTGTACTAGGAGCCAGATCTGCAGACCCACCGAAAAGAGCAGGTAAAACATCTTTGATGGCATTAATCACTTTACCGGATGCAGCTCTTGAAGCCATCCCCTTCTCATCAGCAGGAAATTCAGGCAAAGCACTTTCCAGGTTCTCAGGAATCTTTCGATTCATCCGACTACTAAACTGTTCAGCTTCTGCCTCAAATTCAGCTGAATACGCATCAAACTTTTTCTTCCATGTTGCCTCAGCCTTAGCTCCTTCAGTAACAGAATTTCTAAAAACTTCGAGAGCTTCATCAGGGATATAAAAAGATTTATCCGGATCCCATCCGTAAGCTTCTTTTGTGAGCTTGATCTCATCACTACCCAAAGGAGATCCATGTGATGATTCTTTCCCCTCTTTGTTTGGAGATCCAAATCCTATCTTTGTCTTACAGACAACTAAAGATGGTTTATCTGTTACATTCTGTGCTTCTTCAATAGCAGATGAAATTTGATCATGATCATGACCATCGATCTCAACTACATGCCAATCATAGGCATCAAATCGCTTTGATACATCTTCTGTAAAAGCTAAATCCGTAGAACCTTCAATTGAAATCTTGTTAGAATCGTATAGGTAAATCAACTTACCAAGTCCAAGGTGACCTGCAAGTGAAGCCGCTTCGTGAGAAACTCCCTCCATCAAATCTCCATCACTAATTATGGCATAAGTGTAATGGTCTACAATAGAATGACCGCCCATATTAAACTTGGCGCCAAGGTGATTCTCAGCCATCGCCATTCCTACTCCAGTTGCTAAACCCTGACCTAATGGTCCCGTAGTAGTTTCAATGCCCGGTGTCATCCCATATTCTGGATGACCTGGTGTTTTACTACCCATTTGCCTGAAGTTTTTGATCTCATCAAGGCTCAAATCGTAGCCTGTAAGATGAAGTAAACTATAGAGTAGCATAGACCCATGTCCTGCAGACAAAATGAAACGATCACGATCGAACCAAGCAGGATTTTTCGGATTATGCTTTAAATACTTTGTCCATAAAACATAGGCAACATCAGCCATTCCCATAGGCATCCCTGGATGTCCTGAGTTAGCTTTTTCAACGGCATCCATTGACAGAGTTCGAATTGTATTTACGCAGAGCTGATCTAGCTTGGAAGCAGGCATTTAATCTTAATTTAAAAGTGATTATTTGTGAGCATTCTTTAAGATAGGAAAAGGCATTATGTTTAAAAACCTTTCAATAAGAATTTGCTCAAATTTTGATAGAATTTTGCGCATAAAAAAAGCCACATTGATATAAGCAATGTGGCTTTTAAAAGTCATTACATTTATCGAGCTGTTGAATCACATTTTAGCTCGTATTCCATTTTGTGCTCAGCTGGAGATTTGAATGATCCAAATAGAGCATTAGTGAAAGCGTCACAAGCAACGGATTTGTTACCTAATGTCTGGTGTGCATAACCAAGTTCAAAATAGATTTTAGCTTTGTCAGTTTTACCACCATTCTCATAATCAAGAGCGGTTGTAGCATATTCGACAGCTTTATCATAATTACTAGCTTTGTTGCTGGCTTCTGCTAAACGGTAATATACATCAGCTGATTCATCATCATATTCTATTGCTCGGGTAAGTGTGGCAATAGCATCTTGAATATTACCTTCCTCTGATTGTCTTGTTCCTACAGCTAACAATTCGTCATGCGCTGCTTCACGAGCTTTATCAACAACATCTCTGTTATTTGTAGCTTCACCTTTTTGGATCGCTTGATCGTACCAGTTTAATAGTTCATCAACATTCTGATCTATAATACCGTCATCGTCGGTATCATTCATCTTTTTAACGATTTTTGCTTTGTGATAATAAGCAGCCGCATAATTTGAATTTCTATTCAAAGCTCTGTCAACAGCTGTCATCGCCAATTCCATATCTCCATTATTATAAAGAATGATTGACTTCTGGTAGATCATTTTTAAAACGTTACCACCTGCTGCAGCTGCAACCTGATCATTACCATACTCTTCTCCTGCTTCAGCTGCATCTTGGAAACTATTAATTGTAGCCTCCAAATTATCCAGAGTTTTGTTACTGGCAAATTGAGTATAAACCTCTTTGGCTTTATTCCAATATGCGGCAGGAATTTGTTGCTTAGCTCTGTTAACAATATCCTCTCCTTCCGGGCCAAGCTGATTTCCTATAGTCAGTGCTTGGGTGTAAGACGAGATTGCTGCCTCATAATTACCCTCTTTAGCTTCTTCATATCCTGCATTAAAAGCTTTTATAGCATCTGTTTTAGTTTGAGCAAAAACAGTAGACGCCATCAAAGCCAAAACAATTGCAATCGAACTTCTTTTTAAAACCTTCATATCTTTGTTGTTTGTGATCGTTAGTTGCAGCGCCGAATTTAATAAAAAATGACACTGAAATTAAATTTATAACTACCTTTTTACACAATTAGTATTATTTAAACTGTGCAAAGCGCTTTCATGTTCCAAATTAGACTAAAAATTTGGCATTGGCTCTTTTTGGCTGTAAAAGTCGCAAATAATATCAACAGCCTCGTCAGTAGAATCTGTTACATGAAATAGCTTCGTGTCTTTATCAGATATCGTCCCCCACTCTTTCATAGTTCTTTCCATCCAGTCAACCAGACCTGCCCAATACTCACTGCCAAATAGCACTATAGGTATTTCATCTATTTTACGGGTTTGGATCAGCGTTAAACTTTCAAAAAGCTCGTCAAGTGTACCAAAGCCGCCGGGGAAAACGATAAAGCCCTGTGCATATTTTACAAACATCACCTTACGCACAAAAAAGTAGTTAAAGTTGATGGATAATTCAGGGTCTACGTGCTGATTGATCCCCTGCTCAAAAGGCAAACTGATGCCAAGACCTACCGACTTACCGTTACCCTGTTCAGCCCCTTTGTTTGCTGCTTCCATAATTCCTGGTCCGCCACCAGTTATAACTCCAAAACCTTTACGGGTTATTTTATCGGCCGTCTCAATAGCTTTTTCATAATATTCATTATCCGGAGTTGTGCGGGCTGAACCAAAAATGGAAATACAAGGACCTATTTGAAAAAGCTTGTCATAGCCTTCAACAAATTCACCCATCACCTTAAAGATGCTCCAAATATCACGATCATAGCCGTTACTCTGATTTTGTTTTGGAAATTCTCTGATCTCTTTACTCATATATAGTCTCTTAAAATTTAATGGATAGTGAAATGGATGGAACAGGATCAGCAAATCGAGTTGCTAAAACATCCGGCTTTATTGTTGCTTTCATTGATAAATCATCTGATACATCAAATGGCCTTAAATGCGCATATACATAAGCATCAATAGCATTCAATGCATAAGATAAACCTATAAATACATAAACCAGATCTCTTCGATTTCTAAAAAAGTTTCGGTTTTGGCGAAGTGACTCTAAACTTGTACCGGCAGAAATATAACCCGGTGTTGGCCCAAATCTACCATCATCAGGAGTATCAGGATTTAAGTTATAATAAGCTGCCCGGTAATCATGATATTGTTTATGCAGGTAAACACTATAATAGGTTAAACCACCTAATAACCCGTATACAATTGGTACTTTCCAAGCCTGCTTATTTGTTACTTGTCCCCAACCTGGCAGAATCAGAGAGCGTCGAAGCACTTTTTTGGGTTCCGGATATTGACCTTGACCTGATGCGGAATCTGCAAATTCCTGTTTCAATGAATAATTTTGCGGAACAAATTTTTGATACTGACTATAAGATTGCGCCACACCCTGTACTGCAACTATAAAGCTGATAAGAACAATCAGACTAATCGATCGAGTCAAAGATGTTGAGAATTCGTTCCAGGTCATCATCCGAATAGTATTCAATCTTTATTTCCCCACCTTCCTTCTTGGGATGTACATTTACTTTAGTACTGAATGTACGTCGTAATCGCGAAGAAATTTCTTCATAAAAAGGATTTGAACTTTCTTTCTTAGTCTTGGAGGTCTTCTTTGACTTTGAAGGACTCATAATATCACGAACGGCTTCTTCTATTTGCCGAACCGATAACCCTTTATCAATTACTTTATTGAGGATTTTTTGCTGAACTTCCTCATCTTCAATCGTAATCAAAGAGCGGGCATGACCCATTGAAATTTGATTAGACTTTAATGCAGACTGTATGAAATCAGGCAGATTCAAAAGCCTAAGCATATTGGTAACCGTAGTACGGTTTTTACCCACCCGATCAGCTACTTCAGCTTGGGTGTAATCAAATTCTTCTAAAAGCCTTTTGTAGCCTAAAGCCACTTCCAGTGGATTCAGCTCTTCCCGCTGGATGTTTTCAATAAGCGCAAAAGCCATACTTTGCTCATCATCGGCTTCGCGGATAAATGCGGGTATTTCCTTTAGCCCAGCTAATTTGGCGGCTCTAAGCCGGCGTTCACCACTAATGAGTTCAAACCGTTTCTCCCCGATGTATCGAACGGTAATAGGTTGAATGAGCCCATGTTCCTTTATGGAAGCACCTAACTCTTCCAGTTTTTCCTCATCAAATTCTTTTCTGGGTTGATGGGGGTTTTTTCGGATATGATCAACAGGAACAAAGAGAACGATATTCACCCTGTCTTCGGGCTTCACAATATTCTTTTCTACGCCTTCACTCTTCGCATCCGTTTCTTTGCCATCTTCCTGATACTCAGGAAAGAAAGCGCCTAATCCACGGCCTAACACTTTTTTGGTAGCCATAATCTAAATTTCTGTATTAATCAGTAAGAACCGGGCTGTTCTTAAACATTTTTTTATTTCTCTTGATGATTTCCCGAGCTAGTGCGAGGTAGTTTTTAGAACCCACACTCGTAGAATCATAAAGCAGAGCAGGTTTTCCAAAACTTGGGGCTTCAGCTAACCTTACGTTTCGGGAGATAACAGACTTGAATACACGGTCATCAAAATACCGTTTAACCTCATCAGCCACCTGATTGGAAAGTCTTGTTCGTGTGTCATACATCGTTAAAAGTACACCTTCAATGTCTAACTCAGGATTCAAATGTTGCCGAACAATCTTAATAGTATTCAAAAGCTGACCTAATCCTTCAAGGGCAAAATATTCGCACTGTACAGGAATTACAATTGAGTCTGAAGCTGTAAGCGCATTAATAGTTAATAAACCAAGAGAAGGCGGACAATCTATAATTACAAAGTCATATTTGTCACGAACACTTTCGATCGCCTTTTTCAGAATTCTCTCGCGTTCTTCTCGATCAATCATTTCAATTTCAGCACCAACAAGGTTGATATGCGCCGGAACTAAATCGAGGAAGTCGAGCTCCGTCTTGCGAATAGTCTCATCAATATCAGTACTCCCAATCATAACCTCATAAACCGAATTCGTAACGGTTTTAGAATCAATGCCCAGCCCACTGGTAGTGTTGCTTTGGGGATCAATGTCTATAACAAGCGTTGGATGTTCTACGGCCGCTAAACTCGCGGCTAAATTAATTGCCGTAGTTGTTTTACCTACTCCACCTTTCTGATTGGCAATTGAAATGACTTTTCCCATTAAAAACCTGCTTTAAGCTTGATATAGTTTTATGATAAAATCTAATATAAAGCGAGGTGCACTGCTATACAAAAATACTTATTCACATATTCGGCAATAGTTTTCCACATTAAAAAGGCAACCTGATGGCTGCCTTGAATTTAATTGGATGATCCGGTGAGCATAATTCCACTTCCACCGCCTATATTCCCTGATGGATCGCTGACTAACTCCAGTTTATCATAACTTCGGGTTAAATCGTTCTCGACTGCTGAGGTTTGACTTACCTGTTGAGTCTCAGAAAATCGAAGCACTTCATTTCTATCAACCCATGGTTCTACAGCTTCTGTCGGACTTTTTGTAGAATTCCCGGAATCGGAAACATCTACTCCTGAATAAAGATAATATCCACCACCGGTGAAAGCTGCCAAAAGTATCGCGGCGGCTAAGCCACGCTTAAGGAAAAAGGTGATGTTTTTGGAAGATCTTAGTTTTTCTGATTGTAACTGTTTGGCTTCATCCGATATTTTTTTGGTTAGATTTTGGGGAGGATTTTTAGTTGAGAGTGCTGAGAGCCTTTTTTGGGTAGCTCTCAGACTTTCAACTTCAATCAACAGATTTTCATCTTCCCGCATTTGCTTCTCAAACTCCATTTCTTCAGAAGGATCCATCTCCTTCATCAGATAACGGATAGCGTTATTCTCATCTGTGTGCATGTTTTAGCTCTTCTTCTCGTTCTTCTTCAAAATGTTTTCGAAGGTTAATGAGCGCGTATCGCATTCGGCCTAAAGCCGTGTTAATGGATACATCGGTTAATTCTGCAATTTCTTTAAAAGGCATTTCGTAGTAGTGCCTTAAAAGAACAACCGAACGTTGCTCTTCCGGAAGTTTGGCGATGTGTTTCATTAAGCTGGATCGCATTTCTGTTTCAACCATTTGCTCATCTGCATCCACAACGCTTTCATCTTCCATCCGGTCAAAGTAATCGGTGTTAGAATCTTCGTCGCTCCATCCACTAACGTCAATATACCGTTTTTGTTTTCTTAGATAATCAATCGTTGCATTATGTGCAATACGCATCACCCAAGCAATCCATTTGCCTTGCTCATTGTAGGTGTCATCCATTTTAGTAATGACTTTGGTGAACGTAGTTTGAAACAAGTCATTGGTGATCTCTGGGTTCATCACCATGCTATATATATAGGAATAAATTTTTTGCTGATGGCGGTTCATCAATTCATTAAAAGCCGACTCATCTGCATTTTTTCTAAATTTCTTTACAAGCTCACGATCTTTAAGCTCTTTATAATTAGTTTTCTCAACGTGTCTTTTGATCAATTTCATAATATTACACCCTAATTTTGGGTTATGCTCTCAGAAGATGAACTGAAACTCCGACCTTTTGTTTCAATAACGATCTACTATTAAAGAGCGTTTCTGACCTGATGCTTTCTCATCGGGTCTGTGCCTATTTTAATATGCTATGCACGCTAATCATATAACATGTTAATGTGACCCAATATTCACATTTCAGGCTTAAGACGAGTTAATCAGCGAAATAGTTGTACACTTTCTCACCAATTGATTTTCCAATTGAGAGCTGCAATTCTTCTTTCTTGGCTTTCTTGATTTTCTTGACGGATCCAAATTCCATAAGTAGCTTTTGTACCGTCTTTTTACCTACCCCATCTATATCTAACAATTCCGTTTTTACGGTTCTCTTACTTCTTTTTTGACGGTGAAAATTGATAGCAAAACGATGCGCCTCATCACGGGCATGCTGAAGTAATTTTAGAGCTGATGATTTTTTAGGAATCATAATAGGATCAGACATCCCGGGAAGAAATACTTCTTCAAGACGTTTAGCTAATCCGATAATTTCACATTCTCCATAAAAGTCGATCTCTTTTAAGGCTTCCACTGACGCACTCAACTGCCCTTTTCCACCATCCACTATGATTAAGTCTGGAATCTGCTCTCCATCTTTTTGCACACGGGAATAGCGCCGGGTCAAAATCTCTTTCATAGACGCAAAGTCATCCGGCCCTTCTACCGTTTTTATGTTGAATCGTTTGTAGGAACTCTTACGCGGTTTCGCATCCACAAAACAAACCATAGAAGCAACCGGGTCAGAACCCTGTAAGTTTGAGTTATCAAAACATTCGATTCGCCGAGGCAGCCGATCCAGCTTTAAGTGTTCTTTCAGCTCTTTAACGGCGTGAGGAATTCGGTTTCGCTCGGCTTTCTCTTTCACAAGGGCACGCTCATTTAAATGAAGTTTAGCATTTGACTGTGCCATTTTAATGAGTTGCTTCTTCTCTCCAATTTGTGGTACATGAACTGGTACAATCTTGCCCTTTTCCTGATGCAGGTATTGCTCAAGGGGTTCAACATCTTCTATTTCGTGGCTTAGATAAACTTCATCGGGAATGGCCGCTGTGTACTGTCCGGTATAGTAATCTTCAACAAACGACTGCAGCATCTCACCCATACTCAATCCTTCAATGTTCTTCAGGAAGCGATGAAACTTGCCTATCATCTTACCTTCACGAATTTTGAAGAGTACTCCGCAAGCTTCACCTATTTCCTCATCTTTTCGGATAGCAAATACATCACGGTCTACTTTTTGGGAAACCACCATCTTCATTCGCTTACTGTAGTGCTGAACGGCCTCAAGGCTATCTCGGATTTGAGCAGCTTCTTCATAAGCCAAAGCATCGGAAGCGATCTGCATTTCATCTTTTAGCTCACGAATCAGCTGATCCGTTTTACCATTTAGCATACGATCTACTTTATAAATGGTAGATTGATACACCTCATCATCCCAATCTCCGGAACAGTTTTCCAGGTAATCATCAAAACAGGAATGCCACTTTGGAACGCCCCGGGTTTTGTCGATGGTCTTTTGGGAAACTGCGCAGGTACAAAGCCCAAAAGCTTTACGAATGGTTTCCAGCATCCGCTTCATCGCACCAACGCTGTCATAGGGACCGTAATATTTGCTCCCGTCCTTAATTACCGTTCGGGTTGGAAACACCCTCGGCTTCGTCTCTTTGGTGATACAGATATAAGGGTAAGACTTATCATCCCGATACATGATATTATATCGAGGCTGATATTGTTTGATGAGATTATTCTCCAAAATGAGAGCTTCTGCCTCGGAATCGGTGACTACAACTTCAATATCATCGATCTTAGAAACCATCGTCCTAATACGGCCATCTTGCGGACGAGAATCCTGAAAGTAAGAGCGAACCCTGTTTCTGAGCTTTTTAGCCTTCCCAACATACAACACCGATTCACCTTTATCCCGGTAGATATAGACTCCTGGCGAAGTAGGTAAATTAGCTACTTTTTCTTCTAAACTTACGGCACTTGAATCATCACTCATGCCTCAAAGATAATAGTTTTTTGATGATTCAATAGTCCAATTCCCAACCCATTTTACAGGTTTTTATGGGCTCGGTTCTATCTTTTTAAGTTGAAATTAAAATACTTCTATGAACCACTAAAATTCGCATAAAAAATTCCTTCGTGATTCATAAAGGTGCCTTCTTTTTTGTTAAGGTCTAATCTTTCACCTTCAAAATTGGTAGCAGGAAATCCTAATTCATGAAAGATGCAGGCCGTAGCAGCAAAGTCCCAAATGCTCCCGCCTCCGGTTTCTTTTTTGGGATATTTAATCATACAAGCCGGACCGTTTTCCAATACCCGAATGCCATTCATCACGGAAGCGCCACCGGACATGACTTTGAACTCTTTTAATTCAAGATCATCAACATACTTTTGTATAAGAGCTTTTAACTCTGGTAAGCGAGGAGTGTCCTTTAGTTTCTTATCCGTTACATAGGTTAAATAGTCGTTACTGTTCTTTATTTGCCATGAAGATCTGTTTTTAAATACCCCATTTCCTTTTGTAGCATGATATAAGGTATCTGTAACCGGATCGTAAACTACGCCTATGCATGGAGTCCCATATTTTGCAATTAACGCGATGGAAACGGAGAAACCAGGTTCCTTATTTATAAAGTTTAGTGTTCCGTCAATAGGGTCTATGCACCAGAAATAATCTTTCTCAAACCGACTCCCATCATCTTCGGTTTCTTCTGTAAGCAGTGCAATATTAAATTCTTCGCATTTTGGAAGCAGATGGGACAGTATGATATTTTCACATTCTTTGTCTATCGCAGTTACCACCTGAGAAGCATAGCTTTCCCCTCCTTCTTTTTCTTCAAAGGCGATCTCCTCATCTAAATACTTTTTGATGTGTTGTCCCGCGTCAAGAGCTGCTTTGATGGCGATATCAGTTAGGTGAATTAAATCCATTGCTAAAGATTGTTGATTACTTCTTTGGTTATTCGTTCGCTGTAGCTATTAATCTTCCAGTGACCCGGACTCCATCCTTTGAGAAAGCGATGAAAGTCTGCCCAGGCTACCCGATATAATGAACGCCATTCCTGTTCCAATCCCTCATTTGGTTCTCCCAGTTCATGCTGTAAATACCCGAAATAAGTATCCAGAATTTGTACTTCTAAACGCTCGCATTCATTTTCATTCAAGCAGCTTCCAATGAAATAGGCTACGTCTTTCATTCCACACCCGCCGCCCACATACTGAAAATCCACAGCGGCAACTTGTCCATCTTCGGCAAAACAGAAATTAGCCAGCTTGGCATCTCCGTGTACAAATGTTTTATAGGTGCAGTTATTTAATCTTGAATCAATACTAGAAGCAGCTTCTTTTAATGCCTGATCATCCAGTTCAGCTAATTCCTGTGGCCGTGTTTCCAGGTGCCAGTAGGTGCCGGTTTCCCAAAGTCCGTCAGGCTTATGCCCGAGATAACTAGCGTGAAATTGGGCAAGCCACTGTAAGCATTTTGAAATTTCTTCCCAGCTGACCGACTGCTTTCGTAAGGGATATCCGGCTTCATCGAGATCCTCCAGTACGATCAATACTTCATCCTCCCCTGTTTCAATTCCTAAGCAATGCGGCAGGCGTGCTTTACTTTGTGAATTATAGGTTTCGTACCAGGTCGTCTCCACCTGATAGGATTTTAACTTTCGCTGGTGACCAATATCGGTATTCCAGCCACGGGGGTGTTCATTATTTCCGGATAGCTGTATATGCTTTGCGACAACATTTTTTGCCGGAGCATTCTCCAGCTCTATTCGCTTAATCTGCCCGTAACCGCTCCACAATTCTTGGATGGTTTCCTTTTCAGTAAAGGTAGAAGTTCCCGTGATGTTTGTAATAGCCGATCTGATGAAATCATTCATATATCATAAAGATATGAAAACATGAGAAGCGTGTTCGGGGTATACTTATTTTTAATGGCTTGTCGAAAAAAACTAACTACGTTCATCATCCATCGGGTTCTCCCCAAACTTAGCCGGCACCCAGTTCATTTCTGATATTGGCGGTCGTTCGTATTCCGGATGCTTACTCACTTTTGGAAACTCAATCGGGTCAGGGGTTAAATCTTCATAGTCAATCTGGCCAAGCAAGTGAGAAATACAGTTTAGGCGAGCATGACGTTTTATATCTGCATTTACTACAAACCAGGGTGATTTTTTGGTATCAGTGTGTTCGAACATTTTGTCTTTAGCCCGGGAATAATCGACCCAGCGAGTTCTGGCTTCAATATCCATTGGACTTAACTTCCAACGCTTCATAGGGTCTTCATTCCTTGCGATGAAACGTTTCTTTTGTTCCTTATCACTAATGGAAAACCAGTATTTAATGAGGATAATACCGGATCGCATAATCATCTCTTCGAACTTGGGGCAAGAGTGCAGGAATTCCTGATACTCTTCCTCACTGCAAAAACCCATCACTTTCTCTACACCTGCCCGGTTGTACCAGCTTCGGTCGAATAGCACCATTTCTCCATCTGTTGGCAGCTGACTTATATACCGTTGGAAATACCACTGATTTTGTTCTTTTTCGGTCGGCTTCTGTAGGGCTACAACTCGTACAGTTCTGGGATTCAATGGCTCAGTAATTCTTTTTATAACGCCTCCTTTTCCGGCGGCATCACGTCCTTCAAAAACAACACAAACCTTGAGGCCCTTCTCTTTAATCCAATACTGTAGCTTAACTAACTCAGCCTGCAGCGAAGCTAATTCTGATTCGTAGACGTCATAATTCAGCTTTCCATTTTCGTTATACATACTTCAATTATTAGTTGTGGGCCTGGAAATTTAGTGACGCCATAATCATGATTTTACCCATTAGTAACAAGCAGCAATAGCTGTCCGGTTTAGTAAAACTCCCTAAAGCGCATTTGTCAGGTCTATTATCAAAACTATGCTGATTTAAGTGCCTATTGAGAGAAAGAATCCTTAGTTTTGGTGTCTATGAATACCACAAAAACTACTCCCAACATTCCCATTATTTTTGAAGACAATCATCTGTTGGTGATTGATAAACCGGCCGGAGTTCTTTCTCAGGAAGATCACACCGGCGATCCTGACGTTCTGAATCTTTGTAAGGCTTACATCAAAAAGGAATACAACAAACCCGGAAATGTTTATCTGGGCTTAGTCCACCGTCTCGACCGACCTGTAAGCGGTGTGATGGTGTTGGCAAAAACATCCAAAGCGGCTTCACGACTGTCCTATCAAATAAGAAAACGGACCATGAAGAAGACGTACTGGGCATTGGTACATGGGATGTCTCCGGTTTATGGTGAGCATGTCCATTTTCTGGATAAAGATAATCGCACGAACACTGTTAAAGCTTATAAATCACCCAAGGGAAATGCGAAAGAGTCGAGACTAAACTTCATCACAATAAAGCAGAGCAAGAAGTTTAGTGTGGTTGAAGTTGATTTGATTACGGGGCGTCCTCACCAAATCAGGGTGCAGTTTGCCAAGGAAGGAAATCCACTTTGGGGAGATCATAAGTACGGCAATCCTGATAAAAACTTTGGGAAAGATATTGCGTTACGTGCCGTAAAATTAGAGCTCGAACATCCCACCAAAAAAGAACTCATGATTTTCAAAGCTCCCAAGCCAAGTGGTCAACCTTGGAATGTGTTTGAATATTGATCCCATTTCTTGAGCCAGATTTCTAAACCATCATATTCGCTGAAGAGCCTTTGCGATCTTTTCTATTCTCAAAGATAAGCTCATATTTGGTTCCTTTTAAGGGATGCGATTCAATTTTAATTTCTGACTTAATTTGTTCTGAATAAGTGAGTACTAAGGTAGCTCCCAAAGTGGGACTATTCTCCAATACAAACCCATCCGGAAGCCCAACCCCATCATCCTGAATTAATAAATGGACTTCTTCTCCCTGCTGAATGAGATCGATTTCTATCGTCCCGTTCTTTCTGCCCTGAAAAGCATATTCATATGCATTTGAGACCAATTCATGGATAATTAAAGCCAGTGGAACCGCTTGATTAAGGTTCAGTTCCAGAAATGAAATATTCGTCTTTAGAGTTATATTTGTCTCTTTAGATTTTTTCTTCTGATCAATAAATTCGAGTAAATTACTAAGATACTCCTGGAAATTAATACCACCGAAATCTCCCAGTTTATACAGGTCTTCATGAATCAATGCCATCGACTTAACACGCATATGATTCGAGAGCAATACTGATTTAGCCTGTACATTATCAGTCATAAATTCCTGCATCTGTAAAAATCCTGAAATAACAGCCAGGTTATTTTTTACCCGGTGATGAACTTCAGCCAGCAGCACTTCTTTCTCAGTCAATAATTTCTCTAGTTTCTTTTGATAGTCTCGCTGAGCTTTAATGCTTTGGCTTGTTCCAACAAGGTATTTCTTTCCGTTTTTGTTAAAACATACGGCGTTGAATAAATGAGGTTCTTTCTCTCCGTCTTTCCGAATTAAATCGGCTTCAATGCCTCCCAGCGGCTCATCCTGACTCATCGTTTTTTTAATGTACTCTTCTACCCTTTCTACATCATCTCCACTAAAAAAATCAAGCGGACTCATTTTGGCGAACTCGTCGTCAGGATAACCATCTACTGAAGATTTACTTTCACGCCTTCTGATAAAATCTCCATTTTCGTCATACATGAAGAAATTTACAGGAAGAGAGTTAATGATGGATTCGGTAAATAATTTCTCCCTCATTACCTCCATCTCCGCCTCAACCCGCTCAGTGATATCTTTTGCAGTGATAAGCCATTTACCGTCTTTCTTTATGGCATTAATTTCTAAATGAAGCTCCTTATCGTCCAACAACAAAGAAGTCTCGGTCTCAAATTCGTCAACTCCCTCCGTGTGATATTTCTGAAGTTGACCTACTAGCGGCCAGCCTCGGAACGCTGTAAGTGATTTTTCCTGGTCTTTACTATCTAAGTGTGATGAAAATATTTTAACTCCGTTTTCGATACACTTATTTATTTTCAACGTTTCCGGATCAATAATGAGCATTAGATCTACGGAAGCCTTCAAAAATGTGGAAGTGGTTTCTAACTCAATATTCTTTTTTATGAGCTCTAACCGAACCTCAATTTCATTCGCTATCGTGTGCAATGCATTGAGTTGCATTTCCGAGAGCGTTTTAGGTTCCATACCAAGTACACAAATAGTACCAAGGTTTTGTTTATTTTTTTTGATGTTTACCCCGGCATAAAAACGAATTTTGGGGTCCTTCGCTACAAATTCAAACTCCCTAAACCTTTCGTCTTTTGTAGCATCTTCAACCACCATGAATTTATCATTCTTGATCGTAGTGTGGCAAAAATTCATCTCCCTTGGAGATTCCTTTATATCATTGCCGTAGTTTGCCTTAGACCATGTTCTTTTGTCATCCAAAAAATTAATCTTGGCTATTGGTACTTCACAGATTTGGGCAGCAAGCTTCACTAAATTGTCAAATTCACGGGACTCTTCAGTATCTAAAATTTCGTATTCAAGTAAAGTTTCTAAACGCTGTTTTTCAGCAGAGTCGATAGCTGGCATTATTACTGATTCCTAAAAAATTAATCTCTTTTGAAGTGTTTTTATCGACAGTTAATGTAATTATATAAATGCTTGGTACATTAATTTTCAAGATTTTCTAATTCCAGGTCTATCAAGATCGAATCCAGATATAACTCCATCGAATCTTGCAGGCTAACTAACTCAAGAGAATCCAGGAATACGGGCTGCTGCTGAAGCGTATCTGTAGTATCGGGCTTTGGTTCCGGTTTGGGCAGATACCGGATTCCACTTAACTGCTGCATATTTCGCAAGATCCATTCACTGCGTTTAACTACATATTCAGATGCAGGAGTCGGCTCTATCCGCCATGGGTTTGGAAGCACCGTTGCCATTCTTGCCGCTTCTTTGGGAGTCAATTCGTCGGGTGCTTTTCCGTAATAGAAATCAGCTCCTCTTGCTATTCCGTACTTAGCCGGACCAAATTCTGCGATATTTAGATACACCTCCAAAATGCGATCTTTGGTCCAAAAAACTTCCAGCAAAACAGCAATCACGGCTTCGATGCCTTTTCTTAAATAGGTCTGCGCCGGGGAAAGGAAAAGGTTCTTAGCCACTTGTTGGGTAATGGTACTTGCTCCCCGTATTCTTCCCGTTCTCTTCTTCTCATCCAGTGCTTTATCGATGGCAGCCAGATCTAAGCCCCAATGTTGCCTAAACCGCTGATCTTCTGAAGCTATAACCGCCAGTTTCATATAATCGGGAAGCTTTTCACCCTGAACCCATGTCTCCCTGAGGTTGTAGCGTTCTTGCTCCAACTCTTTCCAATTCTGCTGGAGCATAAATGAGGTAACCGGCGGGTTAATCCATCGAAGAGCAATGATCAACAAGCAAAACCAAAATGACCAGCCTAAGATCACCCCAAAGGTAATCTTGGTGTATTTAAACCAATCAACTGATTTGAATTGCTGCTGTTCTTCCATAAACCAAATGTATCGTATTTAAGTACAGATACCATATTTGGCAGAATTTGTTTCTTTGAAAAGACCTTGTCATCCTGAGAGTACTCTCGAAGGATCTGCAAAACGAAGAAATGGAAAAACCTTGTGAAGATGCTTCGGGTGTACCCTCAGCATGACTATATAAAATAGATAGCCATGATAGACCTCATAATCTGAAATCTGTCATTCGTTGCGAGAAGGACGTCAATCCAGGTGAGCTAAAGCTTTAATCCTCGATAAGCTCTTGATCTTCTTCCATCCCATCCGGTAATTGTTTGGAAGTTTTAGCTCCAAGCTTTCGAATCATTTCGGCTTGACGGACTAGATTACCGGCACCCGTAGAAAGTCTTCCCATCGCTTCATCGTAGCTGTCTTGGGTTTGGCGAATCCGCTGACCGATATCATTCATGCTCTCCACAAATAGCACGAACTTATCATACAAAGCCCCGCCTCGTTTAGCGATTTCCATAGCGTTTTTATTTTGATACTCCTGCTTCCAAACACTGTCGATGGTGGCAAGCGTAGCAAGTAATGTAGATGGACTTACAATCACGATATTTTTATCAAAAGCTTCGTAGTAAAGATTTGAATCGTGTTGTAAAGCAGCGCCAAATGCTGGTTCAATGGGTATAAACAGCAATACAAAATCCGGACTTCTGTCGCCGTGAATATGCTGATAATTCTTTTCGCTAAGCCCTTTCACGTGGGTCCGGATAGAGTTGATGTGTTCTTTCAACGCTCGTTCCTGATCGGCTTCATCTTCCGCTGAGCTAAACTGTTCGTATGCTGTAAGAGAGACCTTGGAATCGATTACCAGGAACTTTTCATCCGGGAGGCGAACAACCACATCGGGACGAATACGGCGACCATCATCCATCGTAACACTTTGCTCCACAAAATACTCCTCGTCTTTACGCAGACCCGATTTCTCAAGAATTCGCTGTAGAATCACCTCTCCCCAATTCCCCTGCGTTTTAGAATCTCCTTTAAGTGCTTTGGTCAGATTCTTGGCATCCTCACTCATGGTTTTATTGAGCTCTGCCATTTGTTTGATCTGTTCTTTTAGCGTAGCACGCTGGCGGTTTTCATCATCGTATGTCTCTTCCACTTTCTTCTTGAAAGCTTCAAGCTTTTCACCCAGCGGATTCAGCAGCTGATCCATCTGCTCTTTGTTTTGCTTGGTGAATTTCTCGGACTTCTCTTCCAGAATTTTGTTGGCCAGGTTTTCGAACTGTGTTGTCAGTTGTTCCTGCATTTCGCCAAGTTCCTTCTTCTGCTCACTCAGTCGCTCCTGCAAATTCCGGTAGTCTGCGTTTCGCTCAGCCAGTTGTTTATCCAGCTCATTGGCTCGCTTTCGCTCCTGCTCCAGCTCTTCTTCTTTCTTTTGCTGAAGGCTATCCAGCTCAGCCTCTGCTTCCTGTAGCTGATCACTCAGATTCTGATTTCGCTCCTCCAGCCGTGAACTTTCTGATTTAGATTTGAAATGCGCGATGGCATATCCCGCGATTCCCCCGATAATGATTCCTGCTATGGCTAAAATGTATTCCATGAAAAAATTTACTCTTAATTTCTTTTGTGTTTCGAAAGATACTAATGATAAGTGACAGGTTTTGTCACCTCAAACTTTAATTCTTATTCAAAATCACATTCATCTTTTCAACCAGCTCAAAATTCCTGTAAATCCAGCCGTGGCGCTGATTCTCCAGCACGTAATGTTCATCCCCTTCTTTTAAAAAATCGGTGAGTCTGATGGAGCGCTCGACGGGAAGCACTTCATCCTCTTCCGCATAAAAAATATAAACCGGTTCTTCTATTTGTTGGAGAGCTAAGTCGGTACGAAGTGGATATCGAACCAGGAAATCAGGCAGAAAACTAAACTGAGCATCTTTCATGTCAACCATGCTGTAGTATGGCGTCCACATAATCAGCATTTTTGGGTCATTTGCTGCTGCAACCTGTGCTGCCACCCCCGTTCCCAGAGAATAGCCCATCAGCACAATATCTTCTTCCCTATATTCGGATTCCATTTCATCAAAAATGAACTCCATATCCCCAACCAGGTCTTCTTCATTCCAAAGCTCACCTGTACTTTTACCATATTCGCGATAATCCGGATAGAGGACATCATAACCGTTATTTAGAAACAGCTCGATTTTAGTTGGGTTTGTTCGATTGGAGCCTCGGTTACCATGAAAATAAATCACTAACCCTCTGGATGAATCTGCAAAAGCATGGATGGCATGGATCCGAACGTCTTTTTCCGGTTCGAACCAGCGCTCCTCAAATTTAAAATTGTAGCTATAGCTTTCGTTAGTATCTAGCTGAGAAGGTCTGAAGATGATGGTGTTTTGGATCAGATAGAAATAGATACAGATACCCGTATAAGCTACTAGTATACCAACGGCTAAATAAGTGAGTAATTTGCGTTTCTTCATGTACCAACGAACAATTTAGAAGTTTTTAAAGTTGTTAAGGTATGATATCAAAAAAATTCGTGCTGCTGCTTTTTGAAAAATTCTTCAATGAGGATATTAAAGAACGTATCGAGATCGGTACGCTTTATGTCGCAAGTATTGGATTTGGTATTCATCTGATTGCTGTTTTTTTAAATATGAGCGGTGTAATATCAGCTCATAGCCAACTTCAGGGATTTCTTTCCAGTCCAATTTCAGCGCTTTATACACCCTTTTCTTTTATACTTTTTTATGAAGTATACCTGCTGATTTATTACTTACCTCGATCATTTTCAGTGTCAATTGCCAAGCAATATGAGATTGTATCCTTAATCTTGATACGCAGAATTTTTAAAGACATCTCCTATTTGGATTTCCAGAATATCGAACTGTTAAGTAGTGAAAACTTACCGCTTTTGTATGATCTCATCGGTTTTGTGGTGCTCTTTTTCCTCATATTTTTATTTAGATACCTACTGGTTAACAGAAAGAGTCATACCGTAACGCCCAATATTGAGGGGTTTATAGTATATAAAAAAGTACTCTGTATTCTACTGATTCCTGTATTTCTGTTTCTATCCATCTATAGCTTTACACATTGGATTATTGAGCTCAATCAACTCAGTTTAGGATTGATCAATACCGTTAAAGATTTCAACAAAATATTCTACAACGAATTTTTCGTCGCCCTGATTATTGTCGACGTCTTGATCTTAGTGGCTTCATTCAGATACACCGATCGTTACAGCCTGCTCATTCGAAATACGGGTTTTGTAGTGACTACAGTGCTTATCCGGCTCTCCTTTTCTACGGATGGCTTGGCGAATATCCTATTACTCGTATCCGGTGTAGCATTTGGAGTAATCATCCTTTACCTCTATTCCCTGTATGATAAAATTGATAAAGGAGAGAGTACTAAAGAAAGCTACGCATACTTATAAATTCAGCTTATTCTTTTTTCGATTAGATCAAAAAGTCCCAGCGCTAAACATCTCTTACTCTAAGGAACTGATTGTAGAAGTTTGAAGTTTTTCTGGAACCTATTCATAAATAAAGATTCTTTTGGGCAAAACACATAACTCACATCTTAAATATCAAATTGCTGTTGGGGTTGGTTCTATTTTGATAAACTTTTTAATCCCGGATATTATTTATGAAATAAGGTTCTGGATACTCGGACTCGTGATCCTCGTGATTGGAATGCCCCATGGTGCCTTAGATCATATAATTGCGTTCAAAGCCTTTGATAGACCCAAGAATTTTAGAAATCAATTTATCTTCTACGCCGGGTATTTGAGCGTGATGTTTTTGTATGGACTGTTTTGGGTGTTTTCCCCTTTTGCAGCTTTTATGTTTTTTCTGCTGATGACACTCTACCATTTCGGACAAGCTGATGCAGAACGCTTTTCGTTTGAGGGATGGCATAAGCACCTTATGCTATATGCTCGCGGAATTACAATTGTCGGGTTAATACTTTTTAGCAGTGAGCCTTACTACTCTTCTTCTATTATCGAAGAAGTAACGGGCTATTCCATCGCTGGTGCTTTGTTTCCGATAGTAGCACCTGATATTCTTTCCACAACATTGGCACTCATCTATCCGGCTTGTTACCTGTTACTGTCCACCCTAAAAAAGCCGGACAACCTTTACTCTTTATTTTCTATTGACGCTCTCATTGTGCCTTTTCTATTCTATTATTGTGATCCAATTTTTGCATTCTCAGTTTATTTTGGATGCTGGCATGCCTTTAATCATACCAAAACTATGCTAAACTATTTAGAGAAGTTTGGTGAGAATGTTTCTTTTATGTGGTTTTATAAAAGCACCTTTCTGTACTCTGTTATCTCCTACGCTGGTCTAATCTTTTTATATTTTATGCTGCAGGCATTCGGGAATGAGGAGTTACTTGTAGCCCTTCTTTTCATTTTGATAAGTGTACTTACTCTCCCTCATATGTTTGTTGTTGAAAAGATGTATAGCAACTTCCACCAAGAATAAAGTCCATAAAAAAACCCTGCCGCTTTTAAACGACAGGGTCATTGCTCTCTTTGTGAATGATCAGAACTAGGCACTTACTGTGCTTTGTCCTACTTCATAGCCTTCAGCTTCAGATTTAGCTCGTGCAATAGCATAAATCATTACACCGTAACCTGCTTTAGCTAATACATCAGCAATGGAATAACCAACCTGGATAGCAATCTCTGACTCAGCGCCAGTCCATCCAAAAAATGGTGCCATATACACAATTGGGTAAAAACCCCAAGTAGCTAGCAACAGCAACCGGATATTTCTGAAAAGAATTTGAACCTTACCAGTCTGATCTGCCATAGCGGTTCCTAATTCACCCCACAATACATACACTATGTAAATGAATGGGATAGTACTTAACAGACCCCATAATCCTCGCATTGAGAATAAGCTGTCATCCATTAAAATTTCTCCCGGGTAGCCCAAAAGAATCATTAAAAAAGCAGCTATCACTAATTTTGTTAGCATACTGCTTTGTTTGTCTTTAGCCAGACCAATTACTAATACCAGTTCTACCACTAGCAGTGGTACTGTTAAAAGCCAATCAATGTATCGGTAGGCGTCATTGAAAGGTTTACCTGATGCGATATAATTACCTGCGTCGGTTATCATGTATGCGGCTTCCCAAGAATTGAAAATCCTTAAATAGTGATATGCTGCAATACCTACTACGAGTGTTGAGACCACTAAAGAAATTCTATACTTAGGAGCTACTCGATCGCGGGAAAGCACAAAAAATAAACCCGAAAATATCATCGAGGCAATCGCGAATGATAACATGTTATAGACGAGTGTATACTCGCCAAATGTTAAGGTTGGTTGTTCCAACATAGCGTCTCCTTTATAGTTATGATTAGTACAGGCATAACTTTCATTTCATTTTGAAAGTTCCGGAATTATTTGTCGGAATGATTAGTCCTTAATTTTTATTTATTAAGCGAATCAGAACTAATTCTACTAAATGAAATTATCCGACTATTTTATACTGGGATCAGCATTCTTATCGATGTTGCTTTCAATCTACTTATGGTTTACCACCAATCCTGAAGCAGGAATATTTGTAGGTATCTGGGTTCCGTCGCTATTAGGCTTCGGAATTTATATCAAGAACATTTACAGGAGTCCAAATGAGTAATACAGTTATACTATTCTGTGGAATCTTCACAACCATACTTTTCTTGATTGGATTTGGATTAACCATAAAAGAATTCAGAGAATTGGAAGACGAGCGTAAAACAAATTCATTCCCTGAAGAAAGTAATGCTGAGATCAAGAAATGAATTAATCTCAGCATTATAAAAGGTCAGTTTACTTTATATCAGCGCCGGCCATTTCGTGGATTTTTTTCCATTCGGCTTCTGTTACCGGGGTAATCGAAAGTCTAATCCGATTGAAAATTACCATTTCTTCGAGTGATAGTTCTTTCTTCATAGCTGTGCGTGTTACCGGTTCATCAAACTTCTGAACAAACTTCACATCAACAAGTTGCCACCTCGGATCTTCTTCGCTACTCTTGTCATCAAAGTATTTTGAGTCGGGGTCAAATTGGGTGGGATCAGGATAGGGCTCACTAGCAACTTCCATTGTGCCCACAATGACCGGGGGAGATACTCTGGAATGATAAAACAGGACACCATCCCCAACTTTCATGTCATCTCGCATAGTATTTCGGGCTTCATAATTTCGAATGCCATCCCATGGTTCTACCCCATCGCGTTCAAGGTCATCAATGCTGTAAGCATCCGGTTCGGATTTCATTAGCCAATAATTTCTGTCACTCATTATTTTTTCTTTAGAATTAAAAATTTAAAATTAAAGATTAAAAATGAGCACTTCGCTCCATCTTAATTTTTAATCTTTAGTTCTTCATTTTGAATTATACTTTCTAACATACCACAAAATTGTTTGGCGGAGCATTCCGTCAAAGTCTTGAGAAGGCTCCCAGCCTAATTCATTCTTAATTTTTGAGGCATCAATGGCATATCTGAAATCATGGCCTAAGCGATCCGTTACAAAGGTAATCAGGTTTTTGTAATCGCCATCCGGTCCATTACCCACTTCTTCATTTAAGATATTACAGATTTTATGGACCAGCTCTATATTCTTCCACTCATTATTACCGCCGATAGTATAAGTCTCACCGGCTTCACCTTTTAGAAACGCAGTATCTAGGGCATCACAGTGATTATGGACAAACAGCCAGTCACGTACATTCTCACCTTTTCCATAAACTGGAATTTTATCATGGTTGATGGCGCTTCGAATTACAACGGGAATTAGTTTCTCATCATGTTGATGAGGTCCGTAGTTGTTAGAGCAATTGGTGGTTACTACGTTCATGCCGTATGTGTGATAATATGCTCGAACAATCATATCACTTCCCGCTTTTGAGGCGGAATAAGGTGAATTTGGTGCGTATGGAGTTTCTTCCGTAAAAAAGCCCTCATCCTCGAGCTCACCATACACTTCATCCGTTGAAACATGCAGAAAACGGTTATTCTTCCACGCTTCTTCATCGTCTTTCCAAAGCAGCCGGCATTCTTCCAAAATGTTGAATGTGCCCACAATATTAGACTGTATGAAAGGCTCGGGACCTTGAATTGAGTTATCAACATGAGATTCCGCCGCCAGGTGAAAAACTCCCTGCGGTTTGAAAGTATTAACCACATCATGCACTTCATCCCTGTTTACTAAATCAACCTTCTTAAAATAGTACTGACCTGAATCTTTTAATGGCTTCAGATAAGACTGATCCGAAGCATAGGTAAGCTTATCAATGTTATAAATTTCCCATTCGGGATGGGCTTCAGCTAAACGTAAAATTAAATTAGAACCAATAAACCCGGCTCCTCCTGTGACTATAACGCGCATATTAAAAGAGGTCTTCTTCTTTGAGTGATGAAAATAAAGGCAACTTACGATCCTTTTCGGAAAGTATAGGTCGGGCAACATCCCAGTGAACTCGGATTAAGGGGTCGTCCCAACGTACTCCCCGCTCTCCTTCTGCATTGTAATAATCTGAACATTTATAGGAAACGATGGCATCGTCCGAAAGCACCGAAAAACCGTGTGCAAATCCTTTGGGGATAAATAGCATCTGCTTGTTAACATCTGACAGCTTAAATGCCACATAATTACCAAAAGAAGGCGAATCCTGGCGAAGGTCAACCGCTACATCCAGAATGGTTCCTTCAAGACATTGCACCAATTTATCCTGTGGATTTTCGATTTGATAATGAAGTCCTCGGATAGCATCCTTATAAGATTTTGATACGTTATCCTGTACAAAATCTACTGTTATCCCTGCTTCTTTCAGGATTGATTCCCGGTAAGATTCGTAAAAGTAGCCCCGATCGTCTTCAAAAACTTTAGGTTCAATAAGTTTTACAGCAGGTATTCTTGTTTCTGTAATTTTCATATCTCCAATTCTGCCAACAATGATTTTAACCCATCTTTCCAATCTATAATTGAAACGCCTGAGATGTTAGTGATTTTTTCTGTACTTAGCAGTGAAAAAGCCGGACGTTTTGCCTTTGTTGGAAATTGTGAGCTATCTACCGGATTCAAGCTAACTTCAACACCCGTTTGTTTAAAAATTTCGGCTGCAAAATCATACCAAGTGCACTTACCCGCAGAGCTAACATGAAACGTCCCTTCTTCTTTTTGTTTAATTAACTGCCAGCAGTTTTCAACAACATTCTTAGTGAAAGTCGGGCTGCCATATTGATCATTAACCACGCTAAGCTCGTCTCTATCTTTGCCGAGCCTAAGCATCGTTTTAACAAAGTTATTTCCATACTTACCACATAGCCACGAAACTCTAATCAGTAAAAATTCACAACCAGAATCAGCAAGAGCTTTTTCGCCTGCTAATTTTGAAGCGCCATATACATTTGTCGGATCGGTCTTATACTCTTCGGGATACCCTTTAGCAAGGTTTTCCATATCGCCTTCGGTTCCGGGAAATACATAGTCTGTGGAAAAGTGTACTAATTTAATTTTGTTGGAGTCACAATACTCAGCCAGGTTTTCAACAGCGTCTGCATTTACTTTAAAGCCTAATTCCTTTTCTTCCTCAGCCTGATCCACTTTTGTGTAGGCAGCACAATTTATTATAACGGTAGGATTAAGATTGCTCAGCACCCGATTGGTATCAGCATGGTTGGTGATATCCAGATCTGAAGAAGGGAGTGAAATAAATTCAACTTCCTGCTTATTTAGAAACTGCACCCATTCTCTGCCAAGCTGCCCATTTCCTCCGGTAATCAAAATCCGCATTTGCTAACCCCGCACTAATTCATTAGCTATTCTATATGATTCAGGTGTGCCAGCGTCCGTCCACCATCCTTTCATAACCGAACTTTTCATTCCCCCCTGCTGAATGTAGTAGTTATTGACATCGGTAATTTCCAACTCTCCCCGGCCAGAGGGCTTCAATGTTTTTATACAGTTAAAAACTTTCGAATCATAAAAATAAACGCCTGTTACTGCAAAGTTGGATTTAGGCTGTTTAGGTTTCTCTTCCACCGACAACACTTTCTCTCCATCAAGTTCAGCTACTCCATACCGCTTTGGATCTGGTACTTCCTTTATAAGGATTTGAGCGCCATTTCCGTCATAATTATCTACGGCTTTTTGGAGTGAGTGCTCAAAAATATTATCCCCCAAAATTACGACCACCGGCTCATCGCCTGCGAAGTTTTCAGCTAACCCCAAGGCTTGTGCAATTCCGCCCGCCTCATCCTGAACTTTATAGGTAAACCGACATCCAAAGTCTTTACCAGAACCCAATAGATTTACCACAGCACCCATGTGGTCTGTCCCCGTAACAATTAAAATTTCCTGAATGCCAACTTCCGTTAACTTTTCGATGGGATGATAAATCATCGGTTTATCACCAATCGGAAGAAGATGTTTATTCGTAACCTTAGTTAAGGGATAAAGTCGGGACCCGGTTCCTCCCGCAAGTATGATTCCTTTCATAAAAAACTGTGAATTAATTTTCGCTAAACCTAAGGATAATCTTAAGAGACTGCATAATACACCGATAAAAAAATAATATTGACTTATTACAGTTCTGACTGCAGTAAAATTGTACCGAATTTATGGCTTGCACATGCAATCTGTGTTTAAGTTTGGAGTTCTATTTCCTTGTGTTTCCAGATAACGTTAAGACCTTTTAATGTAGGTTATAAATAGCTCATAATCGCTCTCTAAAGAACTAAAGAAGCTTTATATGCTTACTTTAGTCTACATTTATAATAAGTATGAATATCAAGCTTCAAATAACGTTTTTCTTAACTCTTTTTCTTGTGCTCTGCGGAACTACTTCGCTGAGTGCACAGGATAAGATATGGACTGGAGCGATTGATTCATCATGGCATACCGCCGGAAACTGGAATCCGTCAGGTGTTCCAACATCCGGGCAAACTGTGGGTATGAGAGGGAACACTACACCCTACCCGGTAATAACCTCCAATGTGACAGTTCGCTCTGTTAGCATAAATGTGTGGTACAGCAATCCAGGGGATCAGCTTCGAATTCGAAACAATGCTACGCTTACCATAACTGATGATCTAATAATTAATGGTGCAGGTAAATTAAATATCATCAACGGGCATGTTGAGATGACGGCTACATCAGGAGGACAAAACAACTTTGATGTGAATTCAGCAGAATCAGAAATTAACATCACAAATGGTTCTTTTACTGCCGGTACTATTTCGGAAGACGTTGATGTGGAGATCATTGGTACATTTAACCTTGGAAATGGAGTTCTGAATGTGCGAGGCGATTTTGATATCTCAAACAGTGACACATTTAATGCCCAGGATGGAACTGCTAATATCTATGGCAGCACCACTGTAAATGGAACTTACAATGGAAATGATGGGGTTACGAATTTCAATGGCGAAGTAACCGTTCGAAGCGGCGGCATCATTAATTTGGATACCGGTACCATTAATTTCAACGATGTTACTTCCATTGGAAATAGTGGTTATGCCAATTTTGGCTCAGGTACTGTTAACATTAATTCTGATGTGGATGTTGGCAGTGGCGGCTACTTTAACGTTCAAGATGCCGAGGTCACTGTTACCGGAAATGCAGCTTTTACTAGTAATGGTAATATGTCGGTTGATAACGGGTCGATCACTATCGGTGGGAATGCATCTTTGAGTAGTGGCGGAACTATTGACTTAAATTCAGGAAGCTTGAATGTAGGTGGTGATGCTTCATTTACCTCCGGAGGTACCGTTAATGCCGGTAGTGCTACCGTCACTCTGGAAGGTGATTTCACTGTGCAAAACGGAAGTAATTTCGAGGCTGATTCTAGTACAGTCGTATTTAGCGGTGATTCAACTCAAACCATAAACTCTGGTTCTGATCTTACTTTTTATAATGTTCAGGTTGACTCAGGGGCTGTTTTTAACACAGATGGCGGTACTCAGAATACCGTAGTCATTGAAGGAGATCTTATTGTTGATGAAGATGGCGGTGTTATAGTTGAGGGCGACGATCAATTGGATGTTCAAGGTGAAGTTGGTGGTGGAGGTGCCGATAACGTCCAAAGCCCTTCCCCTTTTGCAGTTTCGGCAACGGCAACAGATTTAAATACTGTAGTTATAACTTTTAACAAGGCTATGTTACAAGGTCCGGCTGAGACAACAGGAAACTATAGTATTGCCAGAGTAAATAACCCCGCAACAACCTTAACAGTAAGTAATGCCTCTTTAAATACCGGCGGTGACAGTACAGTAGTTACACTAACCGTTTCAACTATCACGGAAGATATTCAGTATGAAATTACCATGAACCCTGGCGGAACCATGGAAAGTACCGACGGCGGTGAACTCTCAGACAATCACAAAAAGAGATTTACAAAATTTGGCCCTATAACTTTTTATAGCCGAACCTCCGGTAGCTGGGCTACAAACAGTACGTGGTCCAGAGTAAGTCATTCCGGTCCGGCTGCTACTACAAATCCTTCAAGTACAAGTAATGCTACAATTATTGTTGGGGATGGAGATTTAGTTACCATTTCCAGTACAACATCAATTGTCAACCAAACCTCGGTACAGGTAAGCGGTGGATCAGAACTTCGGGTTGGATCAGGGGGGAATCTTACTCTCGGCACTAAGACTATTTCCGGGGCAGGAATCTTTCAGCTTACTACAGGAACCATTCAGATTGGATCACCGGGAGGAATCAGCGCTTCCGGAGCTACAGGCAATATTCAAACCACAACGCGAACATTCGGAACAGGTGGTTCTTATGTTTATAACGGTTCAGCAGCACAAGCTACCGGTACTGGTCTCCCAACAACCGCGGCCAATGTTACCATAAATAATGCCTCGGGTGTGACGCTAGATAATAACCTTCAAGTGAATGGCACCCTCTCCTTAACCAATGGATCATTAATTATTGAATCCGGAAACAACCTTATTGCCAATACAAAATCAATTGGCTCTGGCGACTTAGTAATGAGGCAAATCATTACGGGAACCCAGGGATGGAGACTCTTTTCCTCTCCGATCAGTTCTGACTACGATGACTTTTTTGACGGCATTGTAACCCAAGGTTATACCGGCGCTTACTACAGTACCGGATCAAATCCAGGTGATACGTTGCAGCCTAACGTTCTTTACTACCTAGAAAACTATCCAGGAACCGATAATCAAAGATGGAGAGCTCCGGCAAGTGCGGCTACTTCGCTAACCCCAGGTCAGGGTTTATTCACCTATGTTTTTGGTGATATTGATGCGGACCCTCTTTATAATGACATACTTCCCCTGCCAGCTACCTTAGAGGTTCAGGGACAAGAACATGAAGGGCCTGTTGACTTTGGAGTAACCTACACCACCACAGCTGATTCTGGGTGGAATTTCATTGGTAATCCCTATGCAGCAACCATAAACTGGGACAATTCTGGCAGCTGGACCAAAACCAATATCGACAACACCATTTATATCTGGGACTACGACAGCAATCAATACCTGACATGGAATGGAACTACCGGAGATTTAGGAAATGGCTTGATTTCTCCTTTTCAAGGTTTTTGGGTTAAGGCTAACGATACTTCCCCCACTCTTGAAGTTGAAGAAACTGCTAAAACAACGGGTGGCACTTTTGTAGGCAAAACGATAGCTAACCAAAAAATCACTGCACATCCGTCGTTTTCTGTATCACTGGGTGATGATAAACATGAAGTCTCTACCCATTTTATGTTTACTGAGCATGCCAAAATAGGCAAGGATAAATCTGATGCTTACCGCCTTTTGCCAATTCCGGGCATCACTAATTATTTGGAGCTTAGTTCTGTAACGGAGAATGGAGATAAATACGCCATCAACAACTTGCCTCGCAATTTTGGCCGTACAATAGAGATCCCCATTATGGTAGAATCCTTTGAAGCTGGAATCTCAACTTCAAAACCCCTCAACCTTTCATTTAAGAACTTCGACCATATTCCCAATGGATGGAGTTTAAGTATCATCGATAAAAAAACAGGGGAAGAATTTCCTGTTACTGACGGAGGGATCTACCCTTTCAATTATAATGGAAACAAGAATAAGATTGCACCAAATGGTAATGCACAAAACCGTGCAAAAGTAACCAGTAAAACCAGTAGTGCAAAGGCACGATTTGTACTAAAAATTAATCCCGGCTCTGATGCCTCAGACCTTCCACAGAGTTTTACACTTGAACAAAATTACCCCAATCCATTCAACCCAACTACAAATATTCAGTTTGACCTTCCTCTTCAAAGCTTTACTCAGCTTACCATATTTGATATGCTTGGACGAGAGGTAACAACTCTCGTCAGTGAAGAGCTTCCTGCAGGAACTCATACTTATACATGGAATGCAGCCGGCAATTCTAGTGGCGTTTATTTGTACAGACTGGCAACACCGGAAAATATTGTCACCAAAAAGATGACACTGATTAAGTAATCCTTTCTACAATCTGCTCTGTACCCTACATCGTAATTAAATAAGAGGCCTTAATATTCTTCTTGTTAAGGTTTTTTAATATTATATTGAATTAAGGACATTAAGGAAGCTAAAAAAAGCAACTATTTAGGTTTCAAAAATTTTCAGCAAAAAAGAATAATGAAGTTGAAAAACTTTAAATATCTGCTATTGGCATGTTTGGTTTTAACAACTCCTATAAAAATGGTAGCCCAAACGATAACCCCTGCTACCGGGGGTACAGGTATTTCTGCTGATAACTTTTCTACGGGAACATGGACTACATTAACAGGCCCTATTATTCAGGAAACTGCTCCCGGACAGTTACAGTCAGGTAATATTAGGTTACAGGCACCAAGCGGTTTTATTTGGGATACAGGCGGTACGGCTCCTACAATAACAGTTACACAACCTAAAGGAAATCGGGTTACGGTAACTCTTAATAGCAGAACAAGCTCCGAAATTATTTTTGATGTATCGGGTAATAGTGGTGGATCACCTCCCAACAACCCTCACCGTGTAGAATTTGGTAATATAAGACTTCGACCTTCCCAAGGCTCCCCTCTTTCTTCCGGCCAAATTCAGAATGCAGGAAGTGCAGCACCAGGAGGAACCAATAATTACGGCTCCGTTTCTACTGTTGCGGGAGCGGACAATAAGATCCGTGTTGAGACTTTACCTACTTCTGGAGGAGCTCTTGTAAGCGCCCAAAATGTAGAAGCGGGGACTTCTATCACCGTTTACTCAAATGTTCGTGATCAGTTTAATAACTTCAAAAGAAATGAAAGTTCAACATGGTCACTACAAAATATTTCCGGAGGAATATTAACAGGAGACCTTTCAGCTTCTGGCGGCAATGCTACTTTTACCGGGGATTTAGTTGGCTCAGCAAATATACAAGCCACATTTGGAGGACTTACTCCTACATCATCAGGAACTATTTCGGTAACCCCATCAGACGCCGCTACCTTAGCGATATCTACACAACCCTCCTCTACAGCCACTGCTGGTCAAGCATTTTCAACTCAACCGGTTATAGAAATAAGGGATGATTACACGAATGTAATAACAAGCGATAATTTCACAGAGATATCAGTTAGTCGTGGTGCAGGTTCGGGAGACCTTCAGGGAACAACAACAGCTACAGTAAGCAGTGGAGTAGCTACTTTTTCTGGATTGAATCACCTTGTAGCCAATTCCATTGATTTAGATTTTGCTGCTTCAGGTTTCGCGACTATTTCTTCAAATACCATATCTGTGAGTCCAGCTGCTGCAGACAGTCTTATTTTTCTGGTTCAGCCTTCAAATGCTAACCGCAATGATAATCTAACACCTCCAATTGAGGTACAAATTGTTGATAGTTATGGCAACTACGTGGCTCAGTCTGGCACACTAATAACCTTATCGATTAACAGTGGCTCAGGAAATATTAGTGGGAATACTGCAAATACCGACGGTACTGGTAAGGCAACTTTTAGCACCGTCTCCTTTAATCAAACTGGAAATAAAAATATTACAGCTGAAGCTACCGGCTTAGATGCGTCAGAGCCCAGCAATAATTTTACGGTAGCAACTGCAGGCTCTTTAGCCGGATTTGAAGTTGAGATATCTGGAACTGGTGCAATAGGGACTCAAACTGCAGGAAATAATTTTGACATACGTATTGAAGCTGTAGATGGTGTTGGTGACCTTTTAGACGGTAACATGGGCCGAGACAATTTTACAGGTTCAGTTGATTTAACAACAACGAGTGAGTTCTCCGGAACCACCACCACTACAAGTGTGGGCCCTTTTGTTGATGGAGTCTATGATCCACATAATGTTGAACTGATACTTTCCGGTAATAACACAACCATCACCGCTACCAACAGTGCTGGAAGTGAATCAGGTAGCAGCAACACCTTTACTGTTAATCCCGCCGCTGCAGATGCCGATAGCTCAACGATTTCCGTTTCCGCTGATACACTTATTGCAGATGGCTCAAGTCAGTCCATAATTACCGTTCAACTTAAAGATGAATTTGGAAACTACTTAACTTCAGGTGGAGAGACAGTAGTGATCTCAAGAACCGGGACGGGTGTTCTTTCCTCCACCACTGATAATGGGGATGGTACATATTCTGCCACACTAACCGCCCCCAACGATGTAGGTTCAGCTGATATTAGCGCAACGGTCAATGCATCTTCTATTACAAGCGGAGACCCAGAAATAGTTTATACCTTTGACGAACTTTCGACCTTTTTAGTAGAAATAAGCGGAGGTGGCAGCATATCAACACAAACAGCTGGCGTTTCTTTTGATCTTCGAATAACAGCCCAGGATGCATTTAATAATACGGTAACAACTTTTGACGAGACCGTACAAATCACCTCCTCCGGTACTTTTGATTCAGGAAGTGGCACCACCGCCTCTTTTACATCCGGTATCCTAGACCCACACTCCGTTACTCTTACTTCGGTAGGTTCTACTACAATCTCTGCACGGAAAACCGCTTCTACAGAATCAGGAACTAGCAATAGCTTTACGATTAACCCCGGTTCTGCTGATGAAACAACATCTACAATTACATCTAGTGAAAGCTTTCTTCAAAATGACGGCGCTGACCAAACCCAAATTACCGTTCAGCTTAAAGATGAATTTGGTAATAACTTAACCGCTGGCGGTGATGCTGTTACACTAAGTACTACGGCTGGTACTTTAAGCGATGCAGATGGAGGTACCGCTGGAAATCAACCTGCTGATAATCTTGATGGAACTTATACCGCTACCTTAACAGCCTCATCTTCCATTGAAACCGCCACCATTACCGGAACACTTAACGCTGTTTCTATTACCGATGATGAAGTTGTTGAAATAACTCAGTTCAACATATGGGATGGTTCAGACAGCGGCGGGAACCCTGCTGGTCGGTCTGACTGGGGGAACACCGGAAGATGGAGTCTGGGAAGCTTACCTTCCACGGGACAGGTAGTCTTAATAGAATCTGGTCAAACCTATTATCCGATTATTGATGGAGAAGATCCTGTAATCGATTTTTTAAGTATTGAACTTGGAGCTACAGTGACGCTTTCGGGCAGAACTATTACCATTAACAATGAAATTTCCGGTGATGGTAGCTTTTCTGGTAATAATGGAACTATAAATTTAGCGGGTGACTCTGAAATTGCTAATTTCATTTCAGGTTCATCCACCGTAAATCTAAATGGGACTTCCACTCAAACATTATCGGGTGATTTTACTGCGAATACGTTAAATGTTCAGAATGATGTAAACGGCAATGGTTATCTGGAAGCCTTCACACTAATATCTATTGAAACAGGAAATACCCTCACTATGGGTGCCGGCTCAGAATTAGTTGCCCTTGGAGATATTACCGTTGATGGTAATTTAGTTGGAAATAACTCAACATTTAGGTTTGGTGGAGATATTACCGGATCTAACTTCACTCTCAATAATACTTCTTTAACCCTCAATGGAAGCAGCCTTCAAGAAATTAATGGTATTGAAGAGATCAAAAGCTTTACCATAAACAATGTTGCCGGTGTACAAGTAAATAATGATCTGGCTGTAACGGATACTCTTTTTCTTACCAATGGAGTGCTGACTATAGGGTCAGGTTACAGCTTCGCGAGTAATGTAAAACAAGGGAATACCGAAGATATTCGGATGCTTAGAGCTACGAACGGAAGCATGGGCTGGCAAGTTATTTCTTCCCCCATGAGCACCAAATATTCTGACTTTATTGATGGAATTATTACTCAGGGATTTTCCGGCGCCTTTTATGCTACCGGTACTCAACCCGGCGATACTCTTCAGCCAAATGTGTTGTTTTATGAGGAATCATATAACGAGAGTGATTCTTTGGACGCCGCAGGTAATCCTTTTCAGGCAACCGATAATGAACGCTGGAGAACTCTTACTGATACCAGTTCCACAGTTACTGCCGGATTAGGTCACTACATCTACTTTTTTGGGGATATAGCTGCCGACCCTTTATACAATCAGCCTTTACCAGATACTATCTCCGTTCAAGGAGAAGAGAATGAGGGAGTAAGCGGCAACTTCACTTTCCCAATTACTTACACATCTGATGGAGGTGAAGGTTGGAATCTTGTAGGTAACCCTTATTCTGCTACCATCGATTGGGATGACGGAAACTGGACAAAAACCAATATGGATAATGTAATCTATATCTGGGACCCCTCATCCGGTGAGTATTTGGACTGGAATGGAATTGGGGGAACGTTACCTGACGGTACAATCAAACCATTTCAAGGTTTTTGGGTAAAAGCTAACGGCAACGGGGCTCCTACCCTTTCTGTGAACGAAAACTCAAAAACAACCGGGGGTACTTTTTATAAAGAAAGGGAAGAAGTCTCTCTTGAACTTATTCTCGAGTCCTCCGGGATAACAAAAAGATCTTTTATCACTTTTTCATTAGACGGGAAGGTTAGCAAAGATAATCTTGATGCGATAAGACTCCTTCCTTTTGAGCAAAATACCTATCTGGAACTTTTCTCCATGCTGGGTGATGGAACTGAGGTTTCCATTAACAACATGCCAAGGAACTTTGGGATCCCAATCGAAATTCCGATTTATATAGGAGGTTATGAAAATGGTATTCCGATAAACGGCCCTGCTGAACTATCATGGAAAGGTGTGAAGAATTTGCCTGAATCCTGGACGCTTTCACTTATTGATAATTCAAAAAAGAAAAGTCTGCAGAAATCAGCATTAGATTTACGCAAGTCAGACCGAGTAAAACGAAACCTTAACCATTCAGACACTCTGAATACAAGGAACAGCATTTCAAATTTTAAACTGACAAACGAGGCTTCCACTGATAATCTTCAAAAAGCCCAATTTATCCTGAAGATTGAACCCGGTGAAGATGCGGATGGTATTCCTGATTCCTACAATCTTGAAAGAAACTATCCAAACCCCTTTAACCCCTCTACTACTTTAGAGTTTTCTACCCCTTTGGAAGGGTTAGTATCTATTGAAGTTTATGATATACTTGGCCGGAAAGTATCGACTATAACCAATGAAAATTATCAAGCCGGTTTTCATAAAGTAACTTGGAATGCGTCTCAATTTTCAAGTGGTATCTACATTGCCATATTCCGTGCCGGAGACAAAGAGTTCACTCAAAAACTCACCTTGATTAAATAAATTTCTGTAACATTAATTTTTATTAAGAAACTAATATTACAGTGAGTTAGAAATAGCTAATGAACCATTAGTTTAGCTTACCAAATTTTATATTCCATGCAAAATCAGTCTAATCACGCGTGTGAATATCATCAAATACACACATATCGCGCTATTAATCCTGTTGATTTCTATCATCAGTTCTGAGGCTTTATTTGCACAAGTTTCAGGCTATACATTTAGAAAGAAATTTGCAGTCGATAATGCACAAGTCAGTGGAGCTACCGACCTGACCGACTTCCCTGTTCTCATCTCACTTACAGATGCAGATTTACGAAGCACCGGTAACGGCGGTGATGTGGAAAGTCCCAATGGATATGATATCACTTTTACCTCTGCAGACGGCTCCACTGTTTTAGATCATGAACTTGAGTCATATGACGCTTCGACCGGAGAAATTCTTTTTTGGGTACGCTTCCCTACCCTTAATGCTACAACCGATACTGAGTTTTTTATCTACTATGGAAATTCCAGCCAAACCACAGATCAATCTGTAAATACAACCTGGAACTCCGGCTACCAGATGGTATTGCATCTGGATAGTGACCTCAGCGATGCTACTGCTAACGGCAACGATGGTTCCACCAGCGGAACTTCTGTAACAACAGGAGTTATTGGAGATGGCCGTGATTTTAATGCTGGAAGCGGAACCGATATTATCACTATTGCCGATGATCCGTCTATTGAAATTACCGGGGATATTACGATCTCTTTTTGGGTAAATGGTTCCAACCTCAATTCCGTAGGCCCTGATTTGGTAACCAAAGGTGCATACAACAGTTCGTATGCTGTTTACTACTTCAACAATATTACGGTTAACGATGATGGAACTGCTTTTGATGGCTCTGCCTTGAGCGACGGCACTGACTATTACGTTACCTTCACCAACAGCTCAACAAATGGGCGAACTATTTATATTGATGGTGCTCAGGATGTAACCAACGCCACCGCCTTCAACTTCACCCCTAACGGTGACAACCTTACCCTCTCCAGTGGAGACTACCAGTTTGATGGTATGATGGATGAGGTCAGGATTTCAAATGTAGCTCTTTCTGCTGACTGGATTGCAACCGAATTTAATAATCAGGGCTCACCGGGTTCATTTATTTCTGAGATTCCCGATCCCCCTGTACTTGCTGACATTGAATCAACCCCACAAAGTTTCTTTGCCGGAGGTTCACCAGTATTTATTACTTCTTCTATCACTGCAACTCATCCTTACACTACAAATCTTTCAAGTGCCGAAGTTGAAATCACTGGCAATTATAACGCTTCTGAGGATGTGCTTGCCTTTGTTGATCAAAATGGGATAACCGGAAGCTGGAGTTCGGGTACCGGTATCTTAACGCTAACTGGGTCCGCTTCTTTTGCCGACTACCAAACTGCGCTGCGCTCGGTTACCTATGAGAATACCGAAGCCTCTACTCCAGATCAGAATACAAGAACAATTTCAATTACTGTAAATGACGGTTCCAATGACAGTAATACCGAGACCAGAGACATCAATATCATTACTACTCTTACGGATCTTTCAACAGATTTATCCAATCCGGTTTTTCATTTCGATGCGCAGGATTTGAATGGAGATCTAACAGCCAATCAACCAGGAGATGGGACTGCCGTAGCTACATGGGGCGATCGTTCTGATAACGCTGTAGGCTCCGGAACCGACCTTTCATTTTCAGGAACTGGTGCTGAGCAACCTACCTTTAATTCAAACTATTTTGGGGAAAGAAGCGGGATATTTTTTAATGGAACCACAAACCAGCTGGATAGAGGTAACGATGCCTTGTTAAATACCAGTGCATTTACAGAGAAGTCTTTCGCAGTTATCTTTCGAACAGGTAATTCTACAGCCGGTCTTCAAATTATTTATGAACAAGGCGGAGGCAGTAATGGATACCAAATATCTGTTAAAGATGGGGAAGCATTTGCCTACGCTTGGAGTGTAAATGCCGAGTGGAACGGTACAGGTGGAGATGACCAGTCTATTAATCTGGGATCTGTTCAACCCAACGAAAGTTATATCGTTGTAGCAAGTCATGATGCCGGTCCCGGCACCTGGCAAGCTAGTTTGAATGACGGAACCGTATTATCAAGCGCCGGGACAGCCGGAACTATGAATACTCATGGTGGAGGACCAGTTATCGGAGCTGAAGATGGTACTAAAGACCCTGTTACTTTTGCAGGTAATCCTGGAGGTACTAATTATTTCGATGGTTTTATCGGTGAATTTGTATCCTGGAATACAGCCCTTAACGGTGGCCAAATGGCCAGCGTGTATGATTTTCTTTGTGATAAATGGTGCAACGAGCCTCCGGTGCTTGCTGCTATTGAAATGACAAACCTGGATTTTACAGAAGGCGATGCGGCCACTCTTATTACTTCTTCTATCACAGTAGCTGATAGTGATAATACCGTATTGGACAGTGCCAGAGTATCTATTTCAAGTAACTTTGAGTCGTCTGAAGATGTACTGGCCTTTACCCCAGTTGGCAGTATAACAGGCAACTATGATTCCGGTACTGGGATTCTCACTCTTTCAGGCTCCGATACAAAAGCTAATTACCAAACAGCTTTACGCTCGGTTACTTATGAAAACACAAATGGCGTAAGTCCATCCACAGCACTTCGCCAAATTGATTTTGAGGTTTTCGATTGGGATGATATAAGCAATACCGTTTCACGAAATATCAATATAATCGCTAATAACTCTACTCCTTCTCTTTCGGGAATAGCTGGTGCAGATTTGATCTACAATGAGGGCAGTGGAGCAGTTGATGGTAGTGCAGCCTTTACTGTATCTATTTCAGATGTTGACAATACGAATATGGAAAGTGCCACCATCGCCATCACCAATAATTACTTTTTAGGGGAAGATGAACTTGGGTTCCCTAACCAACTGGGAATCACAGGTAGCTGGAATTCTACCACTGGCATACTAACCCTAACAGGAACAGCATCCCTTGCTGATTACCAAACTGCACTTGAAGCCGTTACCTACGAAAACCTCAGTGCCGATCCGGTAGAACTTGTTCGTACTATTTCCTTCACGGTGAATGATGGTATAAGCAATAGTAATACAGAATCAAGAGGTCTGGACGTAGTTGCTACAAATTCTCAACCCATCTTAACTAACCTTGAAGTTTCTGAGCTGAGTTATGACAATGTTCCCCTTCAGCTTACTTCAACAATTGAAGTTTCAGACCCTGATAACACCCAGCTTGATAGTGCATTTGTTCTAATCACGCAAAACCTCAAGACCTCAGAAGATTCTCTCTTATTCACGGATATCTTTGGTATTACTGGCTCCTACAATGATGCGAGTGGTATTTTAAAGCTTGAGGGAACCAATTCTTTAAGTGATTATCAGACGGCTTTACGAACTGTTGAGTATAAAAACTTTGCCACCATTCCTACTGGTCCTGAACGCGAAATCAGTTTTGTCGCTCATGACGGAGACCTTGCCAGTGATACTGTAAAGCGGGTCATTGAAGTAAATGCGGTTGAAGCCATAAGTGGACTTGAGGTTTGGCTGCGTGCTGATACCGGAGTATTAACCAGCGGAAGTGTAGTGACTACATGGGAAGACCAAAGTGGAAATAACAATGATTTTGTAGGTGTTGCCGATGCCGGAACTGCCCCCACTTTTGTTAGCAGTTCAACTGCGCTAAACAACGAACCTTCTATAAACTTTGCTGGAAATGGAGATCATTTCGTTGATTCTGATGGAGAAAATTACATCAATGGATCATCTGAATTCACCATCTTTATGGTCTATAAATCTGATCTTACAAATACTGATAGAGGGTTATTCAACGCTCGGGTACCCAATAATGAAGACGCGGGTTTAACTTTCAGGTATGATGCGTCAGGTGCTAATAACGGAGGTTCTTTCACGAATGTAGTTAAAACCGGTATTCTTGGTAATGACCCCGACAATCAATTAGAAAGCTTTTCTGATATCCAATCTACCAGTGGACAGATTTTCAGCTTCCAGTGGCAAAGTGGGAATACTTACGACATTTTTATTGACGGTATTTTGAATAACCCGTCGTCGGCTGGCCCTCCTCCTACAGGAACCTTATCTGGAGCTACAACAGCCATTGTTGGAAAAGGCGGAAAAGACGATCCTAACACAAACAACCAAAGCTGGGATGGAGAAGTAGCTGAGTTTATTTATTACAGCAGGTTGCTTTCACAGGCAGAACGTGAAAATGTAGAAGATTATCTTTCTGAGAAATACACCCTATCCATTCGTAAGATTACGCCAGCAGATAATGGTGAAAACATTTCTTCTGACGATGCCAATACTACCTATACAACCCTAACCGGGCCTATCATTAAGGAAGGTTTTGCTGGCGAACTAACCGCTAGCGGAACTTTTGTTTTGGATGCTCCAACCGGCTTTGAATGGAATACCGGGGCCACTCCTACTGTAGTTACTTCAGCAGTTTATGGGGGTACTACTACTCTTGCTGCTTCATTTACCAGTATTACCACTTCTCAGGTTACTTTCACGGTAAATACCGCCTCTACTTCTAATCCCGGAGAAATCGATATTAGCGGCTTGGAAGTTCGCCCCACTACTACCACCCTTCCAAATACTGGAAACATTGTGAATACAGGAACCACAGGGTTAGGTGGAGGAACAAATTATGGGACTTTAACCATGGTTCCCGGCGTTCTTGACAGCCTGGTGATTACTCAGCAACCGGGTACCTCGAATGTGAACACCAATATTAGCCCGGCTGTACGTGTTCAATTAACCGACCAGTATGGTAATAGCGTAAAACAGGCCGGGGTAACGGTAGATATAGCTTTAACTTCTGGCTCAGGATCTTTATCAGGGACTACCTCCCGTCTGACCAACTCTTTGGGTATAGCTGATTTCTCTGACCTGCAAATTGATGCTGTGGGCTCAAAACAACTGACTGCAACTAGTTCTGGGTTGGATGACGCTGTGAGTTCTACCTTCAGTATTGTCAATGCTGGCGTACTCACAGGCTTCACTGTGGAGCGCGTTCCTTCCGGAAATATAAGTCCCAAAATTGCAGGTAATAATTTCAACATAAAAATTACTGCTGTTGACGGTTCCGGCACCCCCGTAACTACATTCTCTGGTACTACAGTCGTTACCTCTTCATGTTCTATGGGTACCGGGCAGGGAACAACCTCAAACTTCAGTTCCGGAGTACTTTCTTCATTAACAGTGAGTATCACCAGCGTCGGAAATTGTACCATAACGGCTACAAATTCAGCCGGATCTGAAAACGGAGTCAGTAACTCATTCTCAGTTTCTTCTGGTACCGTAGATGCTGGGAGTTCAACGATTACTGCCTCCCCTACGGTAATCTTAAACGACGGTGCAAGTACGTCTACCATTACCGTTCAGGCCAAAGATGCTTTTGGTAATAATAAAACAGCGGGTGGTGCAACCGTAGTTTTAAGTACAGATCAGGGATCTATAGGTAGTGTTACAGATAATTCAAACGGTACTTACACGGCAACCTTAACATCCTCTACAAGCATCGTTACGGCAACCGTGACGGGTACTTTGAACAGCACGGCAATCACTGACAATGCTTTAGTCGAATTTGCCTCATTCAGCCACATTTGGGAAAGTCAGTTGGGTTCCGTTGTAGATGCATCTAATTATGACGACCCCGACAACTGGAATGTAAACTCCGTTCCGGGACCTGCATCGGTAGTTTTAATACCGGCTAGTCCTGCCGTTGGTAATGAATTCCCTGTAGTTGATCAAACAGATACCGAGATAGCTGCACTTTCCATTGAAGCAAGCGCTGAGTTAACAGTTTCAGGTGGTGTTAACTTTATTGTCTCTGGTAATGTTTCTGGTGATGGAGAGTTGCTGGGCAGTAATATTGATTCCTTAACCATTGGAGGTGATTTAGACCTGCCTACGATCACCTTAGGAAATATAATTTTAAATGGTGGTGCTGATCAAACCATCAACAGCCCTCAGTCATTTGTCAATCTTGAAGTGGACAATCCTAATACTGTTTTTGTGACCGATAACTTTACCGTTACTGATCAGCTTACACTAACAGACGGTGAACTGTTTATCCCAAGTGGAAAAAATCTGATAGCTAATAATCAGGTTTATGGCACCGGTGTTATCCGTTTTCAGCGAAAAATTTCCGGGGTACAAGGTTGGCGAATGCTTTCTTCCCCTGTAAATTCTACTTTTGGAGATTTCTTGGATGGCACCTTAACCCAAGGTTACACCGGGGCTACTTACAGTACAGGTTCCAATCCAGGTGACACTCTTCAGCCCAATGTTCTTTGGTATCTTGAAGATTATGATACCAACCGGTTTGGCCTGCCAGCAACCGATAATGACCGCCTCAGAGCTCCAACAAACGCAACCAATTCAGTAGTTGCCGGTCGTGGCTATTGGGTGTATTTCTTTGGAGATATTGCTGCTGATCCGCTTTATAACGATCCCCTTCCTGATACTCTGGACGTAGCAGGACAAGAGTTTGGTTCTGGAGACATTGAGGTTGACTTCCAGGTAACCTACACTCCTGAGGCAGACTCAGGCTGGAACTTTATCGGAAATCCTTTTGGCGCAGCCATAAACTGGAATAACGCCGCAAACTGGACAAAGACTAACATGGAGTCCACAATCTACATTTGGGATCCTGCAGCAAACAGTGGCAATGGAGAGTTTTTGACCTGGAATGGATCTACCGGTTCGTTGGGAAGCGGGATTATCCCTCCTTTCCAAGGCTTCTGGGTGAAGGCAAATGATGCTAACCCGGTTTTGAAAGTTAAAAATGCTGCTAAAACAACCGGCGGTAATTTCCTAAGAAAAGTGAATGTAGCTGAGCAGCAAGAATTTGAAAATGCTCCTCCTGTGGTTGAAATTAAAGCGGAAGGAAACGGACTTTCTAAAGTAACACATGTGATGTTAAGCAAGTCAGGATCTGAAGGCCGTGATACTCAGGACGCATTGCGTTTAATTCCTTTTTCAGACTCTCATATTGAGCTGTATTCGACTTTAGAGAACGGAACTGAACTCGTTATTAACAACCGTCCTTCAGACTTTAAGAACCGGCAGAATATCCCTCTTCATTTTGAGGCTTACCGACAAGGTGAGATTGCTATCGGAAGCTATACCCTTAGCTGGCCAGGTTTGAGAAATGTGGCAGAAGAATGGTTAGTGCTACTGCTTGATCATGAAACCGGAGAAGAAATAAATCTCAGAGAACAGGAAGAATATACCTTTAATTATTCTTCAAAGTCTAAACTTGCTAAATCTAGTCCTTTAAACGGTCCGGCCAAGAAAAAAACGAAGAAAAAATCTCGCTTTACATTAAGAATTACTACCGAAGCTATCGAAGCAAACATACCGGAACAGGTATATTTGAGTCAGAACTATCCAAATCCTTTCAACCCAACTACCATTATATCTTTTGGTTTATCTGAAGAGTCAGAAATGAACCTTGAGGTATTTGACATTCTCGGACGAAAAGTTCAAACCCTCATTTCGGGAAGAATGCCGGCCGGTTCCTATACCATACCTTTCGACGGGAAAAATTTAGCAAGTGGTATTTATCTCTACAGAATCTTAACAAATCAGAAAGTTATTACGAATAAAATGGTCCTCATTAAATAACTCATTTTCAATTAACTCGCCCCTTTTTAAGATAAAGTATCTACTTAAGTTGTAAATGAGCTCGCTATAAACATTATTTTATTTTAAGAAATAATCTAATTTAACGCCCAAAAAGGCTTTTTTGGCACATTACCAGTTTCTGTATTTCATTTGAAATATTTAATTCGAAAAAACCTCTAATTATTCGTTCATTTATATAACAGAAAAAGCTAAAACTACTTTTTTTGTAACAACCGATGTTCTCATACTTCTTGTATGTGATGGCTTTTTTAACTTTAAAGCTGAATCGTTATGAACGACATTTCCGATATCCTATTCCTTAGCGCAGCCATGGTTATTTTTTCCATGCTCACCATTAATACTACCAGAAGTTTTCAATCTACTTCTAACACAGTAGTCAGATCCGACTTAGAATATAGAGCTATATCTATAGCTCAGGATGAGATTGATGATATTAGGTGGGCCCCTGAAGAAGAGATTGACCCTTATGGTGTCGATTATTTATATGGTGGAAATGACGAGGTTATTACAAAATCAATAGAATATGGCTTTGACGACGAATATTCTGAGTCATTTGAGATTACACGTTCTTCCACACAAATTGAAAATTCCTCTGACCAAAACAGATATAAAGTTACAATTTTAGTTGAATCAGAGAATGCTAACCCTGCTGTTTCCGTACAAATGGAATACATAAAAACTTACTTTAAGGATTAGGTGTAGCTATGAATTTGAGCATTATTACAAGTTTTGTGATTGGTGGTTTAATGTTGCTTTCTATCCTAGCCTTTAACATGAGGCTTACTTCAAGCACTCAGGAAACCACCCTATCTACCATTAATCAACAGAAGATGGATAATCTGGTTGAGATTCTTTCCTACGACATCAATAGGATTGGCTACAATAACGACACCAGTGTAGATATGGACAATCCTATTATGACTGCTGAAGATGATGAGATTGAATTCCAGACTTCTGACGGTAACATCCGTTGGTATATCAACACTGCTGATGAAGTTAGCACGACATCTAACCCCAATGATTTCTATCTGTATAGAGACGATGGCCCAGGAGTAGACGCTAGGTTTCCAGTCACTTTTTTTAGTCTGAAATACTATGACAAAGATGGAGCCGAGATTTCTGACATATCTTCCATCAGACAAAGGAATCTTAGCGTTGAGGTAAAATTAGTTGTGGAGTCTGCTGAACCTACTTCCTCAAGAAAATCATCTTCTGGGATCAGTGATACATATCATAGAACAGCGTGGAATAGAGTTTTTCATCCAACAAATATTAATAAGCCCTGGTATTAAACCTAACAAATAAGGAGTTATTATGGGTCGAGCAATGTTATTATTAGTGAGCGGACTTGTTATTCTTTCCGGAATAATACAGTACTCTAACAACAGAAGAGCTGAAATCTTGCCTCAGGAAACAAATGAGTACTATTATGAGCAACAGGCAAAAAATATATCCACAAGCCTGATTGATAATGCAATCCAAAATCTATTCCGGGACATGGAGTGGACTGGCAGTATTGATGCAGATGAAAATTTTAGTGGTGAAGGAAGTTTACGAATGTACAACATGGGTACCAGTGGGCTTGATACTGTCGAAAATAGTGTCCTAGAATGGGATCAATATAAGGTACTTATTGTAAGTGAAGGTAATTATGGCGGTTATGAATCTGAAATCGAGGTTCTTTTGCAGCGTGATTCATTCTCTAAATTTTCCTATTTCACAAACGAAGAACGCCTTCCAAATAGCAATACCCAAATATTCTTCTCCACCGGCGATGTTTTAACTGGTCCTATTCATAGTAACGGAACCTTTAGTATGGCGGGATCTCCCACATTTAATGGTGATGTTAGTAGCCCAAATGATTGGGTTGGTCAAAGTGGAGACTATGATGGTGCCACTTCAGAGGAACGCCACGGGAGTGATACTCCGCAATTTAACGGAACAGCGAACTTTGATATGGCAACGCCGCGTAACCTCCCGGGGCCAGAACAAATTGATGATTTAAAGGCTGCAGCACTTTCAGGTGGCATCACTTTTGATAGCGATGCTGAACTGGAATTTTATGTTGCTGATGATATAGGATATGTAAAAGAAACAGATACTGAGTGGCAACAGGAATGCGTATGGAAAGGCTGGTGGGACTGTGATTGGGTAGAGGTTGTAATAGGTGAAACGTCATACAACCTAGCTGATTACAACGGTTTAATTAGCGTTAACGGCATTGCAAAAGTAAAGGGCGAAGTAAAAGGTCAGGTTACTCTTCACGCTACTCAGGAAATTGAAATAATGGGTGATATCTACTACAACCAAAACCCAACCGCAGATCCTGATGTAGTTTCAAATGATTTGATGGGATTGGTAAGTGAAGGAAATGTAATTGTTGACAGGTATGCACATCAAGATAACGGAAGTAGTGATTTAACTATCCATGCGTCTATCATGGCTTTAGACAATGCATTTACTGTTGAAAATTATTCATCTGGAGGCAACAGAGGAGTGTTAAATATCCTGGGTGGTATCATACAGAAAAACCGAGGACCCGTAGGAACTTTTAATAGCTACGGAACAGCTTCAGGGTTCTCCAAAAACTATATTTATGACGAACGGTTACTAGAAACAATACCGCCATCGTTTCCAAGAGAAAGTATCTTCACAATTGTGTATTGGAAAGAAAGAACTTCGAGCTAATACTACTTACTTTCTCTAAACTGACTCAACAAAACTAATTCAAAAGAACACCTATAAGTACTAATATGGCTAAGAAAACAATCTCATTATTTCTATTTACACTATTTTTTACTTTAGGCGCACAGGCTCAAACAGTGATTTTTAATGTAAATCTAAAGCCAAATTTAGAGGATAGCATGTTTGTTCCTAATCAGGACAAGATGGTTATTATAGGTAACTTCTACCCTCTTGGTGTAAATCGTTCAGTCCAGATGTTTGATGAAGCTCCAATCGACAGTATTTACACAGCTGAAATCAGGTTTGGTTCTCGCTACCAGGGACAAGTTCTTGAATATAATTTTCAAATAGTTGATGAAAACGGCAACAAAAACACAGAAAGCATGGTCCGAAAGATCACTCTTAGTGCCGGTGAAACTGAAATCCCTCCTTTATATTTTAACGCGTTCGCCTGGTAGTTTTTTTATTAAGACCAACCGCTTTATCCCTCCTCATCTTAAAGCCTGATTTGAAACTTTTTTAAAAGATTTCCAATCCCTCATAGAACAATGTTCGTATGTACAAGAACAGAATTCTAATGTTAGAATCAGTCTAAAAATTTCCTAACGTTAGAAGTTTTTAATAATATTGTTTTGAAAATAAATTAAACCAAAATCTATGAGCGGTTACACTGAAGTTTTATATGTCATCTTTGCTATGACCATCGTTTCTACCATGGCTCTCAATGCCAACCGGTTTATTCAAGTCAACAATTATTCAATGGTTGAGGGACAGCTCGAAGAGCAGGTAATTGCCTACTCCCAGAATATCATTGAAGAATCTCGAGCATTGGCTTTCGATGAAGCCACTACTTACGACGCAACTGGAAATAGTACGGTTCCAGTTTACATTCCTAATGGATTCTCAAGCCTTGGAACCGATGGCGAAGCAGGCAGAACCCAATTTGATGATTTCGATGATTTTAATGGATTTTCTGAGACTGTTAGTATCGCTGGCGTAAAGTACGATGTTAATGTAGTTGTTGAATATGTAGTTACAAGTGATTTTGAGACTTACACTAAGTCATTCAACAAGTCTACCTTAAAAAGAATCACGGTTAACATGGAGTCCGATTTTTTAAGGAAGAATCAGAATTCTGATAACACTAATTACAACTTTAGCTTTATAAGAAGCTACTACGCGGATTAATATGAATTTCGGAATTATTATCAGCTACATCATTGCCGGTTTTCTCTCCATTACTATTCTCATGGTTACTTATAACGTGGGGTTCAGTAATCAGGAGGTAACTACCACTTTGATAAAAAAGACACACTCCAGAAGTATTCAGGACATCATTGTCAATGACATTCCAAAAATCGGATATCAAAATAAAACAGTTCTTGCCAACAAGTTTGTAACTGCAGATAGTGATGAGATTTCCTTTTACAGTGATTTAAATAACGATGGTACTATAAACCAAATTACCTGGAAATATACTGACCTCCCTTCTCCTGGATCAAAAAATCCCAATGACAATATTTTGAGACGCACAGTTGACGGAGATGAAACTGAGATTAATGTTGGAGTTACAAGTTTCACTATTCGTTACTACGATGAGTATGGTTCTACAACGCCAATGGCTACACCAATAAGCAGTTCAAACTTTGATGATATTATACAAATTGAGGTCGAGCTGGAACTTCAAAGTAGTTATGATCTGAGCTATAGAAACTCTGATGATGAAAACTACATTACAACAAGCTGGCAAAAACGATTTTCTCCAGTCAATCTTAGACCAAATTAGGTGAATTTATGGGACGAGCAATGTTAATTATTAGTATCGGAGCTGTAATGGCACTTGGTATCCTCCAACTAGGGATTCAAGGGCAACGCACAGGAATTGTGCAAAATTCAGCTTCTTCCGCATACGAAGTTCAAATACGTAACAAAGCATTTACAGCCGCACAGCTTGCGATGGAACGTATTAATGAAAGCGGTGGAACATGGCATCCAGAAAAGAACAGCCCTTGGGTTGAAGATATTGACGGTGACTCCATCTCTCTTTTCTATGATCTATCTACCGGTTCTACAGGTGGTACTTTTTCATTACTAGAAGGCGATACTGTTGAAATCAATGCAACCTCCTGGTATCAGGATCCAAATTCAGGCGATCGTAAGGAAATCAACATTGTAACATCCTACGTTAAAACGGCCATGCACTTTGTGCCGGAATTTCAGTCTGCCATGGCTTTCGCCGTAGATGCTGATGACTTTTCTTTCGCTGCAAGCGGCAGTGCACTTATCTCCGGAAACGACGCAAGTGGTACCTGCCCGTCTAAACCGGCAGTATCAGTTCGGGATAATGAATCAGCAGATAAGATTACCGGCGCGGACAATCTTTTCGAATATCTCTCAGGTGGAGATAACTCAGATCACTTGGAAAGTGACTCAACAGCCATTGGCGTAGATCCTAATCTTTCCTATGAGCCAGTTGATGATTTAGTGGCAAGGCTTTCTCAACTTAGCGATGTGATTAAGATATCAGGCAACTACAAAGGCACCATGGGATCGGCTGATAACCCCGGTGTATTTTTTGTTGAAGATTACGCCAAACTTACCGGTGGCATCTCTGAAGGATTCGGTATCATGGTGGTTCGAAGTGGCGGTGAACTTGAGTATGAGGGAGAACTGTCGGTGGCCGGTAATTTTAAGTTTAATGGCTTAGTCATCTTTGAAAATGCCTACAATATGACCGGACGTGGAACACCTCGAATTAATGGATCTGTATTAGTAGGAAAAGCTAATGATACCAATGAACGACTGGACATCGATCTTGGCGGTACTATAGACATTCAGTATGATTGTACAGCTGAGAAATATGCTCAGCTTGCCTCCGCTTCTCGTTTAGGCCAGAACCGTTACAAGCGCCTCAGTACCTACGAATAGTTTTAATTCTAGTCTTTATTAGCTTTTTATAAATCTCCTACTCAACTTATTACGTACTGATAGTTGGAAAGGAGTTTTATTTTGTATTCTCCTCTTTGTACAGCCCGTTACAATAGTCTAATTAAAATATATTAACTGGTATTAGTAAGCGATAAGCAAGAACTTTAATGCATAGCAATCTAGGTTTCATCCGTTTATACATTTCATTTATGAAATACTCTTTAATAGCAATCTTTATAATTGTTTCAAGCTTTTCTGCTTTTGCCCAGATCGATGATAGTAACAGCATAACTGCAAATATCAATGTTAGTGCTGAGGTCATTCAGTCCATAGAATTGATTACTGTGAATACAATGCAGTTTGGAAATGCACAACCAGGACAAAGAGAAATTTATGTCAATCCTGTAAATAGCTTAAATGCCGGCTACATGATTGCAGTTGGAACCCCCGATGCTGAATTCAGACTTAACTACCTGCCAGAACTTGAACTCACTCAGATTCAAGGACAAGGTACTCTCAATTTTACCTACGAAATATCCGGTAATTCGGAAGAGAATCAATCTACTTCTGAATTATTAGAACTCGATAATCGTAATATTCGGTTTAACAACGAAGGTCGATATTATATTTGGGTAGGCGGAAGAGTAAACATTGAAAATGCTCCTCCTGGAAATTATGAGGGAGATTTCACGATTGAAATAGATTACATATGATCATTAACAAATATAGAAATTGCCCTGAGATCAAGCCTTTCCAAATGAAAGGCTTTGGGTGTTTTATATTTTTTATGGTGACTAGTTTTCTGACAGTATTCAATCCCTCTCTTGCTGCACAAGAAATAGATTTTGGTGATTTCAGCAGTAAGTACAGTGTAAGTATTTCTGAACTTATTCCAGCTGAAGACTTGGCTTTTGGCATGGTCATTCAGAATGAAGGACTAAAAACGATAGATCTTATTGATGCCAAGGTACTTATGATTGAAGGAGTCAAATATCTGGATGTGATTGTAGATGTAACTGCTGATAACTATTTATACCTTGATACCGATATTGCCTGTAATGGCAGTAATACAAATTGCATTCCCTTTACACTTCAGGCTGCTTATGCCAACAGAGGAAATAATAATACTAACGAAGCTATCTTAATGCAGACTGCTTCTAATGTAGCTTCAGCGCAGTTTCCTATTGAGGCTCGCGGCAACCGACCACCCGGACCGCCTCCCACTCCAGTTTATGAAGGTTATAACCCCGCCCTTTATAATGAGACTGCATACTTATACATTTATGGATCCCTGAATATTGGAAATGTAGATGCCGGAAGTTACTCAGGTGAAATTACTATTACGGTTAGCTATGACTAAGCGATTTGTTTCCATATTTCTTTTTGCTTTAAGCCTGTCGCCCATCGCTCATGCCCAGTATATTAACCTCCAGCTAAAAATTGAGCCCGAACTTAGTGCAACTATAGAGCAAGATTTAAATTTTGGTACTCAAGTAACTAATTCGGGTAGAACTGAAATTCAGCTTGGGGATGTAAATATGGGTGTTTTCAGCATCAAAGCCTTCCATACCCAGAATGTCTATTTAAACCTGCACTACCCTAATGCATTGTCAAATGATAATCCTGCAATTGACTCTGATATCCCGTTAGAGCTGAATTTGGCTTATAACAATACCGGTACTAACAATGCAAATAACTCTAATCCTGTACCGTCAAATGGGGGCTTTATTTCCATTCACGAATACACAGCTCTGGAAAGCAGAAATGATGTCTGGAAACAGATGTATCTATACGTTTATGGGGCTATAGAAATTGGAAACATCCCAAATGGTGTTTACACCGGTGATATCGTTCTTAGTGTGGATTACGACTAATCCATTTTCTGAAACTCCTTTGCGAGGCGTCCAAATACTCAAACTACAACACTACCCTCCTTCGCCGAAGCAATCTCGCTAATCCACCCTCTCATTCTTCAAAGTCTCGTTGTTACACTTGGCAGCCATGGCTTCGAGATTGCCGCGTCGTTAATCAAACCAAACCTACATTCCACAACTCACTCTCCTCGCAAATGACTGCTTTTTTTAAAACTCTCCTTTGCGAGGCGCCCAAATATCCAAACTAAAGCACACTACCCTCTTTCGCCGAAGCAATCTCGTTGATCTACTCTCTCATTCTCCAAAGACTCGTTGTTGCACTATATAGCCATGGCATCGAGATTGCCGGGTCGTTATTCATCCAAACCTACATTCGGCAACATATTCTCCTCGCAGAAGTGTAGTTTTTAATATTCAAATCCTTCGGACAAATCTTTCCAATCCGGATTTATGGACTCTATAAGTTCAATCTTCTTTTGCCTGGAGCCGGCCTTAATTTGGTTTTCCCTATATATAGCTTCTTCACTTGACCCAAACTCTTCAAAATAGACCAGCTTGTTCATATTATATCTTTTTGTAAACCCTTTCACTGCTTTATTCTTGTGCTCCCACACTCTTCGAACTAAATCAGAACTTTTACCGGTATAAAGAACGGTGTGTCGCTTATTAGTCAATATGTATACATAGTAACGTTGATCTAATTCCATTCAGTAATTTAATAAAGCCTGTATTTTTAAAAAACATCCCGTTGCGAGGCGCCCAAATGCCCAAACTAAAGCAGCACACTCATTCGCCGAAGCAATCTCGTTAATCTACTCTCTCATTCTCCAAAGTCTCGTTGTTACACTTGGTAGCTATCACTTCGAGATTGCCGCGTCGTTATACTTCCCAAACTTACATTCAGCACCTCGCCTCCTCGCAAATGATGACTTCTTTTTAAACCCCAATCACATTCACCAGACTGCTGCGTCGTGCATTTATTGGCCTTTAGCCAAAGAATAATTCTCCTCGCAGACATTTCACACTATTGAAATCGGAACGGAGCAATCTACTTTCAAATTAAATGCGTAGTAACTGTAAAGACATGAATTATTAAAGAAAATTAAATAAACTACTGCCTGTATTTAATTATTTTCAAGAATTGATAAATCATCTACAACAGAAACAACACAGGTTTCAGCCATTAGTTAAGACGTTTTAATTAAGACTATCTAATTGGACAACTCAATAAACTTCGATAATTTTCTCTCAGAAATTAAATAAACACAAAACTCAATCTCACGATTATGAAAACTTTTAAAAACCTTCTATCCGTTCTTGCAATAGCCGCTGTCTTTTCAGCCGGTGCTTATGCCCAACAAGACGTCCAAGTCTCTGCAATAGTTCAATCAACCTTAGCTTTTAGCGCTGTTAATAATGTAACATTCGGCGTTATTACACAAAATACTGAAGCAGTACAGGGAGCTAATGGAAACACTTCTTTAACTCCAGCAAATAATACTAATGCATCATCTGGTTCTGTTACAGTTACAGGTAATGCTGGTGTTTCCATTGCTATCAGCTATAATACTGGTGTTCAATTGTCTGATGGAACTAATACAGTAGATTTTACTCCTGAGGTTATGGTTGGTTCAACTACAATAGCTCAGTCAGGTACAAATGTAACATTAAGTGGAACAACTGGTCTAGGTACAGCACTTGTGGAAATTGGTGGTACCCTTGATGCAATAGCTACTGCAGGTACTTATTCAACTACCAGCGGTACTCCTATTACTCTAACGGTTGCTTACAATTAAAAAACTGTATAAAGTATTTTAAAAGCCATGAAGAATTCCTTCGTGGCTTTTTTTTATCAAATATCCAAATTGAGCAAGTGCAATAATTGATCATAGCTAATTGAATCTTTTTAGTTAAGTTTCAACAACATCATGATTTAATACCTAAACACTATGAAACGACTTATTACGGCATTATTTCTATTTGGAAGTCTATTTACTTGTTCAATTCAGGCTCAAGTGACTATCGCTCCCACAAATATGTTTTTAGATAATCAAACAAGGTTTGGGACGTATATGGTTATCAACAATTCGAATACTCCTCAAGAGGTCTCAGTTGACTTTTTCTTTGGATATGCAGTTACAGATGAAAACGGTGAAAGACAAAATGTATCAGGTGCTGAGGATTTAAAAGGCACTCATTCTATTGCTGATAACGTTCGTGCTTTTCCTAGAAATTTTATTCTACAATCAGGTCAAAGACAAGTTGTAAGGATTAGATTAACTCCATCGAATGATTTACAAGACGGAACATATTGGACTAGAATCAAAACTCATTCTACACCTGAAAGTCCACCTGTTGAAATAGGATCAAATGAAAATGTTACGGCAAGTGTGGGGATTAATATTGAGCAAATTACTGGTTTGTTTTATAAAAATGGTGATGTTACTACAGGTATTAAAGTAGATGGTATAAGAAGTTCTTTTCAGGGAGATGGCAGTGAACAATTAATTGTACTTACAGATTTTCAAAGAACGGGAAATTCTCCTTTTCTAGGTTCTATTACTACTATTTTAAAAAATCAAAATGGAGAAACCATGGCTCAGGGATTCCGATCAACGACCTTATATTTTGATGGCACTCAAAAAGAAACCTTGGATATTTCCGGATTACCTTCTGGCGAATACACCATTCAGGTTCATTTTGAAACACGGAGAAGCGATATTTCTCAAAGCGATCTTGTCCAAATGCAACCCGTCACATCAACTAACACTGTAATCATACCTTAAGGTGCCTATTTTTTGGAAATCTTCAATATCAATCATAACAATTATTGTTTTATGTTTTGGGATTTCCGAAAAGAATCTACAAGCGCAAGATAATAATTCTGATGAATTCGAAGTCTACCTCGATTTCCGTCACAGAGGAGTTATAAATTCCGTAGTTATCTCCTACTATAAAAACGATGAATTTTACCTTCCGGTTTCTGAGCTCTTCTCTCTTTTCAACATCGACCATACCGTTAATGGTCTTTCCATTGATGGATACTTTGGTACCGAACGAATTCCCTACCAAATAAATCTCCAGTCTAACAAAATTAGCTTTGATGAAACTACCATCATATTAAACGCTAATGATTATCTCATAAAGGAAATCGACTCCTATTTAAGAGCCGATATATTGTATGAAGCATTCGGTCTCAACTTCACCATAGACTTTAATAACCTGACGCTGAATCTGGAAACCGACCGAGAACTACCCGCTGTTCAGCAAGCAATAAGACAGCAACGACGACAGCTTGCAGATGCAAATCGATTTCAACAAGAACAATATGATCTCAGATACGGTAGACAACGCCCTTTTTTAGATGGTGGATTTCTGGACTATAATCTATCCGCTAATGTTTCTTCTGTACAAAATGTATATAATTTCAATTCTAATATTGGGTTGCAACTATATGGTGGAGATGTTCAGGGAGTGGTATTTGGAAGTTATTCGCAAGACTATAGTAATTTTGCTACTGATAATTTGCGGTGGAGCTATAGGTACCGAGACCAATCTTGGTTAACAAATCTTACCATAGGCCAAACCACTACCGATGGTTTTGCAAGAAACACTTATACAGGAATCAGACTTTCTAATGAGCCCATAGAGCCACGCCGACTTTTTGATGAGTATGTGGTTCAGGGAGAAACGATTCCTCAATCTGAAGTAGAATTATATATGAACAATGCTCTTGTTGACTTTCAACAGGCGGATGAGTTAGGAAATTACCGTTTTCTCACTCCTATTACCTATGGTTCCTCTCAGCTTGATTTAAAAATTTATGGCCCTACTGGACAGATTATTGAACGCTCCAATCGTATTCAGGTTCCTTTTACTTTTCAGCCAGAAGGGGTTTTTAATTATTCGCTAAATGCCGGACGACTTGATAATCCAATTTTTGGCGAAACCTCACAAGATTTCACTGCACAGGGAAATGGCGCTTATGGTATCACTGACTGGCTAACCGCTAAAGCCGGTGTAGAATATTATCAGGGTTACCATGATGCACTACCCACTTTTACAACAAGCTTTTCGTCACGTATCGCCTCAAATTATATTCTAACCCTTGAAGCTGCCAGTGAAGCTTATTACAGGGGATTGCTCAGCGTGATCTACCCCAATTCAGCAAGTATTAATTTTGACTATACTGATTTCAACAGTGGTTTTAGTATTTATAATCCCTCTAATGATGATAAACGATTTGTGGCGAGTGTCTTCTATCCATTTAATTTTTGGGGTCTACCCTTCAATGTACGTGCATCTACCTTTTCACGAATTCGCCCCACTACAAACAATACAACAGTGCGATTTGATGCCAACTCCAGAATTGGAAAACTAAATATACGGCTCGGTTATAGTGATCGTTTTGTTGGAGATATTGATCTCTTTAATCCATCTAATACTGCTTACGTTGAAAGCTCAGCAACTTATAATATTTCCAGAAACAGGAACCTCCCCTCCTATTTAAGAGGAGTCTTTTTGAGAACTCAAATGCGCTATCAACCAACTCTCAATCAGCTTGAGTCAACTGAATTTTTGATTTCCCAGAACGTTTTTGATCAAGGTCGATTTCAACTTTCATTGGGAAGAAATTTTACAGGAGAGTATAATACGGTCCGCTTTAGCTTAGTGATTGATTTTAATAAGGCACGATCAAGTTCAACATTTAGCAACATCCGTGGAAGCAATAATTTTAGTCAAAATGTAAGAGGTTCTATAGGGTACGATTCCAACTACAATAATTTTATTTTTACCAGCCGAGATCAAGTTGGGCGCTCAGGTACTGCGGTACAACTTTTTGTTGATAATAATAGTGATGGTACTTTCAACGAAGGCGATGACCGTATTGAAGGAAATGCTGTTCGCGTACAAAGGTCAGGTGCAACAAGTACTACCAAAAATGGAGTACTTTATTACACCCAGATGCAGCCTTACTTCTACTATAACATGGAGATTAATAAGGCCAATATTAAGAACCCAATGTTGGTTCCTGAATTCGAAAAGTTTGGGTTAATCAGCGATCCAAACCGTTTCAAAAAAGTAGAAATACCCTTCTACATGTCAGGAGTTATGGAAGGGATTGTAGAGCGGCAGTTGGCCAATGGGAAAAAGACAGGAGTAGCAGGGTTAAGAGTTCTAGTCAGGCAGAAAGACGGTGATTACAACAAAGAGTTACGATCGTTCTCAGACGGTAGTTTTTATGAGTATGAGATACCCCCGGGAGAATATGTGCTTGAAGTGGATTCCACGCAGCTTAATATTCTGGAGAGCAAATCGCTCCCGGCGAAGATCGAGTTTGAGGTAGAAGCGATTCCAGAAGGTGACTTTATTGAAGGACTTCAGTTCTTACTCGTCCCAAAAGACTATCAACCTCCTGCTGAGGCTCCACTAACGGCTGAGGCAGTTACTGAAGAAATTAAAACGAATGATGAGATTTTGAATTTTGAAAAATCTTTGTCGGAAGGTGTGGATGAATCCCTTAGACTTATTGTAAAAGCACAAAATGCTTTTTACGATAAGGAAATTAAAAAAGCTCTAACATTTGTTGAGCAATCATTAGAAATTTTTGAGACAGCCCAGGGATATGCCCTGAAAGGCAGTTTACATTACCTGATTGGGGAAAGAGATCAAGCGGAAAAATTTTGGGAGTTAGCTGTACGTCTAAATCCTGATATCTATATTCCTGATATTGAAATGCTTGATACATTGATCACAACTGAACTTGTAGAGTAGATATTATTTATGGCTTTAGGGAAGTTTATTCGCGATAGATTCTACTATTTACCGCGGAAGGAAATCAAATTATTACGAACCGGATTTTCCTGTACTTCGCTGTGTCATTTCATTTTTTTGCTCGTTTTCTTTTCCACCCTCTTCTTTGGTAGTCATGGTGTACAAGCACAGGGGAATTCGATAGGAACGACCGAATCTTTAGAGCTTCGTATCGCATCTCTGGAGCAAAAGTACGATGCTCAAATCATTAGCATTATGTCTAACTACTTTGACCAGCAGAAGTTCTTTGTTGATGTTAATGTTAATGCTGACATGATTACAGAAACGTACTCTACCACTCAGAACCAGGTTGTCAGAGAGCGTCAACAAAACCTGGTAATGCCCGGTCTCCCCTTCCTTCCACAAGAGAATTTACAGGCTAACGGCCTTGGGGAACCTTCAACTGAACAAATTATCAGTGAGAACATCCTGAGAATGCTCAGATTGAATAATCTTAGAATTCGGGTTTACGCTGACTCCTCATTTACCCAACAAGAAATTGAATTCATGTCTTTAATTGCAGGCATTGCCGCGAAAGTGGATGAGTCGAGAGGAGACTTAGTCACTGTTGATCAGTTAAAGATGCCGGATTTCAGCTTTAAATCTGAAGGTCAAAAGATCGAGCTTATCCAGCCTGCTAATGATACCTTAATGGCGTCATTAGAGCAGTATTTGCCCGGTTTTATCCTATTTCTACTTTTTGCGATAACATTGTTGCTTAGTCGTTTTAAGGGACCTAGCGATGCTGATGATTCTTACAGAAGACAGGCAGAAAGAGATAGTATAAGAAGAGAGATAGCTACCCCTGATTTCAGCCCTGATAAAACGCAAACTTCAGAGCCAAAAAATAACACCTCTACATCTTCTACACTAGATGAGCTGGCAGATTCATTTTTCAAATCTCCTAAAGAAATCGCTTTATTATTTGAGTACTGGCTTGAAGAAGATCCATCGAATGGTCCTAAAAGATCAGCCAAAATTGTTGACTGTATCGATAAACATATGCTGAAGCTACTGAGGAAGGAATTAGATCCAGATAAATACCAGCTGATAGAGCAGGAATTGGAACAGCTATCGCCAATGAGCATGGAAGAAAAAAGAGAGCTTGCTGGGGAATTTATTCAAGCCTTATACTCAAAGAGAGCAGCGTCTTCTTCAAATGAAAAACACAGTCAGCTTGACCTTTTTAAATTCCTGAGACATTTAAGTTCCCATCAGGTTGTATCATTATTAAATGGTGAAGACAGGAATACATCTGCATTGGTCATGGATTACCTTCCCAATGAAAAAGCATCTGATGTCTTTGATTTACTTAGCCAGGATAGAACAGCAGAAATCATGCTGGGTATGACAAACCTTAATCAGCTTTCTTATCAGCAACACAAGGATATCTCCACCCACCTTTTTGATAAAGCTACCGATATCATAGAAATAAATAGAGAACAGCAAATTGGCGCTGATAGCATTCTTCCTATACTTCAAAGACTCCCACTTAAAGACCAGAGATCTTACATCGAGCAGTTGATATCTATGGGATCTCCGGTTGGTAATTTTCTCCAAAATAAGTTTACTACTGTCGAGCAAATCCCCAAAATTGACAAAAGCATACTTAGGGATTCCTTACAAAACATAGATACTGCTACCCTGTTGGCTGCCTCCAAAGGTTTTGATCAGGATATTATTGATGCTCTTTTTTCAGTCCGACCTACAAGGGAAAGAAAGTTGTTACAGATTGAGTTAGAACAAAATCCGCAGTTTAGTGAAAAACAAGTCGAACATGCGCAGAAAACGATAATGAGGGCCATAAGACAAACCCTCACTAACCAAAACTCAAATTGATGATGAAGCTATACAACATCTTTTTATTCTTCGGCCTGCTTGTAGCGCTTTCTGCCTGTAGCTCATCAAATAAAGTAAGTGAAGATGCTTCTGTTGAGGAACCTGAACAGGAAGCGGTTCAGCAACAAAGCAGTGAGGTGGCTGACACGGACAGCGAAGAAGATAAGAGGAAAGCAGAGCTTGAAGAGCTGTACAAAGAAGAATTAAAAAAGACTTATCAGGCCAAAGCAAATGGAGTAACTACCTACTACATTTTAGCCCAGCAGCAGTTTCATCAGGCCCAGTACCAGAATGCACTCTATCTTATTAACAAAGCCTTGGCAATCAAAGAAACAGCAGACGTTTATGCTCTAAAAGGGAATATTTTTCTGGGATTAGGATCCAAAGAGAAGTTTACTGAAAACTGGAAAAAAGCATTAGAAATGGATGCGAATATTCCCATCCCCATATTACCTTTCATAACCAGTGAACTGCAAAATCAGGGTTTGGTTGATGCAGATTTTAAACGAAATTTTTAGGTAGGCTGATTCTATGCGTACATCTATTCTAAATATTTTAGGCTTTTGTATCTCTGCTGTAATTCTTGCGTGGGGAGCTTTAATTATAACCGGCTTTACCACCTATGATGTTATTCCCTCAGGATTAGAGTTTTTGAATTTACCCAGCCTTGCTATCGTTTTTGGAGGGATTTCAGCTTCTGTATTCATCAGCTTTACTTTTTGGAATGTAATGAAGGCTGTAAGGCAGTGTTTCCGCCTTTTTTCTTACAGTAACATCGATAATGAGCTGCTTGATGAGGATGTAAAACATATCTTAGATTGGCAGAAACGCATTCAAGAGAATAAAATCAGAGCTATCTCAGAACTTAGTAATGAATATGAAGGTCAGTTTGAAGGGTATCTATTTTCTGTGCTAGACACGAATTATTCGTCGGAAGAACTTCGCGAACTTGGCGAGGCAAATATTGAAGAAAGCTACATACGGCAGCAAAAGATAAATGAAATCATAGCAAGCATGGGTAAGTCAGCTCCGGTCTTTGGTATGCTTGGCACCCTGTTTGGGTTGATCGTAATTTTGTCAGGATTCAATGAGATTGAATCCTTATTAGCAGGATTAGCGGCCGCCTTAATGACAACGCTTTATGGTATTTTAATTGGGAACTTCATCTTTAACCCAATGGCTAAGAAGATGAATAACATTGCCTCTCTTCAGTATTTTAGAGAAAAGCTTATTCTGGAAGGAATTCTACTTATCGAACAACAAAAAACATCTCTTCAGATATACGACAAACTTCAGGCTCACATGAATCGAAGCAGCCAAAAATTCAACTTCTAAATCCTGAACATCCTGCTTTGAGTAAACAGCCTCCTTCACAGAATAATAAATCCCTTTATCCGAATGAAATTTTGGATACTGAAGATGATAATAGCTGGCAGGTAAGCTACCTGGATATCATCACTATTATTCTTGGCTTTTTAATTATTCTGCTCTCGCTTTCAGAGTTTACCAGCGTTACCAGCTTAACTTCCGTATCACAATTATTTAAGTCATCTGTTCAGGAGACAGAATTTCTTACAACTCCTATTGAAGAAATTCAAAGTGAACTTGAAGCCTCTTTGTCTGGTGATCTTAAAAGTGGTGAAATTGAAATAATCCGTGATTTGAATGACCTCCTGATTAGATTCAGCAGTGATGATCTCTACCGGTCCGGGAGCGCTACGCTACAGCAAGGTGCTTTACCCCTTTTTGACCGGGTTATTTCTGCTATTAAGTCCAACCGTTTTAATGACTTTAATGTAGAAGTTGAAGGACACACTGATAACACCCCTATTTCATCTTCTGCCTATCCGTCTAATTGGGAGCTCTCAACCACTAGGGCCACAAATGTCGTAAAATACTTTAGGGGGATGGGTATTGAAGAAGGCAGGCTCAAAGCTTCAGGTTATGCTGATTCAAAGCCACTGGTTCCAAATGAAGATGCATCAGGAAATTCAATTCCAAGAAACAAGGCCTTAAATCGCAGAGTAGATATCAGGCTATACTATGCTTCAGTTCCCAAGCACGATTCCACTAGTTCCATCTCTCCTGTTCTTGCGGACAATAATAACTGCAGGTATTCTGTACAGATTGGAGGATTTCAATCATTTAACAACAGCTTTAGTCTTGCAAATGACGCTTCAAGAAAAACTAACTACTCATTCGAAATAACCTTTAATAATAATTTGTTTTCAGTGAGATCTGAGCCTCGGAATTCCCTGGAAGATGCTCTCAAAATTCATAAAGAACTTGCTAGTTACACAGGTGATGACGCCATTGGTTTGATTCATCAGTGCTATGAAGATACAGGTCTTCGCCCCGACCCTATTCGTTATCAAATACAGGTGGCAGCGTTTCAGAATAAAAGCAATGCAGAAAGATATATTTCAGAAATCACTTCAAACCTAACTGTCTTAGCAAGCATATCGTCCACAGATAACGGTTCCCATAAAGTTATGCTTGGGCCTTACCAAAGTCCTTTCACTGCTTCCGAGAAACTGGCTGAGTTTAAGAAGTCAGGCTTACCGGAGGGCATTTTTATAAAACCCGTCATAGAAAGTATTCTGCCATACTCATTTAATTTTAGAATTCAGTTGGCAAAATTCGAGAACCGTAATGACGCTGAAGATTTATCCCAGAGTATAGCTTCCCTTATGGGTTTACAAACGGAAATATCAGAGGGAGAAAACGAGGCAGTATATCTTCTTACAGGTGAGTTTCAAGATTGGAAAAATGCTAAACAGGTGTTTAATGATTTAAGGAACAGCAGTTATGACTTATCACCTGTGCTCTATTTGCTGGAGCAAGTTAAGCCGCCAATTTAGAAGAGATTAAATAACCTGCTTTCTCATTCGGGCTACAGGCTGATTCAACTGCTCTCGATATTTACTGACCGTTCTGCGCGCTACTTTATATCCCTTTTCATTTAGCAAATCGGTCAGCTGCTGATCACTCAGTGGCTTTTGTTTGTCTTCCCCATCAATAAGCTTTTCAAGGAAATTCTTCACTTCACGATTTGAAACCTCTTCTCCACTTTCAGTTTCAAGACCTTCATTAAAGAAATATTTTAGCTCATAGACTCCAAAGTGGGTCTGTACATACTTACCATTAACTACTCGGGAAACAGTTGATATATCCATTCCAATTCGTTCAGCAACATCCTTAAGAATCATCGGCTTGAGTCCTTCCCCATACTTAAAGAAATCTTCCTGCAGAGCAACTATGGTCTTCATTATGTTCATCAGGGTGTTTTGGCGCTGACGAATGGATTCAATAAACCACTGAGCAGAGTTAATTTTATTCTTCATGAAAGAATGTGCTTCCGCGTCCGTATTCTTTTTCTTCTTAGCTTTAATTTCATCCCACATCTGCTTGTACTCGGGGGATATGCGGAGCGAAGGAGCATTACGCTGGTTCAAATTAATCACAAACTCTCCTCTTTTACTTTCACCCTCACCGGCACCTCTCCAATACACTTCGAAATCCGGCTCTATGTAATTCTGGGTTTCTTCCATACTGCTTGCCACTGCACCCGGACGCGGATCCATTTGGCGGATGGCTTCAAAAGCTTCCTGCAATTTCTCACGGTCAACGTTGAACTTTTGCAGCAGCTTCGAAAAGTGCTTTTTCTCAAATGCCTTCCAGGCCTGATCTACAATTTTAATTGCCAGGTTTTTACCCGGTAAGTCTTTTTCTGAAGCTTTTAGCTGTACCAAAAGACAATCCCTTAAATCTTGTGAAGCGATACCGATTGGATCCAGCTGCTGAATCCGCTTCCGAACATCATCCACCATTTCCTCATCAACAAGAATACCTTTATTGAAAGCGATGTTGTCTACAACGGCTTCTAATTCCCGACGGAAATATCCATCTTCATCCAAAGACCCCAGAATCTGGTCTGCGATGAGCTGCTCTTCTTCCGAAAGATTCAAAAATACTACTTGCTCCTCCATCTCTTCTAAAAAAGAAGCTTGATAAGGGTTCGGCAAATCCCTCCACTCATCCATATCCGGATTGTAAGTAGAACTGAATTCTTCCCCGTCGTACTCAGTATTGGTCTCAAATTCATCCCAGTCAACCTCATGCTCTTCCAGGCTCTCGAGGGCTTCTTCCCTTTCTTCCTTCGGCTCTTCTTCCCTTTCTGAAAGACTTACGATTTCGACCTCACCGGGGTCAACTTCCTCAAGTACAGGGTTAGCCTCCATCTCTTCCTTGATACGCTGCTCCAGGGCAATGGTAGGCAGCTGCAGCAATTTGATATACTGCAGCTGTTGCGGAGATAGCTTTTGCTGTAAACTCTGCTGCTGCCTCTGATTTAAATTCTGTTGGTTACGGAGCATGACCTTCCTTTTTTCGAATCTCTTTACAAGCTTCAATAAAACTTGAGAACCATTTTTCGCCGTATCTGCGCACCAATGGTCTCTCTAAAAACTCAGCCAAATACGTATTTTCCTTTTCTGCTTTTTCGCATGCAGCAGAACATAGTTTCGGAACATATTCAAAGTTCGCATAGTCAAAATTGGCGATTCTCTTTAGTCGAACCGGAAATAGATGACAGCTGATGGGTTTTTCCCAACTCATTCTTCCGTCAAAGTAAGCTTGTTGAATAGCGCAGTAAGCAACTTCATCGTCATTATATTTCACAAAAATACATTCGTTGCTCTCAACTGTTGAAATTTCATAACCCGCCTTCTGAGATCCAACAACTACCCCATCCCTTTCAGCCACCTCAATAGCTTCCGGGCGTAATTCACCTTTTAGCTTTTTATAGGCTTTATGAAGTACCGGAATTTCCTCTTTTGAAACGGGAGCTCCGGCATCACCCACCACACAGCAGGCACCTTTGCAACGAGGAAGGTCGCACGCAAACTTCGCGGTAGCGATATCATTTGAAAGGATAGTATTTTTAACTTTGAACATGATTCAAGATAAGAATCAGCGGGACACTTTTCGAAGATCAACTTTTTGTTTTTTCAGACTAAGTATGCGCTTTCGGAATTCATTAAATTTAGCATCTAATAATTTGTGATAATTTAGCATCGGTTCTATCTTCAAAGGGTATGAGAAAACTTACCCCCTCCGAACATAAAATTTTAGACCGGCTTATTTTTCCTGAACCTTTTGACGTCATTCAGGACGAAACTCAGCTTAAGTATGGTGAATTGCGGGATGATATTATCAACCTGATGAATTCACGGCTTATCGAAGCTGTGAATCCGGAGGAGCCGAACCAAAATAAAAGTTATCCCTTCGATTCTGACAACGTTAAAGATTCTACCTTTCGAATCACAAAATCTGGCATCAAACATATGGAGAGTCAAAAATGAAATTACAGGCAACTATAGGCGAAAACGAGCATGATATTGAACTTTCTCCTGAGAGCGGGACCTTCAAGTCCGGCGACAAAGAAGGAAACTACAGCTTCGAGTTTGTGAACGGCCGGCACATTCTCAGAACGGGAACAAAAACCTACAAAATCGATAATGTAAGTTATGAAGGTTCTGCCATTGAGTTTTCAATGAACGGCGTTTGGCATTCTATTGAAGTCAAAGATGAACAAGAACTCCTGCTCGACCGACTCGGCTTTAAAACCGGAGCTGCTGCAGCTGAAGGTATTCTGAAAGCCCCAATGCCCGGTAAGATTCTGGAAATAATGGTAGCTGAAGGCGATGAAGTTGAACAAGATCAACCGCTCGTCATCCTCGAAGCCATGAAAATGGAAAATGAGCTAAAGGCACCTATAAGCGGAACCATCGCAAGTATCTCGGCGGAAGTCGGGCAATCATTAGAAAAAAATTCACCCATACTGGAGATCGAAACCATTGGATAAATTTATTATTGAAGGCGGCACCCCACTCAAAGGAACAATCCCAATCAGCGGTTCAAAAAATGCCGCTTTGCCTCTCATGGCCGCTTCGCTTTTAGGAAATTCTGCATCCACTATTAATAACATTCCCCGGCTTAAAGACATTTATACCTTCAACAATGTGATTCGTGTTGTTGGCGCTCAGGTTGATTTCAAAGAAGATGAGAATACCCTGATTATTGATCCTACTAACGTCAATCACCTCGAAGCACCCTACGACTTAGTTCGCAAGATGCGTGCGTCGTTCTACATGCTCGGAGCTTTGGTTGGAAAACATGGCTATGCGAAGGTATCTCTTCCCGGTGGATGTGCATGGGGGCCCCGTCCTGTAGATCTTCACCTAAAAGGCATGGAAGCCATGGGAATTAACATCGAGCTTGAGAAAGGCTATGTAATTGCCAAAGCCGATGAAAAAGTTGAAGGCGGAAGTTTTACCCTTGAACCCAGTAGTGTTGGCGCAACGGTGAATCTATTATTGGCTTCTGTTTTGAAAGCAAAGAAATTCACCATCAATAATGCAGCTAAAGAGCCGGATGTGGTTCAGCTTTGCAATTTCCTAACTAAGATGGGTGCTGATATTGAAGGAATTGGAACCGATACGTTGACCATCAAAGCTGTAGATTCTTTACAAGGCATTGAAGTCTCAAACGATCCGGATAGAATTGAGTTAGGAACCTTTATGATTGCCGGAGCGATGTTTCCCGGATCTGAGTTAACGCTCACGGGATGTAATCCTGAGCAACTGGGTAACTTCACGAAAAAGCTAAAGCAAACCGGTACTTCTGTTGAAGTTGACGGAACGACCATCCATGTAAAGGCGCCCGAAAAGCTAAAACCGGTTTCCATTAAAACTGAAATTTACCCCGGCTTCCCAACAGACCTTCAAGCCCAATGGGCGACGATGATGACACAAGCTGAGGGCGAATCTAAAGTTACCGATACGGTTTATTTTGATCGATTCAGCTATGTCCCGGAACTCACTCGTTTAGGTGCTGAGCTGGAGGTAGAAAAGAATACGGTTCATATTTCAGGAAAGACTCCACTGACCGGAGCTTCCGTAATGAGTACCGACCTCCGTGCGAGTGTCAGTTTGGTTTTAGCGGCTATGGTTGCGGAAAATCATACCGATGTACTTCGTATTTATCATTTAGATCGCGGATATGAATCTCTTGAAAACAAACTGAGTGCTGTCGGAGCTTCCATTAAGCGGGTTGATGAGGAAGGATAATCTTCTCCTTTACTTTATCTTCTGTTATCAATAAAAAGCGTTTACATTAATCCCCTTTCACAGTTATATTGATCGCAGAAGAAATCGACCTAAACAAACTTTTTTAAACTATTTTTTGATTGCATAACGCACAGAATACATACCAAAAACAAACTTTGGTGGCATCATTGATTACCTTTTGTAACGATGCCTTCATCGATTTTTTCTTTTTCTGCGGTTTAATAATTACAGCCTTAACCCAGAATCTCTTTTCTGATTCCGATACGGAATCCCCTAATAAAACAATTTTAACAGATATTATTCCCGAAGTAGCCGCTCGTCCGCTTGCTTCAAACCCCGCTCTCAATAATGAGACCGTAATCAATTTGCAACGTAAATTAATACGATGGTTCGTTTGCAGGGGTAGCAGTGGCTTCCGGGATAGGAAGAATTTTACCAATGAAAAATCAAATTATTATACACTCTTCGGGGAATCAAACCCGAATTGCGCTTTTAGAAAACAGCGAGTTAGCGCAGCTATTCATAGAAACGGAAGAAAACCAGCGTACTGTTGGTAATATTTATGTAGCCCGTGTTCATAAGGTGTTAAGTGGTATTCGTGCCGCTTTCATCGATATGGGTACTCCTAAAGACGCCTTTTTACACTTTTCGGATGCCGGCGACCATTTGGATGAATACGTTACCAAGCTAAATGGTGAGAACGCAATTCCTAGCCACGCTAAAAAAGACATTGCCAATAAGGACAATCTTTCAAACGTACAGAAGCAGGTTCTCGCGGGTAAAATTCTACGTACCGGACAAAAGCTTTTAGTTCAGATCGTTAAAGAGCCTATTGGTTCTAAAGGCCCTCGTATTTCAACGGATATCACCATTGCAGGGCGTTTTCTCGTTCTTATTCCTATGGGTGATTACATCGCGGTTTCTAAGAAAATTGGCCATTATAAAGAACGCCGTCGCCTTAAAGGAATCCTTAACAATATGGTTCCCGATGGGTTTGGTGTGATTGTACGAACCGTTGCTCAGGGGCAGGATAAAAAAGCTCTTGAGGACGATCTTCGCAACGTTCTGAAGAAATGGGAGCAAATTGTCGATAAACTGGAAGACGCCAAGCCCCCTTCTCTTTTGTACCGTGATTTGAATATGACGGAAAGCCTGATTCGTGATTTATTTGCTAAAAACTATGATCGCGTACTGATTGATGATCAGAAAATGTATCGTCAAATTAAATCATATGTGAGTCAAATAGCTCCTCAGATGGTTCCAAATGTGGAATTGTATAAAGGGAAAGAGCATATTTTCGATTACATGAAAGTTGCTCACGACGTGAACTCCATCTTCAGTCCAAGAGTGAGAATGAAGTCGGGTGGATATCTGATTTTTGAACAAACTGAAGCTATGTATGTAGTGGATGTTAACTCAGGGCCTTATGCCGCTAAAAAACGTCAAGAGGATAATTCCCTCAAAACCAACCTTGAAGCCGCTCGTGAGATTGCCAAGCAACTCAGGCTGAGAGACATTGGTGGTATCATTGTAGTCGATTTTATTGACTTGCGCGATGACAAGAACCGTAAGAAAATCTACGACGAGCTCAAGAAAGAGTTTGTTAAAGACCCGGCTAAGACCAATGTAATTGGAATGAGTGATTTTGGCTTGGTTCAAATTACCCGCCAGCGAATTCGCCCAAGTGTGGTTAACTCCGTATCAAAAGTTTGCCCTGTTTGTGGTGGCTCCGGTAATGTAGTTACTCAAGACACTATCCTAACCGACCTTGAAACTTGGTTGAGCAAATTCAAGCATAACACCAGCTACCGAGCTGTTGACCTGTATGTGAATCCATACCTCAAGTCTGTACTGACAAAAGGTCTGATGAGTACAAAATTGAAGTGGATGGCTAAATTCCGCATCAAAGTATCTCTTATTGGTGATGAGACGGTTTCCATGAATGAATTCCGTGCAACACTTGTAGGTTCTGATATAGACATCACTGATATTGTTATGAGGGATGAGTCTATTGAGGAAGTTCTTAACCGTGAAGGCGAATTAATTGAGCTTGAAAGCGGAAAAGGGAACAAAGAAAACCTTGATATCTCAAAAAAAGAGAAGAGCAGCTAAAGCAGATAGTCAGGTAACAGTGACAATTCGAACGGAATAAACCGTTCGAATTACCAACAAGTCTTCTATTTGGCCCTTGGCTTGGTTTTTGTACCTCTTCCATCAACTATCAAGAACAAATTTATTTTATGAAATTATCTGATTTACATGCGACTACCGTTGTTGGTGTGATTCATAATGGTAAAGCCGCCATTGGAAGTGACGGCCAGGCTACTATGAATAAAACGGTCATGAAAAGCACCGTCAAAAAAGTACGCAAACTCCATGAAGGTAAAATTCTTGCCGGGTTTGCCGGTTCCACCGCCGATGCATTCACCCTTTTCGAGAAATATGAAGAGAAGCTGAATGAGTATAACGGAAATATGGAACGCGCAGCAGTTGAGTTGGCCAAAGAATGGCGGAAAGATAAATTCCTCCAAAAGCTGGAAGCCCTGCTTGTTGTTATGAATAATGAGAAAGGATTGTTGATCTCCGGCCAGGGTGATGTTATTGAACCCGACGATGAAGTTGCAACCATTGGAAGTGGCGGTTCCTATGCCCTTTCAGCGGCAAGAGCGATGAAAAAACACGCACCAGAATTATCTGCCCGTGAGATCGTTGAAGAATCCCTGCACATCGCAGCCGACATCGACATCTACACCAATCATAATATTACGATTTTAGAAATTGAAGACTGATATGCTAACTATTGAAGAAAAGAATTTGACCCCGCAGCAAATTGTAGCTGCATTAGACAAGTATATTGTCGGGCAAAAGTCAGCAAAGAGATCTGTATCCATCGCACTTCGAAACCGATGGAGAAGGCTGAATTCCGATGAGGAAATCAGAGATGAAATTATCCCAAATAACATTTTACTGATTGGACCAACTGGTGTCGGTAAAACCGAAATCGCCCGACGTTTAGCGAAACTTGCTCACGCTCCATTTATGAAAGTGGAAGCATCCAAGTTCACCGAAGTTGGGTATGTCGGCCGCGATGTTGAATCCATGATCCGTGACCTGACCGATGTAGCCATAAGCATGGTGAAAAAGGAAATGCAGGATCGTGTTAAAGAGAAAGCTGCTCATAAAGCTGAAGAACGAATTTTAGACATCCTCATCCCTCCCGTTAAAAAGGCGGGTGCCGGCTTTAAAAGCAGCTCCAGTAATGGCGATGATTTTGATCCAGGTAATGCAAGCGATTCTGAATTAAACGAACGCACGCGCGAACGATTCCGAGAGAAACTCAGAAATGAAGAACTTGAGGAACGTGAAATTGAAATTGAAGTCAATTCTTCTAAAAACCCAATGATGAAAGTTTTTGGACCTCAGGGTATGGAGGAGATGGGCATCAATCTACAGGATATGCTGGGCAACCTCGGCAAAGGAAATAAAAAGTCTAAGCGTAAACTTCCTATTAAAGAGGCCCGCGAGATTTTAACTGAAGAAGAAGCTGAAAAGCTTATTGACCATGAATCTGCTGTTCAGGAAGCTCTTGAGCGCGTTCAAAAACAAGGTATCGTCTTTATTGATGAGATTGACAAAATCGCCGAATCCTCTACCGGAAGTGGCGGAAAGGGTGGTCCTGATGTAAGCCGTCAAGGTGTGCAGCGTGATCTCCTCCCTATTGTTGAAGGTAGCGCGGTAAATACCAAACATGGTATAGTGAAAACAGATCACATTCTGTTTATTGGTTCAGGTGCATTTCATGTATCCAAACCATCAGATTTAATTCCTGAACTGCAGGGACGTTTTCCAATTAGAGTTGAATTAAACTCACTGACTGAAGACGATTTCGTTGATATTCTTTCTAAACCAAAGAATGCCTTAACCAAGCAGTATATAGCAATGCTTGATACTGAAGGCGTTCAAATTGAGTTTAAAGAGGATGCCATTCGTGAAATTGCTCGGATTGCAGCTGAAGTGAATTCATCTGTTGAAAATATAGGAGCCCGACGGTTACATACCATCATGTCTTCCCTGTTTGATGAACTTTTATTTGCCGTTCCGGATGATATCAACTCGGGTGAAATCACCATTGATAAAACCTACGTTGATAAACAACTGGCTGGAATTGTCAAAGACAAAGACTTGAGTCACTACATTTTATAAGTGACAAATTTTAAAAAGTCAGATCATTTATTTGGTCTGACTTTTTTGTTATAACTAATATTGGTATTCAACATCTTAATATTACAGTTCGATATCTTTGAAATTGTACTATACTACATTATTTAGTACAATCGTTAGCGATGAAACTATATGCCGTAATATTGGTTATTAGTAAAAACACTACTTACGTAAGATGATATTTATGCACTTAAAGAAATTTTTGTATCCCAACCTTGTAATATTTCTGATTCTAGCTACTCTCAGATTCACTGGTGTAGACCCTGTATTTCAGTCAAATAACGATGACACCAAAAATTTGACTAAATATCATCAGGCGCAAAGAAGCATCATTGCTAATTACTTTCAAGATCCTGATCTGAATAAGATGTACCGGGCCAGTATCAAAAGAATGGTGGAGTCTATTGAAGATTCAACTCTTCAAATCGATGGGACTCCAATTGATACTACCTTTCAGGGAGTAAATATTAGAAGCATTCGCGATTCTTTCACCAATTTTGAGAAAGCTTACCTCTACGTTTCAAACAACAGCCCTGATGAAAACATGGTTAAGCTGACTGAGTCAGCCATCAGAGGCATGTTTTCAACTTTAGATCCCCATTCAATCTATATTGAACCTGAGGATAATGAGCAGATTCAGGCCGAATTCGCAGGTAAATTTCAAGGTATTGGTGTCCAGTTTCAGGTAATAAAAGATACTATTACAGTTGTAACTGCAATATCGGGTGGTCCCAGTGACCAGCTTGGAATCCGTTCCGGAGATCGCATAATTAAAATAGAAGATTCTACAGCTATAGGTTTTACCAACGAGATGGTTGTTAACAGGCTGCGTGGTGAGAAAGGATCAAAAGTTAAGGTCACAGTAAAACGACCCAATGTCAGACAGCCAATCAACTTTGTTATTACCCGTGACGATATTCCACTTTATACCATTGATACTTCTTATATGCTGGATGAACAAACCGGCTATATCAAAATAAATCGTTTTGCCGCTACTACGCATGATGAATTTATGCAGGCAGTACTCGACCTTGAAGATAAAGGCCTGGAGCGTCTGGTTCTTGATTTAAGAGGAAATCCGGGTGGATATCTGAGTCAGGCCATTGCCATCGCTGAAGAGTTTTTCCCGCAGGGAACTGAACTGGTTTCAACCAAAAGTAAGAACAGCCGTTTTAACGGGGAATATTTCTCTCGTAAAGATGGTGAACTCAAAGACCAGCCGGTCATCATTCTTGTTGATGAAGGTGCCGCTTCAGCAAGTGAAATTGTTAGCGGAGCTGTTCAGGATCATGATCGTGGCTTAATTGTCGGTAAACGAACTTTTGGAAAAGGCTTGGTCCAACAACAATATGAACTGGTTGACAAAAGCAGTGTACGGGTAACCATATCTCGCTACTACACTCCTTCCGGACGTTTAATCCAGAAACCATTTGTAGAAGGTGGCGAAGAGTACGCTTATGAAATTTTTCGACGTGATCAAGCAATGGATGACGCTTCTGAATTTATAAATCATATACCTGACTCATTGAAATATACCACAGATGCCGGACGTACTGTTTACGGCGGTGGTGGAATTGTACCCGATTATATCGTCCCTAACGACACGACCACATCTGCGTATGTATTCAATTTCTCAATTCGAGAAAGAGTCGCTTTTGATTATGTCAGAAACTATCTAGATGAACAAGGCGATGATTTCAGAGCAAGTTGGGGTGATGATTTCCAGAACTTCAGAGAAAATTTCACCTGGGATCAAGAGCATATAGACGGTGCTAAAAATCTGCTCGTTGAAAGAGGGATGATTGTAACTGACACCGCTTCTTCCCCAAGCTTTAGAAATGATTCTCTGTTTGTACCTGAAGGACATTTCGAAGATGTCGCATTCCTCATTGAAGGTAGAATGAAGGCCGAAGTTGCCCGACAAGTTTGGGGGATGCAGTACTTCTATCCTATCGTTAACGATGTATTCGATAACACTCTAAAAGAAGCCATGACGCTGTGGGATGCTGTAGCTAAACTTGAAGCTCTGGCTAGTGGGAAAGCTGATGCGAGTTCAATTGGAAATCTGAACGACCAGAACTAACCAGCGATTTTATCTTTTTAAATAAAAACAGGCTTCTTTTTGGAGGCCTGTTTTAGTTTAAACGAGCGTTCAATTTAAAAAAACAATTGCTGAAACCAATCAGCCTACAAATGGCACATCTGTATGTATAGCTTTTTAGGTTATCCTAAGGCAGATATGGCTGGAAGAGCTAACAGGTTGCCATGCTTAACCATGTGCTGAACGTAGATGTAGATTCAATATTGATTCAGCACCTGAAAAGGACGAGGTTTTAGCGAACAAACTTCCCAGTATCGGAAAGTCACTCTTCTCAGACCCTGAATCAAGTTCAGGGTGACAACTTACTTACCGATACACAAAGTAGAGGATATCCGAACTCAGGTTTTAAGCATATGCCAATTTTAACGAGATCGATAATTAATCGTTATCGTCTCTGAATATGTCTTCAATCAAGTGACCGTATTTATCAGAAATCACTCTTCTTTTCACTTTAAGAGTCGGTGTTATTTCTCCGGTGTCAACGGTAAATTCATTAGCTACCAACCTGAAGTCTCTAATTTTCTCGTGAGAAGCTAGTTCTTTAGAGAAGGACCGAAGCTCTTTCTTGTAGATATTCTTCACTTCATCAAGCTCAATAAGATCTTCGTTTCCATTAAACTTCAAGCCTTCTTGTTTGGCGAACTTTTCAACAGCCTCAAAATCCGGCACTATTATAGCGGCCATATAATTTTGAGCTTCTCCAACTACAACAATTTGATCAATCCATTTACTGGTTTTGAATAAATCTTCGATTGGTCCCGGGTAAATGTTTTTACCGCCGGCATTCACAATCATATGTTTAATACGATCGGTGATTTTCAGGAATCCTTCATCAAACTTCCCAACGTCTCCAGTGTGGAGCCACCCATCTTCATCAATCATCTCTTTAGTGGCATCCTCATTGTTCCAGTAACCCTTCATTACATTTGGGCCTTTACAAAGGATCTCTCCTGCTTCGGAGCTTTTATTAGTTGGGTAATCTTCTCCGCTTATCTGCTCTATAATTTTTCCATTCTCAAGTCCTTGTATGGCTACTGTGACGCCGGGAATGATTGTCCCTACTGCACCAACCTTTTCCTGTCCGGGCTTGTTAGCGGCCATTACAGGAGAAGTTTCGGTAAGTCCATACCCCTGAAGGATGCTCATTCCGGCACATTGGAAGAACGTATCAATTTCAGGAGGAAGTGCAGCGCCACCGGATACAAAAAGCCGAACATGTCCACCGGTACGTTCCTTTAGCTTATCAAAGACTAGTTTATCGGCGATCTTCTTTTGGAGCGTTACAAACCCTCTTTTGCCTTCAGAATACTTACGACCGGTTTCAACCGCCCAATTGAAAATCTTCTTCTTGGTGTCACTTCCTTCTTCTACACTTTTCACAATTAGGTTATACATTTTCTCAAAAAGGCGAGGTACACTAATCATGATGGTAGGTTTGGCTTCCGGCATATTTTTAGAAACCGTATCTACACTTTCGGCATAATACACTTCAACACCCGAAGAAATCATAGCATAATAGCCTGCTGTGCGCTCAAATGAGTGGCAAAGCGGCAGAAATGAAAGCAAGCGATCCTTGTCGTCCCAATAAATATGCTGGGTTGCTGCTTTTACGTTGCTTACAATATTTCGGTGAGTAAGCATCGCACCTTTAGGCTTACCTGTAGTTCCGGATGTATAAATTAAAGTGGCCACATCTTCCGACTCAATCTTCATTGTACGCTTCTTAATGCTCTCCTTATGCTCTTCAAGATGCTTCCCTCCCTCCAGCAGCATATCGTCGAACATCTTCACATAATTCTCATCCATTAAATGCTCAAGCTTAGGAACATCAAAAGCGATTACTTCTTTCAGATCTTTACAATTATCAAAAACTTCGACGGCTTTTTTGAGCTGAAGGCCGGTGGATACAAAGAAAATTTTAGCGCCGGAATCTTGCAAAATATATTCACACTGACCGGAAGGAAGTGTGGTATAAAGGGAGACATTCACCCCTCCAACAAGCTGAATAGCCAGATCAACAGCGGCCCACTCATATCTGTTTTCACTTAAAATCCCTACACGGTCACCACGCTCAACCCCTTTCTCAACTAAATAAGCCGCAATAGAATACACATCGTCAGTAACCTGATCCCAGTATATGGGCTGATAAGCTTCGTCTGGCTTAGGTTTATAATAAAATTGAGCTTTACCTGCTCCTTTATATTTCTGCGAAAGGTTTAGAAACAACTCTGTGAGTGTTTCAAAAGGGACTATAGTAGGCATATGATTTTATTTTATTCCTTGTGTAACTCCGCCTCAAATATAATACTCTTGAAATCAAATGCATGAGTTTCATAAGCAAGTTTACAAATCGTATATTTGGAGGGAATTTAATAGATACTATGGCACACCCAGCACAAGAAGATACCGTACATTTAGTAAAGGAAATTTTTCGTTCTTATCTAAAAGAGCGAAACCAACGCCAGACACCGGAGCGTTTCATGGTTTTGGAAGAAATCTATACCGCCGATGGCCACTTTGATGCCGACGATATTTTCTTCCGAATGAAAGAAGCTGGTACTCGAGTTTCTCGGGCAACGGTTTACAATACTCTGGATTTACTGGTTGAATGTGGCTTGGTTCAGCGCCAACAGTTTGGGAAAAGTCAGTATTACTATGAGCGTGCATATGCTTATCAACAGCACGATCATATTATTTGCAGAGAGTGTGGGCATGTTCTTGAATTTTGTGACCCAAGAGTTGGTGAAATTCAGCGCATGCTTTCAGAAATTCACGATATGGATATTGACGGGCATTCTCTCCATTTCTTCGGAACCTGCAGCAATAAAGAAGCTTGTGAAGAGCGCCAGAAAACAGATAAAAAGACTGCTGACCTCAAAGAATCCTGAATTCTTTCTAAGGTTCTATCCTGAGATATAGGTTTCCTGAATAAATCTGCGTGCCGCCCAGCGGCTGCCCCACCATCCCATCAAAACTGAGAGCAGCAGCATTGCTCCTACCAAAAAATACCAGCGACCAAATGGCCAGCTTAGTGTTCCAAGATCTGCCAGGTAGAACGGGATCGCAAATTCAAAAATCACAAAAACGCTGAGTATTGCTAGTGAGCCCGCAATTAGTCCCTGTAATAATCCTTCGACTATAAAAGGACTTCGGATAAATTTGTTGGTAGCGCCAACCAGCTTCATAGCCCGGATCAAATCCCGCTTGGCATAAATGGTAAGTCGGATCGTGTTGTAAACAAGAACCAAAGCGGCTAAAAGTATCAGGATTCCAAGTCCGCCCCCAACCAGTGAAAATGTATTCAGGTTTGATTCCATCACCCTAAGTAAAGCGGCATTATATTCAATTTCATCAACGCCGCGGAGGTTTCTAAGTCTTGATACCAAGGTCTCAATTTTATCTGAGCCGGCATCAGTATCCACGCTGAGCCTGAATGATGCAGGCAAGAAGTTTAATTCAGCTAATTCCTCAACTCCTGTCCCAAATTCTTTACGCATTACCGCAGAGGCACTGTCTTTTGAAATGTAGGTTACTTCCTGAACCAGTTCCTCATCTTCTAAATCCTGGCGAATCTGATCGGTTGTTCGCTCATCCACATCAAACAAAAACACCTCTACTTCAATCAATTCTTTGATCGACATGGCCTGACTGTAGACATTGAACCCAATGCGGGTTAAAATTCCCAATAAAAGCACCGCTATAAACAAAGAGAATATTGAAGTAGTAGCCGCAAGTTTAGCTCGTCTAATCCCGGTAAATCCTTCTCGAACAATGTATTTTAAACTCATATCAATTTCTGAATTGTGCTCTTATTCCTACAATTAAACGTCTTGGCGGCATTGGAAATCCGGCCGACTCAAAGTACCCTGCCTGACCTAATCCGTCAAGGGCATTTTCCCATCTCAGTACAACCATTATTCCCCGAACACGGGCGGAAAGTTCCCCGTCTAATCTAAAGAACGAAGGAAGCTCTTGGTAGGTACTATTTCCCTGCCAGTAGCCTAACTCGGTATTGAATGTTCGTGCCGAATAATACAATGGGGATAATAAGGTTTTTACTCCGATTTTCAGATAGGCAGCACGATCAAAAACATACCCTTTCACAAATGCTGAGTTTCGTAACCAAACAATTTGATCCTGCTGGTTAAGCACTGCAGATGGAGCATCTTGATCATCATAATTAAATTGCTGAAGCGTGCCTGAACTTTCTATTTCAAAAAGATGATTTTCAAACCTACCATATACCGTTCCGGCAAGGTGGTCAATTTTTCCACTGTTTATAAACGAACTATCCTGTGATAGAAACGTGGAGTTATCTGAGATTTTATATCTCCCGGAAGCTCCAAAGGTGATAGTCGGAGTCAGCTTAAAATCGATTTTCCCGGCTGCAGAAATACCTGTCTCATTCTCCAAATCGGGATTTCCTGTATAATTCTTAGACTCCCAATACATAGCCTGCATGGTTGGAATACGGCTAAAACTTGATGCACTTACCCCCGCTGTAAATCTTTCAAAAAGCTCTCCTTTTAAGCCTCCGGTTACATCATAACCGAATGATCCATCATTTCTGTTATCCATGTTAGCTATTCCATAAATGCGGCTGCTTCTGAATAAATTATAGGAAGCAGAAAGTTCTCCATTCAATTCTGACCAGGAACTTTCACTTAGCGTGGAAGCACCTTCTAATGAATGGTTTTGTGCTCCTACTTCTGCTCTAAGTAAAATTCCACCCAGATTAAAACTCTTGAATACATCGGCATTGAGAGTTCGCAGATCCCATCCCAAGGTATCCCCCGAGAAGCGCAGGTTCTTCATATTTTTTGAAATAGATAGCTCTAGTCCGGCATCTTCAACCGATGACGAATCTTTTCTATGATAAATTCCACCAATTAAATCCCATCGGGTGAGCTTAGAATTACCGTTCGAACTTTGAGGAGCAGATCCAAATTCACTGAACGGGAAAGTGACCGGATCACCAACCACATAACCAAAAGGTTCATCATTGGTAAACTGGTTTCTCATATACATTCCCCGAATCAGAAACTGTTCATTCAAATGATGATACACTTTCCCAAAAACCTGACTTCCGTTTATACTGCTGTTTGGATAATAGCCCCCTCCTCTTCGATCCCAATAGGAAAGTTCGAGGTTTGTCCGCTCGGTAAAATTTTGCGATACCAAAAATTCCAGGTTTCGATACGCTCCTCCGGCTTCATCATAATTCAAATAACTGATGGGTTTTACGATATAATAATCTCTCAACTTGATATCTGAATAGTAGTTACCGCCATAGCTCTCTGTGGCCAATCCAATTTTACGGTGGGGAACGAGGTTAAAGTTGGCCAAGCCGGTAATCGGATTATTGAGCGAGATTCCTTCCATCTCAAATTCCTGCTCAAGCGGTTCGTACCCATTTATATGATAGGCATCTACCCGACCATTGGTACCTTGCCGAAATGAAATCACATCGTTGCGGTAAGCCTGAAAATCGCCCCAGTTTGGCCAAATCTGCCAACGCATTAAACTATCGTTGGTAATTACATGAGAACCCACGGGATTGGATTCCCTCCAAGGTGAAACGTCTTCAGGTTTCGGTTTTTCTTTTTTCTTTTGAGCTAATGAATCATTGGGTTTTGTTTGAAGGGAATCGGGTGAAGTCGTTTCAACGTTGACAGAATCAACAGCCGTAGAGTCAGAAACCTGTGCAAAAAGTGAAGCTGACATCAGCAAAAAACCGATATGGAGTGCAACGAATTTTTTCAAGGAAGCTGCTTTTTGAGATCATAAGGCATGGGTTCAATGCCCTTCAGAATCCGCCTTGTAACTTCCAGAAGCACCATCTTGGTTCTTTCTTTATTGATGAGGCGATCTTTGGTAAACATCGCTTTTATGGCAAAATGCTCTCCGCCTTTTTGGTAGAAACCCATCCAAACTGTGCCTACCGGTTTTTCTTCAGTTCCTCCTCCCGGACCAGCAATTCCGGTGGTTGAAATCCCAATTTCAGTATTCAATTTCTCAGCTACACCTTTAGCCATTTGTAGCGCAACCTCTTTGCTAACGGCCCCAACGGTATCCAAGTGCTTTTGTAAAACTCCCAGCTGATTTACCTTCACATGATCGGCATAAGAAACAATTCCCCCGTCAAAATAATCACTGCTGCCAGCTACATCGGTGAAGGTGTTTGCGATTAATCCTCCTGTGCAGCTTTCAGCAACCGATATCCTCAAACTCTTCTCCTTCAACAGTTCTCCTACAGCCTCGCTGATACTAAACTCTTTACCCTCTCCATAAATGTATTTTCCGGCTTTTTGGTGAATGATATTTGATAGATTCCGGAGATTTTCTTTGGCTTCCTCTTTCGTTGCACCACTTCCATTCAGGCGAAAAGTAACACCTCCAGGCGATGGCAGATAAGCCATGCTTACTCCATTTTCGAAATACCCGGAAAGATCTCCAAGGATCTGATCGCTAAGCGTGCTTTCTCCAATCCCTGCAGTTTTGATGTAATGTGAATACAGATATCCAATATCGCCGAACGCATCCCGCAGTTTAGGAGCTACCCTCTTCTTCATTAAATACTTCATCTCGTATGGCACGCCGGGCAGAACCGCGAGATAGCTTCCAACATCAAACCACATCCCGGGGGCGGTTCCCGTTTTATTAAACAATACTTCCGAATTCTCAGGCACTTCCGCCTGACTATGATTCGATTTCGAAAAAGGAATATTCCGCTTCTCAAAAATAGACTTAATATAATCCAGAGTTTCCTGATCAAGTTTGTAGCCGACATCAAAGAGCTCAACCATAGCTTTCTTGGTCATGTCGTCGTGAGTGGGGCCCAGACCACCGGTACATATAACGACATCAGATTCCTCAAGAGAATTTTTCACCGTTTTTTTAATTAGCTCAAGTTCATCAGAAATGGTGTGAACTTGGGTGACTGTAAAACCCAATCCTGTTAAAAATTCCCCCAACCAAGAGGCATTGGTATTAATGGTATCGCCAATAAGAAGTTCGTTGCCAATAGAGATGATCTGTGCTTTCATGGGGCGTAAATTCCGTATTAGCCTGTCCAATTTCCACAACTGTTTTGTGGTATTATAGCTAAGATAAATTCAATCATGTTATGGAATAAATTAGTTAGTAAGTTTGGCTGACAAAAGAAGTTTTAAAACCGCATGAAAAACCTACCCAACATACTGAGCAGCATACGCATGGTGCTGGCTCCCATTTTCCTGTTTATGTATGTTCAGGACGAACTTATCTGGCGTTCGCTTAGTATCGCAGTCTTCGCTACTGCCGCCGTTACTGATTACTTTGATGGCAAAATTGCCCGCTACTATCAACTGGAAAGTGATTTTGGGGTATTCATCGATCCGCTTGCCGATAAATTTCTCACTTTTGCTGGTTTTCTTTGCCTTCCTTTTTTAGATGCTTCTCAGTTTCCATGGTGGGCCGTTGCTGCAATCGTCATAAGAGATGTGCTTATTACTGCTTTGCGATTGTATGCCGGGCGAAAAAAGATCCCCCTGAAAACCCGGTTTACAGCTAAATTTAAAACGATGGTACAGATGATCTTTTTGTATGCCGTCATCCTGCTTGGGGTATTTAAACAGGCTGATATAGAATTCGCAGACCAAGCCGCCCTATTCTTTAACTCGGGTATTTTGTTCTATGTTATGATGTTCGTAACTGCTCTTACAGTTTACTCCGGCATTGAATACATCTGGGTGAATAGCGAACTCTTCAAAAAAGAGCAGCAACCATCGTGAATGCTTTAAAACGATTTTTAGGAACGGGATTCTATTCCGGACTCATTCCCAAGGCACCCGGAACTGCAGGCAGTTTTGTCGCTTTACTCATCATCTTTGCTATCATTCAAAGTCAGGTTTACGAACTGTTACTGGTTTTTGCAGTACTCTCATCTGCAATTACACTATGGGTCGGCTCTTTTTTTGAAGAAAAATATGGAGAAGATCCCGGATGCCTGGTAAGCGATGAATGGGCAGGCCAAGCTCTAACCTTCTTTGCTATTTCTTTTACAGACATCATTATGACCAATATTTGGATTCTGGCAGCCGGATTTCTGCTCTTTCGGTTCTTTGATATTCTCAAGCCTTTAGGAATAAAACGCCTCCAAAATTTAGAAGGGAGCTGGGGCATTTTAACCGATGATTTATTGGCAGGATTATATGCGCTTATATGCTTAAAAACCCTTATTTTTAGCTGGCCTAAAATATTAGGGATGGCCTGATACCTCACTCATCGCAGCGGTACCACTAACAGAATTTAAAAGACTTATGATACTCAATACCTCATTTGCACGTGAGCTGGCTGCTCATTTGCTTGAAATTAATGCCGTAGTTTTACGGCCCAATGACCCTTTTACATGGACATCCGGATGGAATTCGCCGATTTATTGCGATAACCGATTGACGCTACGCTTCCCGGAAATAAGAAATAAAATTGAGAACGAATTCACTGCAATTGTAGAAGAAAAATTCTCAAAAGTTGATGTAATTACGGGAACAGCAACAGCAGGAATTCCGCACGCAGCATGGGTTGCAGCAAATCTGAATAAGCCGATGGCTTACGTTCGTGCAAAAGCAAAAGCCCACGGTATGGGCAACCAAATTGAAGGCGGTGTTAAAAAAGACGAATCAACTGTAATAATAGAAGATTTAATTTCGACCGGCGGTTCTGCTATTTCTGTTGTGGAAGCACTGAAATTTGTAGGCGCTAATGTTGAAGCCGTTCTATCAATCTTTACCTATGATTTTGACAAAGCTTCTCAGCGATTTGAGAATGCGAATGTTCCTGTTTACAGTCTCACTGACTATAAAACACTCGTTAACGTAGCTGTTGAAAAGGGAATCATAGATGGAGACGATCTTGACTTACTTTCAAGTTGGAGAGATCATCCCGATGTGTGGCCTGATAGTCCTTCGGATCAATAATTTGTATATTTCGAATTCATTAAAAAATTCAGTGTAGTGAAAGACAAGAAGTTTTACATAGAGACCTACGGTTGCCAGATGAACTTTGCGGATTCTGAAATCGTGAATTCCATCTTGCTCGAAGAAGGCATGAAACCGGTTCACGAAGCAGAAAGTGCCGACGTAGTTTTGGTTAACACATGCTCAATTCGTGAAAATGCGGAGACCAGAGTATGGAACAGACTTAAAGAATTGCGATCCATCAAAAAAGAAAATGGAGAGCTTACGGTAGGTGTGCTTGGTTGTATGGCTGAGCGTATTAAAGATCGTATAATTGAGCAAGAGCATTTGGTTGATATTGTAGTCGGACCTGATGCTTATCGTGATATTCCACGTTTGCTTGAGGAAGTTGAAGACGGCCGTAAAGCTGTAAATGTACTCCTTTCACTCGAAGAGACTTATGCTGATATAGCTCCGGTTAGAACTACCGGTAATGGCGTAAACGCTTTTGTATCTATCATGCGCGGATGTGATAATATGTGCGCTTTTTGTGTAGTGCCCTTCACACGTGGACGGGAAAGAAGCCGCCCAATGGAATCGATCCTTAAGGAAGTTCGGCAGCTTAGCGACGAAGGTTATAAAGAAATTACCCTGCTAGGCCAAAATGTGAATTCTTACCTCGATGGTGAGAACACATTCACTAAGCTTATGGATGAGGTAAGTAAGGTTGATCCTGAAATTCGTTTCCGATTCTCCTCTCCCCACCCCAAAGATTTTCCAAACGACTTACTGCACTTAATAGCAGAGCGACCAAACCTTTGTAATTATATCCACATCCCTGCTCAGGCTGGAAGCGACACCATGCTGGAACGCATGCGACGCCCTTATACACGGGAAGGATATTTGGAGCTGATCGAGAATATGAAGTCCATTATTCCGGGTGTTTCTCTTTCTACCGATATCATTACCGGTTTTTGTGATGAGACTGAAGAAGAGCATCAGCAGACCTTGTCTCTTATGGCTGAAGTGGAATATGACCTCGCCTATATGTTTGCCTATTCTGAACGGGAACGAACGCTTGCTCACCGCAAGTATGAAGATAATGTACCTGAGGAAGTTAAAAAGCGCCGATTGACTGAGATCATCACTCAACAGCGTGAACTTCAGGAAGAACGAAATAAAGATGAAGTGGGTCGCCGGCATCTGGTTTTAGTTGAAGGTACCAGTAAAAAGTCAGACGAACAGATGAGCGGCCGAACGGATACCAACAAAATGGTAGTATTTGACCGTAAGGATTTTGAGCCCGGTGATTATGTGGAAGTAGAAGTTACAGAAACAACTTCAGCAACATTAATTGCTCGTTCCATCAGAAAAACAACTCTGTCCGAATATTACGGAGCGGAAGTTGTAGCCTAAGTGGGTGGTATTAAAACATATCTTAATACAGCTCTACTGATTTTTTTCCTGCTTGGAATAACAATGCAGGCGGTAGCACAGCCAGCTTTAGGTGTTGTTTGGGACCAACCGGAAACGCTGGAGGAAGCTCAATCTGAGTTAGATTTATTTAAAGGCTCCGGAGTTGAGTATATTGAACTCTCCCACCCTGTAAATAATGAAATACTTTCTTTGCTTGAAGGTACTTCATTTACGGTTTTCGTCAGACTCCAACCCGAGTTTTTAACTGTTTCCGACCTTTCTGAAAACAAAGATACCCTTCTAAGACAACTAACTTCCGATGTAAACAGGTACCAGAATAATACTTATATCAGAGGCATTGGTTTATTGAGTAACAGCCAAATAGCCCATCCAGGTTTTGATGAAATTATTAAGCCTTTCCTGGCATCATTCGCTGGCATGTCTAGTATATCATTCTATGCCTTCAATACTGACAAGTGGTATTATTTAGATAATACTGAGCAACACTTTGCTATTTACTTACCTCACCTGAGTTTTTCCGAGACTGATCTATATCGCTTTGATGAACTCATGAATTCAAGAAATTCATTAGTCTTTGTAAACAGTAATTGGCTGATTGAGGCTGTTAAAAACTATGCTGAGCTTTCGCAAAGTATCGTTGAGTATAAGGAAACTAATAATTGGCAACTGGCACTTCCGAACGCCAAACCAGACCCCACTCCTTTTCCCAATTGGCTGGTGCTAATACTATTGCTCTCTTGGCTGGGGCTATCCATTCAGCTTCGTTTCCTGCCCTACATTCGTCCTATGCTGTTACGATACTTTTTAGCACATCGTTTTTTTGTTGATGATATTCTTCACTACCGTGAACGGGCGGCTTTAGGAGGGGTACTTCTCATGGTGCAGCATGCCCTATTCGCAGGAATAGTATCCTATATTTCAGCTAAGGTTTTATTCACTGAAGTTGGAGTAGAAGCCTTTTTTCATCACCTGCCTATTTTGGCTATAACAGGTTTTAATTATTTATCCTTTTTCTTTCTTGGGATAGTCATTGCCTTGTTGACACAAGTGATTGCCCTTTTATGGCTATACATCCCTGCTAAGCATATTGAGCATTTCAGCCAAGCTATAAACCTTTATGCCGGACTGTTCTTTATCGACTTCATCCTGACCACCATAATGCTCACTTTATATATAACCGGTTTCGGGGCTACTTCCCTTTTAAGCATTGCTCTTGTTTTCGTAATTGTATGGTTTGCGGCATTTAATATAGCTGCAGTAGATATGTCAAAAAATATGGGTCAGGGAAAACTCACTTACCTCACTTTGACTGTTGGTTTGCACGCTGCAATCTCTGTTGGTTTGTTCACTTATTTACTCTCCAGTACTGATTTAGTCCAGATAATCCAACTTTCAGCATCCCTTTAAAGGACTAAGCAGAGCCTGCCAAAAAAACCACTTAACGAAGTCCTTTCATACTGCTATAGTAAACCTCATTAGATCGTACTTCTCTCTTAAAAGAGTGAATGTCTGTATCTTCGTCAATAACTAAGCACTCAACACCGATCATCTCAGCAAAATCACGGATGTGATCGACCGTTAACGCCTGACTGAATGAAGTATGATGAGCTGCACCGGCTAAAATCCAGGTAGAAGCTGCAGTTTTTAAATTCGGGTGTGGTTTCCATAACACTCTAGCCACAGGTAAGTTCGGCAACTCGGGAGTATCGACTGCCTCAACGGTATTCACAACCATTCGGTAACGATTTCCCATGTCCATTAGTGCAACGTTTAGTCCTTTGCCGGGCGTACCAGTAAAAACAAGTCTCGCAGGATCTGCTTTTCCCCCAATTCCCAATGGGTGAACTTCTAAAGAAGGCTTTGCGCTTGCAATAGATGGACAAATTTCGAGCATATGAGCTCCTAAAACCTGCTGTTTTTCCGGATTAAAGTGGTAGGTGTAATCTTCCATGAAAGATGTACCACCTTCTAGTCCCTCTGCCATAACTTTAGTTACACGAACAAGAGCCGCAGTCTTCCAATCTCCTTCCCCGGCAAATCCATAGCCCTGCTCCATTAAACGCTGCACACCAAGTCCCGGCAGCTGGGCGAGACCGTGGAGGTCTTCGAAAGTAGTAGTAAAAGCTTTGAAACCTCCTTCATCTAAAAAAGATTTTATCCCCAATTCGATACGAGCAGCTTCTTTGATAGCATTTCTAAATTCTTCATCAGAAGCGTCGGAATCAGTAATGGCATACTTACTCTTATAAACATCAATAAGCTTGGCTAGGTCTTCCTCAGGTACCGCATTCACGTATTCTACCAAGTCTCCGACACCAAAGCCTTTAACATCTAATCCAAAAAGAACTTCCGCTGAAACTTTGTTGCCTTCAGTAACAGCAACATTTCTCATATTATCGCCAAAACGAGCAACTTTAAGGTTCTGAAGCTCATCTTTACCGATCGCAGCGCGGATCCAGGTGTCCAGATCTTTAATAACATCAGGGTCTTCCCAATGACCAACAATCACTTTCCGGTCAATCCCCATAAAAGCATTAATAAACCCAAATTCTCGTCCGCCATGTGCGGATTGGTTTAGGTTCATGAAATCCATATCAATATCGGACCAAGGGATATCTCTGTTGAATTGGGTGTGAAGATGTGCAAATGGTTTATCTAAAATTCGAAGGCCTTTAATCCACATTTTGGCTGGAGAAAAAGTATGCATCCAGGTAATAAGTCCAATGCAGTTGTCATCGCCGTTCGCCTCCCTACAGATATTTTTAATTTCGTCTGAAGTTGTTAAAACCGATTTAAATATGATATTAGCGGGAGCTTTAACCTCTGCAGCCAGTCCATCTGCCACTTTCTTGGAGTGGGCTTCAACTTGTTTAAGGGTTTCCTCTCCGTATAGATGCTGACTCCCTGTAATAAACCAGATTTCTTTATTTATAGTCATTGTCGAACCCTGCTTGTTTTAAAAATTCTGTTACCTGAGGCAACTATGTAATGCTCTCAAAAACCCATTCACATCTTTAAATTATTCATCCTGTCCGTAGTATGAATCCGAACCATGTTTACGTTCATAATGCTTTTTAATTAAGCTGTCTTTGAGTCGAGGTGCATCAGGATTAATCTGAAGAGTCAGGTAAGCCATTTTAGCTACTTCTTCTAACACAGCACTATTATAAACGGCCTTTTCAACTGTTTTTCCCCAGGTAAATGGTGCGTGATTCCCAACAAGTACCATTGGCACTTCTTCATAAGAAAGGTTTCTCTTTTTGAATAGGTCTATAATTTGATTTCCAGTCTCGTGTTCATAATCACCTTCAATCATTTCGTCTGCCATCGGGGGCGCACAAGGAATATCATGGGTCAAATGATCTGCGTGAGTAGTTCCCATAATTGGAACATCCAGCTGGCTCTGGGCCCAGGCTGTGCCGTAAGTAGAATGAGTGTGTACAATTCCACCAATTTTCTCCCATGTTTTATAAAGAAGGGCGTGGGTTTTTGTATCTGATGATGGGCGCATGTTTCCTTCAACAAGATTGTTGTCAAAATCTACAATCACAATATCTTCCGGCTTCAGTTCCTGATAAGGAACACCAGAAGGTTTTATAGCAAATACTTCATCCTTACGGTTAACAGCGCTTGCATTCCCGAAGGTAAACAGCACCAAACCCAGCTCTGGGAGCCTCATATTGGCTTCGTACACTTCCTGTTTTAGATCTTTATACTTGCTCATGGTCAATTACCCTAGCCTAATTCATAATCCTTTTTTCAATCACTTCACCAAATGACTTGTAGCGGTCATACATCGCCTTATAGCTTTCCACTTTTTCGGTATTTGGCTCGTACACGGTTTCAAAACCGCTCGCCATATTTTCCTTTGCCTCTTCAACGGTTGAAAATATTCCGGAAGCTGTGGCTGCAAAAACTGCTGCTCCTAATGCACAGGTTTGTTCAGATTTAGAAACTCTGATCGGCATGTTCAGAACATTGGCTAGGGTTTGCATCACAAACGGTGATTTCTTAGCCACTCCTCCCATCCCAATTACACCTTCAATTCGGATTCCTTCATTTATAAAACGATCTACAATCATTTTAGAACCAAAGCATGTAGCTTCGACTAAGGCTTTAAAAACTTTCGGGGCATTACTACCTAAATCAAGACCTTCAATGGCCCCTTTAAGCATTTGATTAGCATCTGGAGTTCTGCGACCGTTCAACCAATCTAAAGTAATGATCCCCGTATCAACGTCCTCGATCTTCTCAGCCGCCGCCGATAGATTTGAGATTAGCTTGTCCGTTGCTTCTTCGATGAGTGATTCTTTTTGCTCACTGGATAATGTTTGTGAGTCTTGAATAATTTCTTTGAATGGATCAAGAATCAGGTCTTTAAACCAAGCGTATATATCTCCAAAGGCAGACTGACCTGCCTCCAAGCCAACCATCTCTGGAAGAATTGACCCGTCAACCTGACCGCAGATGCCTCTTACCAGATTAGAGCCTACCTCCTCTTTCGGAGCCACTAGCATGTCACAGGTTGAGGTTCCCATAACCCTTACCAGTTGATAAGGCTCAATGTTGCCCCCAACAGCTCCCATGTGTGCATCAAAAGCTCCAACACCGATAACTACATCATCAGAAAGTCCAAGTTTTTTAGCCCATTCCTCTGAAATTGTCCCCGCCGCTTTATCAGAAGTGTAGGTGTGTTCATACAATCTGTCTCGCAATCCTGAAAGCAAAGGGTCGAGTTTGACCAAAAAATCTTCACTTGGTAAACCGCCAAATTCATCATGCCACATTGCTTTATGTCCTGCAGCGCATCTGCTCCTCTTCATTTCATGGACATCATTGGCTCCGGTCAATACGTAGGGTATCCAATCACATAACTCAACCCAGGAATAAGCGGCTTCTCGTATTTCTTTGTCCTCTCTTAATACATGGAGAATTTTTGCCCAAAACCATTCTGAAGAATATATACCGCCCACATATTTTGTGTAATCTATACCGCCCCAAGAACGGGATAAAGCATTGATTTCACCGGCTTCTTTAATTGAGGTGTGATCTTTCCAGAGAATAAACATCGCGTTTGGATTCTCTTGAAATCCCTCTTTTAGAGAAATTGGAGTTCCTGTTTTGTCTACAGCTACAGGAGTAGAACCTGTACTATCTACTGAGATGCCTCTAATGTTTTTAGCTTCCCCTTCAGAAACCGAAGCTATAACGGATTTTAGCGTTCTTTCTAAACCTTCCAGATAATCAAGAGGGTGATGTCTGAATCTATTTGTGCCAGGATCACAGTATTTTCCTTTCTCCCATCTGGAGTAATAATGCACAGCTTCAGCTATTTCATCTCCTTTTTCATTAACGAGAACCGAGCGTACAGAATCGGTACCATAATCAACACCAATTACATATCTCATTGCACCTAAATTTTATTTAACCAATGCTAAACTTAGAACCACTCATTCTAAGCTTGAATACTCAGGAATTGTTTATAAGTGTTATTTTAACACCTTTTTTTACTTCACACAAATAATTTGATTTCAACATCAAGTTATTGTTACTCGTGAATTGCTGCTAAATATCAATTGAACGTCTAGGATGTAAGCGGCTTGAAGACCAAATGATCCCCTGCTGTAACTTTTTCTGAATACTTCTTTTCGTCAAACTCGTAAAAGAATGCCCCTTTTTTAGAGTACTTTTTTTGTTTTTCATCTGTCTTAATTAAGACATCCATAGACAGAATTCTTCGGCGGAAGTTTCTCTTATCAAGCCTGGTATCATAGATGCTCTCGTACAAGTTCTGCAGTTCCGGGAGCGTGAATTTTTCGGGTAGAAGTTCAAAACCTACTGGTTGATGAGAAGCTTTATACCTCAAACGCTTTAGGGCGGCTTCAACCATATCCTCATGGTCAAAGATTAAATCCGGAATTTCATGTATAGAAAACCAAGAGGCTGAATGTTGTTCTACTAATTCTTTGTCGTGTTCATGAATATCAATCAAAGCATAGTAGGCTACCGAAATGGTTCGGTCAAACGGCTCCCTATTTAAATCTCCAAAGGCATATAATTGTTCTAGATATATATTTTGTAAGCCCGTAAGGTTATTTAGAATCTGCCCGGCTGCGTCATCCAGACTTTGATCTTTATTAAGAAACCCTCCCATTAGTGACCACTTTCCTTTCTCAGGTTCGAAATCACGCTTTATAAGTAACAACTTCAGTTCATTTCGATCGAACCCAAAGATGATACAATCCAGAGCAACTAATAATTTGTCATGATCTTTGTAGTAGTCTTCCTTCATAAAAAACTTTATTCCTAAACTTCATTTTAACCCAATAATTTTGAGTTAATATGCAGAATATAATTCACTTCAAAAGAAAAAGGATAATAATCTGTTTCCTGCTGTCATTCCACACTAATAACCACGATAGAATGTGGCGGAATCTCTAAGCTTAGCTTTCCGTCTCTTAACCTTGCATTTTCAAAAGAAACTGGGGCAACTTGTTGAGGATTATTAACTGTATTAACCGCATCTACTGAGTTTGCTGTTAAAAGCCTGCCTGAGCCGGATACAATTCGGTTTGCTTCTGCACCGCGAATTTCTATGATAACATCATTCGATTCTTTTGGATGAGTGTTGGTGACTGTAAAATGCATTACTCTGTTCTTATCTCTGGAAGCCGTTGCGCTTATAACCGGCACTCCGGGTTCACTATCTGCTAGCTCAAACCTGTCCTGAACTTCCTTATCTCCCGGCCCTTCATATTTTTTTGCATGAATGTGAATGGGCAGTAACACTGAGTTTTGATGTACTTTATAAAAGTGGAATACGTGGTACGTTGGAGTTAGAAACATATCAGCGCCATCGGTAATAATCATAGCTTGTAATACATTTACTGTTTGGGCGATGTTCGCAAGCTTCACTCTTTCGGCATGCGCGTTCATAATATCCAGACTTAAAGAGGCTATCAGCGCATCCCTAAGAGAATTTTGTTGCTCTAAAAAACCTGGGTTTGTACCCTCTAGCGGGTTCGTCCAAACGCCCCATTCATCAACGGCCAGTGCTACATTTTTTTCAGGATCGTATTGATCCATAATATCAGAATGTCTGGTGATAAACTCGTCCAGCAGAGATGCTGCTTTGAGTCCCCGGTAATACATTTCTTCTCCGAAATCTTTAGAAGGACCCTTGTCAGCCCACCCCTCACCCGGGATTGTATAATAATGCAAAGAGATAGCGTCCATCATATTTCCAGCCTCGCGCATTACCGTTTCCGTCCATTCATACTCAACATCATACATGCCACTGGCAATTTTATATAATGGAGTATCATTAAAGCTTTTAGCATACGTTTGGTAGCGGCGGTAAAGATCCGCATAGTAATCTGCAGTCATATTCCCTCCGCACCCCCAGCTTTCATTTCCAATACCAAAGAACTTGATGTCCCAGGGCTCTTCTCTGCCATTTATGCGGCGGAGATTTGCTAGCTCACTGTCTCCCGAAAAAGTCATGTACTCAAGCCAGTCTTGCATCTGGGCCGGCGTACCACTTCCAACATTAGCAGATATATATGGCTCAGCATTGATAAGCTCAGTGAAGCGAAGAAATTCATGAGTTCCGAAGCTGTTATCATCAATCACCATACCCCAGTGCGTATTTACAGTCTTTGGTCGCTCTGAGCGTGGCCCGATTCCATCCCTCCAATCATATTCATCCGCAAAACAACCGCCGGGCCAGCGAATATTTGGGATTTGAAGTTCTTGAAGGGCCTCTAAAACATCCGTGCGATAACCCTCTGTATTGGGAATATTTGAATCTAAGCCAACCCAAATGCCTTCATAGACTCCCCTACCCAGATGTTCTGCAAATTGTCCATATATGTGCTCGCTGATTGTATGTTCAGCTTGGTCTACATTTACAATTATAGTTGACTGTGCAAGTACCTGTGCGCTCAGTGGGAATAGAGTAAGTGCTAAAAGCAGAAATAATTTCTTCATGATGAAAATGTTGGAGGTAAAGAATTCTAACTATTATAGCCTCAGTTGCGAACCGAGAACTTATAAATAGTCGATGTTTGGTAGGTGTCTCCGGGTTGAAGAATGGTTGACGGAAAGTTGTCTTCATTAGGAGAATTAGGAAAATGCTGTGTTTCTAAACAAAGAGCACTGTGCTGAATAAAACTCGAGCCATCAGGCCCCGTAAGAGTGCCATCTAAGAAATTACCTGAATAGAATTGAATTCCGGGTTCCTCTGTAAGTACCTCAAGTTCTCTTCCTGTTTGAGGATCGAAAAGGATGGCAACAGATTTCATTGTTCCGTCTGCATCGTTAATCACATAGTTGTGATCATATCCACCTTCTACCTCATCAATTCTGGCTCCAATTTCGAAAGGTTGGGTAAAATCGAAAGGGGTTCCCTCAACGGCAGCTATTTCTCCGGTTGGAATGAGCTCGTTATCAACCAGTGTGTATTGATTGGCATTAATCGTAAGCTCATGGTCCAAAATTTGAGTTTCTGGATTTCCTGAAAGATTGAAATAACTATGGTTGGTTAAGTTAACCGGTGTTGCTTTATCGGTGGTGGCGGTGTAGTCCATTCTCAGTTCATTCTCAGGGGTAAGGGTATATACAACGTTTACCTGAAGGTTACCTGGATACCCGCTTTCTCCATCTTCACTTAAATATGACAACTCCAGAGAATTCTCCGTCACTTCTTCAATGGTCCATAACACTTTATCAAAACCTATTTCGCCACCATGTAAGTGATTATCACCATCATTAATATCCAACTGATAAGACTCACCATTCAGAGTAAAAGCACCGTCACCTATTCTGTTTCCATACCTGCCAATTATTGCTCCAAAGTAAGGAGTCCCGGCCAGATACTTATCCAACGAGTCAAACCCCAAAACGATGTTATCAAAATCACCCTCAGAATCTGGAGTCATTATTGAAGTCACGATCCCACCGTAGTTAGTGATTTTTACCTTAAGTCCGTTGCTGTTTTCCAGTGTTACCAAATGTACTTCCCGATCACCCTCCAGGCTCCCAAAAATCTCCATATTACTTGCCTTATTATTGTTCATATTTTTGTTTGTACAAGCTGCAAATCCAACCATAAGCATGCAGGAAAGAAGTAATAAGCATTTCATATTGCGCAAATTTTTACCCTAATTTGAGCCAATATAGAATTTTTTGGCTTGTGAATTTCAATTGTTTGGAGATTCTCGATTTTCGGCTCAATTCAATATGACTATCAATAACCAATAGCTGGCATTAACAGGCATGCTATTATGAGATATTGTCTTAAATGAGTTGGGAAGAGCAAAGGAACTAATTATTCCTTACAAATAGCTTCTTTAACTTGAGTAAATTCTTTTTTTCAAATCGCCATACAAAATCAAACTGTCCCAGTAAAAACCCATAGACGAGAAATAAAACCTGATAAGCTGGGAAAACAATAAGTACCCACATAACTGCTTCTTCCCAGAATGGAGTGCTTTCTGAAAAACCTATTAACTGAAAAATAAACTTCCTAACGTAAAGGGCTGTGCTTCCGGTAATGGCAAATATGAATAGGATGAGCCCAACTTGCCAATAATTCTCTACCTCCCAACGCTGCATTAACTTCTTTAAAAAACGATGCAATTCTGACCTCAATGATGATAGTTTCAACATCCATAACTTAAGAAAATTATCAAGCATTATTGGGCTCTAAATACACGAAATCAGCCTGACTGATTCAGTACTTATTCTGCTTCTGTAACTTCACCGGACTTTAAAGTTTTCGCTACCTCTACCGGTATAAGTGAGTCATCATAATCTGCAGAAGTACTGGTCCCCGAAATAATTCTTCCGGCGTGGCCCAATCGTTCATGAGGAATACAAAAGTAATCGTACACTCCCTCTTCTTTTATTTCCAAAAACCAACGATCTCCTTTATTTAACATTCCAGAGTCAAAGGATTGTGCGGATGTTGGAATCCTTAGTGGACGGCGATTGTCAGGGTGATACGAAGTTACGGTATGTAACCCTTCCACAACTTCAAACAGGATTACATCACCGGGTTGAACCTGCAAAACAACCGGACTGAATCTGGCGTCTTCTCCTATTCCCAAAATCTGGACCTTCAGTGTGTCAGATGAAAAGCTGAATGCATGAGAAGCAGTCATCAACCCAAACACCAGTAATATGTACCCTTTGATTTTCATTATTGAATGGGTTCAGATATAATTTGTTCAATTGCTTTAGCAGCTTCAATCATTGGTTGATTTAGCCCTTCTACCCTCGTAGAGATTTCTCCTTTCTTATCCAATACAGTTACCAGGTTTGAATGAGCAAAATTACCATCACTTTGTCGCTGATACTTCACTCCTAACATCATGGCTAAACTTCGAATATCAGTGTTTTTCCCCGTCAGGAAATGCCATCCGGGGATATTGAGCTGTTCATAATCAGCATATGTTTTCAATACTTCAGGACTATCATTTTCTGTGTCGAACGAAATAGCAAGTACTTGTACTTGTTCTCTCATCGATTCATTCACAGCCTCATACAAACGCCAGGTATCTTTAATAAGAATGGGACAAACCTGTGTGCAATTTCCATAAAACATAACCACAATCACCGGTTTACCCTTAAAATCAGCAAGTTTGATTTCCTCATTTCTATGGCTGGTAAAGCTTGATTCCAAATGATACAAAGAATGATCTGTTACCACCCCCGCCTTTAAGGCTGACTTCTGATGTTCTTGATGCTCATGCTGTGCCCAAATATTCTGAGAGAAAAGCATACATATAATTAATTGGAGCGCATATATTCGTAACGATTTCATAATGATTCCTCGTTTTGATTTTGGGAGGTATCGACTGGTTTGTCATACGCACACCGAAAGCCTACCATACCTGTTGTAATTTTTGGATTGAAGCTCATTCGGGTGATATAGCGTATAGAAGCCGCATAATTGTATAAGCTGTTCAGGGTATTCATACGTCCTATAGTGCCACAGTCTAGTGAAAGTTCATCCGCTATAATGGGTTTAAAATCTTCCACCCATTCCATCACTAACCCAAATTGATCTTTTACACCTTTGGTTGTAACAATACCGGTGGTACCTACTTCGGCCAGGTTTTGAGCATCAATTCCCGAATACCAGCTTATTAAGCTACTGCTGAATTTGTCCATAGCCGCTTTATCGGTAATCCCCAGTAGTTGAGCTGAATATTCCCACTCATTAAGTGTGGGGAGCCGACCACCTTGTGCATCACAGTATGCATTTGCTGCAAACCAGGAGACCCGTGTTACAGGCCGGTTCGTTCCAACATTTTCATAATCCGGATCCAGATCAGATTTCCATTCTCTCAGGTATCCTTTATTAGTAAAAACCGGAGGGATTTCAGATCGCCTCCAGTTTATATTGGTTTTTAGAAATTCGGCAAACTGCTCATTGGTCACTGCGGTTTCATCCATATAAAAAGAATCAACCTGGATGGGTTCTCCCGCAACTTCAGGGAGTACTGCATGAAAAGATCCCGCCGGAACAAGTACCTTCTTTGTTAGCGGTACATCTTGTGCCGGAAGCAGGCTTGAGCCACATATCATCAACAGCACTAAAAGTGTAACTATGTTCTTTAGGAATCTCATCATTTTGTGCCTAATGATTATTGTGGAGGCTTAGTCAAAAAGCCTCCACATTTTTGGTTGCTAGTTCTTTCTTGGACCGGCTTTCAGCGTTCCTGTTGCACCTTTTTCAGCATCAACAAACTCATGATCGACAAGAACGTATTTTCCTTCTTCAGGAATAATCATGTCTATTGTTGCAGAATTTGAAGCACCTAAAAGTACGGTTTGCATTCCGCGCATTTCGTTGAATGGATGTCCTTCAAGCCAAACACGGTCAAAAATTCCACCAATTACGTGAAAGCTGGATGTTCCGCTTGGACCGTTGTTGCTTACATGAAAGCGTACTCTTTCTCCGGCGTTAGCTTTCAATGGCTGGTCGTGAAGTATGGTTTGGTGTCCGTTAAAAACAACGTGCGATGGATTGTTGCTAAAAGCTGCATCAAAATCATAGGTGTATAATTCACCCGGTCCTTTTGTCAGGTAATACTCACTTTGAACAATCACATATTCGCGGTCTACTTCATAGCCGGTGTTATAGCCATCTTTTGGTGTTACAACCACCATTCCGTGCTGACCCATAGATGTGTGCATTAAAACACTTGGGGTTCCACAGTGGTAAATGTATGATCCGGGATAGTTAGCAACCCAGTCAAACTTAATGGTTTCGCCAGGGCCTATAGTTCTCCATTTGTCATCCTTAGCAACGGTACCTGCATGGAAATCCATGGAGTGAGGCATAGGCATAATCGACGGCTTATTTTTCTGGTATGGGTTTTCAGCAACCTGCTTCATGAAAGGAGATCCTCCTTTACTAGGCTCTGTAATTGTTACTTCTTCGTCCGACCTGTTCTTCATATAAAAGGTAATTCGGTCTCCTTCTTTTACGTGGAGCACTGGTCCGGGAACGGTCCCACCAAATGTCCAGGCTTGGTAGCGAACACCTTCAGCTACTTCTATTTCCTGAACAACAATATCTATGCGGACTTCATGATGTTTGTTGCCTTCATAGTCAAGAGGCTTCAAGTTGGGTAACATGGTAACATATTCGCCAACTACGGGAGGACCATCATAATCTTCCGTGAATACTTCTGCTTCTGGCATGCCAAATATTTTTCCATCCAAAGTGTATTCAGCCGTTTGGGCTATTGCTAATCCACTAAATAGTAAACCAAACACCATAGGTAGTATTAGTTTTGAGACTTTCATAATTGTGTAGTTTTGATTTTAAGTTTTAAGACTATTTTGTCTTTTATTTGTTTATAAAATATCCTTTGGCTCAATAATAAAGGCGTATTGTGAATTTAAGATGAAGATGTCTTAAATAATTTTTTATACTTGTAGTAGTACAAATGAAAGCAATACATCAATGAAGCAGGCTATTACCGGATTCCATAAAGACGAGAAAGATGACTGGGTTGCAGAACTTGAATGCGGACACACCCAGCATGTACGGCATGATCCTCCCTGGCAGCTACGCCCGTGGGTTGTTACCGAAAAAGGTCGCAAATTGAAGTTAGGTACTAAACTGAATTGTAAAGAGTGTGAGAAGTAAAACTTTAGTATAATCCGTAATTAGTGAAAAATTAAATAATCTGATTGATATGAGCTCTTCTACCTTTTTTCGGACTGTTATTTCCGGTTTTATTGCCACCTTTGCGATGGCTATGATCGCCTTCCTTTTGGGGGGAGTTGGATTCCCTGCAATAGATATCGGATATATTTTAACGGCGAGTTTTAATTATTCCCTGCCCGGCGACCCCTATCATATCATTTTCGGAAACCTTGCTTACAATGTAGGCGGAATATTGCTGGCACTTATTTGGGTAGCCTTTCTACAGCAAAGAATTCCCGGCAAATGGATTATTCAGGGATTGATCTATGGTGTAATTATTACTGTTGCGGCAGGTTTTATTATCTCCCCTTTTGTATCGATGGCGGCAGGTGAAGATTTCGGTATTTTTTATTCCAACACATGGTATCCAGGGCTGATGATTTTTGCCGGATTGTTGATGCATCTTGCTTATGGACTCACGCTGACCTTGTCCTTAAAAGTAGCAGGAGTAACTAAAGAAGAGTGATCTTCGCTCGAGGTTTTCTTTTGATTTGTTAGACCTTAAGCGATGTCCATCCCACTCTATTAGTCCAAATTCCAGGAATATAGATTGGTTACGCTTTATATATCCTTCACATAAAAAGGATATATAGACTTAATGATTAAGCAAGTTTTATTTACCAACTGGCACACAATGAGATGGGTGGCTCTGTGTATTGCCATTTTCTTTGCCACTCTGGCCATTATTGACCAAGAAATCGTAACCGCATTGTTTAGCGGATTTTTCTTCTTTCAAGCTTTGACGAACAAAGGATGCATGGTATCCCAATCATGTGGACTACCAACCAATGCTTTTGATCAATCAGACGATCAAGAATCAGAACCAGAATTTACAGAGGTTAAATAATTCGCAATGGACAAGACTGAAAAACAAAAGAAATCATTTTCTGAACTTATAAAGGGTGATACTCCCGTACTTGTGGATTTCTATGCCGACTGGTGTGCTCCCTGCAAGATGATGCCACCCATTTTAAAAAAGCTGAAATCAGAGATGGGCGATTCCATAAACATCATCAAAATTGATACGGAGCGAAATCCCGATGTAGCTATTCGATATCAGGTTCGGGGCATCCCCAACCTAATACTTTTCCATAAAGGACAAGTGCTATGGCAACAAGCAGGTGTAGTACAAATGCCGCAGTTACAACAAATTATTGAACAAAAACTGGAGCAGCTATGATCACCGATGAACATCTATATAACGTAGATTTAGAGTGGAAAGAAGGACGAATTGGTATTCTCCGTTCTGAAGAATTGGATGAAGAAATTGAAGTGGCTACACCGCCTGAATTTCCCGGTGGCGTGGAAGGAATTTGGTCTCCTGAACACCTTTTCGTTTCTTCAATAAGCAGTTGCTTTATGACAACTTTTGCGGCCATTGCGGAATATTCAAAACTGGAATATGAAGAACTTACTATTAAGGCGACTGGCGTTATGAGCCGGGTTGATGGAAAGTTCGCGATGTCTGAAATCACTCTTCGTCCCTCATTAGTAATTAATGACAAAGATCAGCAGGATAAAGCTCTTAGAATTTTAGAAAAGGCAGACCAAGCTTGTCTTATTTCCCGATCTGTAAAAACGGAGATCGTATTGGAGCCAGAAGTTGTTATAGCTACACTACACTAAACTAATTTGGACCAAAATAAGGAACTGACATGTCATATCACTTCAGTAAAAAAGTAGATCTATCTTTTGATGATGCCATCGAAAAAACAACAGCCGTATTAAAGGAAGAAGGCTTTGGCGTATTAACAGAAATCGACATCAAAGAAACATTAAAAAAGAAACTGGACGTTGATTTCCGGAAATACCGCATTCTAGGTGCCTGCAATCCCCCTAACGCTTATAAAGCTTTACAAGCGGAAGGTCATATTGGCTTAATGCTACCCTGTAATGTGATTGTTCAAGAGCACGAAAATGGAGAGGTAGAAGTTTCTGCTGTTGACCCGGTAGCTTCCATGCAAGCCATTCAAAATAATGATCTGGGCGACGTAGCTACGGATGTTCAGAACATGCTCAAAAAGGTGATCGATAAGCTTTAGTGCTTTCCCTTTTTATTATAGGTTACGACTCTTTTCCAGTGAAGACCGGCAAATAGAAGTACGCCCACTAATTCCAGACTTCGGGCTAACAGTCGAAGTGTGTCGCTTACATCCGTCAATTCAGCTATAATTAAAAGCCAAATACCCAGATTAAATACAAAAACCATGGTGTAGGCCAAGAAGGTTTGTCCTCTTGGCTCCCCTTCTAAAAACCGAGGGAGCATCCAATATGCCACACCTAAAGTAAACTGTATGATCCAGCCAAAAATCATCAATTCTATATGAACTGGAAGGAACACCCAGATAGCAGGCTCAAAATTAAGCCCTTTATTGATAAGTAAAATCATTCCCAAAAAAGCTCCGATCAGTAAATAAATGAGTGAAGACTTTATGAGTAACCGAGAGGGAAGTGTCATGTCAGCTTATTAGCCCTCTTCTTCTTTCGTCGCTGTTTTATAGAGAGCACTCGAGGCCATATTTCAATTACGTAGCAGATAACAGCCACAAATTGTAAAACAGCTGAGATCGTTAGCAGTACTTTCCAAAAATAGGCCTCGGACTGTAAGATCATAGGCTCAGAGATAAGCCTTAAAATCAATCCACTATTCAAAAGTATATAGGTAAGCCAGCTCCACTTTTGGTTTTGGAAACTTTCCTCCTTAATGCGGCCGGGAAACATCCACAAAGAAACCCCAAAAATAATCTGGGTAATCCAGCCCAGCATCAACATGTGCCAGAATAAAGGAACAAGGTTGGGGATGCCCAGGAAATCAACCTGCAGAGCAACCCCAACTAACAAAGCTCCAATAAAATATAGTAATCCGGTTTTAAGAAATATTCGGGTTATTAATGGCATAAATAAGCCCTTGTAATTAAGTCAAAGCCATAGCTGATGCCTCTAAAGCATTAAATATGCTTGTCAAACGCTTGCTTTGTTCTTTTACCGTTTTCGGGATTGAAGCCAAGTTTTCAGACTCATAGGCCTTTTCTTCCGCAATCTCGAGACAATATTCCATTCCATCTTCAAGATTCTTCTTAAAGCGTCTCAGCTTTTTGAAGTCGTCCTGAGGGTTCTCACTTTGATTCACCAACTCCTCAAAATAATCGACATACATCACCAACTCTTTCGCGAACATATGGGGGCGCTCTTCTGGTACCAATGAAGCGCTCTTACCATAAATATGATCTACCATTTCCCGGAGACTATACTTCCTGTTGAACCAGGCAATATTTGGACCGGGGCAAATAGCTTGTGGCGCACGATTTGGCTTCAAAACACCTAAGGTGATTAACGCTCCATTTCCTAAATGATCACACAAACAGGCTTTTTCTAATACTTTTTCCCGCTGCTTCGATTTCTTTTCCTCAGAGATTCCACTATGATTTATCTGCTCAATCTTCAACAGCTGATATTGGGTTGAGGCCGTACAAATAGGATTCTCAGTAAATTCGGTATTTGACTCCAAAAACCCTTTTGGACATTGTGAACCGGGCTTTCCTTTCTCTATACGTTCCTGATGCCATTTTGCAGAACCAGTGTTCCGGACATTGTTAAATGGAACACCTAGCGGAGACACACCCGACAAATACAGATCTTCTTCTTTAGCTTCCTGGAGAATCTTCATGGTTGGATCATCTACCGTGGTAGCTTCCGGAACCATGAGGAAAGGGCTTCCCCAACCGGTGGCATGCATACCAAAATCTTCGAGCAACCGCTGTGCTTCACCGCTGGTACCAATCCCTCCCTGAACAGTTATTCGGGGCTGATTGGGTTCCCAGTCTTTACTAAATCCACCTTCTCGCTGTTCTTCATAAAATTTTTCAATTAAAGGTTGAATGGATGCACTCAGCATTTCCTTTTTTTCCCGAAATTCTTTCAAAAGAGATGGCAGCAAATATCCATCGGAGGCAAAGGCATGGCCACCACAGTTTAAGCCCGATTCAACCCGGTATTCGAACACTTCTAGACCTTTTTTGGCAAGATATTTACCCTGAATTAGTGCCGACCTGAAATCACTTACTTTTAAAATAATGTTCTTTTTGATTTGGCCTTTCACATCCCGATAAAAATCTCCAAACTCTGCCAGATAATTGTATAACCTTGGGTTAAAACCCGCAGATAATATTAAGCTGGAGGACACCACGCTGTTTGCAAAACCACGAAGAGCCGCACTTCCATCACTATATTCTGCCGTCATGGGCTGTCCGCTATTCGGAAAACTGAAACCATCAACTTTCGACATAATGTTAACGTCGATAGAGCCGGGCTTCATGTTGTTGTTAAGTTCTGAAGCTAGTTCTTCCCGATTCTGCCCCGGACTCATCGTTAATAGATCCTGATACTTTTTCTTGATATCAGAAGTGTTAGGAAGCATTTCAAAGTACTTCGACTTCTCATTGTTTTCGAAGAAAGGCTGACTTTTGATCGCTTCAAATTTCTGATTCACGATCTCTTGTACCAAGTCAAGGTATGCTGTGATCCTTCTTGCTCTGCCGTCTTCCGCATTCCTCGGGATATTCTCATATGGAAGTTCAAACAGGGTTGCGTAGTGTTTGCGGACTCTCTCGATCAATAAATCGTCAACAATTGAAATGACTGAATTTATACCATAAGGTGCAACGCGTATGGGCGAGTCGATAGAGTGCCCCGTTCCCATTACGGGAATGGAGAAAGTGTGTAGAGAATTTTGCATAGGATTCTATTAAGTGCATGTTAGCGGAGAAGTAAACGATCAACCCCAATCTACAATACCCTGTTTTTGTGAAGACCGAATGAAGAAAGGGGTGACTTTATCGTCACCCCCCTAATTTCTAATTCAAACGCTTTTCGAGCTCTAAGGCTTTTGGGAAGAGAATATTGTTTTCCAAGTGTACATGTTTGTGCAAGTCTTGCTGAAAGCCTTCCAGGTTTTGAAATAGAACCCGGTAAGAAGCACAAGCATTTTCAGGCGGATTAAATCCTCTGGTTAGTTCTTCTATCTTGGCCATTAATCCACCGGCTTTGTCATGCTCATCTTCCAGAGCCTCAACAATAGCTTCCTTCACCGAGCCTTTCTTCTGATTCTCTACCAGGTCCTTTATTTGTGGGAATAACTCTTCCTCTTCCTTCTGAAGATGCCCAAGCATTTCACTTCTCAGCAGATTTACATTTTGTAGAATATCGAGTAGTTCGGGATCTCTTTCACCGTGAACGCGAGCTACTTTTTCAGCGTAGAAACTAATTTCCGGCAACATTTTCCGCACAAAGCTGTGATGATTGTTTATGATATAATCCACCAGAAAATCCAGCGACCAATCATTGTAGTTATGGTTTGATCCTGCATCAAAATCGAGAGCATTTAGGTCTTTCTCGATGGTAGCTAAGTCGAGATCTTTTTTTGCACAGGCAGATTCCAATGATACTTTTCCACCACAGCAAAAATCGAGGCCATATGACCTGAATACTTGCGCAGCTCTGTAATCTTCGGCAACAATCTGCCCTACTGTTTTTTGGGATACTGTTTCTTTGTTAAGCATATTTAAGAGTATTTTATCTTTTATTAGTTCAAATTTTTTTACTGCCAGGAAAAAGAGCCTTCTGCCGTGATGCGAAACTTGTTGGCTTTACCCTCTCTGGCTAGTTCCTTTAAATTGGTTCTTTCTAACATGTCTTTAATTGACTCTCTAACGGTTAACCAGCTATCGTGGAGCGGACAGGGTGTCGCAGATCCACAACCTGGTAACCCAAGTGCGCATTGGGTAAATAGGCCGGGGCCATCAATAGCGATCACGACATCAAGCAGCGTTGCTCGTTCACCTTTTGCTGAAAGTCGAATGCCTCCATTAGGTCCTTTGTAGGATTCCATTAGTGAATCGGCAGTAAGCTGTTGAAGGATCTTGGTCAAAAAGTGAAAAGAGATTTCCAGTTCATCGCTCATCTCTCGTATAGAAGTATAGTCCCCCTCCCTCCTTGAGGCAAGATAGAGACTGGCTCTCAGACCGTATACACAAGACTTAGATAAAAGCATATATTCTATTTAAGAGTTAATTGTCTTAAATATAAGAATAAAAAAATTCCCGATACAATTCTTTTGAAAGAAAGGCTTTAAACAAAAAATCCATACCGCCCTTTCAGACGATATGGATTTAAAATGTGGTTCTTTAGATTTCAGATTATCCGAGGAATCCAAGTACGGACTGTGGTCCCATGTTTGCTTGCGCAAGGGATGAAGTCGCTGTCTGTTGTAGAATCTGAAGTTTCACAGATTTACTTTGTTCTTTCGCAAAGTCGGTATCCATGATACGAGACTTAGCAGATTCGTTCGCACTTATAGACTCAGACAATGTCTCTTCACGTACAGAAAGAGAAGACTGAGTAATACCGATGTCATTTACTCGGTTAGACATTTCGTCGATAGCTCCGTCAACTGCGCTCAGGAAGCTACGGAAGTCAGAAGAAGTAGCTGTAGCAGCGAAAGTAAGAGCACCTTGTCCACTTGTAGTAGCTGCAGTTGCTGAAATTGCTGCACCTGCTGCTGCTCCACCACCGGCGGTTGTTGTAGCACCAAGAGAAGCGTCACCTGCTGAAGCAAACAATGTACCTACGTTTACCGCTTCGATGTCGGTAGAGATAGTATCGGAAGCACGCTCACCTACCTGGAAAGTAAGGGAAAGAGATCCGGACATATCATCAGTAGCACCATTCAAAAGATCAAAATCCTGGAATACAGTCTGGTTAGCGATTTCGTTGATGTCATCGCCAAGGGCTTTGATCTGGTCGCCAATGTAACCACGCTCAGTGTCGCCAAGGGTATCGTTAGCTGCCTGAGTTGCAAGACCTTTCATTTCAACAAGACCATCCATGATAGTGTCAAAACTTGATTCTGCGATGTCAAGTACAGACTTGGCATCTCCTACGTTTTGCAAACCTTGCTCAAGGCCGGCTGTTCTACTTTTTAATTTAGTTGCGATCGAGTAACCAGCAGCATTGTCTTCTGCTTTGTTAATTTTAAGACCAGTAGACATACGCATACGGCTGTCTGCAAGGTCACGGTTTACTCGGTTCAGTGATAACTGTGAGTCTAACGACTGAACATTGGTATTAACTCTGTTTAAATCTCCAAAACTTGCCATGATAATTCACCTTTTTAATTTTTGTTTATTGATTCCATTGCTTTGGTTGATACAGTTATCGTACCCGAAATAGCGGTCTTAAATTTTACTTTAATTTTTTTTGATTTTTTTTGAAATAATTAAAAATCGAGGTTTGATAGTGTTTAAAGGTGTATTTAAAGCATGGAAATATTTTCATCTCTCCTTATATCTGGCCCTTTTTAGGCGAAAAGGTCCCAAAATATTCTTACTTCAGAGCGAGGGTAAAAGTGAATAGTTTCCAATCATCTTCTTATTAGTTTGGAACCTTGATTTTCAGGATTTCAGGATTTCCTAGATTTCTTGGTTATGCCTAGTTACGTAGCTCCGGCTGCGTAACCCCTTCTCAGAAGCTCCTGCTTCCAGAAGTAGGGTAACCGGAGCTTTGGGTAATTATAACTATGGGAAGCTGAAGCTTCCCCAACTGAGTTGCTAAGATGGACCTTCGCAACGAAGTTAATATTGTCATCCTGAGCGAAGCGATTTTTGATGAGGACCTAACCTCTGTCGCGAAGGATCTCGCTCAGGTTCTAGCTTACCAAGTAGTACTGCTCTTGAGATCCCTCGTGTTACATAACTCCACCCTTTGCTCTTTACTATGGACTCGGGATTGTACATGTTATGTAATTCGTT